>OBEQ010156151.1_pt1 | contig 19890 bp, 22 predicted proteins | sample 1670901 | NCBI WGS metagenome assembly OBEQ01 (sample SAMEA104232315, study PRJEB22302) | groundwater metagenome | biome: forest; feature: aquifer; material: groundwater | place: USA | collected 2011-08-07 | depth 5.4 m
TGTTATCGCCTACCCGACGGAAGCCGTCTGGGGGTTTGGCTGTTCACCTTTCGATGAAGATGCGGTCTATCGCATCCTACATCTGAAAAAACGACCGGTTGATAAAGGGCTTATTTTAATTGCAGCATCAATCGAGCAATTTGAACCATTTCTAACGCAGATTAGCCGTCAACAGCGTAAAAAATTGCAAGCCACTTGGCCAGGGCCCGTCACCTGGTTGGTGCCAAATACGGAGCTTGTCCCAAGTTGGATCAGCGGCAACTTCTCCAGTGTGGCGTTGCGGGTAAGTGCTCATCCCACAGTGCGGGCGCTCTGTCGTTACACGGGCCCGCTTGTATCTACCTCGGCGAACGAGGCGGGTCGTCCACCACTTCGTTCTCTGTTGGAGGTTCAGATTCACTTTGGCCAATCGATTGATGCCATCGTGCCTGGAAGAATAGGGCATTTGTCAAAGCCAACAGAAATCAGAGACCTGTTAACAGGCAGAATTATCAGATCATAACTTTCAATCAGGGTCTTCGTATGCCACTAAGAAACTTTATTGATTTTTACTCTCCGTGAGAAAGCCCTATGGATAAAATCAATGTCGATGCTGTTAAATCTTATTTATTATCATTACAAGATAATATTTGTCAGCAACTCGCTGAGGAGGCTGGAGAAGGGCATTTTTTTGAAGAGCAGTGGAGCAAGGAAAATGGCGGCGGTGGGCGTACGCGAGTGATCAGCGATACCGCGGTAATCGAAAAGGGCGGAGTCAATTTTTCGCACGTGTTTGGTGATTCGCTTCCGCCATCCGCCTCTGCGAATCGGCCTGAACTTGCTGGCCGTACTTTTCAAGCGATGGGCGTTTCAGTAGTAATTCATCCGCGAAATCCTTTTGTTCCCACAGCTCATGCGAATGTACGTTTTTTTGTCGCAGAAAAAGCGGGAGAAGAACCTGTATGGTGGTTTGGTGGCGGGTATGATCTTACGCCCTATTATGGATTTGACGAGGCTTGTGTTCATTGGCACACAAGCGCTAAACAAGCCTGTGAACCCTTTGGCGTTAATGTTTAGTCTCGTTTCAAAAAGTGGTGAGATGAGTATTTTTTTATAAAACATCGAGAGGAGCCACGCGGAGTGGGGGGCTTGTTCTTTGATGATTTCAACGAGTTAGGATTCGAAAACAGTTTTGCTTTTTTGCGCTCAGTCGGGGACAGCTTTATTGCGGCCTATAGGCCCATAGTGAGAAAAAGAAAAGCTGTGCCGTTTAATGAAAAGCAGCGAGAATTTCAATCTTTTCGACGTGGCAGATATGTAGAATTTAATTTAGTTTATGACCGCGGCACGATTTTTGGACTGCAATCTGGCGGGCGCACTGAATCTATTCTGATGTCGTTACCGCCGTTAGTTCGCTGGGGATATGATTGGAAGCCAGAGCCAGGTACTGATGAATCACTGCTGTATACGAATTTTTTAATGGCAAAAGACTGGGTTTGAGTGATAAAGCTCGGAGAGAGGAAAGTGCAAAACAACACAATCGATAACTACGCTGTTTTTGGCAACCCCATCCAGCACAGCAAATCCCCGTGGATACATCAGCGTTTTGCTGAACTCACTCAACAACACCTACGCTATGTCGCGCAGTTGGTTGATGTGGGTGATTTTCAGCGTGCAGCGGAAACTTTTTTTAAATCTGGTAAGGGTCTCAACGTTACAGTTCCATTCAAACTCGATGCTTTTCAATTTGCTGCTTGTCACACCGATAGAGCTAAACGAGCAGCAGCGGTAAATACCCTGGCGTTGCAAGCGGATGGTCGTGTGCTTGGCGATAACACGGATGGAGTTGGATTAATCAACGATATCAAAAACAATTTAACTTGGGAAATTAGCAAGAAGACAGTGTTGATTCTGGGAGCTGGTGGCGCTGTGAGGGGAATACTGGAACCCCTTATTAAAGAAAAGCCTGGGCAATTAGTTATCGCCAATCGAACCCTAGCTAAAGCCCAGCATCTTGCGGAACAATTTTCGGATATTGGTAAAATAGATATCTGTAGCTATGATGATCTTGCCCATTGTCAATTTGATATGGTGATCAACGGGACATCGGCTAGTCTGCAAGGAAATCTGCCGCCTTTACCTCAGGGATTAATTCATCAACACAGCTGCTGCTACGACTTGATGTATTCAGCAAATACCACAGTATTTAATAGTTGGGCGGCACAAGCCGGGGCAAAACACCTGGCTGATGGTTTAGGTATGTTGGTCGAACAGGCCGCGGAGGCATTTTATCTCTGGCGCAATATAAGACCTGAGACAAAAACAGTTATTGCTGAGCTTAGAGCTTTACTCATGACGCAGTAAAAACGTTTTTGTTTAACAGTCCAAACAGTCAAACCTTCAAATCGGCAAGATGCTGATCTTTTAGTTTTACATAGTTGGTAGCGCCGTAACTAAAGAAGTCTCGCTCAGATTGTGTTAGTGGGCGAATTTGTTTTGCTGGACTACCGACGTAAAGAAAACCACTTTTTAAGATTTTATTGGGCGTCACCAAACTGCCGGCGCCTATCACAATCTCATCCTCCACCATTACGCCATCCATGATAATTGCACCCATGCCAACAAGCACTTTGTTTCCGACTGTACAACCATGGAGAATAACTTTGTGTCCGACAGTGCATTCGTCCCCAATCGTTAACGGAAAGCCTTCAGGATTATAGGGACCGGCATGGGTAATATGTAACACACTCCCGTCTTGTATGCTGGTTCGGGAGCCGATACGAATCCGGTGCATGTCACCGCGAACCGAAACCAGTGGCCATACAGATGAGTCGTCACCAATGGTGACATCGCCAATCACTACGGATGAAGGATCAACAAATACACGCTTTCCCAATGTAGGAGTTATGCCTTGATAGGTGCGAATAGCTAAATTTAAAGTACTCATCGATTTTATCTGCGTATGGGGTTTAGTGGTTATGGTAGTTTTAGTGCTTAGCTGTAAATATTCATTCAGTAAGATAATAATTTGGTCAGAAATACATGGCCTATGATTACGACACTTTTTTCATATTCGGTCATTTATACTAGTATAATCCTAGAAAACTCAGTTGAAACCGTAGCGAGGGAGGCTAAGAGCATGAAGATGCGGAAATTTCTCTTCATTTTTAGACGACGGCGTGGCCACTCTCACGGTGAGTTTAAAAATGAAGAGAAATTTTTGCAGATTCATGCTCTTAGGTTTCCGCAGTAGGCTTCAACTGAGTTTTCTAGGATAATATCACGCTTTAATAATTTGCTCTTAGGGAGATTGCTGAATGGGAAACCCACTGCTAGAAAAAAAGTCGCTGCCTGCGTTCAGCCTTATTAAGCCAGAACACATTGTACCTGCTATTGAAGAAATATTAGCAGACAATAAAAAACAGATTGATGCGCTGACTACTCGTCTCAATGAGCCCTCCTGGGAGAATTTTATCGAACCTCTCGATAATTTAAATGACCGTTTGGCACAGAGTTGGTCTCCCGTGAGTCATATGAATGCTGTGGTTAACGGTGATGCATTGCGTGAAGTGTACAACCAATGCCTGACAAAATTATCCGAATATTCCACAGAATTGGGTCACAATATCGCGCTCTATAAGTTATATGAGCAGCTGAAGAACAGCTCACTGTTCGCTTCGCTAAATGTTCCGCAGCAAACCGTAATCGACCATGCGTTGCGCGATTTTAAACTCAGTGGAATTGCATTGAATGAAAAAGATAAAACCACTTTTGGTGAATTGCAAAAACGCCTTGCTGAATTGACGAGTAAATTCGCTGAAAACGTTTTGGATGCGACACAAGGCTGGACCAAACAGATCGAATCAATTGAAGAATTGAGCGGCGTTCCAGATACTGCACTGGCGGTTTTTAGAAGGGCGGCCGAGGACAAAAATCTAACAGGTTATCTTATTACGCTCGAAATGCCTTCTTATCTCCCGATTATGACCTATGCCGACAGCAGAGCTTTGCGTAAAGAGATTTATGAAGCCTACGTTACGCGGGCCTCGGACCTTGGTCCAATGGCGGGTAAATGGGATAACACTCAACTAATGAAAGATATATTAGCTCTACGGCAGCAATTGGCTAGATTGTTAGGCATGGAAAATTATGCTGAGCGTTCATTGGTAACCAAAATGGCGCAGACACCGCAGCAGGTTATCGAGTTTTTAGAAGATCTCGGCAATAAATCGCGCCCTGCGGCAGAAAAAGACTTTGCCGAGTTAAAACTTTTTGCCACGGATAAATTGGCTATCGACGATCTTCAAGCATGGGATTTACCTTATGTCTCTGAAAAACTCAAACAAGAAAAATACAATATCTCACAGGAAGAGTTACGCCCCTATTTTCCAGTCGACAGAGTCATTGCTGGAATGTTTTTGATTGTAGGCAGGCTTTTTAATATCGCGGTTGAAGAGATTGCCGAATTCGATAGCTGGCATCCCGATGTGAAAATCTATCGGTTGATGCGCGATGGCAAGACAATCGCAAAATTTTATCTGGATCTTTTCGCCCGAGCAAACAAACGCGGTGGTGCTTGGATGGATACTTGTCGTGTGAGAAGACTCGTCGATGGTGAAGTTCAATTGCCAGTGGCTTACTTGGTTTGTAACTTTACGTCTCCCGTTGGCGATAAACCTTCACTGTTAACGCACAATGAAGTGATCACACTATTTCATGAATTTGGTCATGGCTTGCATCATATGTTGACTCGCGTTGACTATGCAGATGTGTCCGGTATCAATGGCGTTGCCTGGGATGCAGTAGAATTGCCGAGCCAATTCATGGAAAATTTTTGTTGGCAAAAAGAGGCTCTCGATATTATTTCCAGCCATTTCGAAACTGGCGCCGCTTTGCCACAGGCAATGCTCGAGAAAATGCTAGCCGCGAAAAATTTTCAGTCCAGTCTGCAGATGGTTCGGCAGTTAGAATTTGCACTGTTAGATTTTCATTTGCATATTCATTATAGCGAAGAGCAGAATACCGATATTCAGCAGGTTATCGATAACGTAAGAAAACAAGTGGCGGTAGTTGTTCCACCCGCATTTAATCGGTTTCAACACAGTTTCTCCCATATTTTTGCTGGCGGATATGCTGCAGGTTATTACAGCTATAAGTGGGCCGAAGTGTTGTCTGCAGATGCGTTTTCACTCTTCGAAGAACGCGGCGTATTTGATGCTGCCACCGGCGAAAGATTTTTACACGAAGTATTGGAGAAAGGTGGTTCAGAAGACCCCATGACGCTGTTCACCAAATTCAGGGGCAGAGCACCTTCCGTAGACGCATTGTTGAGACACAGTGGCATTGTCGGATAGTGTTTGTTACTTAGAAATAATAGAGCGTGTAATGACAGGTATAAAAAAACGATTTGTAGCTGGTGCGATTTGTCCCGCGTGTTCGAAAATGGATAAGATTGTTACTTACGACGACGAAAACGAAAGTTATCGTGAGTGTGTAAGTTGTGGTTTTGTTGAAAAGCTCTCTTCAATGATGGAGAAAGCAAAAGAAAAGGTGGAGAGCATCCCTGTCAATATTGTTACCCATCCGGTTAACAATATTGGCAAGAAAAAAAAGGACGCCGATGAAAGTTAGGCTCTAAGCGACAGATCTATTGCCAGATCGTCCGTCAAACAGGGCCATTTCGCTTTGACGTCTGACCAGCCGGATTTTTTACGCTGTTCTATATAAGACTTAAATTCATTACTCTCTAGATAAGCTTCTTTCGTCACAAGTGATTCCGCGGTGATATGCACGGCATCGTCCAATTCATTGGCAAAAGGCTCACCAATTAAATGATGGATGATAAGGTTGGCACTCGTCATATCAATGGGTATCAGGGGTATCCCTGTTTTCGGCACATAACGGTCATTAATTTCCTCGATAAGACGATGGGTTAAATAGGCTTCATCCATCAACTCATCTAAACCGGTACGACCAGAAATAATTTCGGGTGGTTTAAGAAAATATTCTTCTGCCAAGGCGAGAAATGGTTGTACATATTGCGTGATGCCGGAATTTTTGGTGACGTCATAAACGGCCTCCAACATATTGGGAACATGCTGAATGTATTTAATGACAAAATCTAAAAGTGCTTCGATAGTATTGTCAGTAGGTAATTTTATGGCGCTATGCAAATTATCAATCTGTAGGCATAACACTTTTTCGAGGTGTTTTGTTTGCTTCTCGCTTTCAACGGCAAGCGCAATGGTGTCTCGAATTTTTTCGACGTTCATCACCTGCTCTCCCAATTAACAAGGTATGTTGGTGCATGAAAAAATCCCCAAAATTCAACCATTTTGTTTGCGTCAATACGCCGAAGCCAACTGATTAATTTGTCTGGGGTCTTTCCAAAGCTCAGTATAGTCACATCTTTTGTTTTGAATAGAAAAACCATTTGATTGTCTATTAATCTAAGTTGGTTGCTGACCTAATAATTCTGAGCTAGCGCAAAATATTAAGCAGAACGGGGCGTGGCAAATGAATTATTGCCATTGAGCATATAATACCCGCTTCTGGTAACTGAATGTTGATCATTTAATTATTTGTATTCCTTGGAGGATGGATAATACTGACTGGGGCTATAGGCGATCTGTTTGGTAGTTAGCAGACAATGAAGAGCGAAAACTATCCGGTATTATTTAAAGCAAACTAAAGCGATTGGGGAATTCTGACCACGTGCATCTTGCTCTAGATCAAAGAAAAAAGTAATAAAATAACTTATCGAAAAAATAGCGGATTCCACACCTTAGTTATGTAGTTTTAAAAAAAGTGATCATGTATAATCCGCCACGATTTGGCACACCCCATTTTGGTGCTCATGGATGATTTCTTAAGTAATTGCTGGCTAACACTATTCATTGAGCAGCACTAGCTCAGGTTTGAGTTAATGGGTCTGAATTGAGCAAATTAAATCAATAGGTAAATTGGTAAAATAAAACATCCATGGCTATGTAACATAGTCGTGTAGGGGTTTTTTCTTATCAGTTCCTGTAAATAAAGAAAATCTTCCGCCCCAAAGTAATTTGCGGCAATGATTACAATAACCACATAACGGAGACTCGGGTGTATGTACTTGAGCGCCAACTGGCTTAAGAAGCTTACGATTCGCCCCGCTCTCATGTTCCTCAGTTTGATGAGCATGAGTGTATTCGCAGCTGATCCCTCGCAGCGCTGGCAAACCAATATGTCACCAGGCGTGACTGAATTGGGCCAGAATATGTACGATATACACATGATAGTTTTTTGGATATCTGTCGCCATCGGTATATTAGTGTTTGGTGCAATGGCGTACATTATTTTCTTTCATCGGAAGTCCAAGGGGCATCAACCTTCTGACTTTCACGAAAGTACTGTTGTCGAATTGGCATGGACAATTATTCCTTTCTTTATTCTTGGGGCTATGGCCATTCCCGCAACCGAGAGTATTGTTAAAGTCTATGACACCAAAGATTCTGATGTGGATATTTTAATCACCGGCTATCAATGGAAATGGAAGTACGAATATCTTAGTAAAGTTGAAGGCGGCAAAAACTTTTCCTTTTTGAGTAACCTGGCTACACCACGTGATGTTATCTATGGCGATTCGACAACTCGTAAAAAGCGTGAAAATTATCTACTCGAAGTCGATGAGCCCATACTAATTCCAGTGAACAAAAAGACACGCTTTTTAGTAACAGGCGGCGATGTTATTCATGCTTGGTGGGTTCCAGATTTAGCGGTAAAAAAAGATGCAACACCTGGCTTTATTAACGAGACCTGGACCAGGCCGACTAAAACCGGCATTTTTCGCGGTCAATGCGCTGAACTCTGCGGTAAAGATCATGGTTTTATGCCGATTGTAGTAAAGGTAGTGGAGCAGGCAGAATTTGACACTTGGGTTGCTGAGAAGAGTGCAGGCGTCAATTACGATCCACTGACACATGATCAACTGATGGAAATGGGTAAATCGCTCTATGAACGTACCTGTGCTGGGTGTCATATGCCAACTGGCGAAGGTATTCCTGGCGCATTCCCAGCATTAAAAGGCAGTGCAATTGCAACGGGTGATATCAAGAATCACTTGGGTGTTGTTGTTAAGGGTAGGGCTGGTACTGCCATGGCAGCATTCGGTACGCAACTTAACGATCTTGATCTAGCGGCAATTATTACTTATGAAAGAAATGCATGGGGCAATAATACCGGTGACACTGTACAAGCTGTCGATCTCAAAAACTTTAAAAGTGGTCAATAAGGGGGCTAAAAAATGGGTGAGCATCACGGTGAACATCACGGTCCTCGCAAAGGAATAACCCGTTGGTTGTTTGCAACAAACCACAAAGACATAGGTACTATGTATCTATGGTTCAGCTTTGCCATGTTTTTAACTGGCGGCTTTTTTGCCATGGTAATTCGGGCTGAGTTGTTCCAACCCGGGCTGCAAATCGTCAAACCTGAATTTTTCAATCAAATGACCACACTGCACGGATTGGTGATGGTGTTCGGCGCCATTATGCCATCCTTCGTCGGGCTGGCGAATTGGATGATCCCAATGATGATCGGCGCACCAGATATGGCATTGCCACGAATGAACAATCTGAGTTTTTGGTTGTTACCTTTCGCCTTTGCTGTACTCCTTTCATCTCTATTTATGGAAGGCGGTGCACCAAACTTTGGTTGGACATTCTACGCACCCTTATCAACAACCTATGCACCGCCAAGTGTGACATTTTTTATATTTGGTGTGCACATCATGGGTGCCTCTTCGATAATGGGTCCGATTAATATCATCGCAACGGTAATGAATCTTCGTGCACCTGGTATGACATACATGAAAATGCCACTCTTTGTATGGACCTGGGTTATTACAGCATTTTTGCTTGTATCAGTAATGCCTGTACTAGCAGGTGCAGTAACCATGATGTTGATGGATATTCACTTTGGAACCTCATTCTTCAGTGCAGCAGGTGGTGGTGACCCAGTATTGTTCCAGCATGTCTTCTGGTTTTTCGGACATCCAGAAGTTTATATCATCATCCTACCCGCGTTTGGTGTGGTATCGGAAATTATTCCGACATTCTCACGCAAGCCACTCTTTGGTTACGCATCGATGGTTTACGCGACTGCATCTATCGCATTTTTAAGCTTTATAGTATGGGCGCATCACATGTATACCACGGGTATGCCGCTGGCAGGTGAGCTGTACTTCATGTATGCAACTATGCTGATAGCTGTTCCCACAGGCGTGAAAGTGTTTAATTGGGTCACGACTATGTATAAAGGCGCATTGACCTTTGAAACCCCCATGCTCTTTTGCATAGGATTTTTATTCCTATTCACCATAGGTGGATTCACTGGACTAATGTGCGCCATGCCATCCGCAGATGTGCAATATCATGATAGCTACTTTGTCGTTGCTCACTTTCATTATGTGATGGTGGCAGGTGCTATATTTAGCATGACAGCAGGTGTGTATTACTGGCTGCCAAAATGGACTGGTCGTATGTACAACGAGAATTGGGGCAAATTTCAGTTCTGGGTTTCATTTATCGGATTTAACGTGACATTTTTCCCACAACATTTTGTTGGCTTAGCCGGAATGCCACGCCGTATTCCTGATTACAATTTACAATTTGCTGACTTTAATATGATATCCAGTCTCGGCGCGTTTACGTATGGTTCTGCTCAATTGATGTTTTTGGCTATTGTGATCCATGCCATTACTCGTGGAAAGAAAGTTTCTGACAATAAAGTATGGGAAGGTGCGAATGGCTTGGAATGGACTCTACCAACTCCCGTTCCTTTCCACACATTCGCCACTCCGCCTGTGATCAAGTAATAAATTGTGGGGGCAGCAAGTATGGCAAAAAAACCTGTAGGTAAGCTTGTAGTAAAGCTAGGTCTTATGGTTTTAGCCATGTTTGGATTTGGATTTGCGCTCGTACCAATCTACGAAGTATTTTGTGAAGTGACGGGTTTAAATGGCAAAACCAGTAAAGATGCATATACAGTTGTTGCATCTGAAATTGATAAATCCCGAATTATCAATATTCAACTTTTTGCCATGAATAACGACAAGATGAATTGGGCATTTAAACCAAATGAAAATGTCATCAAAGTAAATCCGGGTGAATCACGAGCCACAGCTTTTTATGCGAAGAACCCAGCTTCTAATGTCATGACAGCTCAAGCAGTTCCCAGTATTTCGCCTGCTCGTGCGGCGGAATATTTTCACAAAATTGAGTGCTTTTGCTTTAATCAACAGGTATTGCAAGCAGGCGAAGAAGCTCAAATGGGTTTGAAGTTCGTAGTCGATAAAAATTTACCAGAAGATATACAAACAATTACGCTAACTTATACTTTATTTGATGTGACTGATGATAAAGTTGCATCAACAAAGTAACAATAAAATTTAAGTTGCATTGAATTAAGGCGGAGAAACATCAATGTCAGCATCGGAAAATTCGTATTACGTCCCCGATTCAAGCCCACTCGCTATCATGGCCGCGACCTCTGTGGCGATATTTATCCTTGGCTTCGCCACAGGATTAAATAGTATAACCTTTGGTAAGGGTGGAGGCAGCATCGGTTGGTCAATGATGATTGCCGGCCTGATGTGCTTTATCAGTACGCTCTTTATTTGGTTTAGAGCCTCAATTGTTGAAAATCACCAAGGAATGGCAAGTGAACAACTAAAGCGATCCTATGTGTTAGGCATGCAGTGGTTTATTTTTTCAGAAGTAATGTTCTTTGGGGCTTTTTTTGGCACCTTGTTCTACGTACGGCAATTGGTTGTGCCATGGTTGGCTGGTGAAGGTGGCCGTTCAGGTTTAACAGAATCCATTCTGTGGGAGGGATTTAAAAACACCTGGCCGCTAATTAGCACACCCCAAGATACTGTTGGAATTGCCGGCCAATATCAGGCGAACAATGGCACTTTTGCGGGCGCAAAAGAAAGTATGCGGTGGGATGGATTGCCACTGATCAATACAATTTTACTTTTGACTTCAAGTTTAACCTGTCATTTTGCACATAGTTACATTAAAGCCAATAACCGTGGAATGTTTAATCTATGGTTAGGCGTGACTCTATTGCTGGGTTTTTCTTTCGTTGGATGCCAAGCAACTGAATATCATGAAGCTTATACAGAATTGGGACTCACCTTAAAAAGCGGCATCTATGGTTCCACATTCTTTATATTAACTGGATTCCATGGTTTTCACGTCTGTATGGGCGCCACCATGTTAACGGTTCAATGGCTGCGTTCGACTACTAAGGGCCACTTTACACCAACGGATCATTTTGGATTTGAAATGGCGTCTTGGTATTGGCACTTTGTTGATGTGGTGTGGGTAGGATTATTTTTGTTTGTTTACATCTTCTAGTGTTTGATTTTCATTGGGCACTCTATTCTGAGTGCTCCATGGGGCATTAGATTTCAGTTGACCGGTCAATGCACCGTAAGCAATCAACGTTAATAAAATCGCCGCAAGTACTACTCGTGTTCCCAATGAGTAAAGAGTTCGTTTGGAATTCCCCTGATCTTTAAATAGAAAAAATAATCCACTGCTTAGACTCGCCACGAGTAAGAAAAAAACAATTGCTATGGCTGGCTTTAACCACATAGTGAATATCTCCAACTAATTGATTATGACGACTGATGAATCACACGGAGAGCTGAATACACAATATTATGTCGCAGCAGCAGAGAATTAAAAAGAAGTTAATTTTTCACTTTAACTGGAAATTAACTTTATCAGTTGTTATTTTGTTTCCCACTTTAATCGTTCTCGGTTTTTGGCAATTGGAAAGAGCTAAAGAAAAAGAACAGCTGCTAGAAACACATGAAATAAGGCTTAAGCAAAATCCAGCAACAATTGACGAATTGAACTGGTTAGATGCAGATTCGCTGCGTTACCGACAAGTTAAAATCACCGGAAAATTTCTCCCAGATAAACAAATACTAATTGATAATCAAATATATCAAGGAAGATTTGGTTATGAAGTCATCACGCCATTAAAATTGGCCACGAATATGATTGTATTGGTGAGTCGAGGTTGGGTGTCAGGAGATCTGGATCGAACTAAATTACCGGACATTGAAACCCCAGTTGGAAGCTTCGAATTAAATGGAGAAATTTACATCGCACCAGGAAAACCCTTGTTGTTGGGAGAATATCTCTCCCAACAAAATTGGCCGCTAAGAGTACCCTACGTTGATGTAGAAAAATTAAAGCATTTGTTTGTAGAACCGCTATTTCCCTTTCTTGTTCGACTAAATCAGGGTCAACCGAGTTTTTTTGCAAAACATTGGATTGTTGTAAATATTCAGCCAGAAAAACATATAGGATATGCTGTCCAGTGGTTTGTTATGTCTGCAACACTGATTTTTCTCTATATCCTGGCAAGCACCAATATCGTCAGTATTTTTAGGCAAAATAAAATTTAAAAAGAATGAATTTTACAAGGTGATGTCGTGACAGAACTTCAACTCGATCCAATAACATTGAGAAATAACCGGATAAAGATTAGTTTAATATTTGCAATTCCAATCTTTGTTATGAGCATGTCATATTTTATCTATTACACAGGTATTGGTTTACCGACAGGCACACGCAATAAAGGTACGCTAATTCAACCAGTGAAAGAAATAAACCAATTAAATTTGATAACACAAGATGGCGAAAAATTTCAATATTCAGCAGATCCAAAGTGGACGCTGTTCATACCTAGTGGCGCGGCATGTGAAGAAAAATGTAAGCAAAATTTGTATTTAACGCGCCAAACCAGCGTGGCATTAGGTAAGGATGCCTATAGATTAAGGCGTTTTTATATCAATACTGCGGGCGAGATGCCGCCAGACCTGGGAAATTTTTTAACAACTGAGCACCCCAAATTACACATTTTAAATTGTTCGCTTGAGGAGTATCAGCGTTTTATTGGCCACGCCTTTGATAACATGACGCCAGGAGATCAGCCTTACTTTTTAGTAGATCCACAAGGATTTGCCATGATGTTTTACACCGATAAGCACATGGGAAAAGAATTGATGGTCGACTTTAAATTTTTAATTGCGAAGACAGGCGTACATTAATAAATAGAGTAATTATTTGGTGTTTTCGAGGACAACAGAAACTATTGATATCAGGGTAGTTACAAATATAATCACGAAGACAATTCCGGTGATAATATAGGTTTTTAAGCTTCCACCTTCAAAATCACGTTCGCGATTTTTATTACTTTGGATACCAATTGCAGCTGATAGGACACTCAGAATAATTTGTAAAATTGAAGGCTTTTTTCCTTCCTTATCTTGATCTGTATTTGAAGTCATATAAGCCCAAGACTACTTCTATCCCTTGTAACCTAACATGAGGGAGTAGACGTAGTGGTCAACCAAGAGAAATGCAAATAGCGTCATGAGATATATAATGGAAAAACCAAATGTCGGCATTGCATGTTTATCGTCAGCTGAAAGATAAAGGATGTAAGCGTGATAAATAAATGCACCACCAAGGCCGACTGCACCTAAGAGATAAATCAGACCATTCATACCGACAAGAAAGGGCGTGAGTGTTACCAGAAACAGTACCAGCGTATAGAGAACAATTTGATATTTTGTAAAATCAACCCCGTGCGTAACGGGTAACATCGGCAATCCGGCATCTGCGTATTCAGTGCGGCGTTTAATAGCTAGTGCCCAAAAATGTGGAGGAGTCCAAGCAAATATAATCATAAATAAAATTATAGGCTCAATCGTGACTTGGTTTGTCACCGCAGTCCAGCCAAGAAGTGGCGGTGCGGCGCCGGCGGCACCACCGAGTACGATATTGTGTGGTGTATTACGTTTAAGAAAGACAGTATAGATAACCGCATAACCAATCAATGAGATCAGTGTCAGTAGAGCTGTCAAATTATTGATAAAAGCAACGAGTATCCACTCTCCCAAAAGACCGATAGTTAAAGCAAAAACGAGCGCCTTTGTTGAGCTCAACTCACCCACAACTATAGGTCGTTGTTTAGTTCTGTCCATTACCGCGTCGATACGTCGATCAAACCAGTGATTGATCGCAGCACCAGAGGCGGCAGCCAAGCCTATTCCTAGGGTGGCGAAAAGAAAGGTGTCAAATGGCACTAAACCTGGAGAAGACAACAACATGCCCACAATCGCAGTAAATACAATCAGTGCGACTACTTTGGGCTTACACAATTCCAAATATGCGCGCCAATGAAAAGCGGATATAGATTTGTAAACTAAGTCTGTCATGCATAAACCTAAACGAGTAAGGGCCAATTAATAAGAAGATAAGCGCAAGCTCAAGCAATATTGCGATTTAAATTTAAGAGAGTGCGTTGGGATTATTAATGAACCGCGGGAGTCTATCGAACAGCAACGGTAGCTGCAAGAAATGTCTTTGAATTGTGCATAAATGTCTCTCAGAATATAAATCAGGCTGGGCATAATATAATCCTAGCTTCCGCAGTTGAAACCTACTGCGAACGACTAATGCACTGAATCTGCGAAAATTTTTCTTCATTTTTAAACTCACCGTGAGAGTGACCACGCCATCGTCTAAAAATGAAGAAAAATTTCCGCATCTTCAGCACCTTAGCCGCTCTCGCTACGGTTTCAACTGCGGAATCTAGGATGATTCTAACTATGCAATCAATCTACCTTCTTTCTTGAAGCAGCAGAATATATTTGAGGCAGTGATATAATGCGCCTCGTTTTTGGTGTTAACCGAATAAACTTTGAGGTTTTACTGCGTGACTACTCAAAATCAACCCAATAAGGCTGTGATCAGGACAGCGATAGTTGCGGTCGGCGTGGCCTTCATTGTAATTATTTTAGGAGCCTTCACTCGATTATCCGACGCCGGATTAGGCTGTCCAGATTGGCCTACCTGTTATGGGCACGCTCTGTGGCCAAAAACCTCGGAAGAAATTTCGCAGGCAAATATATCCTTCCCTCACGCACCGGTTGAAAAGGATAAGACATGGCCTGAAATGGTACATCGTTATTTCGCAACCTCAATTGGGCTGTTCTGTATTGTACTTGTTGCGTTATCAATAAAGGAAAGAAAGAAACAACCCGCTCCATTGGCTCACACACTTTTTCTTCTATGTCTTGTTCTATTGCAGGGCGCATTTGGCGCTTGGACGGTAACCCTTAAATTATGGCCCCAAGTTGTAACCGCACATCTTTTGGGAGGTTTTGCTACCTTGAGCGTGCTTTGGTTATTGGTGTTGCGATTACGTAATTCTCCCTGGCAGCTAAGTAAAGAAGTATTCACTCAAGTCAAAACACTTCGACGATTTGCTGCCGTATGCTTAGTGATGGTTATTTTACAAATAGCGTTAGGCGGATGGACAACATCAAACTATGCGGCTTTAGCTTGTCCTGATCTTCCCGCTTGTCAGGGGCAGTGGCTACCAGCAATGGATTTCAGAAGCGGTTTTAACGTGACGCAAAAAATTGGTCCTAGTTATTTGGGAGGTGTTATGGATAACAACGCGAGAGTTGCGATCCATTTTAGTCATCGCGTGGGTGCTATAGTTACCTCAGTGCTATTGCTTGTGCTAGGGAGCTTGTTAATAAAAAGTGGTGATAGAAATTTAGCGAGAATGGGCTGTATCGTCTGTGGAGTATTGCTGTGTCAGGTATTTCTCGGTTTGAGCAATGTGCATTTTTTACTGCCTCTCCCAGTTGCGGTAGCGCATAATGCAGGGGGCGCTCTGTTATTACTTGTGATGATTACACTCAATTACCTGCTTTATTCTGCTCAAGCAATACACTCCGACTGACATTGAAGTTTAGATTCTATATTGGAAAGCCCATTCGCAATGAAAACTGCAATTCGCTTAGTACTCGGATTAATATTTTTAGGGGCTGTGATTTTTATCGCATCGCTGTTCCTGCCGAAAATGAGCCGAGAGTTTTTTCGAACTGAACTTTCAGCGTATGAATTTAACCTGCTTGCGGAATCAAAACCAATTAATCAAGTTGCCTTGGTTGATACACTGGGAAACTCATTCTCTGACGCAAAATTTCAGGGGAAATGGAACTTAATCTTTTTTGGATTTACCCACTGTCCAGAAATTTGCCCAACGACTCTCTCTACGCTCGATAGCTCTATCCAGCTTATTGCTCGCGAAGCTGCAAGTTTGAATTACCAATTTATCTTTGTAACGGTTGATCCAGCAAGAGATACTGCAGCGCGAATGAAAGAATATATCGCGCAGTTTAATAATGAAATTATTGGTTTGACTGGCAGCCCTGAAGAAATCAAAAAGCTTTCTGCTAATCTTTTTGTCGCCTTTGATAAGTCAGCTAATGGTGACGAGGCAGATTATACGATGAACCACAGTAGTCAATTATTGGTTATCAATCCACAGGGGCAATTCATCGGTTATTTTCGCACGCCCTTAAAAGCCGAGAATATTTCGCAGGCCTATCAAATATTGCAAAGTCATTTTTGACGTACAATTAAGCTTACGATAAAAATCAACGAACAACAGACGACAATGGATGGCCCAGCAGGTGTGTCATAAAAATATGACATCGCTAGACCGGCAAACAGAGCTGTAGCGCCGAACACACTTGCTAAGATCGCCATCGATTCTGGTGATCGAGCAAAACATCTTGCCGCAGCTGCGGGGATAATAAGTAACGAAGTTATCAAAAGCACGCCGACAATTTTCATCGATAACGCGATGATGAGCGCAACCATCAGGGTAAGGGCGAGCCTAAGTTTTTCGACGGGTAACCCTTCCACTTTGGCAAGCTCCTCATCTACTGTGATAGAGATCAATGGCTGCCATAAAAAATAGAGTGCTAATACAATAGAAAGGCTGCAAGCAACAATCAGGGTAACATCGTTTTGTGTCACAGAAAGAATATCGCCAAACAACACTGCTAAAAGATCGACTCGAATATTTCCCAGCAGGCTGATTGCAATCAATCCGAGCGATAAACTGGTGTGGGATAGAATCCCCAGCAAGGAATCCGTTTCCACTTGGCTGGTTTTTTGTAATATGGTGAGCAGCACTCCGATAACAAGGCAGCCAATAATTGCAGCTAAGGTCATATCAATCTGTAGCCAAATACCTAAAGCAATACCCAGTAAGGAAGAATGTGCTAGGGTGTCACCGAAATAGGCCATCTTTCTCCAGACCACAAACGAGCCCAGGGGGCCGGTCACAGTGACAATCGCTAGTCCGGTGAGGATGGGAAAAAGAAGAATTTCAATCATGGGATGAATGGGATTGTTGGTCGGTGTTGACGATATTGCCGTGCATATCGTGTGAATGATCATGATGATGAGTATAGATCGCAATCGAGTCGTTTTTAGCAAGGCCAAACAGTTCTTGATAGGCGGGGTCTGCGCTAACACTTTCTGGATGACCTTGGCAGCATATGTGCTGATTTAAACAAACTACTTTGTCGGTCTTCGCCATAACAACATGTAAATCGTGCGAGACCATCAGTATACCGCAAGCGTGGTTATTTTTTATATTGGAGATCAGATCATATAGTTCTGTTTGCCCATTGATATCAACTCCCTGCACTGGTTCGTCGAGAACTAAGAGATCAGGTTTCTTCAATAGCGCGCGCGCGAGTAAGACCCTTTGTAATTCACCGCCGGAGACGCTTTGCAAAGGTACCTCGCTTATAGAGTTAACACCGACATCATTTAGAACTTTCATGACATCCATCTTGGCAGCGTTCACTAAGCTCAAAAATCGACGGACACTCACAGGCATGGTGGTATCTATTTTAAGCTTCTGTGGCATGTAACCGATTTTTAGTGATTTTAAACGGTCTACTGAACCTTCCGTAGGTTGAATAAGCCCCAGCAATGTTTTTACTAAAGTAGTTTTCCCTGCGCCGTTTGGACCAATAACAGTAACAATTTCATTGCGAGACAAGGTTAGACTAACATTCTTTAGGATGACAGTATGGTTGAGTGTTACACCAAGGTTTTTGGCTTGTAGCAGAATGTCGTTCATCGACAGGTCGTTACCTCTAGGGTGGCGACGATTAAAAGGATAATTTCAATTGGTGCGAGCATGGTTGAAAACTATTAAACTTGCAACTGCCAATTCTCTCTTCAGACGTTGTTAATCCGATGAACAAATCTCTTTCTGTATCCCGTATTAAATTACTCATTTCCTTAGCAGCTAGTTGGGTGATTGTCCTCTGGGCAGCACCGGCTCAGAGTCAAGTTGAAGTGATAACAAGCATCAAACCCTTGCAGCTTATTGTGCAAGAAATAGTTGGGCAACGCTTTAGCGTCGGCGTTGTGGTAGGTTCGGCCGGATCTCCGCATGATTACTCCCTCCGAATATCGGATATCGAAAAGATAAAACTCGCCGATTTAGTGGTCTGGGTTGGGCCACATTTAGAAAATTTTTTAGTAAAACCCGTCCAAAAATATGCTCGTCATTCACTAATTGTTGGCAATCTTCCTGGCGTTAGAATATCTGCTGAAGAACACCAACATGGAGAGAGAGATAGTCATGATGAAGCAGAGTTAAATATTGATGAAGATTTATTGCGGCTGGACCCGCATATCTGGCTAGACCCCATCTATGCAAAAAAAATTATTGAGATAACAAGTTTAAAGTTAATTGAGCTTGATCCTTCGGCTGCACAATTATATCGAGCTAATGCGGAAAAATTTACAACTCGGTTGGATGATCTAGACCGGAACATAAGATCAAAATTATCCAACTCTCGAGATAAGGGCTTTTATGTGTTCCATGATGGGTACGGCTATTTTGTTGAGCGTTACCAATTGCGGCAGTTGGGATCGTTTAAGTTTTCTCCTGAAACTTCTCTGAGTGTTCGACAACTTACTGTAGTGAAGGAGGCTATAGATGAGAAAAAGGTGAGCTGTATTTTTCAGGAGCCTCAGTACAATGGCCAATTTATCGAGGAGCTCCATAAAAATAGCGGTGTACGTATTGCAGCTTTGGATCCGTTGGCTATGGATATTTTGGTAGAACCTGGAGGGTATATAAATTTTTTGCAGAAATTTTCAACGACAATCTATCAATGTTTGAATGATGAAGAGCAGACGGGAAAGCGCTAAAACAGGCCTTCTAAATCACAGAAGGCCTAAATTGCAGCTTAGAGGAATAGAGTTATAAATCAGTGATGAACTAATACACCGCGCTCTTTCAGATCATTAATAACTTCTGTATCGAGCTCGCTGGTAAAGGCCACAAGATACGTTTGAATGATGTTATCACTGCAGTGGGAAGAGAAATCAAGAAGTCTTAGAAGAGAATCCTGGTTAGACAATCGATGTCTTACACCTGTTGTGCTGTGAACTTGATTGGCAAGTTGTTGCAGCCTGTATACTCCAGATTGTGAAAATATGAATTTGTCGTCTACTAGTCTCATGTTAATACCCTGTGACTTGATGAAATTATCTCTGCTTTATAAAGATAGAGTGTAGTTTAAAATCGAGGGATGGCGTTTAGTTGCTAATGTTAAAGAGAATTCAGAGCATTAATTTTTAGCAGTAAAAGATCTTATCCGTTAAAGATTATTTTCTCGATGTCGAGCGAAAATTATTTCGCTTTTATTAGCTATTGAAATTGCAATGGAAAAAACACTTAAAAATTTCTGTCCTGAAAAGAAATATGCGGAAGGGTAACTAGTTAACGGGACCTAATGAAAAATTAAACTAAAGCAGTATTGGATTAATATTCACAAAAATTTCGAGACGTTCATAAAACAAAAACCCAGGAGCTAATCCTGGGTTTTAGAATAAGCGGGTTATCTTATTTTGCGGAGTCGGGTGTGGATAAGATTTTACTAAACTGTTTTTGAACGTTCTCTGATAATTGATCAAAGACCTTTTTGAGGCGATCATCGCCTACAACGAA
>OBEQ010286931.1_pt1 | contig 19886 bp, 20 predicted proteins | sample 1670901 | NCBI WGS metagenome assembly OBEQ01 (sample SAMEA104232315, study PRJEB22302) | groundwater metagenome | biome: forest; feature: aquifer; material: groundwater | place: USA | collected 2011-08-07 | depth 5.4 m
GGACAGCACATGGATATGGTGTTAACAAAGGTGGGGTCCTACTCAAAAAATTCATAAACTCACTTTTTGTGAGAATAACCGGCTTCCCTGGAAAAGAGGCGGGAAAACGGCTATTTTCCCTTTCTATGGGATGCTACTGAATTATTTCAAACCTCAGGAATATATCGAACTCATTTACATTTTAATCCATGATCCTGGCAAACCAACTTACAAATTTTTCAATTGAATCCCTCGTCGAATAAATGTCGGACGGTCGAGGTCTTCTCCATTGATCACAGTACGTTCCACCCGCTCGAACAAACCTCGTGTAGCTTCATCCAACTTCAACGTTTCCTGCTTGGGTGCAGCACCGATAAATTCGTAAGCACCCACTTTTTTCTTCGTCCCACGACGAGTAAACGGCTCGTCTATAAAAAGGCCTTCCGACGTGTCTTTGACCATGCTTTCAACTTTTTCGAGAGAATTAATTGCATCAACTCCTTTTTCTGCTTCTAACAATTCTGTTGAAACAGAAACTTTAGGTGTGTTTTCCATAATGGCTTCGCCCGTTGAAGCGATGACAACAACCGTGACTCGATTCGCATAGTTTTCGTCCACCACAATTCCTTGTTTACAAGAAGTCTGCGGTCCGATTCGCTGATGTATTTCATCCATGAGGCGTTTTAACTGTGCCATGGTAAAATCAGGACCGTGTGTGACTCCCACAAGAACACTTACAGCTCTGGAAAGAATCTGATGATTGCTTAGAAGAGGACTACTCAAGGCATCTTCAAGAACCTTTTCTAGTTTGTTTTCACCGGTCCCTTCACCAAATCCAAAAAGAGTCTCACCATCGCGACGCCGTAGTACGGAACACAAATCGGCAAAATCAATGTTGATGAGTCCGGTGCAGGTCAACATTTGCCAGATTTTGCGAACTCCGTTGCTCAAAAACTCATCCGTAGGTCGAAAAGCGTCTAGAACACTTGTATTTTCGCCAGCAAGCGCAAGTAACTTGTCATTGGGGATACAAATCACAGCATCCACAGTTTTTTGCATTGCGACAACTCCCTCCTGTGCAATTTCCATTCGTATTTTTCCCTCGTGTTTAAATGGAAGCGTGATTAACGCCAAGACAAGAGCGCCTTCTTCCCGTGCAACACGTGCAATGATAGGAGCAGCACCTGTCCCAGTACCCCCGCCCATGCCAGCTGCCATAAAAACAAGATCGTATCCCTCCAATAAATCGCGAATTTGCTCGATATTTTCCATCGCTGCAAATTGTCCGACTTGAGGATCACCACCTGCACCTAACCCATGGGTCAAGTTTTCACCAATCTGTAACTTTTCACTTACTACCGACGAAGCAAGAGCCTGAGCATCTGTGTTAATGACCAAAAGACTCACCTCATCAAAGCCATCTAAAACCAGTCGGTCTACCGCATTAATACCAGCTCCTCCTACTCCAACAACCTTGATGCGAACTTTCTTCTCTGCAAGAGGACGCCGATTGGACGAATCTGGCTTTTCAGATTTATTTGGACTCTTCGAATTAGAACTCATAGGAAAAAGCTTCTAGTTTTTTGTCATTCTCCAATCCCCAAAAGCCGCTTTAAATAGGTGCGCAAACCACCCTGCGTCGGACGAAATTCTCCACGCTTGATATGACCATATTTTACAAGACCAACGACGGTTGACATCTCTGGCTCAGCCAAATGTTCAACTTGGCCATCGAACCCTTGAGGAACCACCACGTTTGCAGGCATTTCAAAAATCGACTGAGTTAGTTCCCCTAAACCACGAATACGTGCACAGCCACCTGTCAGAAAAACTCCACCCCCAACTAAATCATACAAACTTTGAGCACGAATGCGCTCGTGGATAATTCTAAGGATTTCATCCATCCGACAATGAAGAATCATATGAATATGTTCTAAAAAGAGGGTACGTTCTCGATCTGAAAGTAAGTCGCTTGTTTTAACGGTTACAGTTTTCCCCCGAATAGAATCATCCAACCAAACCGAGCCATGTTCTCGAATCAACGCTTCTGCTCGCCGACGACTTTGCAATTTGAGTCCTAAGAGAAGATCGTTGGTAAGATGATCACCACCCACAGCAAGCACACCTGTCTGGCGGATCATTCCTTTGACATAGACAACGTATTCGGTCGTACCTGCTCCTATATCCAAAACAACAGCACCTAGCTCTTTTTCGTGCCGTCCCAGGGTGGCCAAGGCGCTCGCAAGACCGCTAAAGACCCAATTGTTCACCGCTACCAAGGTTTCGCGGCGAGCGTGTAAACAATTCAACGTGTTTTGAAATCGCGTGCCAATCCCATGGACACAGTGAGCATCTGCTTCCAAGCGAGATCCCAAAAGTCCTACGGGATTAGCTAACCCATCCTTGCCATCCACATAAAATTGCTGGCGGATCACATGAAGGATCACTTTCCCTTCTGGCAAGAGCACACATGCACGCGCGTTGTCGATGGCTTCTTCAACATCCTCATCGGTAATCTCATGAGCCTCACTCCGGATGGGAACCGTTCCACGATGGTTAGCCGACTCGATATGCCCACCCGTTAAGGCCAATTCAACTTCACCGATCTCCATGTTCAGCATTTCTTCCGTTTCTTGAATCGTCTGGAAAATACAGGTGCTCGCTTCCGCATGATTAACTACCTCTCCCTTGCGTACACCGCGCGATTCTACACAATGACTCCCAATTAAACTCAATCCCCCATCCGAACGACATTCTCCCACTGCAAGTTTGATAGCGCTAGTGCCGATATCGAGACCAACAACAAGGGATGGTTTTTTAGAAAAAATCATCTTTGATGAGAGTTATCAGAGTTAAGAATACCCCGCATCATAAACAAAACATCGATATTTGGAAAATTTTTCCTTTGTATAAAAGCTCATCGTGAACATTTCATGGCACAGAAGCAAAGGTCACAGGCACATCACGTTCTACTGTCAAATCCACTGTAGCTACCTTCAAAGATCTTTGGTTGGCATCGTTCAAGATCCACACCAGTCGTCTTAACTGTTTTTCCATGCCTGAAACACTCACTTTAATCAGCATTCCATCAGCAGTATTCATCACCAATATATTTCGGCGGGATACATCAATCGAATTAATTTCCACACTGAATCCAAAATTTATATGGTCCATGATTTGGATCAACGTGAGAGCCTGAAAAATTTCCGGAGACGAGGTCGTCCGTCCCATCTTCAAATCTGCGACCCTGGCGCCTATAATATTAGGCAATGTGGCAAGCCGTCTGTGAAGTCCCTCCGCATTTTTTTGATAAGGAAGTAGATCCATGACAACCCCCTGACGATCAATCTGATAATGTGGCCCGTGGACACCCACAGTAATATTCGCCACGGGGATGCGTTCCATAACCCGAATCGCTAGCCGGTTAGGGAATTGCCGGAATACTTCTGCTTTTTCCACAACAGGATTTAATTCAAGTTGTCGACGCAACTCTTCCAGATCAAGAGCTAAAAGATTTTGTCCACGCCGCACAGCCAACATGCCTATAACCTGTTCTGATTTCAGGACATTTCCTGAACTTTGCACCACGATATCTTCGATTTGATAATGTGGATTTTCCGAAAACATCTTTCGAAGCCCACTTTTCATCTCTAACCACAATCCCCATCCTAATCCTCCTCCAATCACGATCACGACGAATATTTTCCAAAGTATTTTCGTCTGACGTTGATTACGAAGACGGGTACGTGTCCGTAAATCAAGACCTCGAAGATCGTGGCGATGCAGGCGATTCTTCGAATTGGAAAAAATCCACTTCATTTTTTCTATCCTTTACGATTCAAGGCACATTCCACAAGTGCAAGACATAAATTCGGAAAAGTAATCCCCCTTGCTGCTGCCGCTTTCGGCAAAAGGCTGGTATCCGTCAAACCAGGAATCGTATTTACTTCCAAAAGGTAGGTTTGCCCTTGGCAATCCACTCGAAAATCAACTCGCGACATATCACGACAACCCAAGATACGATGTGCTTTCAATGCTTGGGTCTGAACGTGTTGCCTTAAGGACGATCCGATTGGAGCAGGGACCAATTCGTCTGTAGCGCCCTCAGTATATTTATTGTGATAATCAAACCAACCACTTTTTGGACGAATCTCGATCACAGGAAGCGCTTCTTCTCCCAGAATTCCAACTGTCAACTCCCGTCCTTCAATAAACTCTTCAATCAATACAACACTGTCTTTTTCAAAAGCTTCCTGTAAGGCGCTTTCCAGTTGTTCTTCTCGCTCTACAATTTGAATGCCAATGCTGGATCCTTGTCGTGACGGTTTCACAACCACGGGATAATCCAACTTACTCTTTAGCTTAGCACCATCAAACTGTTTCTTATCCCAAACCACATCGCGTGGTGTGAAAAGTCCATGCTCACGAAATATTTTTTTTGCTGCCACTTTATCGAAAGCTAAATGGCTCGCTTGGGAGCCCGATCCAGTAAATACGATTCCTTGCTTTTCGAGGATGGATTGCACGACACCATCTTCGCCTCCCGTCCCATGAAGCGCGATAAAAACCACATCTACTTTTTTTGAAATCTCAAATTGTTCGTTACGCACATCTACCTCTTCCACACAATAACCAATAGAACGCAAGGCTATTGCAACCCTCCGTCCGCTTCTCATCGAAATTTCGCGCTCGGATGAGAATCCTCCCATCAGAACTGCAATTTTTAACTCCGTATCATCCATTGGAACGTTTCACCATCCTTCATCTCCAATCACGACAATCTCCATTTCTAATTCAACCCCCCGCTCTCGCCGCGCTCGTTCTTTGATGATAGAAATCAGACTTAAGATTTCACTTGCGGTCGCACCACCATCGTTAACGATAAAATTGCCGTGAATCGTCGACACGCGCGCCGAGCCAAAATTTAAACCTTTAAGTCCAAGTTCGTCGATCAACTTACCGGCCGTCGTTCCTGGTGGATTCTTAAAAATACATCCTGCACTTGAAGCTCCGGGTTGGGAAGACCACCGTTTCTCCTCAAACTGTTTAAGTCTTGAAGCAATTTCATCGGGATTTCCATGCTGAGCCTTGAGCACCACTGCAAGCGCAATGTGATCGCGTAATCCTTCACAAACACGATACTTCACTTGGAGCTCAAAAGGCGTCTTTTCCATAACATGACCTTTCATATCCATGATCTTAACCTGTTCCACCACATCAAAAATGCTATTCCCCATAGCACCGGCATTCATCACAAGAGCACCACCCACACTCCCAGGGATTCCCTCTAAAAATTCAAGCCCCGCCAAGTTCGAACGTTTAGCAGTCATGACAATCTGTTTTAATCGCGCCCCTGCCCCAGCAATCACTCTTTCACTATCAACTTCGATCTTTGTAAAAACTTCCGACCCCAAGTGAATCGTTACTCCAGAAATTCCAGCATCGCGCACCAAGAGATTAGATCCTCGCCCCACAAAGGTTACCTTGAGTGGACACGCCTTACCGGAACTTTCTCGAGCAGTTGAATGATCGTTGCAATATTTCAACACTCGAACCAAGTCCTCTTCATTGCTAGGCTCTATCCAAAGCTTCGCAAAACCACCTACTCGCAAAGTAGTATGTTTGGCCATCGGTTCATAACGCCGGAGCACCGTTTTGGAACTCACCAGTTTGAAAAGATCATCATAAATGCGCAACTCAGCTGCTAAAACACGACTGATTTGGTGAATATTTCCAGCCCCCATGATCAATGCCAAGTCTCCTTCCTGCAATTCACATCCTACCCTTTCCTTTAAACGCCAAAGGTTGGGTTCATAAGTTACGGTCTTCTCGTTTCGCCCTAAGATCAAATAAAGTTCGTCAACAATGAGTTTGCCATCTACTTTTTCCATAGGCATTTCGCTGGCTGCATACACATCGGTAATAAAGACACGGTCTGCTGCATTAAGAGCATGACCGAAATCACGATGAAATACACGTGTGCGGCTATATCGATGGGGTTGGAAAACAGCAACCAAACGCTTCCGCCTTTTCTGGCGCGCCGCTTCAATGGTGGCACAAACTTCGCTGGGATGATGAGCGTAATCATCTACAAGTAAAAATTGATCGCTCTCGAAGAGCCGCTCAAACCGTCGCTGCGCACCGCTAAACCTTCCGAGAGCGGCCACAGCTTCCTCAAAACTTACTCCCAATCCCAAAGATACAATCAACGCCGCAAGAGCGTTAGAAACGTTGTGCCGCCCCGGCACAACCAATGTCGCTGTACCTAGGTTTTTGTTCCCCTGCCATACCTCAAAACAAGTGGAGGTTTCCTCGGCCCGAATATTTGTGGCTCGCCAACAAGATTCTTCAGAAGAACTCTGAGAAGTATGGAGCGTGTAGGAGACTCTGTGTTCGAACTTAGAACCCACCCGACTCGCACCATCATCATCAGCACAATAAATCACCCGTCCTGTTGCCGAACGCGCCAACGCCTCAAACGTTTGCTCAATCGTTTCGAGATTCTCATAAAAATCCAAATGCTCCGGCTCGATATTCAAGATCACTAGGTCATGAGGTTTAAATTCACTCATGGTTCCATCACTCTCGTCTGCTTCAATCACAAAATCTGGCCCATCACCCATGCCCGCATTCGCCCCTAAACTCGAAACATGAGCTCCAATGAAAAAGGATGGTGCTTTGCCTACCATCGATAGAATGTGAGCGATCATCGAAGAAGTCGTCGTTTTACCATGAGTCCCAGAAATCACAATCTGGTGTCGTTCTTGCGCAAGCACAGCAAGAGTTCGAGCTCGACGTACCAAGGGAATCCCACGCCGTTGCGCCTCTAATAGCTCGGGATTATCATTAGAAATTGCCGAAGAGTAACATACAAAATCAGGATGGATCACATGTTCAGGTGCATGACCTCGGAAGCATTGGACCCCTAACCGACGAAGAACCTCTGCATCTGATCCTTCCCCAATATCGGAACCTGTTACTTGATGTCCACGCTGGATAAGTAAACGTGCAAGGCCACTCATCCCACTTCCGGCAACTCCCACCAGATGTACCCGCCGTGGCCCTCCCATCAGGAGCTTGTATAGATCTTCTTGTGAAATCTCAGGCAACATAATCGCGAGGAGTGAGTAGTGAGCAGTAAGCCGTGAATAAGAAAAATTAAAATTGGAAATTGAAGAATTGTGCTTACCGCCCATTACTTACGGCTCACTGTCCCCAACTTCTCAATCATATCTGCAAAACTTTGATGAGCATGATCACACCGTAACTTCATGGTCGCCTCAGCCATATTTCTTCGGCGATCTTGATCCATCAAAACACTTTGAATTGCTGCTGCCAACTTTTCCGCTGTGCCATCTTCTTCTTCCAATATCATGGCAGCGCCCACCTTCACAAATTGTTTAGCATTAGCTAATTGATGTTTATCGGCTGCAAAAAGGTAGGGAATTAAAATCGATGGCAACGACCATAAAGCAATCTCTGCGAGTGAAGAAGCGCCCGATCGCGCAATCACCAAATCTGCTGCAGCATAGTAAACTTCCATTTCATGGCAAAAGGCTCTCACTTGGGCCATCTTCCCAGCTGAAGCATAAGCACTCCGAATGTTCGACTCATCTTCCACACCCGTAAGATGAAGCCATTGGATATCCAATAACGAAATTTGAGAAGCCGCCTCTACCACAAGGCGATTTAAACTCTTTGCACCCTGACTCCCTCCAATAACCAGTACAGTGGGCTTTTGGCCAGCAAGACCAAGCGTCTCTCGGGCCTCACGAGAATCTTTTCGATTCCTTAAAGCGGAACGAACCGGTGTTCCCGTCCAAACAATATTATCTTTCGAAAATTGATTTCGTGTTGCCTCAAACCCCACAGCGACTGTAGAAGCAAAGTAAGCCAATAAACGATTAGCTTTCCCGGCAATAACATTGGATTCATGAATACAAGAAGGAATGCCCCGCAACCGCGCCATAAAAAGTGGTGCTACAGAACTGAACCCTCCCATCCCTACCACAACATCAGGAGGAAAAATCCGAAAGATCCGATAACTTTGGATCATCGACTTGATCATTCCTACGACAAACCGAAATATGTAATCGATCCTCCATCCCTTCCACCCCACCGCAGGCAACGTTTGGACCAAAAAATCCGCTTTAGGTTGAATCGCTTTTTGGTCAACTCCCTTTTCAGAAACTATTAAAAGCACTTGGTGACCCCTCTTTAGACACTCTTCTCCAACTGCGATTCCGGGAAATAAATGTCCGCCGGTCCCTCCACACACAATCACAATATTCATAGCGAATGACTTATATCATCGCATCATAACATTACCAATCAGCTTTCAGCGATCGACATTGAATTTTTTTATAGTGAAAACAACCTTCGTTTGATTCATTGAGGGTAAAACCCCTCAATTCGGATCCTGTAATACTTAATTACCTTTCAAAGCTAGTCTAGCAATTCGACTTGTAAGTGGGAAAAGCGTGCACCAGGTTTTCCATTGTGGAGAAGAAATCAATAACATTCCTACCCAAAACCAACCGAAATAGGCACCTAGTAAATGCCTTCTGGCCCCATCGATTGTTCGTCGGCCGTTGTGCTCGCTGCCTAATAATCGCTGGAGCTGATAAGGTGGAGGAGCTTACAAGTTGGAACCTGCACTCTCGCACCTCGCAGCTCAGCTCTGCCATGTTAGGTCCTTAATTCTATATCAAAGGAATGTAAGCTTGCCCGGTTTTGTTCGTGGTCTATCAAGACTGGCAAGGAAGTCCTATCCTCCGTAGACTTCTGGAAGATTTTGGTTCCAGCTCTCATCGCGATCTGGACATGGTATGCCGCTGAGACTAGCAAAATCGAATGGGAACAGCGCAAAGGCAAGGAACAAAGCTATCAAGAATTGCTAAAGGCTTCTTACGGATTTTATGAGAATGTGAACGATGACAAACGCAAAGAGGCCTTTGTCGTACAAGTCCGTGTCTGCTGGCTGTATGCGCCCGACAATGTAATCCGTCAAGCTTATGCATTTCTGAACTCTGTACAAACTGGATATCTTCAAAACAAAGTGGAACAAAAACAAAAGATGGACGAACTGATTCTATTAATACGCAAAGATATGCTCTTCGGTAAGATGGTAACTAAAACAGAACTGAAGGCGGCCGATTTCCAACATCTGATTGTAAACAAACCCCAATAGTAACCTAACCACGCCAACGCCTACTCACTCCTACGTCACGGTCAGTCGTGGCTGATCTCAATCGTTGCAAAATACAAATTTGCGTGTTGATAGATTTTCCGATATTCTATACAAGATGATTGATGCCACACAAATTGAGCAAATGAGTTTGGCAGAGCGGCTTCAAACAATGGAACTGCTCTGGAAGGCTATTTCCGCTCGCCCAAAAGAGCTATCATCTCCGGTCTGGCATGGAGAGCTTCTCGCTGAGCGTACTGCAAAAATTGAGCGTGGAGAGGCCATTTTTCTCACCATCGATCAGGTGAAGGAACGCCTCCAAAAGAAACGCCAAGCATGAGGCGAGTTCTCGTTCTTGAGGAGGCAGCTCAAGATCTTGAAATGGCCAGAGATTTTTACGATACTCGCGATACTCGAGAGATCGGAGTTGGGAGCTATTGTGTCGATTCCCTCCTTTCTGACATCGAAAGTCTTTCTCTCTTTCATGGAATTCATCCAGTCTATTTTGCATGCCATCGTATGCTCGCGAGCCGGTTTCCCTTCGGGATCTACTACGTTGACACTGCAGAGCAGACCCGGGTTGTTGCCGTCCTTGATTTGCGACGTGATCCGAGTTGGATTCACCGCGAGATTCGTAGGAGGAGTAGCTAACCCAGCGCTGACTCCATTGATAGTTCGTCGGCGCTGTGCGTCGCTTAATCGGGTAAGCGGGAGTGATTAACTCCCGCTCCTCACACCACCCGGATATGCTGGTCCGCATCCAGCGGTTCCGGAAGCTAGCCTTTCCAGTTCAGGACTTTATCAGAGTGAGATTTCAGCACTTCGTGTTGGAACACAGAACGCTTTTCCTTTATTGACAACTCGCGCTAATGGGTGACACCTTTTACGGGGGCTACAAAATCGCCACTTGACTAGTGGTCACAATGTGAGTACACTCTAACCATGAAGACAACGCTTATTCCCATCGGTAATTCCCGAGGGGTTCGCATACCGAAGCCATTCATTGATCAATGCGGTCTTGCAGAAGAAATCGAAATGGATATTCGTGATCGCGCAATCATCATTCATTCTCCGCGTCGGCCCCGATCTGGCTGGGACAAGGCTTTTAAACAAATGGCTTGTTTGGGAGACGATAAACTCTTGGATCCACAGCCAAGTTCCACGCAGTGGGATGACGAGAATTGGCAATGGAAGTGAATCGGTTTGATGTTTATCTGGTGGCGCTCGACCCAACGATTGGCCACGAGATTAAGAAGACGCGTCCTTGCACTGTGATTTCACCGGACGAGATGAATCACCATATTGGCACAGTCATTATTGCCCCGATGAGCACCAAGGGACGGAATTATCCCACCCGCACGGATTGCACCTTCCAAGGCACACGAGGGCAGATCATCTTGGACCAAATTCGAACCGTAGATAAGACGAGACTGGTCAAGCGTCTCGGGCGCTTGTCGGCGCCATCGAGTGAACGAGTCATCGAGATCCTAGCTGAGATGTTTCAAAAATGAGGTCCCGCCCAGCGAGTCGATCGATGATTCACAACCTTTGCTTCGGTCCGCATTTAGGCTATGCTCAGTAAACTCATGAATAACTTCGGATGATCTATATCAACTGTTATACAAATGAAGCTCTTGAAAACAATGAAACATTGGGCAAGCGACCATGGAAACACAGGCAGGGACGCCTGTGCCACCCAACCAAAAACAAAGCCTTGGAACATCCCCAAAAGCGTTAACTTAGCGCCATTCTGGATTGACCCTCTTACCTCTTACTTAGCTTCCTATGTGACAGGACAGACCCTTGAAGTTAATGGGGCTGGAGAGGGTAAACTAGTTTTTAGAATGAAAAATGCCTTTCTGGATTCTGTTTTAAATGTAAGTAATTCAATTGGGTATCATTTTTACTTAGAAGCATTTCAACTTTAATAAAAAGCCACTTTCAATTTTCTCGTTTATGGATAACCAAACATTCATCCTTTCTGCTAAGCGCTCTCCCATTGGTCGATTTGGAGGCGCATTGCGTGATTTTCCTCTCACAACATGGGGGGCTTGTATTGTGCGCGCAGCTTTGGAAGAGGCTCGAATTGCTCCGGAAGATATTGAAGAAGTGATTTTAGGTCAAACGCTCGGTGCAGGACACGGTGTTACTGTTGCACGACCCATTGCTGTCAAAGCAGGTATTGCCTATAGCTCAAGGGCTTGGACACTTAACCAAGCTTGCGCTTCGGGAATGGTCGCTGTGCATCATGCCGACCGGATGATTCGATGTGGAGACGCAGATTTCATTGTGGCAGGGGGTGTTGAGCATATGTCAGGAACTCCTTTTATTTCTCGAAACATGCGTTGGGGCGCTCGCTATGGAGAAGCGAAATTAGAAGATGAAGTCAAAAATGCACTCACGTGTGCAGTTACCAGTTTAGCAATGGGATGCACTGCAGAAAATATCCGTCGTAAGTTTAATATCAGCCGACAAGAGCAAGATGAATTTTCCTTTTTAAGTCAGGAACGCGCTGATACTGCGATTAGGTCCAAGCGCTTTATTGATGAAATCGTTCCACTCCAAGTGCCTCAAGGAAAAGAAAAAGTTTTTTTATTCGATACGGACGAACATCCGCGGCTTTCTAGCTTGGAAACCTTAGGCCAATTAAAAGCTACATTCGAAGAGGCAGGAACGGTTACTGCCGGAAATTCTTCTGGAATCAATGATGGAGCTGCGATGATGGTTTTAGCTTCCGGCAAGGCGGCAGCAAAATGGAGATTCAAACCAATCGCCCGTGTCGTAGCAACTACAACTTCAGGCATTGAGCCTGAAGTCATGGGATTGGGACCTGTCTTGGCCATTCAACGTGTTTTAGCAAAAGCTGATATGAAATTAAATGATATCGAGCTCTTTGAAGTTAACGAAGCCTTTGCGGCACAGGTACTCGGGATTTTAAAAGAGGTGCCTATTCCGATCCATAAATTGAATGTCAACGGTGGAGCGATTGCTTTGGGACATCCTCTCGGCTGCAGCGGAGCGCGAATTATAGTTACTCTCATCCACGAGATGAAGAAGCGCGGGTTGCATTTTGGTCTTGCGAGTCTTTGCGCCGGAGGAGGCATGGGGGCCGCAACAATTGTAGAAGTATTATGACATCGTCTTCTTTATCAGTGATGGTTATTGGCGCAGGCACCATGGGGAGCGGTATTGCTCAAACGGCAGCAGGAGCCGGATGTCACGTGCAATTATTTGACGTATCACCTCAAGCTTCTTATCGTGGACTTCAGCAGATTGCCTCTTCTTTGGACCGAGAGGTGATAAAAGGACGGGTGACTGCTTCTGATCGGAATACAATCATGTCACGCATACGGATTAGTGAAAAAATCGAAGATGCTCATTCCACAGATGTCGTCATCGAAGCTGTCAAAGAAGACTTGAAAATTAAGCGAGCTGTTTTTCGTCAACTCGATGAAATCAGTCAACCTCAAACATTGCTTTTGACGAATACTTCGATGATCTCGATTACAAGTATTGCCGAAGGGTTAGTCCATCCAGAGCGTGTGGCGGGATGTCACTTTTTTAATCCTGTACCGCGTATGGAATTAGTCGAGGTGATTGCTGGAAAGCAAACGAGCATCGATACGATTCAGCGAATCGAGAAAATGGTAAGCCAATGGAAAAAAACTCCGGTGCGTGCCCCAGACTCACCCGGTTTTATTGTGAATAGAGCTTTGGTTGTAATGCTTAACGAGGCAGCATTTCTCTCTTCCGAGGGAACTCTTCCCGATGCAATTGATCGTGCAATGAAATTAGGATGCAATTTTCCAATGGGACCTTTGGAATTGATGGATTTGGTTGGGATTGATGTAGTACTCGATTGTATCATAGCTCTTTGGGAACAATTTGGGCGATGTACAAAATATGAACCTTGTCCTGTACTTAAAGAGATGGTAGCGACGGGAAAACTTGGTCGGAAGTCAGGTAAAGGATTTTACGTCTATCCATGAGTATCGAACGTAAGGTATGCCCTCGCATTCTAAGCGCAGCGGAGGCTGCAGCATTGATTCCGAACGGTGCCCATATTGCTGTATCAGGTTTTGGCGGGACAGGCGTGGCAAATACGATTCACCGAGCGCTGACGGAGCGTTGTGCTCGCGTGGACGCTCCTTGCAAACTGACTTATATTCACGCAGCAGGTCATATCCTTAACCAAGGAGGAGATTTACTGGCAGCTCATGGTATGCTCGATAAAGTGATTGGTGGACATTGGGGTCTTATGCCTGCTCTTCGTCAGAAAATTTCTGCTGAGGAGGTCGAAGCGCATAATTGGCCGCAAGGTGTTGTAGTAGATTCTTTTCGTGCTGCTGCATGTGGAAAAACTGCAGGATTACGTAGCCACATTGGTTTGGGTACTTTCGTAGATCCTCGACAGAAAGGGGGATGTGCCAATGAACGTGCACGTCGTGCAGGATCACTCATTCGACTCATCAAAGAAGATGGACAAGAAATCTTGGAATATGCACCTCTGAAACCTGATTTCGCTTTGATTCGTGGTTGGTCAGCAGATCATCTGGGAAATGTATCTCTCGGTATGGAACCTGTATCTCTTTCGATTGAGTATATTGCTATGGCGACCCGTCGGAATGGAGGGCAAGTGATCTGTCAGGTTAGAACCATCGATCATAACACTACTTATTCGGCCGACCGCGTCACTTTACCGGGATTTTTAATAGATGTTCTAGTGAAAGCTGAGAGACCCGAAGTTGAACATCGCCAATGTGAGGCTTTCGATATCAATCCCGCCATGATTAACCTCGAATCGAAAACTTCTTTGGAAACTCCAAAAGTGCCTCAAGGACCACGGGGATGGATTGGTAGACGTGCATCAATGGAAGTTCAGTCCGGCAATGTTCTTAACTTAGGAATTGGAATCCCTGGTGACGTGGTGGGAGCTGCCTTACATGAAACAGGTCGTCTTGAGGAAGTTGTTTCTACTCTTGAATCAGGAGTGTTCGGTGGCGTGGCATTAGGCGGGAATAACTTTGGCTCTTCTCTTTATCCACACGCACGCCTTGACCAATCTTCTATGTTTGATCTTTATCATGGAGGCGGCCTCGATATCGCTATTATGGGAGCAGCTGAAATCGATGTAGATGGCAATATCAATGTAAGTCAGTTTGGAGGTCGAGCTACAGGGTGTGGAGGATTCATTGATATTACCCAATCTGCAAGGCGTGTCGTATTTTGTTCAACGCTGACAGCAGGAGGACTCGAAGCAAGTTATGAAAATGGCAAGGTGTGTATTCTTAAGGAAGGTAAACATCGTAAGTTTATTCGAAAAGTGGAACAGATTACATTTAATGGCTCAAGAGCTTTTTCCTCCAAACAATCAGTCATCTTAATCACTGAACGCTGTGTATTCGACTTTTATGAAAAAGGATGGCGTTTGATTGAAGTAGCGCCTGGAATTGATATTGAACAGCAGATTCTTTCTCAAATGGATTTCCTGCCCACCATTTCAAGCTCGATCAAGGCGATGCCTCCATACTGTTTCTCCCTCTAATACGATCGAAAAAGAGATCACTCATTTTCGATCGTATCCTCCAAGCCTTCATAACTTCTCTGGTGTAATTTCGAGAAACAACTTTTGGCTATATCAGATTATTGTTAAGCGAGTTTTGACACCCACACGTCCTGCTGTCAGCAGCTTATGAAAGTCATCAATGCCACTGATATTTTGATGGTCAAAGGCAACGATCATATCACCTTCCTTTAATCCTGTATGTGCTACGGGACTATTGGATTCAATCGAAAGAACAAATATCGTTGGCTATTAGATTCTTGGCGTTTCATCATCGATCGAAATTCCACTGGAAAAACGTTTGGTGCGTAAACTTTGTCGGTGAATACTGATGAGGAACCCCACCGCTGCGTAACTGATGAGCAAATTTGATCCCCCATAACTTACGAAAGGAAGTGGCATTCCCTTTGGAGGAATCATCCCAGTCACCGTTGCAATATTAATCATCGCCTGCAAAGATAAACTGAACATAAGGCCAAATCCTAATAACATCCCATAAACATCTCGAGAATGCATGGAAATCCATAAACCGCAAATTAAGATGGTGGTATAGGCCAATACCATGGCTACAGTGATGTAAAAGCCCAGTTCTTCACCAATGATTGGGAAGATCGAGTCTGTGGTGGATTCCGGTAAGTAAAACATTTTCTGACGGCTATTGCCTAAGCCCAGTCCTTGAGTGCCCCCAGATCCTAAAGCAAGAATTCCCTGCCAAATTTGGAAAAATTTACCTTCCTTGTGTTCTTCGGGATTCAAAAAAGCGAGGATGCGCGCACGCCGCTCAGGTATCATCCATAAGATCGTGGTCATCGCTGTAACACTGATCCCTCCCGCTCCGAGAAGAGGCCAAGCTCGTGAACCTGCAATGAACATCATACTCAATGTCGTTGCCAATATTAAAATCATCGTCCCAAAATCCGGTTCGAATTTAAGTAAGACTAAAGGCAAACCAATGATTCCTAACGGACAAAAAAAACCCCATCCCCATTCTCGAAGTTTAGCTTGGTGTTTAGTCAGCATGTGAGCTAAGAGAAGCACCAAAGTAATACGCAAAAATTCCGATGGCTGGATTTTGAATGGCCCGAAATTTAACCAACGTGTCGCTCCTTTGACACGACTACTCACCCCTGGGATAAACAACATGATAAGGAGCAGCAAGGATAAGACAAAAAAGATCCATGCCCATCGTCGCCAAATCTTGTAATCTACCCACCCAATCACACCAAATCCAAGAAAACTGATGATAAGCCATATTAATTGGCGATGGAGCTGGCCAAAGGAATCAGAAAGAGGTGCGGTGGTGCTGGAAATCATCACTAACCCAAGGCCGGTAAGCACCAAAACAACCGCTACCATGATTACCGCCGTATACCGGTCGATTGGATTGCGAATTGCGAATTGTGGATTGCGAATCGATGGCATGTGAACTGGAAAAGTTAAACTCCCTTTATTTCTTTTCCCATCGCTGTTGGTTCTTCAGTAATGGTTGAGTGAATATTTGTCTCTTCCCGGCCTTTCGGAAATGCTGCTGGAGTTACTACAGCTGTTTCATGTACCACCTTAGAAACCGGAATGACCAATTTTTGATTCACGCGGACCTTTCGTGGATCATGAATATTATTGATACGCAATAGCGCTTGGACACTGACACCATAACGTTTGGCAATTGAACTTGGTGTTTCTCCTGATTTGACCTGATGGATTTGGCTTCCAGCGGTTTCCTCCCGCATGAAACCCGTTTTGACCGAAGCAACTCTCTTCGTAATATCAACCGTTCTAACTATTTCAGGAGACTTGGCGTCGGGAATCACTAAGGGTTGACCAATCTTTAAGCGACTTTTAAGAGTCAGCTTATTGACTGCCACGAGTTCGCGAAGCGAAACGTTGTGTTTTCGTGCAATCTTCGTAAGTGTATCGCCTTTCTTCACCGTATATTTGCTGATCACACCAGTAGCTTTTACAGGTGCTATGGGGGGAGAAACTGGTCCGGAAAGATGCGTTTGTTCGATCTTTTGGGTTTGACCACTGGCAGGTAAAGAAGTTACTCGAGACGGTGTCGGTGCCTCAGCAGTCTCCGAATCAGGCAAACGTTCTTCAGGGGTAAGGATTTCACTATTAGGAGAAGGAGTTCCAGGATTTGTCGCCGCAGTGATTTGGGTGATCGATTTCTCCTTCGGTGCCACCGTTGTTGTTTCGGGAAAATCCGTGGATGGCGTGCCTTCTGCAGTTTTAATCGACTCGCTCTTACCACATCCCTGGATAAGAACGACACTTCCAAGAAGCGCCGCATGAAGGATTAAAACAATGGCGATAATGCGCCAAGCGCGTCCCCGTTCAGGAGGACCAGTGGGCGGTTCAGGAGAAGGTGATTGAATGTCAGTTACAGTTTGCATGGTGGATTTCCTTTCTGTATTGGATCCCGAAAAAACAGGATCTATAGATGATTTTTTTGTTAGGGTTTGGAGTGGGGTTTAAATTGATGAAGATGTCGAACAGCGCGGCGAAACACTTCGCCGCGCTCTTCATAGTTCTCAAACATGTCGTAACTTGAACAGCCAGGGGAAAGTAGAACAACATCACCTTCCTTGCCAAGGCGCCCTGCCATGGCAACGGCTTTCTCTAATGAATCTGCAAAAACACAGGAAGTCGCTTCCTTCCAAGCTTGAAACAGGTGTTCGCGCACTTCCCCAATAAGGATGCAGGACTTAACCTTTTCACGAATAAGGGGAGTGAGGTAACTAAAATCAAAACCCTTGTCTTTGCCTCCTGCAATAAGAATGATCGGCTGCGTGAAAGTGCGAATTGCTTTCCCCATTGCATCAAGATTCGTCGCCTTTGAATCATTCACAAATTCTATCCCTTGAAAAAGGTCAACGGTCTCTAGTCGATGAGCTAGCGGTTGATAGTTACAAATCTCTTTCCAAGCCATCAGTAAGTTCAATTTCAAAACATAAACTACCGCAAGGGTCGCCATAACATTCTCAGCATGATGAGCGCCACGCAGGTGGGTTTGAACAAGTTGTGGTTCCAATCCTATTTCTTCAACGATCGGGCCGCGAATCGACTCACCATCAAACCATAAATCCACGTTCTCCTCGGCACAAACACTGTAACGAATCGTGCCAACAGGCGATGAAAAACCCAAATCCGCCAAATACTTCTCCGTGTCACGATTTATTACTACCCAATCATTTCCACACTGATTTTTCCAAAGGGAAACCTTCGCTCGAGCATATTCCTCAACAGAAGCATAACGGTCGAGGTGATCCGGCGAAATATTCATCATGACACTAACCCGCGGGCGAAATGTATCGATGGTTTCGAGCTGGAAGGAACTCGCCTCCACAACGAGATAATCCAATCGCTCACTCTGGAGTACGGCTTCGGACAACGGCAACCCGATGTTACCCGCAGCAACCACCTGCTTGAAATTAGCACGAAGCGCGCGCTCCAACAATTGGGTTGTGGTGGTTTTCCCATTCGTCCCCGTGATTCCAATCATGGGGCACTGGCAAAACCAAGAAGCTAGTTCGAGCTCACCGTATATCGGCACATCAAGATCGGCAATACTTGAAGCGAGCCCGCTATGAAGAGAAACTCCCGGACTTAAAATCGCCGCATCGAACCTCCCTGAGGGAATAGTTCTGACTCCGAATTGGATTTGAAGATTACAATTTTTTTTACGTTTTGCTCGTCGTTTCATGATTTTACCTTGAGATTCATCAATGGCAAACACCTTGGCCCCTTTTTGAACCAATAACCTGGCCGCGGCCTGGCCACTGACACCAAACCCGACCACCAATATCTGTTTCTCTTTCACATCCATTTTTCATCCTTCGTTTCATTATTTTATTTTCCATAGAGTTACTTACCGAAGTTTGAGGGAACTCAGCCCAATGAGGGCAAAGAGGATAGAAAGAATCCAAAAACGAACCACGACCGTCGTCTCACTCCATCCCTTGAGCTCAAAATGATGGTGGAGTGGAGCCATTGCAAAGACACGTTTGCCTGTAAATTTGAATATGGCTACCTGCAAGATCACCGAGAGCGCTTCCATCACAAATACCCCACCCACCACCACCAATAGAAATTCCTGTTTTAGACAAAGCGCCACCATTCCCAACATTCCTCCTACCGCCAGTGAGCCTGTATCCCCCATAAAAACACAGGCAGGATGACAATTATACCAAAGGAATCCCATCGAAGCCCCTAAAAGGGCTGCACAAACCACCGTCAATTCCTCGGCATAACGCACATGTGGTAAGAACAAATACTCTGCAAATTTCACGTTCGAGACTAAATAGGCAATCATTGTATAAACCAACGCAACCGTGATCGTACAACCAATCGCCAAACCATCGAGACCATCGGTGAGATTAACGGCATTGGAAGAACCCACCACGACCAAACAAACGAGCCCCACAAAAAACCATCCCATATTCGTAATAACCGGATACTTGTAAAATGGCATCATCAATTGGGGCGCTGTATCGCGAGTATCAGGGTGAAATAACAAAACAAACCCCACCCCTACCGCAATGAAAAGTTGGCCAGCTATCTTCATACGAGCCGTTAACCCTTTCGATCTCTTGTGAACTACTTTGAGATAATCGTCGGCAAACCCGATCATTCCAAGTCCCACCATGGTTCCCAGGGTCAACCAAGTGAACATGATGTCCAACCTTGCCCAGAGCAACGAACCGATAATAACCGAAAGAATGATCAACACGCCTCCCATTGTAGGAACCCCCATTTTTTGAAGGTGAAGCTCGTAGAGTCGATGGACCTCTGACTCCGTGCGAATCGGCTGGCCAATCTTCAACGTCGTCAGTTTACGAATAACCCACGGTCCGATGAGTAAAGACAACACAAGCGCCGTCAAAGCTGCCATCATCGCGCGAAATGAAATATAACGAAAAATTCGCAGAGGCGACCACTCGTTACTCAAAAGATGGAGATAATAAAGCACAAATTAAAGTTGAATGTTGAATGCTGAAAGTTGAAAGATAAGAAAAGATTGTTCCACACAACGTGTCACACGTCTCACGTTACTTGCTCTCCCTTCCACAATCCGAAATCCCCATTCCTCGTTCCGCATTCCGAGTTCCGCATTCCACGTTTCTCACAGCCATCCCTCCAATACTTTTTCCAGTGCCA
>OBEQ012381856.1_pt1 | contig 19883 bp, 17 predicted proteins | sample 1670901 | NCBI WGS metagenome assembly OBEQ01 (sample SAMEA104232315, study PRJEB22302) | groundwater metagenome | biome: forest; feature: aquifer; material: groundwater | place: USA | collected 2011-08-07 | depth 5.4 m
CGACCAAGGCGACCACCGAGACCATCGATCACCTGCGCGAGCTGGTCGACATGTGCGGCAAGTCGGAGCTGCCGCGCACGCTCATCCTCTACGCGGTCACGCCCGCGTTCACGCAGAACGTGCTGCCGCTCTACCCGGCGCTGCAGCAGCGTCTGGGCTCGCCCGTGCAGTACCTGTCGACCAACAACCCCAAGGCGCCGCTCATCGATCTCGAGGCGCTCGACCTCGAGCCGACCAAGCTGCTCATCGAGGTCGGCCTGCGCCTGGGCCGCATCGCGCGCAAGGCCTACGACTGGGATCCCGACGACAAGCTGTTGCGCGACAACCTCGACGCGCTCGCGCGCACGGTCACCGAGGAGCAGCTCGAGGTCAGCCACCGCCGCCTGTTCGTCAAGCTGTGGGTGCGTCTGCTCGACGAGCAGCGCCTGGGCGGCGAGCGCCGCCTCGACGACGACGACGTGCACGCGCTGGTGCACGACGAGCAGGTGCGCCTGGTCGAAGAAGTCGACGCCAGCGAGACCATCACCTTCCTCGGCCAGTCGTTCAAGAAGGGCGGCGACGCCAAGAAGAAGGAATAGCCATGGCCCGTTCGAAGAAGCGAACCGTCTTCCTGCACGCCAGCGTCATCGAGGGCGGCGGCGACGTGCGCCGCGACGCCACCGTGGTGGTCGAGGGCTCGCGCATCGCCAGCGTCTCGGAGGGCGGTGCCGACGCCGTGCGCGCCGTCGACGACGAGACCATCGACCTGGCCGGCAAGACGCTCATGCCTGGGCTTATCACCACGCACTTCCACGCCACCTTCTCCGACCTGCAGATGCAGCGGGTGCAGATCGGCACCGAGAAGCCGCCCGCGTACCTGGCCCTCGTGGCGGCCAGGAACTACGAGCGCACCCTCCACGCCGGCTTCACCGGCGCGGCCAGCGCGGGCGGACCGTGCGACATCGACGCGCAGCTGAAGATGGCCATCGACGACGGCCTCACCGTCGGGCCGCGCATCCTGGCGGGAAGCCACGCGCTGGTCACCACCGGCGACTCGACCACCCTGGGCGACTGGTGGTGGGACATGCGCAACCCGGGCGGCTACCTGTCCTGCGACGGCCCGGAGGACTTCCGCAAGGCGGTGCGGCGCGAGATCCTGCGCGGCGCCGAGATCATCAAGATCTTCCCCACCGGCGGCCACGGCCTCATCCAGCCCAGCAACGTGCGCGGGCTCAGCCCCGAGGAGCTGCACATCATCGTGCAGTCGGCGCACGAGCGCGGCAAGAAGGTGCGCGCGCACGCCTCGTGGAAGGGCATGATCCTCGAGTGCATCGCCGCGGGCGTGGACGTCATCGACCACGGCGACGAGCTGGACGGCGAGTGCATCGACGCCATGGCCGCCGCGGGCACCTTCCTCGTGCCCAGCATGCTGTTCCTGCGCAACCTGCTCGCCGACGTCGAAGGCAAGGATTCCGGCCTGGCGCGCTCGCTCGCGCCGGTACGCGCCGAGTACGAGAGCATGCGCCGCTGGCTTCCGGTCGCCAATGCCGCGGGCGTCAAGATCTGCATCGGCGACGACTACGGCGCCAAGCTCCTGCCCCATGGCGACTATGCCAAGGAGCTGGCCTTCTACGTGGGCGAGTGCGGCATCGCCGCCGCCGACGTGCTGCGCTGGGCCACGGTGCACGGCGCGGCGCTCATGGGCCTGGCGGGCAAGACCGGGGTGGTCGCGCCGGGCGCATACGCGGATCTGCTGGTCGTCGACGGCGATCCGCTCTCGAACGTGGCCGTGCTGGAGGATCGCAGCAAGCTGCTCGCCATCCTGAAGGGCGGAACGTTCGTGAAGGACGAGCTGCGCGGGCGGCCTGCGCGCGGTACGGCGCAGGTCGCCGCCGGTTAGCCTTGCTTCACGTCACGACGACTACAGGTGGCCGGTATCGACGCACTCGAACCGGTTCGGGTCGCACGGGCACGGCCAGCCGGGCGGCGGAGGCAGGCTGGTGTCGCGTCGGCGTGCGCACATGCGCATCACCGCGCCGCAAGCGTTCTTCACGAACGTGCTCGGCTCGGCCGTCCACGACGACATGTACATCGCGTCGGGTGAGGGAGGAACACAGGCGACCTTCCTGGCCTCGATGGGTGGCACGTCGTTCGGGCAGTTGAGCGGCTCGTCGAAGGGCCACGGATCCGAGGGCTTGGGGGCGGGCGTGAACTCATCGAAGGCGAAGCGCGGCAGCCACTCGAGCAGGTGGCAGCTGCTGCGCGCGCTGGGGATCGCGTTCAAGACGATGGACGTGGTGGCGAGATCGAGGTTCGAGCCCTCCGACGTGCTGAGGGAGAGCGTGGGCTGCCCCGGCTGCTCGCTGTAGATCAAGGCGACCGTCGAGTTGGTGGCGATGAGCTCGTCGACGAACGAGTCGGAGTCGATGGGCGTGAAGTCGAGCCGGCCGTTGTGGTTGCCATCCCGGTAGGCAACGATGTTCGCGCCTCCCATCCGGGCTCCCCCCACCTGGGGGCGGATCGCCTCCGGTGGCGGCGGGTCGACGAGGTCGAGGGTGAACTCCGCCGGCCAGCTGGTCGTGACCGCGACGTCCTGGGCGACCAGGTGCCGCACCTGCTGCAACCCGAGATCGGCGCGCCACACCACCGCGACACGGATCTCCTCTGGATCTGCCGGGGCTTCGGTGATCTGCAGCCGGCCGTGGATGGTCGCGACGGGCGGCCGGTACTCCTCGGGCATGGCGCCCTGGCCGCAGGCGCCCAGCAGGACGGCGCCGGCCAGTGCGGCGGGGCAAAGCGAAGCAAGAGAACGGCGAGAGAAGCTCATGTTTTTTTCATCCTCCGTCGTGAAGACCGGCGGCAGGCCCAGGACTGACAACTCAAAAAGCGCGCACGTAAGCGAGCTGTGGCGTCACCAGCACGAAGTCGGCGACGTGATCGCCGCGGCCATCGGCGTCGGAGACGTTGCGCAGCGCCACGAGCGCGCCCAGCTCGAAGGACAGCGCCGAGTCCACGCCCAGGGACAGGTCGAGCCGGACCACGGCGCGCGCGCCGACCGCCGTGTACCCGAGCGAGGTCGTGGTGGGGAAGCCGGCCTGCGCGTAGGCCTCGGGGTCACGGCGCTCGAGCTCCTGCCAGCCGCGGCGGAGCTCGAGCCCGGCACCGAAGCCGAGCTCGAGGTGCGAGCCGCGCAGCCTGCCACCGACGAGCCCCGCCAGCGACAGTGTGCGCGTCCTGCCCGTCCACCGGTCACCGTCGAGGCCGCCCTGCGAGCCGCCGACCTCGATCTGCCACCACCAGGGCCCGTGCACACGCTCGTACGCCACGCTCGCGTGCCACGCGGGCGTCTCCGGCCGCACCGCCGCCAGCTCGCCGCCTCCGGCGAGGCGCCAGCGCGAGCGCCGCAGCTCCAGCCAGCCGCCGCGCGCGACCAGCTCGTCGCGGCGCACGTCGTGGAAGTCGCCGGCGACGAGGCGCTGCGTGCCGCCGCGCGACAGGTCGACCTCGGCCACGCGCGTGCGCTGGCCCTCGCGCATGACCACCAGGTAACGCCCCGCCGGCACGGCCAGGCTGCCGCCTTCGCCGGTCAGCTCGCCGATGACGCCCGCCGAGGGCGTGGCCACCACCAGGTAGGTGGCGCCTCCTGACGGCACGACGATGGTCGCGGCCGCCGCGCCCGGCACCGCGAGCACGACCTCGCCGGCGCCTTCGAGATCGACGTCGATGGTGGCGTGCTGGGCCACCGGGCCGGTCTGCGTGCGCAGGAGCGTGCGCCGGTAGCTGTAGGCGTAGAGCTCGGCCAAGGTGACGCGCCGGTCGCCGTCGGAGTCGGCGTCGCCGCGCAGGCCGGAGAGCAGGAAATGCGTGAACACCGAGCCGCGCAGCGCGTCGGACTCCTGCGCCGCCTCGCCGTCGGCGGACGCGCGCACCTCGACGCTGCCGTGGGGGCCGCGCGGTGCGGCGCTGATCTGGAAGCTGTCGCCGCGGCTCACGCCCTTGACGCGACCGAGACCACGGCAAGCATCGAGGACGACCACGCGCACCTCGGCGGGCACCGCCAGGGCCGCCTGGCGCAGCTCGGTGAGCGCGAGGCGACCGCCGGGCAGGTGCAGGTGATCCTCGTCGCCGTGGCCGGAGTAGTAGAAGAGGAAGGTGACGCGGTAGCCCGCGTCGCGCAGCTCGGCGGCACGCCCGGCGGCCTCGCGCATGGCCTCGCGCACGCCGGCGGGGCCGCCACCGCGCACCAGCAGGGCGCGCGCCGAGGCCACGCCGCCCAGCTCGGTGAGCAGATCGCGGACCCGCTCGGCGTCGAGCTCGGCGTAGCGCAGCGGAACGTCGCCCTCGTCGCCGGCGTTGGCGCCCACGACGACGGCCAGGCGTGCCTCGCGCAGCGCGGGTCCCGGCGCCGCGCCGGCGCGGCCGGCCAGGCCCGGGCCCAGGCCCAGGGCAACCAGCGCCACCAGCGCCACCAGCGCCAGGCGGGTCATTCGCACGTCAGCGTCCGCTCGAGCTGTCCGACGCTGGTCGCAACCACGAGGCGCAGGTCCTGGCACGGTTCGTCGATGACCACCGCGCCGGGCAGCAAGTTCGCGCCCGCCACCAGGGCCAGCGACGTCGCGTCGGGGAAGCGGTCGATGCGCCCGGCCTTGTCGACGAACCAGATCGACACCTGGTCGGCTCCCGGCAGCGTCAGTGACACACGCAGGCCGTCGCCGGCGCGCACGCGCGCGCCCGCGTCCAGGCGCGTGACCTGCGCGCCGCGCTTGCGGAATACCTCGACGCTCACGCCCTTGAGACGCGTGCCGTCCGCCGGCGCGGGTGGGTGCGTGCGCACCGCCAGGGCAAGGCTCGCGGCGGCGGCGGCGGCCACGCCCAGGCCGGCGAGGAACGTCGCCGGGCGCAGCCTTCGCCATGGCGGGGCCGACGCGTTGCGACGCGCCTCCACCTGGTCGGCGAAGGTATGGGCGGGCAGCCGGGCCAGCAGGCGCTCGCGCTCGTGGCCCACGAGCGCGACCTGCTCGCGACATCGGCCGCACGCCTCGACATGGCGAGCGACCTCGGCGCTCGGCTCGCCGACGGCCAACGCGTCGAGCTCGCGGCGGCGCGGATGAGACGGCGCTGGTGGTGTCATCTGCGATGGCTGGCTCATGCCCACGACTCCCCCGCGCGCAGACGCACCGCCAGCCTGGCGGCGTGCTCGCGCAGCTGGTTCAGCTTCTTGCACACCGTCTGGCGCGACCATCCGGTGACCGCGGCGATCTCGTCCTGGGTCATCTCGTCGACCCAGTGCAGCACCGCGATCTGCTGCATCTTGCTGTCGAGGCGGTGGAGAAACATGCGCACGATCTGCCAGTCGGCCGCCTGGTCACGTGTGCTGGTCGTGCCCAGCTCCATGCCAGGATTGACCGCATCGAACGGCTGGTCGCCGCGCCGGGCGCGCGCCCCCAGCGCGCCGAAGCCGCCGCGGTCGACGGTGCGGTAGAGCCAGCCGAGGCGCGAGGTGGCGTCGCGCAGGCTGCCGCCGTGGCGCCAGATCTTGACGAAGGCCTCGTGCAGCGCGTCCTCGGCGGCCTGGCCGTCGACGAGCAGGCGCCGGCACCGGCGCAGCAGCAGCGCGCCGTACTGGACATAGATGTCCACGACTTCCTGCTTGCTGAGCTGCGGTGGCGCCATGACCTCGATCAGTAGACCGCCGGCAGCGATCATCCTGACAAGCCAATGCGCGCGCGCCCGCCTCTCGGGCGACCAGGGTGTGACGCGGGTCGCTTTCGCGATGCGGCGCTCGGGCGGAGGTCACTCTCGCTGCAGCGCCGCCAGCGCCTCGAGCTGCTCGCGCGCACGTGCCAGGTTGCGCCCGCCGATGTCGTCCATGATCCGCCGCAGCAGCGGCGAATGCGCCATTCGATCCGCGTAGCGGCGCGACAGCCACAGCACGAGCGGAATCACCACCAGACCGAACGCAAGGTTGGCCGCCAGGTAAGCCGCGCCGAGCAGCCCATACGCGTCCAGGCCCAGGAAGCCGTCCAGGGCGACGATGAGCAGCGGCGTCCACACGAGCGGCGCGAGCAGGAAGATCCACTTGGTCTTGCGAATCCGGTGCACGCGCAGCTGCTCGAGATGCTTCTGGATGGTCAGCACCGGCGCGCCCAGGTCGATGCGCTCGAGCTGCGTCAACAGCCACACGCCCGTGGCCAGGATCCACATGGTGAAGGCGCACAGCGTCAGCGCCGGCACGACGAAGCGGATGTGACCGCTGGCGGCCCGGCTGGCCACGTAACCGACCAGCACGACCAGGACCACGGCGTTCACGACCACGTCGAGGGCGACCCAGCGGGAGAGTCTTGCCAGGCTCGCGCGCGCGCCGCCCTGCTTGAGCTCGCGCAGCACCTGCTGATCCAGGCGCAGGCTGGCGTCCAGCTTGCGGTCCAGCTCCTGCCAGCGCTGCTTCATCTCATCGAGGTCCATGGTCATCCTGGTTCTCCTGGCGCATGCGCTGCTTGATACGGTTCAGTCGGGTACCCACGTTGCTCACCGACAGGCCCACGATCTCGGCGATGGCGTCGTGCGCGTGGCCCTCGAGGAAGAGCAGGACCAGCGCACGATCCAGCTCGTTCAGCCGACCCACGAGCTGCGCCAGGACACTCGCCGTGCCCTCGTCGGGTGCCACGCTCACGAACGCCTCGAGCGCGGCCTCCTCGATGGGCACGGTGCGGCGGGTGCGCCGCTCGCGCTCGCGCACGAACGAGATGGCCACGTTGAGCGCCACCCGGTACATCCAGGTGGAGAAGCGGCTGCGGCCGTCGAAGCTGCCCGACGAGCGCCACAGCTGGACCACGATCTCCTGCACCAGGTCCTGCCGATCGGCTGCGCCCGCGCCATACAAGTGCGCGATCTTGTAGAGGATCTTCTTGTGGGCCTCGAGCTCGGCGAGGAAGCGGGGTTGATCCATCGTGTCAGAAGCGTTGGTCGCTCGGGCCCGCGCATCCGTCACACGCGCAGGGTCGATTTTCTAGCGTAGCGAATCGGCCTTGGTCACCGCGCCCCAGCGGCGGTACGAGACCGCGGCGTCCTTGAGCAAGCGCGCCGCGCTGGCCTGGTCGCCGCGCGCGGCGGCGTGACCGGCGGCCAGCTCGAGCGCCATGGCCTCGCGCTTGGCCGAGCCGTGCCCGCGCGCCGTGCCCGCGGCGCGGCGGAAGCTGCGCTCGGCGGCGCGATCGCGCCCGAGCACACGCTCGAGCTCGGCGGTGGCGATGAGCGCGTGCGCCTCGTAGTTCTCCGGGCAGCTCCTGGCCCACGCACGCAGCTTGCGCACGCCGTCGACGATCCTGGCCAGCAGGCGCACACGCTCGACCCGGCCCGCGTCATGGTAGCGACGCGCCGCCACCAGCACCTGCAGGAAGACCAGCTCGACCATGGTGGGCAGGGCGAAGATGCCCTGCGTGCGCTTGCCTGCCTCGGCCAGCAGCGCCTCGGCGCGATCGGGATAGCCGGCCAGGTAGGCCAGCTCGGCGTTGCAGTGGTGGTAGTAGAAGAGCGCGACCGGGAACTTGCCGTCGTCGAAGCTGGCGCGCAGCGCCGCGTCGCTCTGCGCCGCCGTGCCCAGGTCGTGCGGGCTGGGCGTGAGCCCGCGCAGCGCCGCCGCCTGGCGCGCATGGATGTCGGGCGCCGCGGCCATGTCGCGGTCGCGCCGGCGCACGGCCACCTCGCGCGCCCAGTCGCCCACCTCCTGCACCGAGCCCAGCTCGGCCGACTCGCAGAAGCTGACCACCGACAGGATGGTCGCCGAGTAGACCTCGTAGGCGGCGTCGCCGTGCTTCATGGCCAGCTGGTGCGCGCTGCGCAGGAGCGCCTTGGCCTCCGAGAACGGCCGCACCCAGTGCGAGATGAAGGCGTTCTGCATGTACAGACGCGCCGAGCTGGCCACGCTGCCCACGCGCTCGTTGACCTGGATGGCCAGCTTGCCGAAGCCCTCGGCCTCCTCGCGCTTGCCGAAGGCGCCCGCCAGGACCAGACCGTAGCCGGCCAGGCCGTAGGGCGAGGCCGCGCACACGCCGTGCAGCATGGTCTCCTCGGCGATGCGCATGTTGAGCCAGGTCAGCAGGTGGGTGTCGACGAAGAAGGCGGCCGGGATACACGCCATGAGCAGCTGCAGCGCGCCGCGCAGGTTGGCGTCGGCGATGGTCGGCAGCCGCTCGAGCACGGCCAGCGAGCGGCCGCGCTGCGCCCAGCGCGTGGCCGCGTACTGCCGCAGCACCTTGGCCTGGCCGAAGCGCGCGGGCAAGGGCTGGCCCAGCTCGGTCAGCGCCTCGCGGCCGGCGGCGAGCGCCTCGCGGAAGCGCCCGCGCGAGGTCTCGAGCACGACCCGCTGCGCCCACAGGAGCGCGGTGTCCTCGGCGGTGGCCATGTGCGGGCGCGCGGCCTCGAAGACGGCGCGCGCGGCCTCGAGATCGCCGGCCAGCGACTCGGCCTCGATGCGCGCCATGTGCAGGTCGCGACAGAGCGCGTAGTGCAAGGTCCAGCCCTGCTCGGGCAGGAGCACGAGGCCGGTGCGCGCGTACTCGCGCGCCCCGTCGTAGGCGGTGGCCAGGCGGGCCTCGCGGCTGGCCAGCAGATCCAGCTCGGCCAGGCGCAGGCGCTCGCTCGGCACCAGCAGCAGCCTGCTGGCCGCGTTGAGGTGCTGCACGATGGTGAACACGCGCTCGCGCAGCCGGTCCTCGGGCGTGGCCTCGAGCAGCGCGCGGCCCAGGCGCAGCTGCAGCTGCGCGGCGCGATCGCCGCCGTCGCGGCGCAGCGGCTCCATGATCGCCTCGCGGATGCGGTCGTGGTAGGGCTCGATGCAGCGCGCGTCGTCGTCCTGCAGGGTCACGCGCAGCAGCTGCGCGGCCTTGAGCCCGCCGATGCGCGTGAGGCACTCACCCACATCGAGCCGGGCGGCGCGCGCCACGATCTCGTAGGGCGTGGGCGCGCCCGCGACCGCGGCCATCTCCAGGAAGGCGCGCTCGGTGGGGTCGTGGAGGCTGATGCGCTCGCGCAGCACGTCGAGCAAGGCGCCGCCGTGGCGATCGAAGCGGCCGGCCTGGGCCGCGCGCGCCAGCTCGGCGAGGAACAGAGGATGCCCGGCGGCCTCGCGCATGGCCAGGGCGCCCTCGTCGGGGCCGGTGCCGTTGCCGCCCGGCCGCAGGGTGTCCCAGAGCGCGCGCGACTCGGTCTCCGACAGGCCGCCCAGCTCGATGCGCTCGGCGGTCGCGCGCAGCTTGTCGAGCGGCCGGGGCACTTCCATGCCGCTGCGCAGGGTGGCCAGGAACAGGCAGCTGGTGCCGCTCTGCGGCAAGATGGCGCGCTCGAGCACGGCCAGGCTGTCGGTGTCGATCCACTGCAGGTCGTCGAGGAAGACGATGAGCAGACGGTCGCGCGCCAGCGCGGCGCACAGACGCGACAGCTCGCCGAAGGCCTGCTCGCGCAGGCCGGCCTGGTTGGCCACGGTGCGCTCGGCCGAGGTCGCGGCCATGATGGCGGGCACGCGGTTGAGCACCGGGAACACCGCGGCCAGGTAGCGCCCGCCACCCGCGAGCAGCACGGCCAGCTGCGCGTCGGAGAGGGTCAAGAGGTGCGCCGAGAGCGCGTCGATGACGCTGTCGACACCCTTGAAGGGCACATTCTCCTGCTCGTAGCAGCGACCGGTCAGGATGACCGGCCGAGGCGAGATGCGGGCCAGGAACTGCTGCACCAGCGCGCTCTTGCCCACGCCCGGCTCGCCCTCGACCACGAGCGAGCGCGGCTGCCCTGCGCGCACCGCACGCAGCGCCGTGGCCAGCACCTCCTGCTCGCGCTCGCGCCCGACGAACGGCCCCGAGGTCAGCTCGGTGGCGCTGCTGGGCACGAGGCGCGTGCGCGCGGGCATGCCCAGGCGCGTGCGGATCTCCTCCTCGCTGGGGCGATCCTCGGGCCTGCGCCGCAGGAGATCCACGCACAGACAATCCAGGTCGCCGGGCAGGCGTTCGACGCGCTCGTGCGGCGCGGGTGACTCGCGCTCCAGCTTGGCCTCGAGCACGGCGCCGACGGGGCCGGAGAAGGGCAAGCTGCCGGTCAGCGCGTGGTAGAGCATGACGCCGACCGCGTACCAGTCGGCGGGCGGACCGACCATCTCGCCGCGCACCTGCTCGGGCGCCATGAACGCGGGCGTGCCGCTCATGTCACCGGCGGAGTGCTCGCGCGTGGCCAGCTCGGTGACCAGGCCGAAGTCGAGCAGCACCAGGCGGCCGTCGCGCGCGACCAGCACGTTGGAGGGCTTGATGTCGCGGTGCACATGGCCGGCCTCGTGCAGCACCGAGAGCGCCTCGATCAGCTGCGCCAGCGACGCGCGCAGGCGACGCTCGTCGTAGGTCGGGCCCGAGTGTGGCACCACCGCGATCGCGCCCGAGTCGGGATACTCGCTGCCCACCGCCCACGCGCGCAGCACCGTCTTGGTGACCACGTCGCCCTCGTCGTCGTGGCGCAGCCGGTGCGGCACGGTGAGCTCGTCGTCGGCGCCCGGGCGCACGTAGTCGCTGAAGTCGTCGCCCGAGACCAGCTCCATGGTGAAGAACCACTTGCCGTCCTCGCTGGCCAGCTCGCCGAAATGCACCAGGTTCTGGTGCTGCACGTCGGTCAGGGCGCGGAACTCGTGCTTGAGCCGGTACAGGCTCTCGGCCACCGAGGATTCCACGGCCTTGAGTGCGACCAGCGCGTTGGTCTTGGTGTCGAGCGCCTCGTATACGGTCCCGGTGCCGCCCTTGCCGAGCACGCGGCGGATCTCGTACCGGCGCAGCGATAGTTCGCCCATGGGTCCCTCACGCGTGCGAACGACGGGCGCGGCGAGAGCTGGCTGACGTACCTACTTGCGCCGGCTGCGGCCAGCGAGCGCGAGGTGCGTCAACACGATGGCCGTGCCGACCGTGTAGTCAGAGAAGGTGCTGGCGAACCGAACCATCCTGCTGAACATTTGCCTGCCCTTCCCTATGAGTCCCGGATCGCGCGATCGCGCTCCGAATCGATGGCGGCGAGCCGCCGGATCAGAGTCACCGACTCACGTGGAATGGCTACGATGCGTTGCTGCCCATCGGGCAGCTTGAGCACCACCAGACCGTCGTCAGACACGCACGCGACACGACTGCGTCGCATCTCTTCCACCCGCATCGACCCGAATCCCGCCCCTCGCTCGCCCATGAACCCTCCCCTGAGTGCCGATGACTGCGTCCGAATATTCGCCAACGCAGGAACCATCGTAGCGGGCGAGCAGACGCTCAATCAAGGAAAGAAATGCGAAGCGGCGTACGTTTTTCACAACGTTGCACGTCGTGAAAGAGCGATTCAGAGGGCGGTTCACCACCAGGATCGGCACCACCAGAGAAATTGCCGCCTCCGCTGGAATGCGGGCAGCTGGGCATACACGGCGCGGGCCTGGATCTTGAGGTCGTCCGAACCCGGGCGATCACCCTGTTTCTCCCGCGCATACGCGCGCTTGCACCATCCCTCGAGGCTCGAGCCGTTGATGGCGAGGAAGTGCTCGAGCGACTCCTCGGCGTCCTTCCAGCGGCCCAGCTCGAACAGGGCGTCGGCGATCTTGAGGTAGGGCTCGCCGTAGCGGAAGCGCGGGTCGCGTTCGAGCGCGGTGATGAAGGAGGCGACGGCATCGTCCCAGCGGCCAGCGCCCAGCTGACAGAGACCGCGCAGGTGCAGCAGCTCGGCAGACCCGGGCTCGCGCACGAGCGCGGCGTCCACGAGCGGCAGGGCCGCGAGCGGCTTGCGCTGCTCGAGGTAGATCATGGCCAGCTGCCGGCGTGAGACCACGTCTGCCCCGTTGGCCACGACCAGGCTGCGCAGCGAAGACACGCGTCCGGCGCGGCGCATCCACAGGATGGGATCGGGCAGCCAGCGGCGCGCCACGAAGCCGACGGGCACCGCCAGCATGACCAGCGGGTAGCGCGACACGAAGGCGAGCGCGGTCGGCGCCAGCAGCCAGAAGAGGTAGTAGGAGCCCCAGTTCTTCATGGTTTGACGGAGGAGACTACACGAGCGTGCGGCAACTCCGTGACGTGCCTCACTCAGTCGTAGTGCTTGAGGCCGGGCCAGAGCGTCGCGAGCGGCACGCGCGTGTGGTGGCCGACCCAGATGGGCTTGTGGTTCTCGTAGGGCATGCACAGCGCGCGCTCGCACTCGAACGTCGCGGCCAGCTCGACGCGCTCGAAGATGGGCTCCAGCTGCGCGCGCTCGCCGCCGATGACGATGACGACCTCGCTCGAGCAGGCGTGCCCGCCCCACAGCCAGTAATTGTTGTGCCCGGCCATGGCCGCGGGCAGCCCGTGCGCGCGCCCGAGCACGTCGACGGCGCCGGCCTGGCCGTAGTCCTCGGTGAAGATGCAGGCTACGCGCTGTTCGGCGGCAGGCAGCGCGTGGTAGACGCGCGCGACGGTGGCGGCGAGCTCGGGCCAGCCGTGCATGTCGGCGAAGAACTGGGGCAGGCGGCCACGCTCGTGGCGTTCGCCGCCCGTGCCGGGCGTGATCCCGAGCGCCGCCTGGTAGCGCAGGAAGGTCTCGACGGGCAGGAGCGGCTTGTTGAGCGGCAGGGCCAGCAGGCCGCCGGCGATGAGCAGAGCGGGCAGGACGGTGCGCACGAGGCGCGGCGCGCGCCGCGCGCGCTCGATGGCCACGCCGCCGGCGGCGAAGAGTGGCAGGTAAGCGGGCGCGGTGTAGTAGCCCTTGCCCTGGCCCAGCAGCATCACCGCGGCGACGACCAGGAAGGTGACCGCGAGCGGCCGGAAGGCGCGCGCGTCGGGGCGGAAGAGCCAGACCAGGCCGGCGAGCCACACCGGCGCGGCCAGGAGGCCCATCTGCATCAGCTGGCCGACCAGCCAGTCGAGCGGCGCGACGTCCTGCATCTTGTGCACGCGCGCGTTGTGCATGAACTCGAGGGTCGGCCAGCCGTGCTGCACCTGCCAGGCGATGTGGGGCAGGAACAGCAGCACGGCCACGGCCGCGGCCAGCCACGGGCCGCGCGTGCGCAAGAGCTGCCAGCGCCGGCACACGATCAGGCTGACCAGCAGGCCCAGTCCCAAGCTGAGCACGCCGATCTTGGTCTCGAGCGCGAGCCCGAGGACGGCGCCGAGCGCCAGCCAGGTGCGCGTGGAGGTGCCCGCGCCGGCGCGCAGGATGCGCGCGAACAGCCACCAGGCGAGCGCCCACAGCAGCAGATCGAACGCATTCATGGAGAAGTAGGTGAACAGCGAGACCAGCACGGGCGCGAGCGCGACGCTCAGCGCGGCCAGCGCCTGGGCGAAGCGACGCCCGCCCACCTCGGCAGCGATGGCACCGGTGAGCCACGCGGTCGCCCCTGCCGCCAGGGCGGGCAGCAGGCGCAGCGCGAACAGCGACGTGCCCAGCGTCGCCTCGACCGCGCGCGCGACCCAGGCGATCAGGGGCGGATGATCGACGTAGCCGAGCGCCAGGTGCCGGCCGCACGCCAGGTAGTAGAGCTCGTCGCGGAAGTAGCCGTAGCCGCGTGCCGTCAGCACGTGGAAGAGGAACGTCGCGGCGGCCAGCCACCAGAGCAGGGCCGCGCGCGCTGCGGGTTCGTGGGCGGCGGGAAGCGTGGCGGGCATGTCGGCGGCGCACGGTAGCACGCGATGGACTAGACTCCGGCGCGCGTGCAGACCGAGCTCTACCTCGACGAGCAGCAGCTGACGGCGCTTCCCGACACGGTCGCGGCGCAGACGCAGCTCGTGACCCTGAGCGCCTTCCGCAACCAGCTGACCACGTTGCCGGCCTGGCTGTGGACGCTGGGCGAGCTGCGCCTGCTCAACCTGGGCGAGAACCGCCTGCAGACCGTGGCGGAGGACATCCGCGCGCTCCGCCACCTGCACACGCTCGACCTCGGCCACAACCAGCTGACCGCGCTGCCCGACGCGCTCGGCGACCTCGAAGGCCTGACCCGGTTCCTCTACCTGGGCCACAACCGGCTGGCATCTCTGGGCGGCGGCGTGACCCGGCTCGCGGCGCTGCGCTACCTCAACGTCGCCGACAACCGGCTCGACGCGCTGCCCGAGAGCATCGGCGCCATGGCGCGCCTGCGCGAGCTGCGCGTCCAGGGCAACCGCCTGCCCGGCCTGCCCGCGTCGCTCGGGCGCCTCGCCGAGCTGCGCGAGCTGCACCTGACCGGCAACCGCATCACCTCGCTGCCCGAGGCGGTCGGATCGCTGCGCGAGCTGCGCCACCTCGACCTGCGCGCCAACGCGCTGCACGAGCTACCCGAGTCGGTCGGAATGCTGCGCGAGCTGCGCCACCTCGACCTGCGCGCCAACGCGCTGCGCGAGCTGCCCGACGTGCTGGCCACGTTGCCGCGCCTGGAGAAGCTCGACCTGCGCTGGAACCGCGGCCTTCGCCTGCCCGGCTGGCTCGCGGATCTCGAGGCGCGCGGCTGCACGGTGCTGTCCTAGCGCGCCGCGTGCTCCTCGAGCGGCGCGGCGGCCTCGTCTTCGCGCACCGACTTGGCGGCTTCGGGCGACGAGCGGGGCGGCGAGGTCATGACCGCGCGCGCCGCGTCGAGCGGGTTGCGCGAGCGCGCCTCGGTCAGGCCTTTCTCGTCGGTGAGATCGAGGTGCAGCGGGGTCAGCGAGATCCAGTTCTGCTCCAGCGCCCAGCGGTCGGTCCCCTCTTCCGCGCCCGACAGCGGCTTGACCGTGAACCAGTAGAGCTCGCGGCCCATGGGATCCTGCGTGGGGACGATGCGGCCGTCGTATTGCCGGACCGACACGCGGGTCCACAGCAGCCCGCGCGGCTCGCGCGGGAAGTTCACGTTGAGCAGGCGCAGCGACGAGTCGCCCACGATGAGCTGGAGCACGCGGCGGATCCATGGCTTGAAGGGAGCGAAGTCGGGATCGGCCGTCGCGGGGGCGCTGAGCGCGATGCCGCGCAGGCCGAGCATGCTGGCCTGCTTGGCCGCGGCGAGCGTGCCCGAGTGCCAGATCGAGCTGCCCAGGTTGAGCCCGAAGTTGAGCCCGGAGAGCACCAGATCCACGTGGCCCCAGAGATAGGCGCCCAGCGCCACGCAGTCGGCGGGCGTGCCATCGACGCGATAGGCGGTCAGCTCGCCGATCTTGGTCTGGCGGTAGGAGAGTGGCCGCGACGCGGTGATCGCGTGCCCCGTCGACGACCGCTCGACGTCCGGCGCGACCACGCGCACCTCGCCGAAGTCCGACGCCACGTCGGCCAGCGCCGCGATGCCCGGGCTGTAGATGCCATCGTCGTTGGAGACCAGGATGCGCATCCACCTACGCGAAGCAACGCGGATGCCAGCCGCCGAATCGCTGGTCAGCCACTCGGCGACGGCACGTGACTTGAAGGCGGTCAGACCGTGAAGATCTCGCTGGTCCACAATGCCAACGCGGGCAGCGCGGGCACGGCTGCCGAGCTGCGCCGCGAGATCGAGGACAGCGGGCACGAGATCGTCGCGACCATGGGCCCGGCGGCAGACGTGCTGCGCTCGCTCGACCCGGCCACCCAGCTCGTGGTCGTGGCCGGCGGCGACGGCACGGTCAAGAGCGTGGCCACGCAGCTGGCCGGACATCACATCCCGCTCGCGATCCTGCCGCTCGGCACCGCCAACAACATCGCCACCAGCATGGGCATCGAGGGCACGACCGAGGAGCTCATCGCCAGCTGGCAGACCGGCCGCCGCTTCCCCGTCGACCTGGGCGTGGCCCACGGACCCTGGCCGAAGCGGCATTTCATCGAGTCCATCGGCGCGGGCCTGGTGGCACACGGCATCGTGGTCATGGACAGCGAGGCGCCCCACGACGTGGCCACCACCGACGATCTGATCGCCAAGGCGCTGCGTCGCTTCCACGAGACCCTGGGTAAGCTCGAACCGCGTCGCTGTCGCCTCACCCTCGACGGCAAGAGCCACGAAGAGGACCTGCTCCTGCTCGAGGTGCTCAACATCCGCGCCGTCGGACCGAGCCTGCGCCTGTCGCCGGTGGCCCACCCGGGCGACGGCTACTTCGACGTCGTCACCGCCGGCGAGGCGGACCGCCGCGATCTCGAGCGCTACCTGGACGCGCGCCTCGAGTCGCGCCCGGCCGAGCTGCAGCTACCCATTCGACGCGCACGGGCGGTCGAGCTGGTCGGCTGGGACAGCGTCCATGTCGACGACACCATCCACACCGACCTGGACGGTATGCCACTTTTTCTGTCCGTCGATCGAGCCGCGGTGGAGATCGTCAAGCGGGCGTGAACGCCACGCCTGTGCGGCAGCGCACGTGCGCCGCGCGCCGCCACCGCCTACCGCTTCTTCCGCCCGCCCCCGCCCGCGGCCACGCCGTCCGAGCCGCCCTCGCGCTTGGCCAGGTACTCCTCGTACGTGCCGCGGAAATCCACCACGCCGCCCGGCTCGAACACGAACAGCCGGGTCGCGAACGACTCGATCAGGTCGCGGTCGTGCGTCACCACGAAGGCGGTGCCCTCGTACTTCTGCAGCGCGTCGCCCAGCGCGACGATGGACTCGAGGTCCAGGTGGTTGGTCGGCTCGTCGAGGACGAGCACGTTGTCCTTGGTCAGCATGAGCTTGGCGAAGAGCATGCGCACGCCCTCGCCGCCCGAGAGCACCGCCGTGGACTTGAGCCCCTCTTCGCCCTTGAACAGCATCTTGCCCAGCAGGCCACGGATGTCCTGCAGGTACGCGCTGGTGTCGAAGCCGTGCAGCCACTTGTCGATGGTGGTGTCCTTGGGAATCGACTCGCCGTGGTCCTGCGCGATGTAGCCGATCGACACGTCCTTGCCCCAGGTGATGGTGCCCGCGTCGGGCTTGATCTCGCCCACCAGCATGCGGCACAGGGTCGTCTTGCCGACCGCGTTGCCGCCCACGATGGCGACCTTCTCGCCCTTGGTGATCAGGGGAGCGAAGTTCTTGCACACGGTCACGCCGGCCTCGGGCCAGCGCTTGCTCAGGCCTTCCACCGTCAGCGTCTGCTTGCCAGACGGCTTCTTGACCAGCACCTGGATGAACGGACGCTCGATGTTCGACTTCTTGAGATCCGCCACCTGCAGCTTCTCGATCTGCTTCTTGCGGCTCTGCACCTGCGAGGCGCGCGTGCCCGCGCCGAAGCGCGCCACGAAGTCCTGCAGCTGCTCGATCTTCTTGTGCCGGTCGGCGTTCTCGGCCTCGACGCGGCCGCGCACCTGGCTCTTGGCCTCGACCATGTCGTCGTAGCCGCCGGTGTAGACGATGATGGTGTTGTAGTCGATGTCGGCGATGTGCGTGCAGATGGCGTTGAGGAAGTGGCGATCGTGCGAGATGGTGATCAGCACGCCCTGGTAATCACACAGGAAGCCTTCCAGCCAGCGGATCGAGTCGAGGTCCAGGTTGTTGGTCGGCTCGTCGAGCAGCAGCACCTCGGGCTTGCCGAACAGCGCCTGCGCCAGCAGCACGCGCAGCTTGAGGCCGCCGGCCAGCTCGCGCATGGTGCCCTCGTGGCTGGCGCTGGGGAGGCCCAGACCGGCGAGCAGCGCGCCCGCGTCTGACTCGGCGCTGTAGCCGTCTTCCTCGCCGATGATCATCTCCAGCTCGCCCAGGCGATGGCCCTGGTCATCGGTGATCTCGGGCAGGGCCAGGAGCTGCTCCTTCTCGGTCATGACCGCCCACAGCTTCTTGGCGCCGCGCATGACCACGTCGAGCACGCGCACGTCCTCGTAGGCGAACTGGTCCTGGCGCAGGACCGAGGTCTTGGCCGGGCGCGCCACGCTGCCACCGGTCTCCGCCTCGATGTCGCCGGCGAGGATCTTCATGAACGTCGACTTGCCCGCGCCGTTCGGCCCGGTCAGGCCGTAACGCTTGCCGGGCGTGAAGTTGACGGTGACGTCCTCGAAGAGCTTCTTGGCGCCGTACGACTTTGTGACGTTTGAGACCTGCAGGTTCGACATCATGAAGAGGCGTCATATAGCCTCGACTGAGCCTGCGAGCAAGCGGCGTCCGCCCCGGCTACGGGCAGCTGGACTCCACCCCGACCACCGCCGCGGTCGGTTCGGGGCTGGCGGTGCGACGAATGCGTACATCGTCCAGCCACAGGACGCCGGTGACACAGTCGCCCGCACCCAGCTCCAGCTCGAGCGTGCCGAGCGCCAGCTGCGCCAGGGGCAAGGCGACGCTGGTCCACAGTCCCACCGCCGTGCAGCTCTGACCGGAGCACTGGGCCAGGCGCCGGCTGAGCAGCTCGACGCCGTCGCCGCGGACGTGCAGGTCGGAGCTCGCGGAGGGGTTGAACTGGAACGCGAGCACGGCGGCACGCGCCTCGAGCTCGAGGCTGTAGTCGCCCGCGGGCAGACCCTCGCTGCGCCGCATGCCCACTGCCAGGCCGTCGAAGGGCGGCGTGAAGCAGGCCGCCTTGCCGCGCAGCTCCAGGCTGTAGGCGGGCGAGACCGCGTCGGCGGTGCTGGCGGTCTGCGCGAACGCGCCGTCGCCGGCGTCCTGGTTGCGCTGGTAGGCGGTCCAGCCGGCGGTGTTGCCGTCGTCGAAGGCGTCGAAGAGCAGGAAGACCGCGCTGCCGTCGGATGTGGAGGTGGCCGCGGCGTCGCCGTAGGTCATGGCCAGCCGGGTGGATCCCGCCGGCAGGTGCCCGACGCGCAGCCAGAAGGAGGTCGCGTTCGTGCCGCAGCCCGACTGCAGCCAGTGCGGCAGCCTGGCCTGCGTGATCGCGTCCACGAACGCGACGTCGGCGCAGGTGGCCATCATCTTTCCCGCCGCGACCAGGCCGGAGGTGTCGACGACCACGTGGACCTGGTAGTCGTCGAGCGCCGCGGGGCCGTCGTTGCTGACGATCACCGGGCGTGAGTAGGCCGCGCCCGGGCTGCACGCCGGCAGCACCGCCGCGTCGTCGCCGGGCGTGCTGGCGTCGCCCGCGTCGCCGAGCGGGTCGCCGAGCGCGTCGTAGCCGAGCCGGCCGCAGCCGACGAGGGCCAGGCAGACCGTCGCTGCCAGCGTGCTGCCATGTGCGGTCGGGAGGCCCACCAACCTTCCATTTTAGCAGTTTCACCTCGTGCACTTCACGCGCACTTCATGGTGCGCTTCGGGTAACCCGGGCGCGCACCAGGTGCGACGGTTGCGGGGTCGAGCCTGTCGACTGGCTTACGTGGGCTACTGGATCCGTGGTGCGCACTTCGTACAGTGTCCGGGGCGAGCTGCGGCACACGCTTGCACAGTGCAGCGGAAGCTCTTTGATTCTGCGACGTTGGCTGGTGGGTGCGGTGGCACGCCACGTGCTCATCCGGATCGCGCGTGGCAGTCATGAAGCGACCAACCTTGCCTCTTGCGGCGCTCGCGCGCTGGCGCTCCAGCAACCGTCCCGTCGTCAGGCTGAGACGCCAGGGCATGGTCGGCCGCATGGTCGGCAACTTCCTCATCGAGCGCCAGCTCGGCGAGGGCGGCATGGGCAGCGTCTACGTGGCGCTCCATCCCACCCTCGGCCTGCGCGCCGCGGTCAAAGTGCTGCACGCGCCGCTGTCGCTGCACCGCCAGCACGTCGACCGCTTCGTCGACGAGGCGCGCTCGGCCGCCGCGGTGGGACATCCCGGCCTGGTGCGCGTGTTCGACTTCGGCACGCTGCCCGACGGCCGCTGCTACTCGATGATGGAGTACCTCGAGGGCGAGGATCTCGAGCGCACGCTGCGCAAGCAGCGCCGGCTCGAGCCCATGCGCGTGGCCGAGATCGGGCGCCAGATCGCCGACGCCTTGGCCGCCGCGCACCAGGCGGGCATCATCCACCGCGACATCAAGCCCGCCAACCTGTTCTCGACCCGCGGCGCCGCCGGCAGCGAGCAGGTCAAGATCCTCGACTTCGGCATCGCCAAGCTGCTCACGCCCTGCGTGCAGAGCTCGC
>OBEQ011600320.1_pt1 | contig 19874 bp, 27 predicted proteins | sample 1670901 | NCBI WGS metagenome assembly OBEQ01 (sample SAMEA104232315, study PRJEB22302) | groundwater metagenome | biome: forest; feature: aquifer; material: groundwater | place: USA | collected 2011-08-07 | depth 5.4 m
AAAAACGCCAACGCCCGGATTTGAACCGGGATACCATTTCTGGAACAAGCTTTCCAGGCTTGCGCAGTACCAGGTTGTGCCACGTTGGCAATAAATGAAGAGAGCTTATGCTTATTTTAAAAATGTTTTGCTAAAAAAGAAGATAAGATATCAAAAACAAAAAAAAGAAATTTACTTTCCTTTATACTTATCAACTAATGCTCTGTATTTTACTGCTTGTTCTGCAGAAACACCACCAGTTAAAGGTTTAAAATAAACAGTGCAATTTGAGGATTCTTTAAGATTTCCTACTGCCATATTAATTAAATCTCCTTGTGCATAAAGATATGAACCTGCACGAATAAGTTTTCCTGTAAGTCTAAGGCCTTTTCCAACAATATTACCTACCACTTGACCGCCAACAAAAATACCCAAATCCTTGAGAGCTCTTCCGCCATCTCTTTTAAATGATTCCCACATTGCAGAGTCTTCATCCATCTCATTCGAATTTGCAAGAAATTCATACTTATCACCCACATACACAATACAAGCAAGTGTTCCATCATTTGTTTTTAACTTAATACTGCTTCCTGCCCCTACCTTATCATCTTTTTGTTCATACATCTTTAATGCGTCATATTTTTTAATTGTTGCATAAGGAGTGTTAACATCTATAGAAAGTGCAGTCATACCTAAATTACAATAATCTGTTACATTTTTCTCAATGTTACTTACAAGATCTGCAAGAGTACTAACAGTATAAGACATTGGAATCATTCCTACAACTGAATCAGTATGTGTAAATTGTGTAGCATATCCTGTTAAAATTGCATCGTGATTTAATACTTCAACTTTTGGTTCAGCTTGCGTTGATTCGGCTTGCTTTGCTTCTGCTGTTTTTGATTTAGTATGTTTATCATTACCATTTGTTGGCTGAACTACTTTACTTGCGGATTTTTTTGTACTTTCTTTTGTTTCATCTGATTTTCTTTTTGTCATTTTTTTCCTCCATCTAAAATTATAACTTAGAAATACTAAGTTATAGGTAATTATTTACTTCCATATAAATCATTAATACTTCTGTATGATTTGAATTGTTTGTCCGTTACAAGAACTCCTTCTTTTGGAACAAGTTCAAGTGTCCAGTGTGAATTAAATGTTACTGCATTGTAAATTCTTCGTGCAAGATCACCCGATGCAAGAATTCCTACTACTGGAATTGCTCGTAAAACAACTCCTGCTGCAACATCTGCTGCCGCTCCTGCACCATCTCGTTTTAATTTTGCAACAGCTAATTGAACTCTTTCTTGAAGTTGTAATTCAGTTCCTTCTGCTTTTCTTTTTGCTTCAGCAAGAGCTCTATCTTCTTTATGTCCAACATACACTGTTCCTTGCAATGTATCATCATTTGATTTAAATGAAATATAACTTCCGCAAGAAATATTATCTGCTCTTCCTTCTGCATCTCGTAGTGCAGCAAGTGTTGTAACTTCACCAATTGCAGTAATAAACTTTCTTTCACCCATACAAAGAACTCCGTAATTTTCTAAACTTTCTTCAATACTTTTATAAAATCCCATAAATGTTTTTGCACTAAATGGTTCTGCAACAGCAATATGTGATGTTGCTTTTTGTAAACTCAACCCAAATTTTGGAATTTTTGAAAGAAATCCGCCAACAGTACCTGTAATTGCTCTCTCATTCATACCTTCTAATGTTATTGCGTTTAAAGAACACGTTCTCTCTTCATCTGCACCCTTTGTTTTTGATGTGCGAATTACCATTTTATTCTTATCCTCCAACTATTTTCTTTACACCCACCTTTTCATTCAATAAAAATGAGAAGATCTATTTAAACATTGCGAATGAACCTTACTGTATAGTGATAAACTTTATAAAGAGAGTTCTTCAATTAAAAAAGTATGACAAAGAGCAAATGGCCAAGCAACTTAACAATTATCAGGCACGCACTCTCCGAACAAAATGTTCTTCTCGATCTTCTTGATGAAAATCTTGAAGAAAAAATAAAAGCACTTCAAAACAAAAGAGATGCAGACATAGAACTTGCAAAAAATGGTTTTTTTCAAGCAGAACAAACAGGAAAATATCTTGCAACAAAAGATCCTTTTGATATTTGCTTTTCTTCACCTTACAAACGAACAGTACAAACTGCAGAAACAATTCTTGCACAATTGCCTTACTCAATTAAATTATTCAAAGATAATCGTCTTCGAGAAAAAGAATTTGGAAGACTGCATGGCTTAACAACGGAAGAGATTAAACAAAAATATCCTGAAGAATATCTTGATCGTGAACGGGATGGAAAATATTGGTATAGACTTCCTCGAGGAGAAAACTATCCTGATGTTGAAATGCGCGTCCATAGTTTCCTCGATAAACTTCACCGAGAATATAACGACAAACGCGTTCTTATTGTAACGCATCAAGTACCTTATCTTCTTTTTCGAGGACTCTTCGAACATCTCGGAGAAAACGTGTTAAATTTAGGAAACGTTCCAAACTGTGGAATAGAAGAATTTGTTCTTACAAAAACAGATGAGCATAAAGAAAGAATGAGACTAAAAGAATATAATTTTATTGCATACAAAAAAAATTAAGAAAACATTCAATCATAAATTTATTATCAAATAAAAAAAGATTTGTGAAACAAAAAAATTAATTCTCAATTAATAAAAGAAAATCATGCATCAATTTTAACTTTCGTACCAACTGCTTGTCCTGGAACACCTGACTCAAAAAGTGCTTTTACACACCCATTTCTCCCGTGAGTACCAGTAATCTTTCCTTTGATATCTTTTCCAGCAGGAGTAGTCCATACAACCTGCTTTCCTAAAAGCTTTGCTGCAGAATCTTTTGTTATTCCTTTATCTGGAAGAATAACCATCTGATTACCTGTTTGATGATGTCTTGCTCGTCTAAAATTTGCAATTACGCCGTTCATATAACATAAAATTAAGCACTGATTTAAAAAGTTTTCTAAAAAAAATAAAAAAGATTAGATAAAAATCAAAGCAAAAAGCGCAAGAACACTAATTCCTATTAAAGAAATTAATCCTACAATTGTCCATGAAAACTGCATTGATTTTGTTCCAGTATCTGAATCATTTCCGAATGAAGGAAGCGAAACAACATTTACAACTGGCTGGATCTGATCGCTTTGAATGATATTTTCAACTTGAGGATTAAGATTTGTTTGTGTTTGGAGCATATTTCCTGCAACAATAGAAGAATCTGAATCAGAATTTTCTGAAGTCTTGTCGCTCTTCTGTTTAGAACAGAAATAATCTTGTACATTCTGTTGAAGATCATTTATTTTTGATCGTAAATCTTTACTATCCTTGTCAAGATTTTCAAGATCATTCTTCAATGTTTTATCAGTAATGGAAGATTTTAATGAAGAGATGTCTGATCGTAAATTCTTTACATTTTTTTCAAGAGTGTTTGAATCATCAAGAAGATTTCCCTTTTCATCATTTAAACAAGTATCTTCAAGATCTGTTTGAATATTATAATATTCATCTTCATAATCAGAATATTTCTTTTCAAGAGCAGTCACTTTGTCTTTGTCAGATTGAAACTTATCATTTGAATTATTATTATTATTATTATTATTATTATTATTATTATTATTATTATTATTTCCTGTCTGAACATCTGTAACAGTAATTGCCACAATCTGTGAAACAATTTCTTTTCCATCAGAAACTTTGAAAGTGACTTGATAGCTACCTGACTGACTAAAGGTTGGTTTCCAAACAAATTGTGCATTTGTAAAAGTACTTCCATCAGGAAGATTGCTTATAGAATATTGTAAGAGATCATTATCTACATCAGTTGCAACAACTGCAAATGAAAGAGTTTGATCTTCAGGAACTGTTTTAGATGTTACTGTTTGAAAAATAGGAGCATGGTTTTGTATATCATCCTTTGGAGATACAGCTGCATGCAGACCTTTTGTGATTTCAGATTTAACATAATCAATTCCTTTTGTTACCTGTACAATATCTGCATTTATTTGTGCTAAACCCTTCGCAGCATCTAAAGATAAACTATCTCTTCCAAGAACATCGGCTTCTTCTTTTAATTTTGCAAGATCATTATAAAATAAAGGAATTTTTTTTGCAAGTAAATCAAGTGCAGAAGTGTCTATTGGATTCTTTGAAGAAGCAGTTTGTATATCAGATGATACTTGTGAAAGTTGCATTGTAATGTCATACAATCTCATACTAAGCCCATTCACTTTTTCAACATCTGTTAAATGAGTAATGTCTTTTTCAACAAAAGAAAGCGTACATTCTTCTGCACGAACATCTGCCTTTGTAAGTGTAACATCCAAATCTTGAATTATTTTTTCTTTTGATAATTCAAAAAAATAAGATGTTCCATCGATTTGAATATTGCAAGTTACATCATGAATTTGCAGCAATGAAAAAGTATGCATTTGTCTTAATCCTTGTTTCTGAAAAGAAACTCCTTTCTCAAGGACAACAGATTCTGCAGAGACAAAACCTGCTACAAGAAGAAAAACAAAAAATATGCTTAATAATTTGTATGTATTCATAGTGACCTCGTTATAGGGATTATTTATGCAAGGTAATTTACAAGAGGTATATAAATCTTTCTTAATTTTACCACTTAAAAGTAGTTTTAAATAAAGCAGAATTGTAAAAAAATCATAAAACAGATTCTGATGCAACAGTAAACCTTTTAAAGTACTGCAAGATTTGTTAAAATTTAAGAAAGGAGATTAAAAGTCTCACAAAATGTTGCAGATAAGCTCACATTTTGCTTAAAAAACATAAAAAAGCCTAAAAAAGGCTCAAAATACCACGCAGAGGAGGAGGTAGTATAATGGCAAGAACAAAAGAACACATCAACCTTGTTTTCGTAGGACATGTCGATCACGGAAAATCAACTACAGTTGGACGATTAATGTTTGATACTGGAAACGTTCCTGAACAGGAAATGAGAAAACTTAAAGATAAAGCAAAAGAATTAGGTAAATCTGGTTTCGAATTTGCATTTGTCATGGACAATTTAAAAGAAGAAAGAGAACGTGGAGTAACAATTGATCTTTCTCATAAAAAATTTGAAACAGACAAATACTATTTTACAATTAATGACGCACCAGGTCACAGAGGCTTTATTAAAAACATGATTACTGGAGCATCTCAAGCAGATGCAGCAGTTCTTGTTGTCTCCGCAAACCCCGGAGATGGCGTTCAATCACAAACAAAAGAACATGTTTTCTTATCCAAAACACTCGGCGTTAATCAATTAATTATTGGCGTTAACAAAATGGATATGGCAAAATATGAACAAAAAAGATTTGAAGAAGTAAAAGCAGAAGTATCTGCTCTTGTTAAAACAGTTGGGTACAAACCAGAAGAAATTCAATTTGTTCCAATGGCATCATTTCTTGGAGAAAATGTTAAAAATAAATCCACCAATATGCCATGGTACACAGGTCCAACACTTCTTGAAGCAATCAATAATCTGAAAGTTCCAGAAAAACCAAGCACACTTCCATTACGACTTCCCATTCAAGACGTCTATCAAATCGCAGGAATTGGAACAGTTCCAGTCGGTAAAGTAGAAACAGGAGTTATGAAAGTAGGAGACAAAATAATTATTGTTCCCGGAAGAGATGGAAAAGGTGTTGTTGGAGAAGTAAAATCTATTGAAATGCATCACGAACAATTAACAGAAGCAACTCCCGGAGACAATATTGGTTTTGTTGTCAGAGGCGTTGAAAAGAAAATGATTCAACGTGGAGACGTTTTAGGACATACTGATAAAGCACCAAGTGTTGTTACAGAATTTATTGCACGTGTTGTTGTCTTAAACCATCCAACAGTTATTACTGTCGGATATACCCCTGTATTTCATTTGCACACTGCACAAGTTGCATGTCAAATTGTTGAAATTCAGAAAAAACTTAATCCTGCGACGGGAGAAACATTGCAAGAAAAACCAGACTTCATCAAAAATGGAGATGCTGCAATTTGTAAAATTAAACCATTACAACCTCTTGTAATTGAAAAACAATCTGAAATTCCACAGATGGCAAGATTTGCAATCAGAGATTCAGGCGCAACAGTTGCCGTCGGAATCTGTATGGATTCAACAAAGAAGAATTAAGTAATGCAATTGCATTATTTTTTTTAATTATTCATTATTATTCAATCCGAAAAGAGGATTGTTGGTAATACAATTATACAACAATGGCACAAAAAGCAAGAATAAAAATAGCAAGTAACGACATTGAAAAAGTCAATGAAGTTTGTAATTACATTAAAGATATTGCCGGAAAAACAGGCGTTTCTATTAAAGGACCAATTCCTCTTCCCACAAAAAAATTAAAAGTTACAACTCGTAAAAGTCCTTGTGGAAATGGAACTGCCACATGGCAAAGATTTGAAATGCGTGTTCATAAAAGATTAATAGATCTTGGAATGGATGAACGTGCATTAAGACTTGTTATGAAAGTACCTATTCCTGAAGGTCTTAATATTGAAATCGAAATGGTCGAAGAATAAATACAAACATTTTAATTCTCAATTAATTTTTATTATTATATGAAAAATCTATTTACTTCTCTTGATGAACTTATCTGGAATCAGTTTGAAAAAATTACTCAAAAAGCAAATAAAGAATTAGGATGGACAAAATATGATCTTGCACAAAAAGTAGATACTATTTCTGCAGCGTGTTATTCTGGTTGTGGCATTTATGGCCTTATTGCAGATTTTCTTAAAGAAAAAACTCCTCTTTCTTATACTTTTGATATAGCCTGCATAATTTTAGGACCTTACTTTCATAAAATAAAAACAGAACATAATAAAAAAGACGAAAAAAAAGAAATTCAAAGATTAATAAATACAAATGCACCTTATGAACCCACATTTAACGCATTTCGTTCAATCACTCTTCTTATTGGTTTAACATGGTTAGGATGTAGCATCTACTCTTTTCATGAGTCACAAACAGATATTGATACTGCACTTAGTTTAAGTGGAGAGATGGCATCAACATATTTTTCCCTCAATACAATATCTGATTACTTTCGCTCACAGATATTTACGCCTCCATCAAAGAAAAAAGATTTTTGGAAAAACATATATCAAAAATTAACTCGACAAAAACCTGCAAATATTCTTGTTCCCGAAGGGAAATTTAACATACAAACAACAAAAAAATACATTACTGTTTCAGACTATTCTTCACCGACGACAAATTCATAATTCTTTAAACTATATTTTAAAAAATCTACCTTTGAAAAGTACTTTTATGATCTCCATTGAAAAAAACAACCTTCATTAGATTCTCCTGAGCGAAAAAAGACGCTTCCGACGAGGAATATATAAATTCTTTCGCAAGACTTAAATAAAAAAAATTTCAACAAACATTCACCATGAAAAAACCAGCATACTTCAAACAAAAAAAGGAATACACCTGTGGACCTGCTACACTACGAATGGCTCTTGCAACAGAAGGAACCTGGACAACTGAAGAAAAATTATCAAGGGTTGCACACACAAGAAAAACAGGAACAGACTATAGCGATATCGTGAGAGCAACTCGAAAACATGGGTTTCATTGTTTTGTAAAAAGGAATGCAAGATTAGATCAAGCATTAAAATTTGTAAAAAACGGTTTTCCTGTAATTGTAACATGGACACCTTGGTCATTTGATCCTGCAGATCACTACTCTCTTCTAATAGATTATGATAAAGAAAATGTTATCCTTAATGACCCTTACAACTGTAGAAATCATCGCATAAATAAAAAACGATTTGGAAAGATTTGGTGCAAAAGAATAATGATTGTTTCAAAAGAAAGAATTGCCGCAGATATCGGCGGAAAAATCTATAAACCAATTGAAGCATGATTTATTTTTTTAGGAAACGTTAAGAAAAAGAGAGATCAAATGCGCGAAATGCTTTTTCATATCTATTTTCAATTTCGAACTGTTGATCTGTTGTCAATAAATCCAATTTCTCTTCAAGAATATCTCTGAAATACTTTTGATCAGAAACATCTTTTATTTTTGTCGCAATAGTTAATGCAGTAATTATCGTCTGAAAATCACTTGCAAGAGTTGCGTCGTAAAATTTTTGATATTTTTCTACTTTCTTTTTTACAGATTTATACATTTCTGGAAGTGCTGAATTTATTCTGCCATCTGTGCATAAATGTAAAGGAATAGTTTCCATTCCCACGTTAAGTTTTGCATATTTTATTTCCAGAATTCTTCGTTTTTGTTTAATAACCATTTCATCTTTTTCAAACTTATTATCTAAAACATATCCACTCTTTACAAATGCATCGCATGCATTCAAAAATTCTTTATCTTGTCGATATTTTGTAAGTGGATAATAAGATTCTTCACCGCGATATTTCTTTACTTTTGAAAGCTCACAAACAATAGGATCTTTATCTGCTTCATCGAGATAATCTTCTAAGTAAGAACGACTTATTTTTTCTTCCCGTTTTGTTTTTTCTTCCTCTTTTTTTCCGCCAAAATCAAAGACAGATTGGTCTTCAGAATCTTTCATAAAAATAAGGAAAAAAGGATCCTATATAAATGTTCTGTTTTTAATCACTTGTAAGGGACAAAAAAAACAAAACATATTTATATCAGTGTGATTTTCCAAGATAAAACGAGGTAAACAAAATGAATAAAACACTTAAAACAATAATATTATCACTTGCAACAGTACAATCTCTTGGTTGTGTCAGTGATAAAAACCCCATCGCAAAATTAGAAGAGAATGGATGGAAAAATGTTTCGACAAAATCCTCATTCTATATTGGTCAACAAGGTTGTCCCGACGGAAACAGAGAATGGTACATGTCAGGAACAAACCCGAAAGGATTCGCAGATCACGCAGTTGTATGTTGTACTGGTCAAAATTATAGTTGTACAGTAAAATCCTATGTAAGAACTGGTCACGCATTACAATAGATAAAATTTGTAAGAAAGATACATAAAACTTACATATGCGTTTCTTCAACTGCCTTTTTTACAATTCCTAAAATATCTAATTTCTTCTCTTCTTCATTTACTATTTTTATCCTACCTTTTGTTGCAGGATTTTTTGGTCCGAGAAGACAGCATAACTCTGGTCCAAGAGATGCATCATGTGTTCCAATTTTTTTTGCAAGATTAATTATTTCTTGTTTATCATAAGATAACACTGGTCGTAAAATAGGAAGTGTTACAGCTTTATCTGTAAGAAACATATTTTCAACTGTCTGACTTCCCACTTGTCCCAAATTCTCTCCCGTTATAAGATATGTACAGCCTTCTTTTTTTGCAATTTTTTCTGCAACTCTCCACATCAAACGCCTTATAAGAATATAATAATAACGATGCAAACAATTCTTCGCAATTGTTCCAAGATGATGACCGAAAGGAACAATCAAAAATTTTTCCGCACCAATCATCTTCGCAAGTAATCTTGATTTTTCTTCAGCAGAATCATCTGTAAGAGGCTGCGAGGAGAAATGTACTGCAGAAATATCTATACCTTGCTCTTTCATTAAATATCCTGCAACAGGACTGTCAAATCCACCTGATAAAAGAAGAAGTGCTTTCATAAGCTAATAAAAAAAGAGTTTGCTTTTAAGAATATTGGTTTCAATTAAGTTTTTCATTCACATTTTAACTCTCAAAAGAAAACCTGATAAACTCCCATCCATAATCACATCATCATGAACAATATTAAAAAAAGAATTGAAGCAATTGAACAAAGAAATAAAAAAGTTGAACAGGATAAATCTTGGGAAATAAGCATATCAAGAAAAATAATAATCGCAATTTTAACTTATATCACAATCGTTCTCTTTTTTGTTGCAGCTCAATTACCAAAACCTTTCAGTAATTCTATTGTTCCAACGATGGGTTTTGTGCTTTCTACATTATCCTTGCCTTTTTTAAAAAAAAGATGGATTAAATACTCATTTAAAAAATAATCCAACAGTTTCATCCGCGAATAATACATCACCTTGAAAAAAATAATTTTTTCACTCATCTCTCCACAAAAGATAGGTTGCATAAAATCTTCCTTGTGGCGTATCAAGAAGCTGTTCTGTTATTGATGCAAGATCAACTCTCCTTTCAGAATCAACAATACAATAAAACTTATCATGTATATTTTTTTCAGGAGTAGTCCTAATAGAAATCTCTTGTTTTTGCATAATTGCACGTCCAAAATAAAGTGAAAGAAGTTCTTCAGCAATTCCTCTTGCTTCTTGATCACTTATTTGTCCTGCAAATATTCTGGACTCATCAAATCTATAAAAAAAGGTCATTTGCATTCAAACAAAGCCCCCTTATTTAAGGATTTCTCGAAAAATGACCAAAAACTATTAAAAATAGTCACCAAAGAGTGATAAAAAAAGAAACATTTATATAATATCTCTAAAAACCCATAAACAAAACAATCAAAAACCCAATCACAGCAGAACTACGGAATATGCGAACATAATTTGAAAATATATAACGATTGGGTTTTTGGTGTTCAATCTGTACAAGTATTCGCAGCAGAGCTGCAGGGTATGTACCCAGATTGAACAATCAAAAAGGTGAAATTATGATAACATACTATGAACGCGAAAAACGAGAAGAAGAAAGAAATCTGCAATCAATGTTAGACGAAGTAACAACCCCTCATAAAAAAAGAGATGCATTTGAATTTGCACCATTCATCATGACTCCTCCTCATTCTGATTATCCAACTTATATTACAAATATTGCAGAAAACAAACCAGACCTTTATAAGTCAGAAATTAGATATTTATGGGACGGATTAAATTCTCAAGCAAAAAATACAGTCATCACAATTTTAGATAGATATTTGACTAAATTTAAAGGTGCACCAACCCAATGGAATCGATTTGAAATACTCGTTAGAAAACTTTCTGAAAAAAAATGATTCTTAAAAATTATTAAATTAAAAAAAGATGAGCACAAAAACAACAACAAAAGAAATGACATATGATAAACGAATAGATCCTCTTCTCGTAAAAAGCACAGGAGCACTTGCTCTTACTAATCTTTTTTTTGAAATAGCTGAACATCTTCCAAATCTAAACATTGCAACAATTGCAACTCTTGCTGCACTTGGAAGTTATGGTGCACTAAAAACATATCAATATGGAATAAAACCTCTTGCAGAACGAACAAAAAATCACACTCCCAAAACAATACAAAATCAATACATTCGTCGAGGAATTTTAGGTTTTGCACTTCTTGGAACACTTTATGGATTAAGTGATGAAGGTTCTTTACTTTATTCAGACTTACATGCAAAAACAAATCAAACAGTAAATGCTACAACTTATTCTCCAAAAAAAGTACTGCAAAAGAAAAATAAAAAATTCAAAGAAGAACTTGAAAATATCGTATCAGAAGAAGAACAAACAACTTATGACGGGGATAGTCTTCCAAATTTTAAAGGTGTCAAACTCGCAGACAAAAATAGTATCGTCGGTAGAATTCAAAGAACCTATCGATGGAATAAAGTAACAGAATCAGTTGAAAAGAAATATAATATTCCAACAGGAACTTTATCTGGACTTATTATGCAAGAAAGTTACGGTGATCCCTTGCAGCCAAATGGCTCCAACGATGGAGGAATCGGACTTATTCACACACAAGGAACAACTGCAAAAAGTTTAGGATTACAAATATATGGAAACTCACAATTCGATGCAGATCATGAACACGGAATGCAATTACAAGATCTCTTTGATACTTGTAACTTCAAACTAGAATGCATTATGCAAAAAGATGAAAGAGCAAATCCACTTAAAAATCTTGATTCAATTGCACGATACATGTTGCAAGGACAAAGAAAACATAATTCATGGGATGCAGGAGTTCAGTGGGTAAGAGGACCAGGTCATGTAAACAAACGAGTAGGACTTGCTTATCTTGAGAGAGTAAATGCTTTCAAAAATGCAATCACTGATGAAGATTCTCTTGCAGTTGCAAAAAGTGATTTTGAAAAAAGAAATAATGCCTTTGATAGAAGACAAATTGGTTCCACTGGAAAGGGTCTTTCTTTTGAAGAATATATGAGTGCATTTCATGAATACAGTCAAAAAAATTTCGGACTTGAATCATACACTACTTCTACAAAATAAGCAAATTAACAACATCATAGAAAATAAGTGTTCGTACGAATTAAAATCGCAAAATACATAAACAAATCCTTCTTTTTTGATAAGATGACAAAAAAATATCAATGTGGCGTTTGCGGATATATTCACAATGGAGATAGTCCTCCTCATAAATGCCCAAAATGCGGCGCTCTTCATGATGAATTTGAAGAAGTTGAAGGCATGAAAGTTGTTGATGATCCCCTCGAGGAAGAATAGCTATGAAAGTTATCCATGAAAGACATATCTGTATTGGCTGCGCTGCATGCGCATGTTTGGAACCAGATTTTTGGGAAATGAACAGCGACGGTAAATCTGATCTCCTTGTTTCAAAAGTTACAAAAAAAACAGATGAAGAAGAAATACAAGAGTTAGAATTAAAAACAGAAGAAGATTTTAAGAAGAATATGAATGCTGCACAGGCTTGTCCTGTAAACTGCATTCATTTAGAAAGAAACAAAAAAAGAGAGATTTGATGAGAAAAATACAATATTCCTCAATTATTATTGCATTATTATCTATCATAATAACCAATTTATTTTATCCAAATCTTCCTGCAAAAATTGCAGCACATTGGAATACTGCAGGAATAGTTGACGGATATCTTCCAAAAAGTATTGGTTCTTTTCTCATTCCAGGGTTTACACTTTTCATTGTACTCCTTTGCATATTCCTGCAAAAAAAAGATACATTAACAACAGAAAAGAATAATATTTATCTTGATTCAATCATTCTTACACTTTCACTTTTTTTTATGTATGTACAACTACTCATTCTTTTTTGGAACACGTATCAACCATTCAATATGACATACTATCTTATTCCAGGAATTATTCTGCTCATGTATGCGTGCGGTCATGTTATAGAACATGTATCTCGAAATGAAATTGCAGGTTACCGTTTATCTTGGACACTAAAAAACGAAAAGATATGGAAAAAAACAAATGTTCTCGGAGGAAGACTTTTTAAAATTATTAGTATTCTTGGCATCTTTTCATTTTTTGTACACAATGGATTAATCTTTCTTTTTGCAATACCCGTATTTCTTTCAGTAATAGGAACAATTGTTTACTCCTATGTCCTCTCTCGAAAAGATGCATAGTTTAATAAAATCAAAATAATTCATAATAATATGTCTTACAAATTCCTTCCAAACATTGCAACAGCAGATGTTGCGTTCGATGCAATAGGAAAAACAATTGAAGAATTATTTATTTCCTGCGCGCTTGCAACAGAAGAAGTAATGGTTGAACTTCGTACTGTTTCTCAAACAGAACAAAGGATAATTGATCTTGAAAATAATTTTTTAGACAAACTACTTTATGATTTTCTTGAAGAACTTGTATATATCAAAGATGCTGAACTCCTTCTCTTCTCTGCATTCGATGTAAAAATTGAAAAAAAAGAAATAAGAAATGTAAATGATAAGCAAAAAAAATATGCATTTCATGCAATTTGCAAAGGCGAAAAAATAAATCCTGAAACACAAATATTACGGACTGATGTAAAAGCAGTAACATTACATTTATTTAAACTCGAACAAACAAAAGCAGGTTTTAAAGCACGAGTTATATTGGATATTTAAAAACATTTTGACATTCCATTTTAAAAAAGTTTCACTTAAAAGTACTCAATTTTCAAAACATTTATATATTCCGTCAATCTTTTTTAAAAATATGGTTTTAGACGATTCAGGAATTGATACAACATTTGCAAAAATAAAAAGATCACAAGAACTTAGAAATCTTCTTTCACTCTTGCAAGAAGAGGATCCTCTCTTCAGATACAATGTTCCTTCTGCACTCGAAGATATTTATGATGATACAAGACTTCTTGCACATCTTAAAGAACAGTATGCAAAAACAGAATTTTACATTCGTAATGCGACAGAAATAAAACAGTATGCAAGAACACACGATAAAATTATTGCAAATAAAACAATAAGCGGAAGAACTGTTGGACTTAAAAATAATTCTCAAGGTTTTGTCACATGGGAGTTTGATAATGGTACCACTCTAACTATTGCATCTTTTGATGAAAAAGGAGGTTCATACAATGTATTCAAGAAAGATGTTTCAGTATTTGGAAAAAAGAGATCCATCAGAGGAAATATCTATTACAACCCCTCAACATATACCTTTGAAAAAAATGCAGATAAAGAACTTGCCAAAAAAAATCCAATTTCGGTAGATAACTGGTTAAGAAAATTGATAGATTGTTATGTTATTTATAAAGGAAAAGATGCGGATGTAAATGAGTGGCATGTTCCAAATGGAACAACAGGAATACTCGCCGGACTTCCGAATGAAAAAGAAAAAGAAAAATATTCGCCACAAATAATCTGGATGCAATCTCCTAATCTTAAAATCCCAATATTGCGTCATGAAGAAGGAAAAAAAGCAAATGGCGAGAGATTTTTATATTATCTTCATAATGTTCCTGTAACATGGGAAGATATCATTCTTGTAAAACAAAACTCTGTTTCCTTTGACACTTTGTATCAAAAACATTTTTCTGAAGAAAGAGATAAAAGAGAAGTTGTAACTCCTATTCACGCTGTTGAATGAATACACCTTTGATTAAAACATAAATAATTTTTCATTCGAATCTCTAAAAAAAAATGCAAGAAACATTTTTATAGTCTTCTTCCGCTAAATCTTTTTTATGAACACAACTCTTCTGTTTCTCATTGCAACACAACTTCTGTTCACAATAACTGATCTTCTTGGCAGATTTTTTATGATAAAATATGGGTTTACTCAACTCTTCTTTTTCAGCTGGTGGTTTCTTTTTTATATGCTTCTTCGAACAATTGCAACAGTTATGCAGCTCTATCTCTTTAGCTCTATTGAACTTGGAAAAACAATGGCTCTTCTTGCAACACTTTCTATTATCTTTGCAAACCTTTTGGGTTATTTGGTTCTTAAAGAAATATTGTCACAAACTGCGTATATTGGAATAAGTCTTGCAATCATTGCATTTCTTGTTCTTGCATTTGGATAAAAAAAGAGCATAAAAAAAACAGAAAAATATAAACGAAAAAATAATTAAATAATTTATGTAAACAATACTTCGACCTTGTTCATTTTAACACCAAGTGCAGATGTCATTATTCTTTCTTTAATCTGAAGAATATCTTCTACCGTTCCATTGCAAACTCCTGAACAACTAAAATATTTAGTTACATACCTATTATCTGAAACATAAACTTTAAAATTTAATTTAAGATCGGGATTCGTTTGTAAAAGTGAACTTTTAAGAAGATCATTAAATGCAAGAAGTTTATTTTCGCCTTCACCATATTCTTCTGTAACAAAACTAATGCTCCCTTTTTGTAATTCTCTCATTTCAACAATCCTTTGAATAGGGGAATTAGTTTGATAAAAATATTCTGTAAATCTATTAATCTGGGGAGATGTTCCTTTTAAAATTAAATCAATTGTTGTTTTGATTAATTTTTTACCAAAGAATCCTTTATACTCATTTACCACATCCTGTTTGAGAATGGATAATCCTGAATTTGAAACTTCCTTATCTAAAGAAACAATTTTTTTCTTTTCTTCTGGAAAATCTCTCACTATTTCTGAATCCATGGGTTGAACAATTTTATTTTCAAGTCTATATTCCCCTTTTTCAGATATTTTTTCTTCTCCTTTATTTTCAGAATCATATTGAAAAAAAGCAGCCCTAATTGCACCATCGACAAAAAAAGAAAAGTCTTTACCACTAGATTCTAACTTGTAATATTGTATCATTTGCTTCATAAAAATACCCTCTCGCTCTTTTTTAATTCAATTCCATATCCTTGTGCATTTAACATCTTCTCAAGTTTCAAAATATCTTGAATAGGCCCTCGTAAAAGACCACCACATGCATAATAAGAAGCCTCATCATATGTTTGTGTGCAAAAAATATTGAAAGATGCAGTAATTGCTGATGCATTTTTTTGAAGATGATCAAGACACATTGACTTAAAACTTTCTGCTGAACCTTTTCCAAGATATGATTTTGTTACAAGGCTAAGACTTGCATCAATTATAATTCTCGTTTCGCTAAGAGTCATATAAGGATCGGAACATATTTCATCAGAAAATAAACTGATTTCTTCAATTGTCCCCATAGCAATAATATCGAGAGTTGAAGAAAGACATTGTTTTGTAAAAAAACCTTTGTATTGTTTAGTGCATTTTTGTTCAAGAATAGAAAAAAAAGAATTTTTGAATTCGATTTTTTGAGAATTAGATGAAACATCTGTTTCTTCAAAAGGGGCATTCCCTTCAGAATTATCCTTATAAGGTTTTACAACTCTTTTCTCTCTATTAACTCTTGCTTTTCCAATTGCCATATCCTCATCATCTTTATTCTGATCTTTCTTTCCGCAAAGAATTTTTTTTAGAGCTCTGCTCACATTATTTTCCACATTTTCATTCGATGAATGAAATTTATAATATCTTATTACTTCTGTCATATATATCACTCAAATCATTTTGTATCAAATACAATTGCAGACTTCCACAATTCGATTGCTTCTGCTTCTTTACTGATTAAATTTCTTATTGCTAGTACATCAGAAATTTGTCCTGTGATAATTCCTGAACAAGTTGTTCCTTGATAACTATCATCATCTTGTTCATCTTGTTCATCTTGTTCATTTTGTTCATCTTGAGCACTTACTTCTTCTTCAAGAGAAAGATTACAATTTATTTCTTGGTATTTTTCTCTACAATACATTTCAATTCTTTCTTTATAATGTTCTACAGATTGATGATGACTTGGAAGCGTTGAAAAATGATATGTTGCAGAAACAACAACTTTATTTCCTTGCAAAATTCCAACATTGTTTTGTTTTACCATATCCTGAAACAAACGAAAATCTTGTGGTATTCCCTTGAGAACTATTTCTTGAAGATAGGTTGTAGATTTGATTCTTCCAAACCAACCTTTTTTTTCAGAATCTTTTTCATATTCATTATAAAGTTCTTCAAATACATGAGACATATGATGAGCATTTTTTGAAACATTTTTATCTGAAAAAAGAGAATCAACTAATTCTTCTTCAACATCTGAAAGAATATCTTCTGCATCATTAGGTCTTACAACTTTACTCACATACTTAGGTTTTGTATCTTCTGTATCTGCATCTAAAAGAAAAGATCGTAATCTAGAATCAAGAGTCTCCATCTGCTCATCGTATGATAAAAAGGAATAATATTTCATCAACACCATATCAAGATAAAAAGAACCGCCCTTATAAAAAGCTTTTGATTTATTACCACTTTTAAATAGAAACTAAAAAGCTAATTGAACAATAATTTACCCCAATTCTGTGTAAACAATATAAACAAAAAAACAAAAAAAGATAAAATACATTAAAATTATTCAGATTTTGTCGGAATATAAACACTTTTAAAATATGTAGAAATATCAATAGGCAAAATAGGCGAACCAACTAAAGAATATTTTTTTCCAGAAGAAGACATAACTACACATTTTTCAAGATAAGAAACTTCTCTAAAAAAAACACTAAATAAATCTTCAAAATCACTTGCTAAACAACGAAAATCAATCCCTGATTTTCCAGCATGCACAATTGCAAAACCACATTCTTCAAGTGCGTTTCGCGCTTGAGCATACACGTACCTATCTTCATCTCCGCCTAATTCTTTTAGATACACTGCTCGTGCTAAAATTTTTCCTTCAACCATACTTTTCTAAATAACAAAGAAATATATAAACATATCGAGAGAAAAAATTAACTTTGCAAAATTAAATCTGTCAAATATTTTTCAAAAGGACTAAACTTGCCTTCTGTTCGAATATATTCAAGATGAGGAAGACCTGCGTTATCAGTTTCACGTACACGATGAGAAACATATCCTTCCTCTTCCCAGTTTTGAAGATGAACATACATTACTCCTTTAAAATGTCCAGCCCTCATCCCTTTTGTTTCAAGTTCAGAAATAAGTTCAAAACCTGATTTATATACTAAAGTACTTAAAGTTAAAAAAAAATCTTCAGCTGATGCTTTTGATTTTTTTGCCATAAAAAAAAACAATTGCACATAGATTTATAAAATATAGTCTTTCTCTTTTTAGGATGGACAATGACTCAGAAATTTCACTTCCCGAATTTAAAAAAGTTGAAGATACTGTTTGGGAAATTCCAACATCTTATAAAAAAGGAATGGTCGTTCCTGCACGTATTATTGCAACAGAAAAACTATTAAAAGAAATGGACCGTGGAGTCTATGAACAAATTACAAATGTTGCAAGTCTTCCAGGAATTCAAAAACATGCAATCTGTATGCCCGACGGACATTGGGGATATGGATTTCCTATAGGTGGTGTTGCAGCATTTGATTACGACGATGGAATTATTTCTCCAGGTGGAGTTGGTTTTGATATCAACTGTGGGATGAGACTTCTTACAACAAATCTCACGTATGATGATATAAGACCACATCTAAAAGAAGTTGTGGATTTATTATTCAAACGTGTTCCTGCAGGTGTTGGCTGCACAGGATTTGTAAAAACAAACAGACAACAATTCAAAGATGTCATGGAAAACGGTGCAAAGTGGTGCATCGAACAAGGATATGGATGGGAAGAAGATATAGAACACATTGAAGAAAATGGAAAAATAAAAGAAGCAGATTCTTCATATGTAACAGACAAAGCAATCAAACGAGGCATTGATCAAATCGGAACACTTGGCAGCGGCAATCATTATTTAGAAATTCAAATTGCTCCTCCTGAAAATGTATTTGATGAAAGAATTGCAAAGCGCATGAATTTTCATTTACCCAATCAAGTAGCAATTATGGTACACTGTGGTTCTCGAGGATTCGGTCATCAAATTGGAACTGATTACTTAAAAATATTTGACGAAGTTATGCCAAAATATGGAATTAAAGTAAAAGATAAAGAATTATCTTGCGCACCCTTTCAATCAAAAGAAGGACAACAATATTACAAAGCAATGGCATGCGCAGCAAACATGGCGTTTGCAAATAGACAAGTTATTCTTCATCGCATTCGTGAATGTTTTTCACAAGTGTTCAAAAAAACTCCTGAAGAAATGGAAATGAAATTAGTATATGATGTTGCACATAATATCGCAAAAGTAGAAGAACATATAATTGATGGAAAAAGAAAAAAAGTTGTCATGCATAGAAAAGGAGCAACGAGATCTTTTGGACCAAATAGCGAAGGAATTCCCCAAGCGTATAAAGATGTAGGGCAGCCAGTTATTCTCGGAGGATCAATGGAAACAGGCTCGTATCTTCTCGTCGGAACAAACAAAGCAAATACAGAAACATTTGGAACAACAGCACATGGCTCAGGAAGAACAATGTCTCGAACAAAAGCAAAACAAGAAGTTCGAGGAGATGAATTACAAAAGAGTATGGAAAAAAGAGGAATTTATGTACGAACAACATCAATGTCAGGACTTGCTGAAGAAGCAGGTATTGCCTATAAACCAATAACTGATGTTGTTGATGCACTAGAAAAAGCAGGTATAAGTAAACCAGTTGTTGGATTAAAACCAATTGGAAATGTAAAAGGGTAAAAATAAAAAATTTTAAGATGTCAAATAAACCAGCAGATGTAGAAGAGTTTGAAAAAAAAGCAAATATATTATATGAACAAATAAAAGATCAATCAATAAAAAGTTTTCTTAAATCGTGTATCTATCAAATTCAAATT
>OBEQ010234623.1_pt1 | contig 19872 bp, 22 predicted proteins | sample 1670901 | NCBI WGS metagenome assembly OBEQ01 (sample SAMEA104232315, study PRJEB22302) | groundwater metagenome | biome: forest; feature: aquifer; material: groundwater | place: USA | collected 2011-08-07 | depth 5.4 m
AACCCTCTATCATCCTCTTCAAGACTTCTTGACCCAAATGTTGTTGGTAAGGAGCACTATGAAGTGGCGTCTGAAGTAAAAAGAATTCTTCAAAGATATAAAGACCTTCAAGACATTATTGCGATTCTTGGAATTGACGAACTTTCTGATGAAGATAAATTAACAGTCACAAGAGCTAGAAAAATACAAAGATTTTTAAGCCAACCGATGTTTGTGGCGGAAATGTTTACTGGACAAGCTGGAAAATACGTAAAAATAGCAGAAACTGTTGCCGGATTTAAAGAAATACTAGAAGGGAAACATGATAATCTTTCAGAACAGGCATTCTATATGGTTGGAACAATCCAAGATGCAATTGAAAAAGCAAAGAAAAAATGACACTTCATCTTGAAATAATTACACCCGAAAGAATTGTTTTAAAAGAAGATGTAGATCAAATCATAGCTCCAACCGCAAATGGACAGATTACAATTCTTCCGAACCACATAAATTTACTTACCTCTATTACGCCTGGAGAATTAATTACAAAAATAGGTGGAAAAGATCAATTTTTAGCTGTTATGGGAGGATTTTTGCAAATTGCAGACAATAACGTAACGATTTTGCCGGATTTTGCTGTACTGAGTGAAGAAATTGAAATAGAAAAAGCGGAAGAAGCAAAAAAAAGAGCGCAAAAACTTATGGAAGAAAAAGGAACAACAGAAGAATTCGCAGAAGCAGAAGCGCTTTTCAAAAGATCTCTTCTTGAATTAAAGGTGGCAGCTAGACGTAAACATCACCAAACAACACCATAGATGTATCAACCATATTCTTCTCCCCTCTTAAAGAAAATTAACTATAAAAATATAGATCCGGAAATTAGCCATTTATTCTACTTACTGTCTCTCCATATTTTACAAAATCAACCAGATTCAAAGATAGTAAATAGAAAGCTATATGCTTTCGACAAAACTCTTTCAGTAAAGTTATTTGGACTGAATTTTAATAATCCAATCGGGCTTGCGGCAGGATTCGATAAGCAAGGATTGGCAGTTAAGACATTATCCGAATTGGGATTTGGTCATATAGAAGTTGGGACCGTTACGCCATTACCTCAATATGGAAAAGAAAAACACAGGTTTTCTTTTCTTACAGAAGATAATGCTCTTATAAATAGATTCGGTTTTGCAAATGATGGTATAGAACATTTGAAACATAACCTATCTAAAGAAAAAAAGAGAGATTATATTTTGGGAATTAATATCGGTCCAAACGAAAAAAGCATTGAAGAAGGTAATGCAATAAAAGACTATACGATTTGTATTGAGAATCTTTATAAGTATTGTGATTATTTTGCTATAAATATTTCTTCACCAAATACCAAAGGCCTTAGATTGCTTCACGCCAAAAAAGAATTTGATGAGCTTTTAGCATCTATATTTAAGAGAATAAAAACTTTAAGAATTAATAATCCAATTCTTGTTAAGATCTCACCAGACCTCTCGGAGAGAGAAATACATGAGCTACTTGATGTAATTTCTTCTTATACAGTTGCAGGAATTATTGCAACCAACACAACACTTAACAGGCCTGCTAACTTAATCAGTAGCAAAAAATATCAATTAGGTGGCTTAAGCGGAAAACCATTAAAGAAAAGATCTACAGAAATTATTAGAATCATTTATAAGCATACAAAAGGAAAACTACCGATTATTGGAGTAGGTGGAATTTTTAATGCTAATGATGCTTTGGAAAAAATTCAAGCTGGGGCCTCGCTTATTCAATTATATACAGGATTTACCTATAAAGGCCCAGTAATTATAAAAAGTATCAACGAAGGTATAATAACTTACATGAAAAATAATAAAATTACAGAAATTAAAGAACTAGTTAACACATAGGAACATATTATATAATAGACACTAATGAATTTTATAACAAAGCTGGAAAATACAATTAAGAAGAATAATTCCCTTTTATGTATTGGGCTTGATTCTGATATTGATAAACTGCCAAAGCATTTATTAAAGACAAGTGATCCGATTTTTGAATTTAATAAAGCCATTATTGATAATACTAACGACCTTGTTTGTGCTTACAAACCAAATATTGCGTTCTATAGTTCACAAGGTAAACTTGGATTGGAATCGCTTTTAAAAACTATTGAGTATATTAAAAAGTTTAATATTCCAATAATTCTTGACGCAAAACGCGGAGATGTGGGTTCAACCTCTACTCACTACGCTAAAGAGGTGTTTGATATCTTGAAAGCTGACGCGGTTACTGTAAATCCATATTTAGGATTTGATAGTATTGAACCATTTCTTCAAAGAGAAGATAAGGGAATTATTGTTTTATGTAAAACATCAAATCCAGGAGCTAATGATTTTCAGGATTTAAAGATGGATAATGAACCACTCTACGTGAAAGTTGCAAAAAAAGTTGTTGAATGGGATAAAAAATATAAAAACCTGTTAATGGTTGTAGGTGCAACTTATCCTGAAGAGTTAAAAAAAATACGAGAAATAGCTAAGGATATGTTTTTCCTTATTCCCGGAATAGGAATGCAAGGTGGAGATCTTGAAAATACTTTAAAAAACGGACTTACCAAAGAAAAATCAGGTCTTATTATTTCGGTATCTCGTTCTATAATATTTGCATCTAATGATCTTGATTTTGCAGAAGCTGCTACGACCGAAGCACAAAAAATAAAAGAAGAAATTAATCAATATAGATAAATGGGTGGTAAAAATGAAAGAGGAATATTAGATATATTAAGAGATACACAAGCAGTCATTACCGACAGTCATTTTGTATATACATCTGGAAAGCATGGAGAAATCTATGTAAATAAAGACGCGCTTACTCCTCATACCAAAGAAGCATCAGAAGTAGGACGAATGTTTGCAGAAAAAACTAAAGGTTTAAACATAGATGTTGTAGTAGCTCCAGCTCTAGGAGCCATTGTTTTATCTCAATGGACAGCGTTTCATTTATCAGAAATTAGAGGAAAAGAAGTTTTGGGAGTTTATACAGAAAAAGATCAAAGCGGTAATCAAATCTTAACCCGCGGACATGACAAACTAGTAGCAGGAAAAGATGTGTTTGTCGTTGAAGACCTAACCACAACCGGAGGTTCTGTTAAAAATGTTGTGGATAGCGTTAGACATGCAGGGGGAAATGTTGTAATGGTTGGGGTAATGATAAATAGAAATCCCGATAATGTAAATGAAGAAACATTTGGTGTTCCCTTCTTTGCTTTAGGAATCTTACCCGCTGAGTCTTTCCCAGAAGAAGATTGTCATTTATGCAAAAATGGAGTTCCGATCAATACAGATGTCGGACACGGACGCAAGTTTCTTGAGAGCAAGAAAAAACAATAATCCTCATTTGCCTTATTTGGAAAAATTTCATACAATAAACTCGTTGTAATTTAATCTTTGCCGATGTAGCTCAGTTGGTAGAGCGGCGCTTTCGTAAAGCGTAGGTCGTGGGTTCGATTCCCCCCATCGGCTCAGAGGTGAATTAACTTATTAAACTTAGAATATGGAAAATAGATCTAGATTATCAAAAAGACTCGAAAGAAAGACAAGACTAAATATACTTCTTACAATCGGCGCAATACTACTTATAATAATTGGTGTTCTTAAATTTGGGCTTCCTCTTCTTATTAATGCTACCCTTTTTATCGGTTCAAAAAACGATAAATCTATTCCAAAGGAAGATTCTTCAAGTTTTGTCCAACCACCAATGCTAAATCCAACTTTTGAAGCTACAAATAGCGCGCAAATTACAATATCGGGAATTGCCTCATCAGACGAAACAATTAGTTTATATATAAATGATGAAAAGACAGATGAGTCAAGTGTTAAAAAAGATAATTCTTTTCGTTTTGAAGATATCACTTTGTCTTCTGGAAAAAATGTTATTAATGCTATTGCAACCACAAAAAATGGAAAAAAAAGCACATTTTCAAACCAGCTAACTATAGTTTATAAAAAAAGTGCTCCAGCTCTTACTATTTCTTCCCCATCGGACGGGCAATCTTTTTCAAAAGACGATAGCCCGATTACTGTTTCTGGAAAAACCGATCCTGGAGTAAAAGTTACAGTAAATAACTTTTGGGCAATTGTAGATGCAAATGGAAACTTTTCCTATAATCTTCGCATTCAAAATGGCGAAAATCACATAAAAATATCGGGAATTGATGCAGCTGGAAATACAACAGAGAAAGAATTAAAAGTTAATTATTCTCAATAAGTCCCATTAATATCCACATCCAAAGCATAATCAAAGGAAAAAATAGGCTGTTAATAAACAAACTGTTTACAAACAAACCAGCAACTGAAGAAAGCGTAATTATTCCTACAGTTGAAGTTCTGTTATTAAATGCAATTCGCACTAATCTTTTCCAGAAAAGCATATATGCTATAAAACCAATTATTCCTGTTGTTGCAAGTACAAATAAAAAACTATTATCTGTCCCTGCATCTGCATGGCTATTTATTGTTTCTGTTTGTTGTCTGAACCCGTATCTAATTTGGGCGTAGCGATAGCTATTGAAACCAACTCCAAGGATTGGATTGTTTTTTATAATTTCGATAGCATTCTTAGCAGAATCTATTCTTGCCTCACTTGATGCAATCCTTAATAAATTAGTATTTTCAATGTAAAAATTCTTTGAAAAAATTGCAAACATAATGGCTGATATGATAAATAGAATAATTAATAATTTAAGTTGCTTTCTCAAAACTAGAAGAGTTATTGAAGAAGCAAAAAGCATTAAAATTGCGCTCCTTGAGTAAGTAAGGTAAACTGCAATAAGAGAGATAAAAAGTGGAAAAGATAACATTAAAGCTATTTTGAACTTTTTTTTGTTTAAATAGTCTGTTAAAAAGCCTAGAATAAAAATAAAATACAAAACGAAAAACGCTCCGGCATAGTTAGGATCCAAAATTGTCGAAAACATTCTATACATGTGTTCATCCCAGCCAAGATAATATAAATTTTTAAGATTTGAGTAGTAAAAATATTGAATATATCCTAATAAGATAATTGAGCCGCCAATTAAGCTCATAATTAATATCAAGGTCTTCTTGAATTTTGAGGTAAAGCTTAAAACAACAAATAATATTTGTATATATAAAATCCATCTTATTAAGTAAAGGGCAGAAACAAGTAATTGTTGGGATTGAAGATTTTTTAAATTAAAAAGCAGGGACAAAAGTAGAGTTCCCATGAAAATAAAAAATTCTGGGAACATCTTAACTTTTGGTTTAGCAATAATCCAAGCTATTACTATGAATGAAACTACTAGATCAATTGGTTTTAATGCAATATTGTTTCCAAGATCAATCCTAACAACTTCGCCTAGAGGAATTAAAAATAGCAGTAGAATAAATAATCCTTTGATTGTATCTATATTTATTTTTTTTGCCATAATAACCACAATTTTCCTCTTACTAAAAACGAGTGTAAGCTCATCATTATGGCATAAATAAAGCCAGGAATTCTATCCATAAATCCGAATTTAATAAAATAATTAACAACAAATTTTAATTTTGGATATAAAAGTATTGATAAACTATTTACTTTTTTCCCTGCTTCAAACAATTCTTTTGCTCTTAAATCTGTATAGAAATTAATTTCCTGTAGGAATTCTGAGATAGATTGATGAGGATAATGCACTATTGGATTATTTAAATCTTTTGTTTTTCCGTTCATTTTCCATACTTCGTGAACTTTCCCGATCCATTTACCACTATCTTTTCTAGCCAAACGTAAAAGCTTAATATTACCTGCCTCTCCGTACTTTAATTCTCTCCCCCACATAATATCTTTACGTTTGATATAGAAACCATCGTACTTATTGATTGGATTATTTATTGATTGGATTATGTCTTCGCGAAGTGAAGATGGTACTTGTTCATCAGCATCTATAAACAAAACCCATTCACCTGATGCTTTATTCAGACCAAAATTTCTTTGTTTAGAAAAATCATTATCTAGAGAATGGATAAAAACGTTAGCTCCAATTTTTTTAGCAATTTCGACTGTTTTGTCTTCAGAATCATCGTCAATTACAATTATCTCATCACAAAACTTAAGACTATTTATACACTTTAGAATATTTTTCTCTTCGTTTTTGGTTAATATGACCGCGCTAATCATTTTATTTTATCTTGAACATTAATTTCTCCTCTATTTTCAGATATATAGAATTTTAATTTTTCATCTCGTTTTGATGGAACCTTCCCGAACCACCAAGCAAGATATTCATAATGCATTGTAAAACTCTCAAATTGACTCCCCTCCCCTTTACCTATTATATTATAACTCTTACTGTCTGATTCCTTTATTATTTTTTTAACTATATTTATTCTGTCAGTTATTGTTGGCTGGTAACCTACACCTGTTAAATAATTATTTTTTATAAGAAAAGACATATTAAAACCCACCAATAGAACAATTGTTATATAAATTATAAATTTAAGTTTATTGAAGTTAAGAAGATGGTCAAATAATATGGCTGTAAAGATTATTATTGGGCAAAATAAAATTGGTAGATAAGCTTCAGATGGAGTTTGAGTAATAAAATAACCGACTAGTGGGAAAGATATCATCAATAAGATAATAAGCATGTTCTTATTTTTTGTTTTTCCAGTCACTTGTAGATAAATTTGATAAAAGAAAAAGATAATCGTAAATGTAAGAATGATAAGAAATATGGCAGAATTAGATGCAAATATTAGACGGCTATAAGAGGTCAAAAGAAAATCAGTAATGTCTTTCAAGCTCCCAACAGAAATAGTGTGTTTACCAGAATAACCTAAAAAAGAAAAAGCACGATATATTGTCCATAAAGCAAATCTTCCTGTTTGGACAAAACTATGCGATGTATCATAAATTAGTATTGGGATCATGGGAATTATAAACGAGAATATACTTAAAAAGATAATTTTAGGAGAAAATATCTTAATTCCCCACATCTTATGTTTTAAAACTCCATAAAACAAAAAGGATGAAATAACCAACCAGAGAATTGCTGTTGCAAGCTCAAGGTTATAAAGAATTGATAAACACAAAATTGACAATGGAAAAAAATATAAATTTCCTTTTAACCATTTGCACATTGAATAAATGAATAAAGCGGTGAACAAAGGAATTATGCTTGTGTGATAAGGAGTTCGATCACTCATTGCTATAAGAGGAGACGTGGAGCAGAGAAGCGCTGCAATAATACCAGTTCTTTTTGAAAACAATATTGAACCTAATTTGTACACTAACCAAATAGTTAATGTTCCCAAAAAAGCCGTAAGATAAGCAGGCATCACTGGGTTGAATTTAGATACGAAGAACAAAATTGCCAACATGTAAGTCCATAATGGGCCTTGATGTAACCACGTATGGCTTGACGTTATACCAACAAGGGGAATTTTATGGTATAGAACTAAATCTCTGGCAGACAAATAAAACCAACCATAATCGCCAATAAATGGCATCCATTCAGACAGTTTGTATATTCTTAAGAAGAAACCAAGTAAAATTATGAATATCATCTTTTTATAATCCTCAGTAATGTTTCTTCACATTTTAGAAAAAAGAATAAAAGAAAACCGGAAATTATAAAACCGTGTTTAATGTAATAATGTAATAAGTCTTGATAATAAATATCTATTCTTTTCCAATTTAGTTTTTTAACACTTGCTGATACTTTATGTATAACTTCAGCTTTTCCTAAATGAATAATCTTAAAACCGAGTTTTTTAATCCTTAAACAAAGATCATTTTCCGTATAATATAAAAGTAATCTTTCATCATAGCCTTTAATCTTTTTCATAATTAATGTTTTTACCATCAAAAATGCATCACAACCCACCTCAATCTCGAATGTATCTTCTCTATCTTTGTCAGTTATTCTGTAATTATTAATTAGTCTCTTATTTGCTATCTTGCTACCTATCAAACTTAACTCATAAAAATCAATTAGGGGAGTTGAAAATTTAGAACCTGTATTTAATGTTTTTCTGCTTTCATATAACTCCAACCCTTCACAAGCTCCAGTATCTTTATTCTTTTCCATATAATCAAACATTTTTTCAATTGAATTATTGATAAAATAAGTATCTGAATTTAGAATTAGAAAATATTTTCCTTTAGCAATCTCTAGGGCTTGATTATTGGCTTTTGTGAAGTATAAATTTTTATTATTTGTGATTAATTTAACTTTTGGAAACTCTTTTTTGACCATTTCCACACTTCCATCTGAAGAATCATTGTCAATGACTATTATTTCGTATTTTACTTTTTTAGTAAACTTATAGATTGACAATAAACATCGCCTGAGTAAGCTTTTCGTATTGTATGAAACAATGGAGATTGTAACATCCATAGCTATTTTCGCTTGGCAACAATAAGCATTTGATAAGTAAAAAGGCTCGGAAAAAAACGAGATAAAAGAGAGCTTATTTTTGGAAATCCTCCACCTACTGAATCTATAAAATATTGATCAATTATAAATCCATTCTCGGATACTAATTTCTTAAACGAATCAGGGGTGAATAAATGAAGATGAGTATTATCAAGTAAACCATATTCCGTATACTCAAACTTACCAAAAATAAATGGCAGACGGACAGACCAATGGCTAATATTTGAAGTAGTTATTATTAATAATCCGTTTATTTTAAGTAGTTTTTTCCAATTATAGATTGCTTCCCATGGGTTTTTTAAATGCTCAATAAGCGCAGAAGCAAAAACAACATCAAATTTTCCAAAATGTTTAATTTTTTTTATTATCGATTCATCTTCTATGTCTCCAGCAATAACGCCATCAAGAATTTTAGAAGCAAGTCTTCCTTCTTCTTCTCCCAACTCGACTCCATATACTAAGCAACCTTTTTTGTCTTTAAGATATTTCCCCATAAATCCCGTAGCACAACCAATTTCTAAAACTTTTGAATTTACAGGAATTATGGAAATTGATTGCCTATCTATATTTTTTTTATGTAAGCTATTAGGATTAAACCTACGCTTATTCTTACCGTACTTGAGCATATATATAATCTAGTCCCAATTTCTTATTTCTTTTATATTCTAAGACCTTAAACCCATTTTTTCTATATAATTTTTTGTAATCGTGTACAAAGGTGAACTCATTTCCATTGTAATTTTGTTCAATATCAATAAGACCTTTGCTGCAAACTCTTTGCATCTCTTTTATAGCGTTTTCAACATCAGTTTTTTTTACATGCATCAGTAAACCGTGGACAAAAACAGTCTCAAACTCTTTATCTTCAAACGGAAGCTGTCTAGTATCGGCAGTAATTAGCTTAGCTTTTGTTCCCTGTAGATATTTATTTGCTAGTTTTATCATTTCTATACTAATATCGACTCCAGTAATATCTGCCAGGATTCCATTTTCTCTTAAAAATTTTATATTTCTACCAAATCCACATCCAACTTCAAGGATATTTTTTGGATTAATTTTTTTTATTTTTTTTAAAATCCAAGCATGCTGCGGATGAGTTTGTACCTGCCATGAATCACTCATGAAAGTTTTAGCCCAATCATTCCAAAATTCTTTTGGTTTATATCCGCCATTTAAATACCATATTAATTTTTTAATTAAATTCATCATGATATTTTTTCTAGAACAATGGTGTATCCATCTTTCGAAAGAGAATGAATATTAAGAGTATATAGATAGTTAGCTATTAAATACCCAATTTTCCCTGGAATGCTAAAAGGTCTGAAACGCCAATATAGTTTTCTAACAATAAAAACGTACGGAATATCGTTAAGAGTTTTTTCAATACCATCATTGCATAAATATCTAATAATGCTTTCTGGATAATATGGCTTTATGTGGGTAAAATCATTGTAAAAACCTTTCCATAAAACAGGAGTCGAAAGAACAAATATTCCCTTTATTTTTAATACTCTACCAACTTCTGTAAGCATTTTATGTGCGTCTTTTGGCATTAGATGCTCAATAATATGAGAAGCATGTATCCCGTCAAAATAATTATTATGAAATGGTATTAGAGTTACATTTCCGAGTATTGCATTAAAGTGCTGTTTTTTACAAAGAAGGATATTTTTCTTGTTGCTATCTATACCTGTTATACGTTTTTTATCAAGTGCGATGAAATTACCAATTCCGCAACCTAAATCCAATATCTTAGAACAGTTTTTGAAATACATAAGTTCATTTCTGCTCAAAAATTCTGCCTGATAATTTTTGTTAAATTTTCGATAAAAGTTTTTTAAAATGTTTTTCATAAGTATGTTCTTTATGGCTCTTATTGTAACCCGCATTTGCGATAGATCTTCTAATTTTATCATTTTTCAAGAAAAAACTAATTTTTCTCTTCAAATCACCTACATTTCTAAAACTTGCTATTTCCTTTCCTTCCACAAACCACTCATTGCTATATCTATCTACCAACTGAAATGCACCACATCCTGGAATTTCGAATGTTCTCATATTTCCTCCATAAGTCATATCTGGAGGCTGAATGTTTAAAACAATCTTTGCGCAATTAAAAATCTTAACCATTTTTTCTCCCCATGCCTCTCCGTAATAAAAATGTTTTAATTCATCATCTAAAGTTAAACCAGCAGGAATATCCCCAAAGATTTTAAGATTAAAATTAGTAAGACTTGAAAGTATTATTTGCCGATTACTTGTTAATGTTCCAACAAAACAAACATCTGAATTATATAGTTGCTGTTCTTTCTTATTTAACTTAACTTTTCGATGTAATGATGGATCTATAGATGAGATTGGCAAAACAATAACTTTTTTTGCTCCAAGTTTTTCCCATAGCTCTTTGTAATGACGATCATTTTCTACAACAATATCAACTGTCTTTTTTACTACTATCTCCCTTTCAGCATCTGGAGAGGAAGTAGTTGGATTTACTCCACCTAATAAAATTATTTTTGGCGATAGTTTGTTTTTTATATTTAATAGGTTAGCAGGAAAAATCTGCGAAAACCCACCGGAAATAATAATAAGCTCTGGCTTAGTTTTTATTGACAAACCATAAAGTTTTTTATTCTTTACAAAATTTTCTGGAATTAATTTATAAAATTTGTCGTTGAAACGGTTGACCTTATGGTAAAAAGATGGGAAAAAATGAATAAAAAACTCTTTAATTGGAATTCTTATTTTATTAGGAATAAGATAGGTATCAGAATACCTAAAGACAAAAACTTCATGTCCAAGCTTTTTAAGCGCATCGTAAATGCATTGCTGTCCTTGGCTTTCAAGAAAAGGTTTACCTCCTTTCTGATTTAGAAATTCATACTCTTTATGAACAGGAGCAATGAATAAAATTTTCATATACTTTTTTTTAAGTATCTATACACAAATAGAGAAAATAAAACAAACAAGAATGCATGAGTCAGGATTAATCCAATTGATGCCCCAATAATGGAAAACCTAGAAATAAGAATAATATTTAATATTACATTTAGAAATGCACCAAGAATACTTATACGTAAATATATATGCTGTTTATTTAAGATAATTAATACTTTATATAATAATGCAGATAAGGACATGAAAGGAACGCTAATTATAAGAATTTGTAGGATTTGGATCGCCTGATTATATCGGTTTCCGTAAATAAGAGGAATTATAACTGGAGCCAATAAATAAATAATTAAAAAACATGGAATGCTCCAAAGAAGAATAATAAGTAGAGATTTTTTTACTGCACTTGTAAGATTTTTTTGGGAAAATGAAAGTTTAGAAAGCATTGGATATAAAGAAACCATAAAGGGAACATTAAGTAGCTGAACAATAGCCAAGGGGAATGGAGAAGCGCTATTATAGATTCCAACTGCTTTCTCACCTGCTAATTGATTAAGGATTACGCTATCTATCTGTGTGTATAATAATGAGGATAACGACGCAATACCAAGTGGTAACCCTTCTAAAAACAGCATCTTTGTTATTCTTCGATTAAAAACAAATCTAAGATTAGCAATTTTTAAAAAAATAGAAAAAGTAATCAAAAAACCTACTAATGTACCTATTAACATTCCAAGAAAAATGTCTTTTATGTTATGCAAAAAAACATAGCCAATAAAACCTCCAAGTATAAGAAGAAAACTATTTAACGAATGGATAATTGCAGTTAACTTAATATTTTGTATTCCCTCAAAATAAAGAATAAATACTGATCGCATGCTTGATACAAGGAGTGTCGCGGAAGCTAAAAACACAAGAAGCTGAACTTCTTTTGAATGGTATAAAAAATTAGAACTAAATAAGATAATACCAATTGTTAAGGTTGTTAAAATGAAAGTTAAAATCAAGGAACCACTTATAAACTGAGATGAACTTTCCTTCTTCTTTGCTATTTCACGAATTACAATAAGCCCTACCCCAAGGTCTGGTAAAAAGGAAAGAATTCCTATAAACGCATTTACAAAATTATATCGACCAAATAATTCTACTGTAAGGACATGTGTAAGATAAACTGTCCATAAAAATCCAAGGATTTTTAGAAATACCTCAGAAACTGTAAGAATTGCAGTATTTTTAAGTACAACAGAAAATGATTTCATGAATTAAACGATTTGACTGAATCAATAATATATTCTTGCTCGGAAGATTTTAAATCGGGAAAGATGGGAAGTAAGAGTATTTCCCTCCAAACTTTATCAGTTACAGGCAATTTAGAAGCAAATGGTTTATATAATTTATAATGATGAGAAGGATAATAATGAACAGTTGTCTGTATACCCTTTTTTGAAAGATATTGACTTAACTTGTCACGATTTCCTTTATAAACTTTAATTACATAATTATGATGGGAAGATTTTCCATATGATGGATATTCTAAGAATTTAATCCATGAGAGGTTAGAAAAAGCTTTATTATACCTGTCGGCAATTATTTCTCTTTTTTTATTGTTATTGTCAATTTTCTCAAGTTGCGAAAGTCCAATCGCTGCTGCTATATCATTCATTTGATATTTCCAACCAACGGATGAAACGTTATATTTCCAGGAAAACGAATTTTTACTAATTCTTTTCCAGGTAGATTTTGAAATTCCCGACCAGGCAAGAATACGAGCTTTTTTAATCGCTTGTTTATTTTTTCCAATCAACATTCCTCCATCTCCTGTTGTCAAATTTTTGATAGCTGCAAATGAGAAACAGGAAAAATCTCCAAAAACTCCCACATGTTTTCTTTTATAGTAAGTTCCAACCGCATGCGCACAATCTTCAATAAGTAAAATTTTCTTATTTGTACAAAGTTTTTGAATCGGACTTAAATCAACTGGTATTCCTCCATAGTGAACAACAATTATTGCTTTTGTTTTATTTGTAATTTTCTGCTCAATGTCTTTAGGATCAGCACAAAGAGTATTTAGATCTATATCGCAGAATACCGGCTTTGCTCCTACTAATAAGATTGGGTGGTTTGTAGCTATAAAGGTAAAAGAAGGAGTAATTACTTCATCTCCTTTTTTGATTCCTCCTGCAAGGAGAGCCAAATGCAACGCTGCGCTAGCAGAATTAACAGCCAATGCAAACCTCCCTCCAACATATTTAACAAATTTTTTCTCAAATTCTTCTGTTCTTGGACCATTGCCTATCCAATTCGATTTAATAACTCTAGAAACTGCTTGTATTTCTTCATCTCCTAAGGAAGGTTTAAATACGGGAATCATGGGCTAAATTATATCATCCATGTATCATATTTACCAAACCAAATGTCGTTCCCAAAATTACCGCAATATCAGAAGTTATTTGCAACACAGGGAGAAAAATAAACGCTCCAATATGCTTAACATAACGATAATTCTTTGTTATTGACCAAAGAATATACAATGGTAAAAGACATAATAGAATATTTATAATAAAATATTGTTGAAGTACGAGATATAAAATAATTAAAAAACATACGATAAAATAACGAATAAAAATTAAAATTACTTTCGGACGAATAATTCCTGATTGTCCATCTCCATAGGCAAATCTAAAAAACATTTTAAATGAATCAAAAAGATTATCTCTTGGAATCCAAAAAACAATTGCCTTTTTATTAAAAATAATTTGTGTACCATTTTTCTTTAATCTAATAGCAAAATCATAATCTTCATTATGTGAGAGTTTCTCATTAAATCCTCCTATTTTTTTCCATACCGATTTTCGCAATGCCATACTTCTCGCTGCGGGAAGAAAAGTCTCTTTATTTACTTTGTCCGGCATTACAAGAACATATGGGATTAAACATTTCTCAAAGATTGATCTTGGTTTTCCTTCGTAATACCCAGCAACAACATCAACTGTTTTATCTTTGAATGGCTCCATTATGTTCTCTATCCATTTTTTGTCAAGAACGCATCCGGAGTCCGAGCAAAGAATAACATCGCCCGTTGCCCGTTTAATCGCTTCATTCCTTCCAACCGACCTATTTCCTTTCTTTTGAATAATTTTGAAATTTTTTATTTTTGAAGTTTTTTGAAGTTTAGTAAGAAGTTCAAGAGTTTGATCTTTTGAACCAGCATCAGCAATAATAATTTCATCAGGAAGTTTCGATTGATTTAAAATTGACGCGAAAAACTTCTCTATATTTCCTTCCTCGTTCAAAACAGTCGCAATAAATGAAATCTTCATATTTTCCAAAGATTAAGATAAGTATCTACAATAGATTCCCATGTTTGATTTTGTACCCAAGAGTATCCCTCTTCAATTTTTTTAGTATTGAATACTTTACTAGTCAACATTTCGGTAATTTTGGAGACAGAATTTTCTATATAAATATATTTTTTAAATGGCGAGATTAATAAATAATCTTTTTTCAAATCATTATCGTAAACCGCAATGACTGGTTTTTTATTAGCTAATGATTCCAAAATTGTTAAATAAGAAGAAGTAAAAATAACATCTGCCTTTTTAATTGAACTTGTCAAATCGCTAACAAATCCATGTACTTTTCCGTATTCTTGAACTTCTTTTCTTAAAACTCCATCTCCGAAAGCTTCAAACAGAACATTAACTCTATTCGTTTTTAAAATCCTTAAAACTTCAAGATATGTTTCAATTCCTATGTCATCTTCTAGTCTACCAATTAATATAATTTTTATTTTTGAACTGTTATTTTGACTTTTGACTTTTGACTTTTGACTTTTGGCAATGCTTACTCCTCCATAAATTACATAATCTGCTTTTGTTCCATACCATTTTTTAATAAAGTCACCTATACAAATATTTCCAGCTGATAATATTTCTGCAATTTTACGCTGAACAATGGCTTTTTTTGAAATAGGATAAGACTCATATCCGTGAAATGTTGTAAATACTTTTTTGTTTGGAAAAATAAATCTAAACGGAAGATACCAAAAAAATACATCATGGCAATGAATTACGTTAGAATTTGATATTAATGAACGATTTTGCCATAACCATTTCCAAATTCGGAATTTCTTGAACCAATTATCGCTGCCTACTGGCATTCTGTAAATTAAAACTCCTTCATAAGATTGAACCAAAGGAAGGTTTTTTTCATATTGTTCGGTAACAACGATAATCTTATGCCCTTTTTTTCTTAAGATCTTACTTATTTCCAATACATGCTTCTCTACTCCACCGATATAGGGATAAAAGAGACGGGCGAAAAATAAAATTTTCATAAGTAAAACGAAGAATTAACTTTACGTATTATAATCTAAAACTAGCCACAATTGAAGCAGACTAGGAGAATGTAGTGAATTTTATTTTAGAGGTCTATATCTGGATGCTCTTTATCATAAACATCAGCTTCGGCTTTTTGTTCTGCTCTCCAATTCTCTACTGCTTTATCCCATTCATCTTCGCTGACTTCTGTACCAGTCTGGATATCTTCAATTAGACTTTTTGTTGTATCTATATTGGTTACGCCTGATCTTCTGATTAGATGCCATGTCTTATTGTCTTTTGTTTGTCTTGGTAGAGATAAGGGGGTAAATCTAGTGACTCGTCCATCTTCTCCAAACTCAAAACCATTAATATGAATTCTTCCCCAATTAAGCTCTCTATTACCGATAGCATCATCTATCCTATAAATTCTATTCGGGCGTGATCCAGAGCGGAGAAAGAGCTCGCGTTCAAGATCCTGATCTGCAGATCCTCCAGGGGTAAATTCAGTATCTCCTAGTTTTTCCTGAGCTACAGAGATAACATCAAGCGATAGCCTAACAAGCTCTTTTATATGCTCTTTTGGTATAGATCTGGATGGACTTTCATTTACTTCCATACTAATAAATAGTAATGTATCACACTACTTAACTTCTTGCCAAATATTCTTGATACTTGTGGACTCGAGAGGATTCGAACCTCTGACTTCTTCAATGTGAATGAAGCGCTCTACCACTGAACTACGAGTCCAATTTTTCCTAAAATATCTTAACATACTTTAAACTCATTGACAAAGCAACAAGGCTCTGACACAATTGATTTATGTTGTCAATTCTAAACAAGATATATGTCTTCTTTTTAGACATTATCCAAACATTACTGATCGCAGTTGCTGTTTTTTTAGTAATATACGCATTCTTCTTTCGTCCATATCAAATTACTGGTTCTTCGATGCATCCAACCTTTAAAGACAAAGAGTATGTATTAACAAATTTAATAGTAAAAAGGCTTGGAGAGTTTCAACAGGGAGATGTTATTGTTTTTAATGCTCCGACTGACGCAGAAAAAGATTTTATAAAAAGAATTATAGGTATGCCTGGAGACACAGTTAGCATAAATAATGGAGAATTTTATGTAAATAATCAAAAACTTGATGAAAATCTATATCTTGCAAATGACGTAAAAACATATGGAGGCGCTTTTTTAAGAGAAGGACAGATAGTTACAGTCCCTATTGGTGAGTATTTCGTTTCTGGAGACAATAGACCACATAGTTCTGATTCTCGCGAGTGGGGATTTGTTAAAAGAGATGCTATTATTGGTAAATCTCTTTTTGTTTATTGGCCGATAACGCAAATGCGTCTTGTTAAAAACCCATTTGGTAAATAGTTATTTTCCTAACATCTCGTGGAGTTTCTTAATTAAAGGGGAGGTTGTAGATTCATCTCCCTTTTTGATAATAATTACCTTTACTTGACTTCTAGACTGATTAATAGCCACAGAATCAAATTCATGCTTTCTCTCTATATCATGCGCCATGGCATCTAAGGCTGGGGAATAAATCTTATCAACGACAGTTCGAGGCTCTTTTTGCTCAACTTCTCCCTTAATTTTTCTAGCCATTTCTTCTGTATCACGAACCGTGCTATTCTCACGCAAAATCTTTTTAAAAAGATCAAGCATTAACTTCTGGTCTCCGATTGAGATTAAAGGCCTTACATGTCCTTCTGTAATTACTCCGGCAACTAAAGCATCCTTTATAGCATCTGGTAAAGATAAAAGCCTAATAGTATTTGAAACAGCTGGAGCGCTTTTTCCGACTCTTTTGGATACTTCATTTGTGGAAAGTCCGAACTCATCGATTAATTTTTTATAAGCCAAGGCTCTTTCTATTGGATTTAAGTCTTCTCTTTGTACATTTTCCACAATTGACATCTCAAGCATTCCTTGTGGGGTAGTTTCTTTAATAACAACAGGAACATTTTGAAATCCCAATATCTTTGATGCTCTCCAACGTCTTTCTCCGGCAATTATTTGGTATCCAGCAGGTGTCTTGGCAACAACAATTGGCTCTAGAATTCCTTGCTCGCGGATTGAATCGACTAATTCTGTTAAAGATTCTGGTGTAATAATTCCTCTTGGTTGAAGGGGATTTGATTGCAATAAATTAGGGTCAAGTTCGAATATTCTTTCCTCTTGCTGATCCATATTAGACTGTTATAACCTGAACAATTTTCTTACCATTTAAATTCTTAAAAGAAACTATACCGTCGTGTTTTGCGAAAAGAGTAAAATCGCGTCCCATCAAAACTCCAAGGCCAGGATAAACCTTTGTGCCTTTTTGACGAATGATAATACTTCCTGTTTTTGCCTTTTCCCCAGCATAAAGCTTAACTCCAAGTCTTTTTGCAACTGAATCTCTATTTCCTTATACAGTACCTTGTGCTTTTGTATGTGCCATATGTTACTATTTCTTTGTGAAAAGTATCATTATTGTAATAATATTTTTCACAAAAGTCAAGAGGCAAGTTAAAAATATTAAACTAATTTTTTTGTTGTAGTCTTTTTTGGTGACTTAGGAGCTGTCTTAATTGGTTTTTCTAAAGTTTCTGGTTTCTTAGGTTCTTTTAAACCAGACTCTATTTTTTCAATTTGTACATCGGTTAATAAAGCACGAAAACCCATGACTCTTCTATAGCGCACTTTTGACTTAAATTTTGATACGTGAATTTTCTCTCCTTTTTTGGAAGCTAACACTTTACCTGTAACTTTTACGCCCAAAACAGTTGGTTTTCCAATATTTATCTGCCCATCAGATACAAATAGCAAAACATCATTAAACGAAATGACCTCTCCCGGTTTAAGAGAAAGATTGTCTAATGTTAAGATTTGTCCTGGAGTAACCTTATATTGCTTGCCACTTGTCTTTATTACAGCGTATTCCATCTGTGTATTATATCAAAAAATCATTTTATTTCCAATACACCTCTATCTTTACCTACTCGAGCTACAGAAGATAGCATGCCAAGAAGAATAAAATTAGAAAGCAAAGAGCTTCCACCATAAGAGACAAAGGGTAATGCTATTCCTACAATTGGAATAATTCCTATATTCATACCTATATTTACAAACATCTGAAAAAGAATTAAGACAAAGGAGATAGAAGTAAATATTCTTATAAAGAGATCATCGCTTTCGGAGAATATAACATAAATTCTGTAAAGAAGAAAAGCAAAGGCGATAATAACAAGACTTGCTCCTAACAGTCCTAACCCTTCTGAAAGTGTCGCAAAAATAAAGTCCGTATGACGCTCCGGTAAAAAAAACAAGGAAGATTGAGTACCTTCTCCTAAACCTTTTCCCAAAAACCCTCCAGATCCTACTGCAATTACAGCCTGGATTGCATTATACGAAAGACCCAAGGGATCATTAGAAGGATGAATAAAGCTAATTATTCTTTGTTTTTGATACTCATGCATAAATTTCCATAAGATTGGTGACAATATAGCTATTCCTAAAACTCCTATAGAAAACCATGCCAGGGAAAAGCCAACAATTACTAAAGTCAATATCATTGAAAGGAGATATACAATAGAATTTCCAAGGTCGGGTTGAAGTGCAATTAGTAAAACAATAGGGAAGGCTAATAAAAAAACAATTCCAAACGTTTCAATAGATTGGCTTCTTTGCGATAAGAAAGAAGAGAATGAAATTGCAAGGAAAGGTTTAAGTATTTCTGAAAATTGAATTCGTAATCCTAAAATATCAAACCATCTTACTGCTCCTCTACTTTCTATTCCAATTACCAAAACAAAAAGTAAAATGATTACTGAAAACAAATATATTGGTAATGTATAGAACTCTAAAACTCTATAATTAATTTGACAAAATAGTAAAAAAATAGAAATAGATATAAAAAAATATATCAGCTGGCTTTTAAATAAAATTAAATTTACAGATGCAAGAGTGGTTAAGCTTAATGCAACAAGTATTAAGGAAGGTGCTAAAAGTCCCCAGTCAATTGCGAAAAAAAAATTATCGCGGGAGTTCATGTTCTTTCTACTATTAATTTATCACCTTTAGTAATGGATGATACAAGTGCTTTTTTCTTAATCTCATCTTCAAATTCTTCTGGCCAATCAACAAGAGTGACATTAACTTTCTCCTCATAGGTTGTGCCAATCTTTTTTCTTTCCTGCTGAATACTTCTAATAATATCTCGAGCCATTCCTGCTTTTACGTCTTGATTTG
>OBEQ011432822.1_pt1 | contig 19870 bp, 21 predicted proteins | sample 1670901 | NCBI WGS metagenome assembly OBEQ01 (sample SAMEA104232315, study PRJEB22302) | groundwater metagenome | biome: forest; feature: aquifer; material: groundwater | place: USA | collected 2011-08-07 | depth 5.4 m
ATACTCATCCCCTCATCTTTGATTGCTGAGAGAATCTTTGCCCGCTGTTCGGGGCTCACATGTGTTGCCATGACATTTTGTGCTTAGCCAGAACTCTCTAAATCGGAGCACTGGTATGTACAGTATATGGGGTACAGGCCATTATCCGTGTCTTTCTATAAACTAAAAACTGTCAACTATGAACTAGTTAATTGAACTAGTTAGTTTGTGTCCCCTTCAGTTTTTATGCTATTGTTTTGCCATGAAAGTCATTCTTCAGCAACAAGAACCAGTATTAAGGGCCATAGCAGAGCCTGTGACGGAAAAAGAAATTTCTACATCTGCCTTTAAAACCCTACTTCTTGATATGAAAGAAGCTCTTAAATCCCAGGACGATGGAGTAGCCATTGCCGCCCCCCAAATTGGAGTGAGTAAAAGAATTTTTATTGTCAGCGGAAAAGCCTTAGCGATCGCAGATGAAAAAAAGGAGGAAAGTTTGGCAGACCACCGAGATTTAGTTTTTATTAATCCTGCAATCACGAAACTATCACAAAAGAAAGCAGTGCTTGAAGAGGGGTGCTTGAGTGTCCGATATCTTTACGGCAAAGTGGCACGTTCTGAAAAAGCCACGATGACAGCTCTTGATGAAAGTGGAAAAAAGTTCACCCGAGGCGCCACAGGGCTTCTCGCCCAAATTTTCCAGCACGAAGTTGATCACTTAAACGGCATTCTCTTTATTGATAAAGCGAAAGATATTCGGGAGATACTGCCGGAGAAATAACACGACACCAATCCACGAATGAAGAGCGAATAACACGAATAAAATCACTAAAGAATCATGAGTACACCATTTGTTTTTTTTGGCACATCGCAGTTTTCGGTGACGGTTCTTGATACTTTGGAAAAAGAAGGCTTTTTACCGAGTCTCATGGTGACACAACCCGATCGGCCCAAAGGCCGCAATTTAGTCTTAACTCCTCCGCCAGTCAAAGAGTGGGCACTTTCCCATAACATTCCCCTCCTCCAACCTTCTGCTTTGGATTCTGCATTTACCTACAAACTAAAAACTATAAACTATAAACTATTCATCGTCGCCTCCTACGGCCTCATCATCCCCAAAGAGGTTCTTGATCTGCCAGAACACGGCGCTTTAAATGTTCACCCTTCCCTTTTACCGAAATATCGTGGGGCTACGCCCATTCAATCGGCTATTTTAAATGGCGAAACAAAAACAGGAGTGACAATCATGCTTATGGATGAAAAAATGGATCATGGACCTGTGGTAAGAAGCGAAAAACTAAAAGTGCAGAGCGAAAAAGTAACTACAGGGGAATTAGAAAAAGAATTAGCGGAATTGGGAGGGAAAATGCTTGCGGAAATAATACCGAGGTGGGTGAAAGGAGAAATAAAAGCAATTCCCCAGAATGAAGCAGAGGCAACCTATACCAAAAAATTAAAAAAAGAAGATGGACTAGTTGATCTCGCCGAGGATCCAGAATTAAATTTCCGAAAAATCCGCGCATTTCAAGGAAATATCGGCACCTATTTTCTTGCCAAAAAAGACGGCAAAGATATACGAGTAAAAATCACAAAAGCAACATTAGAAAAGGGTAAACTTGTTATCGAAAAAGTGATTCCGGAAAATAGAAAAGAGAGCTCGTACGATCTGTTTTTAAAATCAGTCAATTAAAAAAGACCGTGGGATACACAGTCTTTCGATTTCTAAACTTTCTTAGCCCTTCCTTCGTTTTGGCCGGCCATTACCGAAGAGCCTGGAGTCATGTTTCCCCTTACAGCTTTTGTCGCAAAAGAACTCCTTGCGATCAGGGAACTGCCGAAGCTGGCAATCGATCTGCGCTTTGGGCCGCATAAACTTATTTTCGCAATGAGCGCATGTGAGCTTAATCCACTCCGGACGTCTTCTTAAAAGTTCTGTCGGAATTCTCAAGTGGAGGCGTAAATATTTTTTGAGAGTTCCCGCATTCAACTTAAGCTCTCGAGCAAAACAGGTCACCCCTCTTAAAGCGAGCAATCTTGATTCGACCCAGGAGCGATCGATTAATGCGAGCGCCGTTTTCTCTTGGCTTTCTTGCGGCAAACTTCTTGAAACCCGGTGAGCGTGCCACAAAATGCTTCGTCCAGCTTGAACTTGAATGCCGCATTTCATGGCAATCAATTGTTCTCCCCAATCACGAGTGATAGGAAGCTTTTTGCGAGTTAAATACTCTTCAACAGTGACTCCCTCTTCAAGAACCGCCTTCCGTACTTCTTCCTTTGTTCCCAATCTTTCAAGAAAAGAAAGTTCGCAATGTTTGAGATGATTTCTACCCTGTTTGTAGTAAAATCCCGCTTGGCGTCGAGTATTTTTTACGTCAGCCAAGGACAAACCATAGCGCCTCATGAGTTCAAAGTCATCCACATTTTGGAGATGAGGAACAGCAAAATACCTGCGTAAAAGCCAAACCCGGTAATATTTTATTACATCGGGAGATTTCTGGAGTAGACTGCCAAGATCCCCGTGTGACAATTCAGGTTGCATTTTTATCTGCTCCTGATGTTCTTTTGAGATAAGGCTAACTTCTAAACGTTGCTCGAGGGATTTAAAACCCTCACGGAGAGCTTGGTTAATTAAAACTTCCGCTGACATCCGAGACCGACCCGCTAATGCGGTAGCCCGATGAGAGATATTTCCTCTTATATGTACGTCCATAAGAACCTCGCTTTCATGTTGAAGGTGAACCTACTGTTTTCTGTTGAAATAGTACTGATTGTAGTATATAAAGTCAATGAACCTGTTCACAGCCTCATTTGATGGTCACTTTTTTTACAATGACAGGCTCTACAGGAATATTCTGGACTGTGTCTTTGACCGGCAATAAACTTATTTTAATTGCCACCTCCATTCCTTTGGTGACCTTTGCAAAAACCGTATGCTTGCCCTGAAGCCATGGTGTTTTCGCCCCAGTTACAATAAAAAATTGACTACCATTAGTGTCGGGGCCAGAGTTTGCCATAGCCACGACAGAGCGCACCATTTTTTCATCATTAATTTCGTCTTTGAACATATAGCCCGGGCCGCCTGTACCATAGACACGCTCATCGCTGCCTTTGGTCAAAGGATCTCCGCCTTGAATCATAAAATTGTAAATGACCCGATGGAATTTTGTGCCGTCATAAAAACCATTTGAAGCAAGATCTATAAAATTTTTAATGGTGGTTGTTGCTTTTCCTTTTAAAAAAGAGATCTCGATGTTGCCATAATTTGTTTCAATAAGGGCAAATACAGGAGATTCTATTGCAGTTTTGTTTGGATAGACTATCACTTCTTCTTTACTCTTTAAAATAAAAACCATAAGAGCCGCTACCCCAAGAAGGCCGAACAAGACAACCACCATATTTTTCTTTCTAGCATTTTCCCTCTTCATTTCAGCTAAGATGGGCCGGTAAACCCCCGCAGAAAATTTTTCAGTTTTTGACCGCTTTTTCGGACAAAATGCAAAGTCTTTTTCTTGTCTGATCGCAATTCATTTTGAATTTGGTCTTTGAGTTCATCGATCGCTGAATACAGATCCGAACTTTCGGCTTCAGCTCGGAAGGTTTTTTGCGGCGCAAAGATGTTAATTTCAGCTCGGAAAATATCCCCTGTCTGGTGATGCCTTGTGGTTTTCCCCAACTCCACATCAATCATCACCGCAGGATCTTGAGGATCAATAAATTTCTTAAGACCTTCCAATTTCTTATCTAAATAATTAGTGATGTCAGGGGTCAACGTAATCGATGTAGACTTTGTGTTTATTTTCATCCCGTTAGAGATAGGAAATGTGACCATTTCCGTAGCAAATTATATTTATAAAATATATGTACCGTTAGAAAGAACCTAGACACCACCATTTTACCTAACAATCGATCTCTAACGGGATTCATGGTAATTATAACGTACTCCGGGGCATCGAGGCTACTAGAGTGGAATATAGATAACGGGTCAAAAAAATTAATTCCCAATTTCTAAAAACTCTAATTTTTAGAAATTATTTAAAAATTACAAAATTAATTCCTGTCTTTTTCCTCTGGAGTGCCGTACATGCCTGTAAGCTCTCCTTCTGCAATAGTATGATTATTCATAGCTTTTTCTAAACGTCCCCGCGAAGCTCCCTCATCGAGCTCTAAAATAACGTCAAGGGCATAGACATGAAAAATATACCGATGCCGACCTTTGGGCGGACAAGGACCTTCGTAACTTAAATTTCCCGAACTGCCCTCTCCCGACACACCAAGAGGTTCTTCGCCTTCGTCAATTTTTGTGGTATCAGGCGGAATATTCCATTTAATCCAATGATTCCAGGTGCCGCGGGGCGCATCAGGATCTTCCATAATAAGAGCAAGCGACTTCGCTTCCTTCGGCACTCCTTTTATTCCAAGCGGGGGGACAGTGTCATTACCATTGCAGGTGTACTGTTCCGGTATCTCCCCTCCCGGTTCGAACGCAGTGCTTGTCACTGTAATTTTTACGATAGTGTTTTTTTCTGCCATTTTTTTTGAATTCACATTAAAAATTAAAGTGATAATAAATAGGATTGAAAGAATAATCAGTACTGCAGACTTCTTCATATCCTATTAGTATAGCATCAAAAAAATTGTAGGCTTTATCTCCAGTACTCGAGAACTATAGAGGTGAGGCTTTAAGATTGGATGAAGAAACACCAATTCTCGGTAGAATCGGTTTGTAAATAGGTAGGCTTTTAAAACTACAGATTTTGAATTGTATCAGCAGAAAAGAAAATTCTTCGTCCGGATTCTTTCCATCGCCGGAATAGATAGACTGCCACCAAAAGATAGAGAATTGCAACAGCGCCGAATATAACTCGATTGGAACTAATAGTCATGCCAATGTTTCTTCCAAATAATCCGGTAATGCCCAAATTAAAACCAGAAATAATATTTACAAAAAAGGCCACGGCGTCTCGCTGATTTTTGCCTCCGAATAAAGTTTTATTTGATTTCATCCAACGATACAGCAAGTACCCAGAAACCACCCCAGAAATAATCCAAGAAAGGGTAAGAATTAATCCTACAAAACCATATAATCCCGGAATCGGCAAGATAACTCGCAGGACAGGTACGCCGCCGAGAAAAAGAGCAATTGCCGCAATAACCAGTCGAGCTTCTGACCATAAAAAACTATACCGCTCTAGAGTACGGGTCTTTGAAAATTCATAAGCATCCATACATTTTTTAAACTAAAAAGTAAAATACTTCGAAAAACCGCCGACAACTGGTAATTCTTTTTCTTTTCCCTGCACGGCATAGACGATGCCGATAATTGAAAGAACGAGTGTGGCAAGATTTACAAGGTTAAGAAGCATATAGACTGACGACATAAACACCATACCAAGAATCCAGACAACGATTTCTATGGCTATAAGGACAGTGCCTTGCTTAATATGGAATTTCACAAAGGAATCGTTTTTGGCAAGAACAAAAGAAACGATGATAAGCGGACCAATGTAGGAAAGAACGGCCATAAGGGTTCGATTTCCTGGTACAGCGTTGAGCTCTTTTTGTGGGTCAGGAGTTCCTGCGGGCTCATTTTTTGGCATTTCCATTTTTTTAAATTAGAGGATAATTGCCTATAGTATACACCTAGCTCCTCATACATCAAGGGATGGATAATCAATGCAAATAGAGTTCGCGGTTTCGCTTATGTTCCTCAAATGTTGTCGCGTAGTGCATGTTCCCTTTTTTATCAGAGAGATAGTAGAGATATTTTGATTGGATAGGTGTAACGCTCGCTTCAATTGCAGCTAGACCAGGATTAGAAATGGCAGTCGGCGGCAATCCTTTGTATTTGTACGTATTGTAGGGCGAATCAGCTTGCAAATCTTCGAGAGTCAGGTCGTAGGTATTTTTACCATTAACATATTGAAAGGCCGCGTCAACTTGGAGAGGCATGCCAATACTTAAGCGTTTCCACAAAATGCCGGCAATCATTTTTCTAGTAAGATCTGTTCGCGCTTCTTCTTCAAGAATTGAAGCCATAATAACGACGTCCTTCAGGGGCCTACCGAAAGCTTTTATTTTCTCATCTAAAGCGGCAATTTTTGTGTCAAAATTATTTTTCATCAATGTGATAATGTTGAGAGAAGTCGTCGAAGGGAGAATATAGTAGGTATCAGGGAAAAGATATCCTTCGGAATTCTTGGCCGCTACAGCAAAAGCCTTAGCTTGAATATGTGGAAGGTTTTTTGAGAGCAAAGTGCCGATATCGTAAACGCTGTAGCCTTCCGGCACTGTAATTTTAATCGGCTTTATACCGTAACGGCCGCCCGTCAATCTGAAAGCCACTTTAACAATGCCGCTTCGGCCCTCAAAATAATAATCGCCGGCTTTAATGCTTTTGTCTCCACCGAAAAAACGAACGAGCAATTTGAAAAGGGACGGCCGATCAATAATATTTCGGCTGGTTAAGTCATCAGTGATTGAATTTAATGTCTCGCCATTTTCGATACTGACGAAACTCGATACCGGAAAAGCCCCGGGCGCCGCAATAAAAACTGCAAAGAAAACATATGTTCCGAGCACCAGCACAAAACTAGCCGCTATTTGGAGCGGCCGGCTTCTCACAAAAAAATGCATGAGATCGTGTAGTTTTTTAAATAGAGATCCTAAAAAATTCATAATTAGCTTTTGTAGGGCTTAGAGCCTGTTTATAATCTAACCGCTAAACGACATTGCAAAATATAGCTTGCCTGTAAGAATTACCAAATTTCGGTCACAAACAGAGTTTCACCGCTCGACATATCTTGATATGCCTCGCGTCTCATCCTCTGTTTCTGCCTCGAAATTTGATAATTCTACCCAGGCATTAGATTCTAAACAGGCTCTTACAGATTTGGATGAAATTCGCGGCGCAAACGAGAACCGTAATGAGACGTACTCTGGTACGAAGAATGAGGCTCGGAGTCTGCAACAAAGAAGTTCGCTAAATCTCGAAGCCCCGCTAGATCGGTAAGTTTGCGGGCGCTTCTGCTTTTTTAGATGTAATACGCGAAAGAGTCGGTGTTTGAGCGACTTGGCCGGGAAAGTGAAAGATGGTGGCCAATTCTTCAGTGGTTAATATAAGAGGTTGAGCATGCCAATAGCGATAGGGTGTATGGAAAAAAGATCTCATTTTATAGGCATTGAGCATGCCGCGCTCTGCGGCATTTCTTCTTACACGCTGAAAATCTTGCCACGGATAATCGAAGTCAGTAAACCAGCCCAATTTAAAACCATTCATATAATTTGAACTATATTGACGGAAACTGCCGATAAGGCCTGTAAAACGCGATGCGTCAAGACTTTCCTTGGTTGCCACATACATGCCCCGAATAGCACAATCAAAAGCAAACTTATCGAGACTGCGCTCGATCCCGGCAATCTTTTCCTGTTGACCTTTGGTAGGATTCGGAAAACGAATTTGTACTTCTTTGTTGTTGTCGGGCAGTACGGACTCTTTGCGGATTTTCTCGATCATTTTGAGAGCTTTATCTTTCCATTCAGGTTTCGTCACTAATTTCCCTTCAAGTATTCCCCATTTCTTATGAGCTCGAATCAGAATCTGCAGCCATATTTGTTCGCCTTTTCTAAGCGACCCCATAAATTCTAAGACAGAGGTCATGGGATCGGTTTTAAATTCCTCTTTGGTATCGGCTTTATCAAGACCATAATCAATATATGTTTTTATGGGCAAAGGATCGGGCTCGGTCAATTTAAAATACGTTCCCCAAATAGGCGTGTTGACCGGATCGTGTCGAACTCCTGCAGTGTAATCGGGCACTTCGTAAATTTCAATATCGGGATAATGGGCGTAGAGCTGGGATTCAACGATGTTCTTAAACTTCACCGGACACCATACAAAAAACTTTATCTTGCCTTCAATGGAGGCAATTTCGAGTGAAAACCATGGAGGAATTTTGCCTTCCCAATAGGTAGTGATATAAGTCGGAGAGCCTTTCTGATGAAGAGAGGTTAGAAAAATTTCGATGCCAAGAGGTGACCTGGTAACTTCCATCGGCAATTTTATTTCAAGTAATACAGAACCTTGTTTGATAATATAGTCGGTCTGAACATAGTTAAGCCACGCTTTCATAAAAAGCGAACCGAGGCCAATAGGCAGCCATAGAGGAAGCGTATCCGCTAAAAATCGATAACCAAGCTGAAAGCCCGGAGATGAAAACAGTGTGCCAAATTGAGCAAAAAACTGTGAAATCAGTTGAGAAAACATATGTCCTCTATTTTAGACTATCTGAAGAAGATTTTCTAGGGACAAAAGATAATAAACCTAAAACGTCCCGCACAAGTGCGGGACGTTTTAGGTTTATTGCGCTACTATTGTGTATCTACCTTCACGATCCTTTTTAAAAAATTTTGGGTTCTGAAGATTAACGAGAATAGTATTTTCTTTCACATATCGCTCCTTCAAAACTTTCTCAATAACTTCGCTTTTCTTAAGTGGTCCGTTTTTCTCTAAGACATGGCGTATAACGTCCTTAACAACTCCTGGCACATATCCCCATTCCGAAAGGGCGTAGAGTCCTCGGCCAACCAACACAAAACGTTTATCTTTTATAAGTTCGTTATGGGTTGTGGCAACGTGGGCTTTTTTACCAAACATTTTTTCAATGGCATTTGCTACTTCGCGGAAATGAATCGGCGAACCGTGTTTTCGGATAACTAAGAATGCGTAGTCTCGAATACCGCGAGCTTTGACGTTTGAGGAGCTTGTTTTACCCCATTCGCCAAGCGGATTCTTGCCAATTGATTTTGAAATTTGAAGCCATCGGCGCACCACTTCATCATTCTTAAACTTTTCATTGATGTCTTTAACCTGCTCAAGAAATTGGGAAATGATATCCCCTTCTGGCAACAGATCGTCATCTGAAAGACTCTTATACAATTTACGAAGAGCATCGTGCACTCGCTTTGACAACTCGGTATCGACATACCAACGATGCTTAAATTCTTCATCCTCCTTTTCACGCTTAAATTGGTCCCCCAAAATGAGAATGAGTCCTATGTGATTTTGAACACTTTTGTCTTTTGAAACGTGGTGAAGGAGATCTTCTTCAGCGACAATACACCCCATGTCATGAATCAAATTATCAAGCTCTTGAAAGGCCGGTGCTTCTTTTTTGAAGGCGTCTGATTTACGAATATGAGCTATGGCGTAATTTTCAATCTGACGGACACGTTCACGAGTGATTCCGTACTTCTTACCGATAGCTTCAAGAGTCATCGGTTTGGTGTTTTTGCCAAGGCCAAAACGGGACATGATAACGTCCTTTGCACGCTCTGGGAGGCCAGAAATAAGCCTTTTTACGACCTGTTTCGGGTTAAATTGTATGGTTGCCATAGTGATAATTATCTTGCTAATAATGTTTTTAAATATAGAGAAACCTCTTTTTATCACACTTTCATTATATAGTCAATTTTATGGTGTAATTAGGTTCCCGTTGATTGTTACGGAGATCGTCTCCTTTGTCAACTAGATCTACTGGTCTTGAAACTATACCACGTGGTAATTTTTTAGACAACAACAATGTTGACCAGTTTATTTTTCACATACACTAACCGTTTAATTTCTTTACCCTCAATCCATTTTTTTACTTCCGGAAGTCCGACTGCTTTTTGTTTCGTCTCTTCTTCCGCTTCATTCGCTGTGCTTTGAAATTCGCCGCGTACTTTACCATTCACCTGGACGACAATAGTCACCATTGTAGACACAAGTTTGTCTTCGTCAAAGGCCGGCCATGCCGAAAGGTGAATGGAAACTTTATTTCCCAATTCTTTCCACAATTCTTCTGTTACATGCGGTGCAAAGGGTGCAAGTATTTTAAGTAACGCCTCGTACGATGCACGATCGATCTCTTCCTTTTCCATTGCATTTACAAGAATCATAAGCGAGCTCACGGCCGTGTTAAATTTCATCGCCTCGATATCTTCAGTGACTTTTTTGATAGTCCTATGCAGAAAAGTTGTAAGTTGAAAGTTGTTAGTTGTAAGTGAAGATTCTTTTTCTTTCTTTAATCTTTCAACTTTAATCTTTAATCTAAGTGCCCACACTCTTTCAATAAACCGCCGAGCGCCGGCAATACTTTGCGTGTCCCACGCAATAGCCTGGTCAAAGGGCCCCATGAACATTTCATAGAGGCGAAGGGTATCTGCTCCAACAGTTTCGACAATGGTATCGGGGTTAACAACATTGCCTTTTGATTTAGACATTTTAGCTCCCCCTTCTGCCAAAATAAGACCGTGGGAAGTACGTTTCGTGTAAGGTTCCACACTTGGCACTAAACCCAAATCATATAAAAACTTATGCCAAAATCGAGAATAAAGAAGGTGAAGAGTGGTATGTTCCATTCCCCCGTTGTACCAGTCGACAGGGCCAGCGGAGGAAGCGTTTAGGTTATAGGTTATAGGGTTTAGGGAAAAAGGGAGACCGGACCAATAAGCAAGTTTTTTCTGCGAGGCAAATTCTTTTTTATTGTGAGGATCGGTATAGCGAAGATAATACCAGCTTGAACCGGCCCAATTTGGCATGGTGTCGGTTTCGCGCCGGGCTTTGCCGCCGCAGACAGGGCATTTAACATTCACCCATTTATCTATTGAAGCTAGAGGTGATTGTCCATCGTCGCGCGGCTTGAATTCTTTTACATCGGGCAACTTCACCGGCAAATCTTTTTCCGGCACAGGCACCCATCCGTCTTTTTCGCAAAAAATTAGTGGAATGGGCTCCCCCCAATATCGCTGTCTCGAAAAAACCCAATCTCGCAGTTTATAGGTTTTTACCATTTTACCTCCAACAAATTCTGTTATTTTCTTTTTTGCTTCTTCGGAAGGTAGACCATCAAATTTTGTGGAATTTGTAAGACTACCCCCCTCTAGAACAACAGTATCCTTTTGAAAAATTTCCCAGATAAGTTTATGGTGTTCCCACGTGATTTCTGATTCAACCTTTTCTTTTTCTACCCAGTGTATGCTGTGTTTTCCTTCTTCAATTTCGCTCGGCACTTTCTCCTCATTTTTTAAGATAACAAAATAGAAAGTATCATCAGATATTTGATTTCTGTTTCTTGGAATTCTAAAACCGCTGCAACCAAAATTGCTTAACACTATATTCTTAATATCTATATTTTTATATCCTGTTTCTTCTATAATTTCACGTCTTAGTGCCTGTTCTTTGCTCTCTCCACCCTCAATTCCTCCTCCTGGAAAAATACTATCCTTTCCTTCTTTTACGACGAGATATTTTTCTTCAGTAGGATGTTTAATAATGGCACTTACCGTTTTTCTATGGACCGTTTCAACACCCTGACGTGAAGTATTGTCGCCGCTCAAAATAATTTTTGGAGCAATAACATATCGTATCGGTAACTTAAACTTTTTGGCAAACTCGAAATCGCGCTCGTCATGCGCAGGGACAGCCATAATGGCGCCGGTGCCATAATTTGGCAAAACATAATCAGCCACCCAAATCGAAATCTCTTCTTTAGTGGCAAGATTTATTGCTTTTACTCCTTTTATTTCCACTCCGGTTTTTTCCTTACCTAGAGCTGTACGCTCTATCTCCGTTTTTTTCTTTACACTTTCAATATATTTTTTTACTTCATCTTTGTTTTCTAACACATGGTGATTTTCATCCATGGCGAGCGTAACCCAAAGGTGTTCGGGAGAAAGCACAAGATAGGTTGCGCCGAAAAGGGTGTCGGGGCGGGTAGTGAATACTTTGATCGCGGCTCGCTCGCCATTCGGCCCGCGGTTATTATTAGCTTCGGGAGTCTTTTTGAAATCAAGCAAAAAATCTATTTCGGCCCCCTCGCTCTTCCCTATCCAATTTCGCTGTTGTTCTTTTATCTGCGGCAAAAAATCCACTAAATCCAAATCTTTATCGAGCCGATCGGCATATTTCGTAATAGCAAGCATCCACTGCTCTTTTTCGCGTTTTTCGGTGGGACCACCACAACGCTCACAGACACCGCCAACCGCCTCTTCATTGGCAAGACCGATTTTACATGACGGACACCAGTTTATTTCAGTCTTCTTTTTATAGGCAAGACCACGCTCAAAAAACTTCAGGAAAATCCATTGTGTCCATTTATAGTATTCCGGATCAGTGGTGTTAATTTCCCGCGACCAGTCGAAAGAAATGCCGAGCATTTGAATTTGCCGGCGGAAATTATCTGTATTTTTTTTAGTGACCTCACGCGGATGAATGCCGGTTTTGACTGCATAATTTTCTGTAGGCAGACCAAAAGCGTCCCAGCCAATTGGATAGAGTACATTGTAGCCTTCCATTCTTTTCTTCCTTGAAATAACATCCATGCCAATATACGGACGCGGATGTCCGACATGAAGTCCTTCGCCAGACGGATATGGGAATTCAATTAAAGAATAGAATTTTTTCTTTTTAGAATTCTCTTCAGCCTCGTAAATTTTTTTCTTCATCCACTCCTTCTGCCACTTCTTTTCAATTTTTTTATGATCGTACGTACTCATCTGGAAACTATACAAGAAAAAAAGTAATTTGAAAACACACCGCGGGTCTGCTACTCTTACACAAGAACAAAACCGTAACCCCTTACACGAAAGGCTGTAATGAAACTAACAACAGATGAAATCGACCGGAGAATGTTTGACTACATACCGAAACTAGCCTTTAAAGTCGCAGTTGCAAGCGCAATTCCAATTTCGTTGATCGCCAGTAAATACGCTTGGACAATTTCTGTTCCAGTCATAATCGGCATCGGCCTCATCATTCGTCAGTATCATGGGCTCCGGCGGCAAAAATGACCACTGCCTAGCGAATTCGTTAGTTCTCGGAAAATTCTTAATGTCTTAAAGGCCGAACCTTGCTGCAAGGTTCGGCCTTTGTTTCCCAATTTATTCCTTATTCTGTTTCCCCCTTTCCTATTTATGAATCATGCTTCGTGAATCCTACCTCTACTGCTTCGTCCTCGGTGGATACAACTTCGGATCAATTGTCCTGTCAAAACAGGTTTGGCCAACACTGTGCTTCCAATTGTCACTCATTGCTGTGCCATCAACTCCAACAGGATAGGGTGCTGACTTATATCCTCCTCGCCCCGTAGCATCTCCTTCTGTTGAAAAATTAGCGCACAGTTTAAATGACAGAGGGCCAGTTGGCTGGTACGTATAAGAGACACTGGTTTCCGGATCGAGAGGCACCATAAAATTTGAAATAGGATCTTGAAGGTTAGCTAACGATTTTGGCAAACTCTCTTTTTGCTGCCAATAATTTACGACTTGCCACTGGATTGACTGAAGGTCACTTAAACGCCGCTCATCGAAACGCATTTTTCGCGCTGTCGCCGGTGAACCCATGACAATGAAGCCACCGACAATGGAGACGAGGACGAGGAGCGAGGCAGTCCATGCAAAACTCTTTTGGCCCTTCTGATTTGTCTGCCAATTTTTTCGCAAATCGTAGATGTAATACCAAAAAATGGCGCCAGCCACGATAAGGACTGCGAGTACTTTCAAGACAAACCGGGTGGTGATTTCACCGTTAAGAAAAACATTAAGAAGCACAATGAGATCAATGACCAAAGCTATCCCCGCAACAAACAGGGTAAAGTACGTCAGCCATCGACGAATACCCAATTCCCTCTTTTCCGGATTAGTTCGTACATCTTTTGCCAAAAGCCATGAAAGAAGAATATGGAGAGGAAAAATAACGATGAGTGACGCAATAGCCAAACGCATACCCGTTGAATAGGGATCAGTGTAGTAGTTAAGGGCATCAGGAAAAGTGCTATTGATGATCTCGAAGAGGAGAGCAAGCAAACTGGTAGCACTTACATACAGTGTTATCAATGCTCCTAAATGAAGGAAAAAATCCTTTGGAGTTGTTTTGGGTTTCATAAATAATGGGTTATCTATAGATAATAGTAGACGGATATATTATACAATACAAAAATACGAATGGGCAACGGATACGAAGTAACGAATAAGCAACCTGCCCGCCCTGACTTGCTTCAGGTGCTAGCGAGGCCGGGCGAATGGTAAAAGATCATGCGAATCAACGAATGGGGATCCCCATTCGTTGATTCGTTATCAATTCGTAGCCAATTCGTTATTTCGTATATGAAAAGGGTCTGCTCCCGGTTTCCCGAAAACAGACCTATTGAAACTAATCGAGTCTAAAATCTTCTTTGATATGCGGCGATAATTCGCCATGGATGATTGTCCGTGGGGTACTCAAGGCCGATATGAGTAATAGTTTCCTTGGAAAATCTCTCTACTCCAAAGAAACTCGTAACCGTACTTCCTTCGGAGACTCCATGTCGAGTAAGGTACTCCTGCGGATAAAACTGTACCCCGCCGCCAAAAGCCCACGCATGCATAAGAGGCACTCGAATACCTACTTCTGCTGTGCCGTACGCAAGCTCACGCAAACGGTACCGGCCATGAACGGTGAAAAGATTTTCTCCGAATGAATTAACAATCGGATAACTTGCCACCAGACTGGGGTCGGTAAGACTTGCCATACGGAAAGCAATAATCGGTTTTCGATGAATGCGGTACCCGTCCATAAGGAAAAGACCGTTCCTGTTAAAATCCGAGAGACTGCCCGGATTTGATCGTTCAATCTCTCCCGAAAGCGCGTCAGCAAGAGTATCGATAATTTTGCCGAGCTTTTCTTTTGCCCCATCGGTAAAAATTTTCCGTAGGCCGTTAGTCTCAATGAGCCAGGTTCTCAAAGTCTCTCGTCCAGCAGAACGCACGAGTGACATATATGAATCAGCTTGTCTTTGGCCGACTGATTTCAAAGACATTTCTTCCTCAAGCAAGAAACCGACCTCAAGCACGGCGTCGGAGCGGTTCTGGAACTTAAACTGAACGCGATTGGTGAAAGTGTCGAGCACTTGCTGCCGCAGAGTGAGAGCATCAGGCAGAAGATATGTATCTCTCTTGTGTTCTAAGCTGAATTCATTTTCCGCCGCTCCAAGTTGAAGCGATAGAAAAAGGACTGTGGCTAAGGCTGTGTTTTGCATAGAGCCTCATTGTGTGGATTTGAAGAACTTTTTTGACCGGCATTCATCCTAGTACAGTGACAGGAAAATACAAGGAAAAAGCCCCGAATGAAACGGGGCTTGAAACTAAAGGATTCATTTCTTTATCGGAATCGGGCTATAAAATGCCCGACTTCCTGCGGCAATTTGTCATGGTTCACACCGAGACAGATGCCACCAGCGATTATGGCCACGATCGCCACTCCATAACAAAGATGAGTTGGCCAATCATCGTCGCCCCTTAATGCTATCCACGCGAAGAATAGCACCACAACCGCGACGACAAGCAACGCTAAGCCGATAAGACTTAACCATGAGAATCCAAACATACTTCTCCTTTCAAAAGTTGTTGACTGAGCTAACCGACCTATAGGATAGGACATTTTATTACCATTGTCAAGGTTTTTGATTCAGCTTCGCATCATCTCGGATCGCTAAAATAAAAGACTGTCCCTTTTCACGATACGGCTCTTATGCCACTATAAGGTACCTTCACCACTCCAAAAATCAATGAAAAATAATGTCATAAAGATACTTTTAATTCTCGTGGCGATCGCCGTTATCGTTTTTTTTGGTGTCAAAAACAGAGATGAGAAAGACGTTCTAGAAGAAGCCGGCGAAATCAATGAATCGAAAAGTCAGGACTGGTGGGTAAATTCCGGTGCTTTGATGAAAATGGTACCGACAGGCGGTTCAACAAATATTGGATCGTTGCCGGAAAATTCAAAATGGCAGAAAGTCTACCAAGAGGCAAACGCCACAGATACTGACAATGGTTTTTATCCTCAAAATATTTTTCGCTTGTTGACGCGCGCCACATGGCAAAATTTCGAAGAGCAAGCCTACTTTACCATTCACACACTCAATAAAAGTGAGAGCCCGAATCGCAACGACTCGAATGCTATTCTCTTTTTCAGCCGATATAAAGATTCAGACAATCTGTATTACGCGGGAATTCGGGTAGACGGCTATTCGGTGATAAAAAAGAAAATCAACGGAATCTATTCTGTTTTAGATGAACGCCAACTATTTCCAGACAAAGCAGCCTATGACCGAGAAAACAATAGTATGCTCATTCCTCTCAAGAGACCGATAGGCTTGCGTTTTGAAACAGTCACTAGAAAAAACGGCAATGTTCATCTTCGCCTGTTTGCCGATATTGGAAAGACCGGCATCTGGACTCTTGTGGCTGAAGCCGATGACAGACCTCTCTCGTCTGCCGCCCCTTTATATGAGGCAGGATTTGGGGGTGTTCGCACTGACTTTATGGATGTCTCTTTTGAAGAAATCTCTTTCAAGCAAGTTAGTTCCCTCGAATAGAAATTGCATAAACCAAAAGATTAAGCGGACTCTGCCAAATTTCACAACGAATTTTGAGCTAAAGCAATAAAAAATGACCTTTATTTCGGTCATTTTTTTACTTTTTCCCTACATTTCCTCACCGTTACCCTTGCTTCATCTTCCTTTATCCATTATGGTTCCGGAAAGATGTTTTAGCGATTTTCACATCTTATCCACAATGATTTTAGCCTTATTTTAAGGCATTTTTTTCTAAAAAGTACCACCCCACATGGTTAATCTAAATTTAATCTTGCTTTTTGCTTTTTAGGACAGTAGGCTGGTAAGCTCACTACCGTGCCTTAGGCACAATCTATGAAAAACAAAAAAAATACATCTAGTAGCTCCAGTATTATTCGTTTATGTGTCTTACTCACTATAATCGTTTCCTCTCTTATAACCGTTCCTCTTGCAGCTTTAGCCTCGATAGCGGCTATGGTGGGCTCGCCTTTCTCTTACAATTTCAACGTACCGGGTATTTTGAGTGAAGCGGGTTCTATAGGGGCATCCTCAAGTCCTTATTGGTGGCTTAATTCCGGGGGCCAATTTAATCTGGTCAACGGTATTGGCATGACTCTGCAGGGAGATACTCCTCTAGGCAGTGTCTGGCAAAAAATGTACAGCAGTAGCAATCCGCGAGACACGGACAATGGTCTCCACCCACAAAACCTCTTTCGTTTTGTCACTCGGAGCAAGTGGCTCAACGAAGATCAACAAGTAGATTTCAAAATTACCCGCTATCACCTGTCGAATTCGCCAGAGCGCTACAACCCTAACGGTGTGCTTCTCTTTAATCGATATGTTGATGGCAATAATCTCTATTACGCGGGAATGCGAGTTGACGGCAACGTCGTCATCAAGAAAAAAGTTAACGGCGTCTATTACACTTTAGCTGAAAAGAAATTCTTTCCGGGTGTCTATAATCGGACAAGCTCACCAAATCTCTTGCCGACTAATGTCTGGATGAGCATCCGCAGCCGCGTCGTGACAAACACAGATGGTACCGTTACCCTCACTCTCTCTGTTGACCCCACACATTCGAGAACATGGGTTAAGGCTCTGGAGGTAATTGATGATGGCAAAACCTTTGGACCCGCTATTAAATCCAGTGGCTACGGAGGCATTCGCACTGATTTTATGGATGCCTACTTTAATGATTATAAGATTACGGAGCTCTAATTAGTACTTGGTACTTGGTAATTAGTACTTAGAAGAATCAAGATAAGAAAACCATCCGCCTCCGGCGGATGGTTTTCTTATCTTTCTAATTACCAAGTACTATTTACTAAGTACCTCATCAGTCATATACTGTACCCATTATAAGTTAGTCTCATTATATGGAAACAGTAGACGTTAACTATCTCGCCGTACTTATCGCAGGTATAGCAAGTATGGTCATTGGCGGCCTTTGGTATTCGCCAATTCTTTTCGGCAAACAGTGGATGGCTCTTATGGGCATCACTCCAGAAAAAATCGCGGAGTCGAAAGGAAAGGGTATGGCAAAATTGTATGCCATGAATTTTGTAGCGGCGTTACTTATGGCATGCGTCCTGGCACGCTTTGCCGGATTACTAGGTGTTTCTAACGCATCGAGCGCTCTTCAATTGGGATTCTGGGTATGGATTGGGTTCATTGCGACGGTTATGATCGGCAGCGTGCTTTGGGAATCAAAACCGTGGAAATTGTATTTCATCAATGTAAGTTATCAATTAGTGAATCTGTTGGTCACCGTTTTGATTGTCGGACTCTGGAAGTAAAGAAGTATTAACTCCGGGGCATGACGGACCCCCGAAGCCTCCGCTCGAAGACTCGCTCTATACCCCGTAGCAAGCTACGGGGTATTCTTTGTTTTCTGCACTTCGCTCGGAAATGAAAGTGAAGACACTTTCATTTCACTTGCTCCGTTTGAAAGTAAAAAAAGTTCGCCAAAAAAGCCCCATACTGAGGCTTTTTTCGTGCTATTGACTACGCTAAAAAAAGTTTCTATCATAGAACTAGCTTAGAAAGGAGGGCTTATGAAATATAAGCTCATCAGAGTGGAGGATGAAGTGGTGCATGCAATGTCAGGCCGACACGCATTGGTCAAAGTAAAACATGACCATCCCCTTGAACTCATAGACGTGCTTTGGCTTGATCTTCATACTGTGGAAGAGAGGCTGAAGCCTGCAGAGTTTGACATTGCAAGGCATCGCACTTACATCCCCAAATAAAACCAGGAAGTTCAGACTGAATCTTCCTGGTTCAATTTTTATGCATTTTGTTGACTTTAAATACTTTGCCGTTGGAATTCCCTCGTCTCCTGGATATTCCTTACAATGTCTCGGGCAAGCCAAACGAGGATAGCAAGACTCACGAGCGTAATAAGCTGAACCGAGCTTCGTGTATTGAGAAAGGCCACCGAGAAAAATTTCCATACGGAAGCGGCGTCGGCAATGGAACGCATATTGTAAAAAATGTTTGGCAGTGAGACATAGAGCGCCACACCAGAGACGGACATACCCAAAAGGAAAATCTTTAAGGTCACCGAGTGGTAAATACGTTTTGACCAATAGATAAAACGCACTCGACGCATCACTTGCAGTTTTAAACTTCTTTGTGTGTTCATATTATTGATTCTCTATATTATTAAATTTAACTTTTTCAAATTCTTTTTTTGCCCGATGGATGCGAGTCCTGACTGCCCCAAGCGATAAATCCATTTCATCTGCAATCTGCTGTTCTGATTTGCCCTTCACGAAATATCGATCCAAAATATCTGCGACAGTATTTGGCAATTTTGACAAAATAGAGACTACTTCATCAAGGAGCAATTTCTGCTCGAACTGTTGATCCATACTCGGATCCGGAAGCATTTCATAAATTTCCGGATCAAATTCAGCGGTCAAAGTCCGTTCGCGCTTTCTCTTCTTCAAATGCGTAAAACTGGTATTAAACAAAATCTTATACGCCCACGATTTGAAAGAAGCGCCCGGAACTTTTTTGAAACGCGAAGCATTGAGGTAAATTTTCACAAACGTCTCCTGCAAAACATCTTGCGCTTCTTCTTCATTCCCCACAAGTTGCTTTGCTTTGCGCAAAAGGGGCTCCTCGAGGCGGTCTACGATCACCGAAAAAGCGTCGGGGTCTTTAACCGAAAGAGCCAAGATTTCTTCATCAGTTTTATTTGAAAGATCCTCCATAAGAAGCTTATTAGCTTGTAGCTGTTTAGCTTGTTAGAAACTCATTTATCTGACTAAAAAGCTACAAACTAAACAGCTAATAAGCTTCTTGATTATACCGACCTTTTCGTTTATTACAACGCACAGTACAATCCTTTTATTACAGCCAAAAACATTGTGGACACTTGAATCCTAGTCTGAATTGCAACAATAGCCAAATACTTGGCAGGGCGTCTTCCACTGCAAGCATTTTCTCGGACGGTGATTGATGAGCCAGACAGCTTTGTCGATTTCTTTTTGCAGTTTCTCGCCGAGCGGTGTTCC
>OBEQ010238704.1_pt1 | contig 19864 bp, 18 predicted proteins | sample 1670901 | NCBI WGS metagenome assembly OBEQ01 (sample SAMEA104232315, study PRJEB22302) | groundwater metagenome | biome: forest; feature: aquifer; material: groundwater | place: USA | collected 2011-08-07 | depth 5.4 m
CAATAGATTTAGAAATACCTATTTCTTGAGATTGAATGTTTTCAGATTGAACACTGAATGTTGCCGTAAACCAGAAACATGATCCGCTATTCGGTTGACTGACAACACCAATCTCGCCGCCCATCAATTCGCTGAGATTCTTACAAATCGCTAACCCCAGTCCGGTACCGCCGTAGAGCCGACTGGTTGCGATATCCGCTTGCGCGTAAGAAACGAAGAGTTTTTGTTGTTGTTCTTCCGACATGCCAACGCCACTGTCTATGATGGAAAATTTTAACACTATAGTGGCGTTATTTTCCGACAGGTTCTCAACATGAATTTTTATTTGTCCGCTTTCGGTGAACTTGAAGGCATTGCCCAATAAGTTGGTGATGACCTGCCTTAGGCGGTTTGGATCGCCGAGGATCATCAGGGGAACATTTTTCTCAATATTGGTAACAAGTTCAATTTTTTTGTGGTTGGCTTGCATAGCAAATACCGCAACACAATTATCAATGACTTTATCGATATTGAACTCGATCTTTTCGAGATCGAGTTTACCCGCTTCGATTTTAGAAAAATCAAGAATGTCATTAATAAGTTGTAACAAAGATTTGCCTGAATTACTGATGATGTCCAGATAATTGCGTTGCCGTTCGGAGAGTTCAGTGTGCTGCAGCAGTTCCACCATGCCGATGACGCCGTTCATGGGAGTGCGAATTTCATGGCTCATATTGGCTAAAAAATCCCGCTCGGCTTTGGCGGCGGCTCTTGCCTGTAGTGCGACTTTTTCATTAGAAAGGGCCAGCTTGTTCGCCAGATAACGTTCTTTACTTGCCAGATTAGTGCGTTCAGCCACCGCAATAGAAAGCAGCAGTACCTCGGCAATAACACCGATATGCAGCGCCCAGTACGAGATAAAGGTGAGTTCCATAACGCCATTGATGGTAAACATATAAACAAGACTAAAACCGATAATAAATAGTTCGGCAATTAATAAATAAAATGCCGTAGCGACGCGGCGTTTGACCGCCCACAGGATGGCATAGGTATTTAATGCGAGCGAAAGTGCCGTGACAATTTGGGGAATGATTACACTGACAATGATTGATTTGATGACTAGTACAATCAGAATATTGCCAAGATTAAGCACATTCGCGGCTCGATACCATATCGAGAGTTTGGGAATATTTTTCTCGATGTCGAGGGCTTGATAGATAAATGCCAAATACGCTATCGCCGAAATAGTTCCACCGATGGCGCCGGCTTTGCGATTAGCATCAGGACTGTCAGGCCAGAACAATTGAAAGTAGGTCGCGTCAGAATAGGCGGCGGTGCCAGAAACCGAAATGAGAAAAACAAAATAGTAAAAATACATGGGAGTTCGTGTAATCGCCGCTAAGCAGATGTTGTAAAATGCCAGTGCAAAAAGCACGGCGTAGAAAGCGGATAGAATCGCGTGGTTAGTTGCCGAAGCGCGCTCGAAGGCAATTTTATCCATCAGGTACATAGGAAATAGATTGGGATAACCGCCCTCGCTGTTGTCGGAATAGAAATAAACTGTCTTTATCTCACCAGGCATTAACCTGATGTTAAACGCGAGTAATGAGTTGTCGATATCGCGGCTTGCGAAGGGTTCGAACACACCGGTTTTTACTTTTCGAGTCGGCAGATTTTTTTGCGGCTCGTAATATTCCAATTCGATGTGACTGAAAAAAGTGCCCGGCAGATAGATGATCCAATCCTGCGCTTGGGTTGGCAATTCGTTCGCTGCAAGTAAGAAATTGAGTCGTAGCCACACGCGATCTTGACCATTAATCGTCAGTGTCGGGCTTTCATTGCGGGCAAATTGTGCTGCGTACTTGCCAGAAGTAATCTCTGTGAACGTTACGTTATCTTCGCGATCAATAAAATATTCCACAGCTTTTCGCAGGTCATAGAATGTGGTTTCAGGATTCACAACAATAGTGTTCTCAGCAAAACAGGGTAGCGTTGCTACTAAAATTAAAACCCAAAGCGATATGTACGTGATACGTTTATGCATAAAAATGAATATGGAAAAAGGCGGCAACAATAAATGGCTCTTCTTCTATTCAGTATAGCGATAAATTATTCTTTGTTTTTCAGCCGGCTAGATTCAGGCAAATGGTGAAAAATTAGGTTAAGTAGGCCATTTTTATATCTGTGCTAAACTTTTTGAAAGGCCGCAATGTCACAATAGTTATCTAATAGAGAGAAATCATCAGCCGTAATGGTGGAGAAAAAATGTTGTTCCTCAGCACTCAAAAATGGCGACCGCTGTTAATTGTTTTCCTGGCTTATTGCATGTCTTATTGCATCGCATCGCAGGTGGCAGCAGAAGATCCAACCCCTATCCAGCTGACATCACAACAATTAGCCGATCTAGAACGCGGTGAAATACTTGTCAGTGTCGAACAACGAGGTCACCTGAATCGTGCGGAGATGTATGCCGTGGTTGATGCACCGATTGGGGATGTGTGGGAGATTTTGGAAAACCAGGATATTGTTCCCGAATGGAATCCTGAAGTGAAGTGGATTAACGTGGTGAAAGAATTGGGCGATAACAAAACCCACATCAAGGGCGTGAACAATATGCCCTGGCCCATGCGAGATCGCTACTGGGACATGATCTCGGGTATGGGAACCATTGATTTAGCTGGCGTTCACTATCGCTTGTCTACTTGGGAATACATTAAAGGCTCGGGCAATATTGAGGACTCCAATGGCTATTGGTTAGGTGAGCCTTACAAAGGCCAACCCAACCGCACCTTGCTTAAGTATGTGCTGCACGCCGATATCGGACTCTGGTTGCCGGGTTTTCTTGTCAATTGGGCGACCAAGACGGTGCTGCCAAATTCAATACTCGGGATGAGAAAAATCCATAAACGCCTGTACGCCAACACTAGCGTCGTGAAAGCCAGTGAGTCAGAGTAATAGTCGATCTGAGAAAAAGTCATTTAAAGAAGTGTTTTTATTTTCAATATTGGTCGTTAAGCGACCGTTAAACAGTGAATTTAGGACCTTTCTGGCCTGAAATAATCGACGGCCATGAATAATAAGAGGTTAATTTGGCGCAGATTTTAGGGTAGACTTAGGCACTCTATAACGAATCTGAGTTTTCAGGAGATAACAGTATGTGGACCAAACCAGCTTATGAAGAGCTTCGCCTCGGTTTCGAAATCACTATGTACTTCTATGTACGTTAACTCGATCAACCGTCTTACTACTGCATCCAGATCAGAACGCATTTCACACCAATTAACAGCATACCCCTTTGCCACGCGATGAGAATACACGTCTTAGGTTCTGGCGCCGGCGGGGGCTTTCCGCAGTGGAATTGTAACTGCCCCAATTGTCGCGGTTACCGCAGCGGAACCATCAAAGCTCAGGCACGTACCCAATCCTCTATCGCCATCAGCAGCAATGCAATCGATTGGGTTCTCTTCAACACCTCACCGGATATTTTGCAACAGATCGCTGCGTTCCCTGCGTTGCAACCGGCGCGTTTGGTGCGCGATACAGGTATTCGCGCGATTGTTTACATGGACAGTCAGATTGACCACACCACCGGCCTGCTAATGTTACGTGAGGGATGCCCGCATAAGGTTTACTGTACTGACATGGTCTATGAAGATCTCACGACGGGTTTCCCTATTTTTAATATGCTGAAGAGTTGGAATGGCGGCGTTGAGCGACAGGTTATACCTATCGATGGCGCGAGTTTTTCTATTCCATTGATCGACGATCTTCTCTTTACCGCTGTGCCGCTAAAAAGCAAAGCGCCGCCCTATTCGCCACACCGCGATGATCCACATCCCGGTGATAACATCGGCCTGCAAGTTAAAAATATCAAAACGGGTAAAACGCTATTTTATGCGCCTGGTTTGGGTGAAATAGATAAACCGCTAGAAAGCGTGATGGCCTCAGCCGATTGCTTAATGGTAGACGGAACGTTTTGGTCAAATGACGAAATGTCGCAAGTGGGCCTCAGCGAAAAAAGAGCGCGTTCAATAGGCCATCTTCCGCAAAGCGGTGAGGATGGTATGATTGAAATCTTAAGACAGTTTAATAGACCGAGAAAAATTCTTATCCATATCAATAATACTAATCCCATATTAGTGGAAGATTCTGCGCAGCGAAAAATTCTCGACGCTGAGGGCATTGAAGTTGCTTACGATGGAATGGAATTCGAGTTATGAAAGCGCGGGTAGAATAATATGTTAGACAGAAATTCTGTTGTCACCCTCAAGCGAGGTTTTCGCTTGCAATGGGAGGAGGTGCAACAGGCTAATGTGTTGCTGTATCCCGAAGGGATGGTCAAGCTCAATGACAGCGCGGCTGAAATTTTAAAGCGCTGTGATGGGCAAAAAAGCGTGAATGAAGTGATTACGGATTTACAAAATAGCTTCCCCGATGCACCCGATCTGTCGGCGGATGTATTGGAGTTTTTGACGATCGCTTTACAAAAAGTTTGGATTGAAATAGTCAAAACGGATTTGTCTTAGATGCGCCAGTCAAACCTGTAGGATGGGTGATAACCCATCAAGCTTAGATGATCTCAAATGCAAAAGATGATGGGTTGGCACCCATCCTACAAGAGAACACAAATAGTAAACATGAACAGCAAAGCAAAAAATATCCCCCTGTGGTTCCTCGCTGAACTCACCTATCGCTGCCCGCAGCAATGCCCCTACTGTTCTAATCCCCTCAACTACAGCAGCAGCTTTGCCAATGAGCTTTCAACCGCAGAATGGAAAAAAGTATTAGCCGAGGGCCGCAAATTGGGCGCAACGCAACTGGGCTTTTCGGGCGGAGAACCCTGTGTGCGACAGGATTTGGAGGAGTTGGTGGGGCACGCCAGACAACTGGGTTATTACACTAATCTTATAACCTCGGGCATGGGCTTGACGGTCGATAGAGTCACGCAGTTAAGGAATGTCGGCATGGATCATATCCAACTTAGCTTTGAAGCAAGCGAAGAAAAACTCAATAATGAGCTTGCCGGCTGCGATAGTTTTCAACATAAATTAGAGATTGCGAAAGCCATCAAACAGCAAGGTTTTCCGATGGTGCTTAACATCGTGCTGCACCGTCGCAATATTGATTTTATCGAAGAGATATTACACTTCGCCAAGTTGTTACAAGCCGATTATGTCGAGCTGGCCAATACGCAATATTATGGCTGGGCATTGGCAAATAGAGAAAGTTTGCTGCCAACCAAAAAACAATTGGTTGATGCTGAGCGCGTCACGAATCTGTTTCGCGAACAACATGCGGGCGACATGAAAGTCTATTTTGTGGTGCCAGACTATTATGAAAACCGTCCCAAACGTTGTTCCAATGGTTGGGGGACAACTTTTATCTCAGTAACTCCAGACGGTTATGTGCTGCCTTGTCAGAGTGCGCAAGTATTACCGGGGCTTGAATTCCCCAATGTGAAATCGCACTCGCTTGAATGGATCTGGCATGATTCACCGCTGTTTAATCAATATCGGGGTACTGATTGGATGACGGAGCCCTGCCGATCTTGCGATGAAAAACTGCAGGATTTGGGCGGCTGTCGCTGCCAGGCTTATTTGCTGGCAGGAGATGCGACAAAGGCAGACCCAATTTGTGACAAATCACCGGAGCATCAAAAGGTGGTGTTGATTACTGCAGCTCAAAATATCAGCCCAGCGATCAAACCGCTGATTTTTCGCAATCCACAAAATGCGGCAAAAGTTAGTAATAACGTTGATTAATTGAAAATTGAAACGAGAATCTACAATGAGTGCCGATAAACATCCCTGGAGCAAAGCAGAATTCGAGCAACAATTGCGAGACAAGGGAGTGCTTTATCATATTCACCATCCCTATCATGTCGCCATGAATTCAGGGCAATCAAGCAAACGCCAGATACAGGGTTGGGTCGCCAATCGTTATTATTATCAGATCAATATTCCACTAAAAGATGCGGCTATCTTGGCGAATTGTCCCGATCAAGAGGTGCGCCGCCATTGGGTGCAACGTATAACCGATCACGATGGCAATGAAGCTGCAGAGGGCGGCATTGAAGCCTGGTTGCGTTTAGCCGAAGCGGTGGGGCTTAATCGCGAAGAGGTTAAAGCCCAAAAATATGTCTTACCTGGCGTGCGTTTTGCCGTAGATGCGTATGTCAATTTTGCTCGTCGCGCCTGTTGGCAGGAAGCTGCGAGTTCATCACTCACCGAATTATTTGCGCCAACGATTCATCAAAAACGGTTAGACAATTGGCCGCAGTATTATCCCTGGATAGAGCAACAAGGTTATGAGTATTTTCGGCGGCGGCTTAGTGAAGCGCGACGCGATGTAAATCACGGTTTGGCGATAACACTGGACTATTATAAAACCCGTGAACAGCAGGAGCACATGTTAGAAATTTTACAATTCAAACTCGATATCTTGTGGGCCATGTTAGATGCCATGCAAATCGCTTATGTACACGATGAGCCGCCCTATCATTCGGCGCTCACGGGTTCTAAATATGTTATTGGCAATTAGGTGAATGGCCTGTGTCGCAATCGACTGATCTTGACCTTCAATCTCAATTCCAATTCCAAACAATCGGTATTGTGCATTCCTGCTTTAAAGAAAAATTTGGCACCCCAAGACAGCCTGGGCTAGTTCCCGCAGCCATTGCAGAATTGGAATTGCTGCCTCCCTATAATCGAATCGAGAGTTTAGAGGGAATAGAAGGTTTTTCACACCTGTGGATTCAATTCGTTTTTCATCAGTGTTTGCGCGAACATTTGCATTCAAAGAAATGGAAACCCATGGTAAAGCCACCGCGTCTCGGCGGGAAAGAAAAAGTCGGTGTATTCGCCAGTAGATCCACTTTTCGCCCGAATCCTATTGGTTTATCAGTGGTCGAACTGATCGCGGTGAATCACGACAGGGAAAGTGGCAAGTTAGTACTGCAAATTAGAGGCGCTGATCTGATTGACGGCACACCGGTATTGGATATCAAACCCTATCTGACCTATGCAGATAGAATCGATAACGCACGCTCAGGTTTTGCGCCAGCAGCACCGAATAAAATTAGTGTGCAATTTTCTGCGGAAGCGGAACAATTTTGCCAGCAGTATTACACTGCACAGGGTTATGATTTGCGAGAACTTGTGCAGCAAGTGTTAGAGATAGATCCCAGGCCGGCCTATTATAAAGATCGGGTCGCCGATCGGCTCTATGGGATTACACTGCGTGATTGTGAAGTGAAGTGGGGTTACAATGAAGCGCTGAATAAAATTGAAGTTTGTTATTTATTACCTATTTGAACCGCATAATCGGGGGCATTAAGATGGGAATTTACGCAATGACAGGTGGCGCAACCGGCATTGGTGCAGCGCTTAAACAAAAGCTCAAAGAGCAGGGCCATCAAGTCATCTCCGTCGATATTAAAGAGGCCGACATCATTGCTGACTTGTCGAAAGCAGAGAGTAGGCAGCTTGCAGTTAACAGCATTATTGAAATGTCGCCAGAAGGCATTGACGGTTTTATTCCAGTGGCCGGGTTAGGACCAACTGCAGCGGATTGGCGTTTAATACTAGCTGTTAATTTTTTTGCTGCGCGTTATATGACAGAACAACTCAAAGATCATCTGGCCAAAAAACAGGGGCGGGTTGTAATTGTCTCTTCAAACTCTTCCTCGTTGTCCGGATTTGATAAAGATCTTGTGAGTGCGATGTTGGATGAGAATGATGAAGATAAAGCGAAAGAGCTGATTCAACATCTCGATGGTCATAACGCCTATGGCGGATCAAAAAAGGCCCTAACCTGTTGGATGCGTCGCCGCGTACCAGACTTTGCCAAAGACGGTGTATGCATGAATGCCATAGCACCTGGCGCTACCATGACACCCTTATTGCAAGAAGGCTTGGATGACCAAAAATATGGCGATGCAATTCGCGGCTTTAAAGGACCCGCCAATCGTTTTGCCGAACCCGGTGAAATCGCCGATGCTATTTTATTTTTACTAAGCAAACAGTCTGCTTATATCTGTGGCGCTGTGCTCTTCGCTGATGGTGGAATGGATGCGCAATTGAGGCCAGATCGGTTTTGATAAGGAATGCATAAATATGTTACTCGTTCTGCTATTTATTGCCGCTATTTTTTTAGCCTACACCAATGGCGCGAATGACAATTTTAAAGGGGTTGCCACACTCTACGGCAGCAAAACACTGAACTACCGTGAAGCTTTGACCCTAACCACCATAGCAACTTTTGTCGGTTCAGTGTGTTCCATATTTTTAGCCGCAACATTGGTGGCCAACTTTTCAGGTAAAGGATTGGTCCCTGATGGCATCGCTGGCTCGCCAGAATTTTTACTGTCTGTTGCTTCAGGCGCTGGTGTGACGGTGTTGTTAGCTACACTACTTGGATTCCCCATTTCAACCACACATGGTCTAACCGGCGCCTTAGTTGGTGCAGGCTATGTGGCCGTCGGCAATGAAGTGAATCTATCGTTGCTCGGCAATAAATTCTTTTTACCTCTTCTAATCAGCCCGCTGATTGCCATGCTGTTGGGTACACTCGTTTATTTCACCTTAAATACTTTCACCTCAAATCCTAGGAGCGTCTTCTTCAGAGTTAATAAAAAAGAATGTGTTTGTGTTGATAGCCTCGAGAATGTTGTTTCTCCAGGAATGTCAGACAACATACTCGCTCTGCAAGCGATTTCACCGCAATTAACAATAATCCTCGACACACAAGTTAACTGTGACGAGCGCAATGTGGGGCGAGGCGCAAGAGGCCAGCGTAGTGCAGTGCGCTTATTCGAGTTCAATTTACCAAAGCTTTTAGATTTTGCACATTGCTGCAGCGCGGCAGCAGTCTGTTTCGCAAGAGGACTAAATGATACGCCCAAAATCGTCGCGCTCTTATTGGCGATCCCCGCGCTGGATATCAAGATAGGATTGCTTGTGATAGGTGTTGGCATGGCCATAGGCGGCATCTTAAACGCAAAAAAAGTTGCCGAAACGATGAGTAATAAAATAGCTCACTTGGATCACGCACAGGGATTTTCAGCTAATTTAGTGACAGGGTTCTTGGTTATTTTTGCCAGCCGCTTGGGCATGCCTGTATCTACTACACATGTATCTGTTGGTTCAATTTTCGGTATAGGAATGCTAACGAAACAAGCTGATTTCAGCGTGATGCTAAAAATATTGGCATCCTGGCTAATCACTTTGCCGGTTGCTGCGGTTATTGCGGGAATTGTTTTTTGGCTACAATAAATTGAATGCATTATTGGAATCATATGCAAGATACAAAGCATATGGATGTTCGTTTTGAATTGCCGAGGTAAATATCAATGGATACTGCTTCTTTAATTTGGGGTCTTGTATTTGGTTCGATAGGTTTTGGTTATTATCGCTACGGTAAAAAACAAAGCAATAAAGCCGCCTATTTTTCCGGTATTGGCTTAATGATATTTCCCTATTTTGTCTCTAATATCTATCTTTTGGTGTGTATGGGGCTTGGCCTCATGGCATTGCCTTATTTTATAAAAGTATGACCAATCATCGCGGAACGTAATAGATTAAAATTTAGCAAATAGGAAGTGTTTCTGACCAGAGACGATAATTGTGGTAAAGTGGGCGAAATTTTCGTTTTCTCGGCCTTTTTCGTTCGCTTAGCGAATTTCGTTCTCATGGATAGTCCTAAATGTCAGAATCACCCGAAATAAATTTGTTTTCCACCTTACCGCTTAATGAATGTCTAATTAAGGCACTCGATAAACTTGGCTTTACTGAGCCAACTCCCGTCCAGCTTCAAGCAATTCCTCTCGCATTAGAGAAAAAAGATTTGATGGTCAGCGCCGAGACTGGCAGCGGTAAATCTGCTGCCTATTTATTGCCGACGCTACATCACTTACTTGCTCAAGAGGCAAAAAAATCCGGCGCAAGGGCGCTGGTGCTGGTGCCCACCCGAGAATTGGTGCGCCAAGTGTTGAAACAGAGCAAACAATTGATGGGGTTTACTAAACTTCTGGTTGGCGGCATTACCGGTGGGGACGATTTTAAATTTCAGAAAGCGTTTTTGCGCAAGAACCCGGAAATTATTATTGCTACACCAGGTCGTTTGCTCGAGCATATGGAACATGGCTCAGTTGACCTCGCCGATCTAGAAGTGCTGATTTTAGATGAAGCAGATCGCATGTTGGATATGGGCTTCTGCGAAGATGTTCTCAAAATTGTTGCCGCCTGTAATTCTAATCAGCAACATCAACGACAGACCCATATGTTTTCTGCGACGCTTGATCATCACGGTCTAGCCGGTGTGGCGAAACAGATACTCAATGATCCGCAGGTACTTCAACTCAGCACCGGCCGTGAGCAACACAGCAATATTCGCCACGACATGATACTGGCCGATGATGAGCAACATAAAATTAAATTACTCAATTGGTTGCTCGACAATGAAACCTATAAAAAGGCATTGGTATTTACCAACACCCGGGATCAAGCAGACAGGCTTTGCGGCAAATTACAGTATCTAAAAAAACGTGTCAGCGTTCTGCACGGCGAGAAAAATCAAGCACAACGAATTCACGTGGTAAAACAATTTCAACAGGGCGGCATTAATATTTTAGTCGCCAGTGATGTCGCCGCGCGCGGCCTGGATATCCTGGGCATAGATATCGTCATAAATTTCGAAATGGCCCGCAAGGGAGACGATTATCTTCACCGCAGTGGCCGCACAGGGCGAGCAGGCGAACAGGGCATCGCTATCTCTCTCATCGATGCGGACGAATGGAATTTGATGTCGAGTATAGAGCGTTATTTACGGATTCATTTTGAGCGACGTACTATTGAAGGTCTGGAAGCTGAATACAAAGGGCCGAAAAAATTAAAAAAATCCGGCAAAGCGGCAGGGACGAAAAAGAAAAAAGTGGAGAAAAAATTATCTGGCGATAAACGTAAAAAACGTGAGCGGGATAAGAAAAAAGTTGGTAAGCGTCGCACAGCAATAACTAAGTCTGAGGCCGGAACTGACAGCGGTACTACTAACACCAGTACTAATACAACTGCTACAGCAAAAAATGATGGCTTCGGCCCGCTCATGAAAAAGAAGGAGTTAAAAGATTAACAGAAAGGCCCAAATTGCATGAAGCAAGAAGATATTAAAAGGTATACCGCAACGTTGGTGCGCCGACGTTGGTGGTTTATTCTTTTAATTGTTTTAATGTTAGGAGTATGTTCTTCGGGTCTTCCTAAGCTCAATTTCGAACACTCAACCAGCTCATTTTTGATTGAAAGTGATATTACGTTAAAGAACTACAATCATTTTCTCGAAAAATTTGAAACCGATGAATATGCGATAATCTTACTGGATGCACCGCAGCGGTGGAATGCCGACTATTTCAATTTAATACGCAAATTAAAGAATGAACTCGAGTTGTTACCCCACGTTAGACGGGTTAGGTCATTGGCCAACGTCGATTATATTTCGGCAGTAGGGGACGATATCGTAGTCGATGAATTCATACCATCGAGCTTGAAAGACGCCGATGTTTTCACTGATAAAAAAGCGTATGCCATATCGAATCCTTCTTATAGAACTGGCTTAGTGAATGGAGACGGCTCCAAGATTTCTGTCATTATCGAAACCGATGTTTTGGTTGGCGAGGCCGAGCATAAAATTGCCTTAACCCATAAACTCATGGAAATTGCTGCACGTCCAGAATGGCAAGCTCTGCATTTTCAGTTTGCTGGTGCGCCGGTGATGGAATCGGTGGCCCAGGAGGTATCTGCCCGCGAATCGGCGCTGTTTGCGGCACTTGTTTTTGTTGTATTAATTATCGGTTTTTATTGTGTATTTCGCAGTATGTTGGGTGTGGTATTGCCCTTGGGTATTGCGATTATTGCTATGTTGTCTGTTTTTGGTTTTACGGGTTTAGTCGGAATTCCATTAGGGATTATGAGTGGAATTGTCCCGTCTTTTATACTTTCTGTTGGTGTTACCAGTAGCGTGTATTTATTGACACAAATTTATAGCAATGTTGCATTAGGCAAAAGCGTGGCAGCCGCTGTTGAATTGAGCATGGCGACCGCAGCTGTGCCGTGCCTTATCTCTACCTTAACTACCGCGGGTGCTCTACTGGCATTTGCTTCATCCGACGTAAAAACGATCTTGTATGTCGGGGTCACGATGGGCGTAGGCTTATTATTTTCCATATTTTATACATTGTTGTTGGTGCCGATTGCGTTTAGTTTTGTGCAGACGGTGAAGATCTCCGAAAAACGTAACCATATTATTCTTGCTCGAGTCAGTGCCCTGCAACGTATTGCTGAGTTCGTTACGCTACACTACCGTCGAGTTGTTGTTGCTTTCATTATTGCGTCGTTATTTGCCGCCTGGGGGTTTAGTCAGCTTAAAGTGGATTTTTCTTACCTTGCCTTGTTTAAACCTGATAGCGTTATTCGCTCGGCGGCAATGGCTATTGATCGCGAATTTGGCAATACCAATACAGTTGAATTAATTTTACGTACCGAAAAAGCGGGCGATATAAAAGAACCTGCTATCATGAATTTTATAGATCAGCTGGGGCAGGCCGCAGAACGTTATCCGGATATTCCCGTCAAGTCATACAGCATCGCTAACCTGGTAAAGGATGTCAATCAAGTGCTGCATGAAGGTCATAAAGACTTTTACCGAGTCCCAGAGACTCGAGACGCCGTAGCCCAGTCGCTGCTACTGTTTGAAATGGGTGGCGGAACTGATCTCAAGCGGTTGATTGCCGATGAATACACCACGGCGCGCATCACACTTTATATTCCCAATTGTACGCTTACTCAGAATCGAGCACTCATCAATTATTTAAACCAGTACATTGCCTCTCAGATCAAATCCAGTGACGATGCTCGAATAAAAAGTCTAGCGGTGCAGGTAACTGGTGTTGTAGTGCTTTGGGAAACCATCAATACCTTCCTGGCTTACAGCCAAATAGTTTCGATGTTGCTCGCCATGCTTATTGTGAGTGTTGTGATGATGTTACTTTTCCGCTCCGTAGCGCTCGGACTGTTTATGAGTTTGTGTAATGCATTCGTTGTATTGGTTGTTTTAGGGTTAATGGGCTGGCAGAACATTGCTTTAGATCCTTACACTATCTTGGTGGGCGCTATTGCATTGGGGCTGCTGGATGATGACACGATCCATTTCGTCAAACATTTTCAACATGAATACAGCATATCTGGATGCGCGAAGACTGCGGTAAAGAGTACGTTTAGTACGTCAGGACAAGCGATATTTTACACCACCACGGTACTCACCTTATCATTTTTAGTCTATCTTTTTTCTGAAGTTCAAAGTCTAAAACTATACGGAATGGTTTCTGCATCCATTGTAGCTTTCGGCATGATAGTGGAATTCTTTTTAACGCCAGCAGTTCTACTGTGGCTCCACGAATGGCGGCCAAATCTGTCGGCTTTACCCATCGACGAGATGACAAATTAATTGAGGTAGGACATTTAGACCCTAAGTAATAGTGCGACTCTTTGTTTACTTGGTTCCAACAACGATGACATTTGAACTTAAGCCGTCCCACTCGGTAAAAACATCGTAGTTTCGATCAAACACGGTAATATCAAACCCAATCTGTTTCATTAACAAACTTATTTGAGAGATTTCGACAGCGGTCATTATATGATGATCATTCCACTTTTGAAGCGCTGCGGCTTTTTCTTCTACATCGATTTTGCGTTCTGTGGTTTGGCGTTCAATGGAAAGTAGCAAATCGAGCACGTCGCCCTCGCCGCGATACCACCATCTCGATTGAAAAGTTAATTTTTCTTTTTCGTGGTCTATCCGCGCGATAACACCACTATCGTTGGCAATGCCGTTTTTATCCACCATATCAAAGATAAAAATGCCCCCGGTTTTGAGCGCAGCATACGCTCTCTTTAATGTTTCGATCAGCGAGGCTGTCGGATGACTATAGTGGATCGAATAGAGAAAGCAGGTGATTAAATCAAACGTTTCCTTGAAGTCGAATTCTGCTAAATCGCAGCGCAATAGATTTGCTTGCGGGCAGCGAATAGCGGCTTGGTCTAGCATATGGCTGCTGTTGTCTAAACCGGTAACGGTGAAGCCTTTCTCTGCCATCAGTTTTAGATGTTGACCGGTGCCACAGGCTAAATCGAGGTAATTGCGTTCAGTGGCTTTGGCAAAACAATTGAATGCACGATAGGCAAAATCACTCTGCTCCTCGTAATTAACATGGCTACAAAATTGATCGTAGTAACTTGAAAGATCGTCGTACAGTTTGCTTAGTTCTTCCATCTATAGACATATCTCCGCTAGGTTTTCTGTTATGCTCAACGCCATCGCTTGTGTCAAAATGGCCTTTCCTATTTTAACAGCGAATTTAACAGCGAATTTAACAGCCATTTTAACAGCTAATTTACAGAAACATAACTAACACCACAGTACTTATGGATCAGTACTTATGGAAGAGCAGCTTAACGCCTTTTTACTCACCCGAGATTGGCAAGATCGCAAAATTGCTGAACCCTTTCAACAGTTGTCGCTTGCCTTCTGGGTAACCTCCGATCGAGGACCGGTTCATATTCGTATGGAGCCGCAAGAAGCAGTGCTGTTTGTCGAAGCGAGCGATATCGAAAGGGCGCGCCAAATCCTTACATCATCCATTAGTTATCCGCGAAGTGACGATTACCCGAGAGGTGTCTGGCATGACAAACCTGTCGAGCTTAATTCCTTTCAATGGCATAAAGTATTTGCCCTCTATTTTCGTGAACAGCGCGCATTATATCGCGCGCGAGACCTGTTAAAAGCAAACAACATCACTGCTTATGAAACCGATATCAATCCAGCCGATCGCTTCCTTATGGAGCGTTTTGTTACTGGGTCGCTGCAAATCTATGGTGAACTGCAACAGTGTGAAGGGCACCTCGAAACGATTAACCCCAAAATTAAATCCGCACCCTATTCACCGAGTTTTAAAGTAATGTCCCTCGATATTGAAACCTCGATGGTAGGTGAACACCTCTATGCAATTGGACTGGTTGTTTGTCACAGCGGTGCAGCGGATCTGCGACTGCCGACACAAGAGCAGAGAGTCTTTATGGTGGGTGATACTGTAGAGCGCACCGATCAGCAGAACTACCAGCAGATCTACCAGCAGAACTACCTCATCTATTGCTGCGATGAGACAGCACTCTTAAAGCAATTTTTGCATTACTTTAATGAAATTGATCCCGATATTATTATTGGTTGGAGCGTTGTTAATTTTGATCTGCGGTTTTTACAACGCAAAGCCGATGCGTTGCATATTCCGTTAACGCTAGGGCGTGCCAATCAAAGCCTCGACTGGCGCCAAAACCAAGACAACGAGGATCACTACACACTCAAAATACCCGGTCGTTTGGTGTTAGACGGTATAGATACCTTAAAATCCGCCACCTATAATTTTGAAAGTTTTTCACTGCAATATGTCTCAAGTGCGCTGTTAAAACGCGGTAAGCTCATTCACGATGTGGACAATCGCGGCACGGAAATTACGCGCCTTTTTAACGAAGATAAACCCGCGCTCGCCGCCTATAATCTTGAGGATTGTCAACTGGTCTGGGATATCTTTACCCATGCCCAGTTGATCGATTTCGCGGTAGAAAGAGCGCAGCTCACGGGGTTGGCGATGGACCGCTTCGGTGGTTCGGTAGCGTCTTTTGATAATCGCTATCTACCACGGTTACATCGCGCCGGATTTGTTGCTCCCAATATCCCTGACAATCCGCAAGCGATAGGCAGCCCCGGCGGTTATGTGATGGATTCTTTTCCGGGTATCTACGATCATGTCTTGGTGCTCGATTTTAAAAGCCTGTACCCCAGCATTATCCGCACCTTTAAAATTGATCCCATGGGATTAATCATGGGAAATAAAGTTCTCAATGTCGCGCCTGTCCGCAATCAAAAAGAAACCGTCATAGAGGGCAATGTAGATTTGGTGCCAGGTTATAACGGCGCTGTTTTTTCCAAAACGCAAAATATTTTGCCCGATATCATTCGCGAACTTTGGCAAGCCCGCGATGAAGCCAAACGGCAAAAGAATGCGGCTCTATCCCAGGCGATAAAAATACTGATGAATTCGTTTTATGGCGTGTTGGGCACGCCAGGTTGTCGGTTTTTCGATTCTAGATTACCCAGCTCGATCACCTTACGCGGTCACGATATTCTAACGCGCAGCAAACAGTTTATTGAAGCAAAAGGCTTTCAAGTGATTTACGGCGACACAGATTCAATTTTTGTCTGGTTAAAGGAGTTGCCAAAGATGACCGCTCAAACGACTTCTCAAGCAACTTCTCAAGCAGACAGTCAAGCAGACAGTCAAACCATTGGTGCAACGCTCGCGCGGGAGTTAAATGCCTGGTGGACTGAATATCTGCAGGCGACCTATCAACTGACCAGCTATTTGGAGATCCAATTTGAAACGCACTTTGTGCGATTTATCATGCCCACCATTCGTGGTTCAGAGATCGGTAGCAAAAAACGTTACGCTGGATTGGTTTATAATAAATTGCAGCCAGAACACTCTCAACAAGGACATGAACTTATTTTTAAAGGGCTTGAAACTGTTAGAACAGATTGGACACCCTTGGCCCGTGAGTTTCAACGCGAGCTGTACCGGCGAATATTTTTTAATGAACCCTACGAAGAATTCATTCGTCAGACGATAGCCGATATCACCCAGGGTAAATGCGATGCTCAGCTAATCTACCGCAAACGAATTCGTCGCAACCTCGATGAATACCAGCGCAATGTTCCGCCCCATGTGCAAGCAGCCAGTAAGGCGGAATTCTATTTTCAGCAACAGGGTTTAGCCTCACGTTACCGTCGCGGCGGTTGGATTCAATATGTGATGACAACTCAGGGACCTGAACCATTAGAGCATCATCCATCGCAATTGGATTATGAGCATTATATTGAGCGACAGCTGGAGCCGATCGTGGATGGTATCCTGCATTTTTATAATGTGTCCTATAAATCGATTATGGATAATCAGATTGGGTTGTTTGATTGAGCGATGGCGTGCTTCTTGATGTTAAATTATTTTCAATAAAAACTAATATATTAGGAATATAATGAATAAATAGTCTATTATGCCTAATATAATAGGTTTTATGGTGATTTAAATGACGGATGAAAAATTGGCCAATCTGGGTCAGAGATTGCGGCAATATCGTAAATTACGGTTTCCTGAAGACACGCAAAAGTCGTTTGCACTGAGACTCAATATCAACAAAAACACGCTGTCAGCTATGGAATCCGGACATGATTCCGTTGGTATCGGCCACTATTTTAAAGCTGCTCAGTTGCTTGGGTGTGGAGACCAGTTTGATAATCTTTTTGTTTTACCCACGAAAAAATCATCGTTATTCGATGAGGATGAACCATGAGCCGCCATCGCTATGTCATTTACGATCAGCTATCTTCCGGCGAACAAATTCCTCTGGGTGAAAATGCTTTTGTACAGGACGAGAAGCAGGGCGTGACCCAATCTCAGTTTCGCTACCTTGCAGAATATCTTTGTAAGGATGACGCTAGATCGATTGACCCAGTGAATCTTCCTTTAAGTGACCAGATTTTTGATTTCAACAAATTTCCTGGTGCGCTTGATGATGTGCTACCTGATCGTTGGGGACGTGAAGTCGCTTTAAAGTTGGGGAATATCAAACGTCATGATACAGCAGGTCTTATAGAATGGTTGTCGTCCCATCATATAGGCTCGCTCTCGTTTGTTAAACATGAAACCAACGCACCTCCACACAGTCTATCAAAACGTACTATTGGCCATCCAATGGATTGGCTAGAACAATTAGAGAGGGAAAGCAGAAAGTTTGAGAACAATGCCATACCCGATGTTGCAAAAGAATGGGCGCTTACTCTTGCCAATGGCGCATCAGTAGGTGGCGCAAGACGCAAAACTCTTGTCGAGCATGAAGGGAATGGGTATCTAGTAAAATTCCCACAGAAAAACGATCCCATTAATATGCCACGTATTGAACATGCCAGCATGACCCTGGCGCAAAAGGTAGGGATTAAAGTTGCAGAGACTCGTTTGACGCAAGTGAATGGTAAAGATGTTTTGCTGGTGAAACGCTTTGATATCGACAACGGTTATCCCTGTCGACAATTGCTTTCTTTTGACACCTTGTTGCAGGGTCATGCTTATCACTATGGTGAATTGGCGAAAGTCTTGATTGAACAGGTCACCACAAGCCGATTGGAAGAGAGTTTACTCCAGCTATTTATGCAAATGTGTTTCAATATTTGTATCAATAATACCGACGATCATTTAAAAAATTTTTCACTCTTACGTGATGAAAAAGGCTGGGTTGTGTCCCCTGCTTATGATCTAGTGCCTTCGACAACTTTAGGTGAATATCACCAGCTTGGTTTTGAGTATTCGAATGTACCACCCAAAGGGGAGGCGCTATTGATGTTCGCAAAGAAACATTTTCACTTGCGCGAGTCGCAGGCTGTCGCTGTCATCACAGCGTGTGAACGAGAATTTAATGATTGGCAGTTGCATTTTGCGCTGATGGGCGTAGACAAAGTGGATGTCAACTATTTGAAAAGTATTATTGCTCCGCGACTTGGTATTTAATTATTTATGACTAATATAGAAAACGAGAAAGAGCGAGATCAAGAATCTAGTCTTGAACAAAAGCAAGAACAACATCACCAAGAGCTGCAAAAACCCATAGGCTTTTTTAATATCGTGGGTTCTGTTTTGTCGGTTTTTCTCGGTGTACAAAGTTCTGCACGCCGAGAGAGAGATTTCAAACAGGGGAATTTCAAATACTATTTTATCGGCGGCGTAATTTACGGCATTCTGCTGTTAACTGGGTTGATTTGCCTTGTCCAGTATATTGCTGGTAAGGCTCAATAGAAGTCTCTTAAATTCATGTCGGTAACGCACAACTGATGCTATTTCACAAATGTTTCAATTAATTCACAAATGCTTCAACAAAAATTCTAGCTGCCATTGTGCAACCTGCTCATGGGCTCTATTACCGGTATAAAGCTCAAAATGATCGCCAGGAACAGATTTTATTTCCGCCTTCGCTAATTTGTTTTGCAAATTCAAAATTGGCGCAATCGGCACGCCCTGATCTTTTTCCGCATACACCACCAACACTGGGCAGCGAATATCTTGAGCGTTATTGATGGGGCTGTAAGTCCCGCAGCGGAGCAACGAGCGCGCGGGAGTGGCGTTTTGCCATTGTGTATTGGCGGGAGCGAGTCTGGTGTATTCATCTTTCCACCCTGCGTGGTTCATGACGCCGTATGCGTCCGGCTCTGCCACGATCGGTATGGTGTGGGGTGTTAAATTCGATTTCTCGCGTATTAAATCATAGATGCCGTGGCAGGTGCCGCGCAGTCCGTGCAACAAACCTACCTTTTTAAACGCGGCTCTCGTGCAGAGGTGAGGCACTTGCGCAACCACGGCTTTCACCGTGTGATCTTTTGCCGCAAGGGATATCACATGACCGCCTGCAAATGAACTGCCCCAAAGTGCGATGCGTTTACCGTTGATACCGCGGTATTGACGGACAAACATCATTGCAGCGCGCCAGTCTTCTAACTGCATGGCGGGATCGATCAACTGACGGGGTTCGCCTTCGCTCAGACCAAAACCGCGATAGTCGAACAACATCGCGGCTATACCGGCGCAAGCAAAATTTTCCGCAAAACCTAACAACCCAAAACGATATTCTGCGCCATAGCCGTTGGCCATCAACACCACTGGAAGTTGGCTGGCACGGGTGGCGTCAACAGGGTAATAGACAGTGCCGTGGCAGGTCTTGTGTTGACTGACAAATTGTAC
>OBEQ011424873.1_pt1 | contig 19862 bp, 21 predicted proteins | sample 1670901 | NCBI WGS metagenome assembly OBEQ01 (sample SAMEA104232315, study PRJEB22302) | groundwater metagenome | biome: forest; feature: aquifer; material: groundwater | place: USA | collected 2011-08-07 | depth 5.4 m
ACTTAACCCTTATGGCCGCCCCGGGGGGGGGGAGGGAGGCCCGCCGTGGGGCCGATGGCCGCCATGCCGCGGGCCGCTGCCGGACGAGGGGGGGTCCGCAAAGAAAGGTCTTGGGCCGTTGCCATGCTTCTGTCTTGAATGCGGTTTAAACGAGTGCGGCCGGCGCGAATGCGGCGCTTGGGGGGCGCTTTTACGATAATTAAAATCGGGCAAAGTGATGCGCGGCAGACGCTGGTTGATCACTCTTTCGATATCATGGATCATCTTCTCTTCATCCGGCGCGATGAGCGAGAATGCGTCTCCCGTCGCTTCGACCCGCCCGGTGCGACCGATGCGGTGAATGTAATCCTCAGGCGTTTGGGGCACGTCAAAGTTTATGACATGCGAAATGTCTTTGATGTCAATGCCGCGCGCGGCGATGTCGGTGGCCACCAGCACCTGGGTCTTGCCCCTTCGGAAACGGTCCAGCGCGTTGAGGCGTTGTCCCTGGCTGCGGTCGCTGTGAATCACCGAAGTCATCGTGCCGGCGCGTTCCAAAACATGGCCGAGCCTGTCGGCGCGGGACTTGGTGCGCGTGAAAATGATCACCGACGACATCGCGGGCGTGTCCTGCATGAGACGCAGAAGAAGTTCCGTTTTCTGGTCATGCGCGACCGGGTACACGGCGTGCCGGATGCCGACAGGCGTCGTGGTCTTCGTGCCAATTTTTACGATGACGGGCTCACGGCATATCTGATTCGCAAGCCTCATGATTTCCTCCGGTATCGTCGCCGAAAACACAAGGTTCTGGCGCTTTGGCGGCAAAAGGGAAATGATTTTTTTGATGTCCGGCAAAAAACCCATGTCCATCATGCGGTCGGCTTCGTCAAGCACAAGCACCTCAAGCGCCCCAAAATCAATCCGCCCCTGATACACGTGATCCAAAAGCCGCCCCGGCGTTGCCGAGACAATGTCCACGCCTCGCGCAAGTGCGGCGATCTGCGGATTCATCGGAACGCCGCCGAAGATCGCGTGTCCCCTAAGATGCACGTAACGGGAAAGATTTTTTAAATGGTCCATGGACTGAAGCGCCAGCTCCCGTGTCGGCGCGATGATCAGCGCCCGGATTCCTTTTTTCTTCGCCTCGGAAAGAAGCCGGTTAAGAATCGGCAGCACAAACGCCGCTGTTTTTCCGGTGCCTGTCTGCGCGGAGGCGATCACGTCACGCCCGGCGAGGATAGGCGGAATCGCCTCCTGCTGCACGGGTGTCGGCCTCTCAAACCCGAGGTCCTGAATGCCTTTGAGTAAATTGGGATGAAGCTGTAAGTCGCTAAAATTCATAAATATCCTTTATGTGTATTTGTGATTCCAAGTTGCGGAGGATTATTCTAACAGATAAGAAGGTGCGTCTGGAAAAAATTTAAAAATGGTGGGCGGTGAAGGACTCGAACCTTCGGCCTTCTGAATGTAAATCAGACGCTCTAACCAGCTGAGCTAACCGCCCCAAAAAATCATGCGAGGCGGCAGTTATCATAGCATGGAGCTGATTAAAAATTCCAACTTTTAGGAAAGTTCGATGTCGGCGAGACTGTTGTCGGTGGAAACACCGGCGGCGGCCTCATCCTCGTCCGTCCAGACGTTGACCTCTCTTAATACGGCGGCCTCATCCGAAAGTTCCACCGCGGTCGTCGCAGAAGCCAGTTGCGCGGGATTTGAAGGCGAGCGCAAGACAACCATGGATGCGATGATGAGCACCGCAAACGTCGGCACAAAAACAGGGACAAAAAATCTTCTTGGCCTAAACCCGAAATTCTTTCGTTCTTGAGGTTTTTCGACCTCACGGATACGGGCTTCCACTGACGCGGAAAAACCATCCAGCATCTTTGCCGGCACTTTCTTCTCGCGCATAAGCTTTAAATCATTCATCCAGCGCTCATCCATTTTCTTGAAAGAATCGTTTGTCATCGCAGGCCTCCCTCTTTACATTCCAAATAAACCCCTAAAAAATTTCTCATTTTCTGCCCGGCCTGCCAAAGAGTCGCCTTGACCGTGCCCACACTCAAGTGCATGCTTTCGGCGATCTCCTCCAAGCTCAAACCTTCCAAATAGCGCAGGCTGAAGGCGCTCCTCTGCTGAAACGGAAGCCTTTCAAGCGCCTTTTGGATCTGGACACCAAGTTCTTCATCCATCAGCCCCTGCCTCGCGTTTTTTCTTTGTTCGACAACGTTTGTCACAGGATCCGTTTCGTGTTCGGCAGCCGCATCACGGTCAATCCAGAAAAAAATATTTTTCCTGACTTTCTTTTTTCTTAAGAAATCTTTGCAGGTATTCACGAGGATCCTGTAAAACCACGTGTAAAACCGGCTTTCCTCCTTAAAACTTGAAAGGTTCTGATAGCATTTCACAAACGCCTCCTGGGCGGCGTCACGTGCGTCCTCAAAATTGCCCAAAAACGAATGAGCAATATGGACCGCCCTTTCCTGATAGATTAAAACAAGCTGAGAAAACGAGTCTGTGTCGCCGTCACGCGCTCGTTGAACGAGCCATTGCTCCTTCTCAACTCTTGTGTCTTGCACTGCGCTCTCCACGCCCTTCATGAAAACCTTCACCCTTGCCTTCAAGGCCTTCCTTATGATTTTTCATTTTCTCAGCAAGACGGGGGTGATTTTTCATAAACCGCTCATAGTGCTCAGGGTCTTTCTCCTTCAGCTCCTTTAGCTTTTCCATTTTATTCTGCATCGCTTCACGGAACTTCTCCGGATCCTCGCGGCGAAGCCTTTCAAGGCGCTCACGCCGGCGATCGGCCATGCGGGATTTGATTTCTTCGAATTTTTGAGGATCTTTTTCCTTCAGCTCCTGAAGTTTCGCTTTCAACTTTTCTTTACGTTCATTCACAACCCGCTGAAATTCCTCCGGGTTTTCCTGCTTAAGTTTTTTTAACTTTTCTATCCTATCCTGGCGTGAGGCTTGAGAAACAGACTCCTCGGCATAACTTTGGGAGAGCCCCAAGCCTGAACAAACCAAAAAAACCGCAATCCCTATCGTTGATTTTTTTATTAAATGACTCATGTTTGAACCCTCCTAACTCATCGACCCTTCTTGCGCAGTGCTATCCCATTTCTACCTTATTAGACGCAAATTGCTTGAAAAAGTTTAATAATGAATATATCTATAAGTCTTTTATAATAAATAACTTATAACAATATCTTTAGTCTACTTTTTGGATTCTTTCAAAGATTTAGGCAGGACGCCGATCTTCGCGGCAAGGATAAAATCATTTTCCGAAAGACCATGGATCGCGTGCGTGCTTATCTCAACGATAAGCCTCCGGTAACCCGAAAGATGGATATCCGGATGATGATTTTCGGCCTCGGCGAGTTTGGCGAGGCGGTTGATGAATTGGACAGCAGCCATAAAATCCTTCATAAGGTATTCGGCACGGATCGCCTTGGCGCCCGGCGAGAGCGTCCAGCCTTTTAGATACTTCAAAAGAAAAAGTGCCTCTTTTCTGACAAGCGGCGTCACACCGCTGCGGCATGGCACACATTTTTTATTGGTCAGCCCATAGACGCTATTCATTTAAAAATCACAAGACTCGAAGTATAACCGTGCACATAGTTCTTAGCGCCGATAGGGCCGATCTCGCCGTTCGCGAAAAACCCGGTGAGCGGCAAAGGCCCGATCATCGACTGGATCATGCGCGAATCGTAGTCCGGCACGCCATAGAGGTTTGTCCACGGCCGCAGCACGTAACCAAAAGCCCGCCTTGAGGAGAAGCATGAGGAGTGCCTTGAAGTTTCTCAAGAAGAATTTTCAGGTCTTCCGAGGAGGTCTCGGAATCCCTAAGTTGAAATTGTACCGTATGGCCGACTTTCAAAAGCCCGCCGATCGAGAGCGAACCCGTTTCCGGATCAAATCCGACGATATTGCGCACCAAAAAATCTCCGCGCTTGAATTGCGTCTGCTTCTCATTCATCACAAGCCCGGCAAATAAAGAATGCTCCGCAAGTTTTTTGTCCTTCACCGAAAGCTTGAGTAAAATATCCTGAAGTACCGCCAAGGCCGGCTGGCCCGCCAGTTCATAGAGGATATTGTTCTCGGCTTTCGTGATCACAAAGGGCTTGCCGATCGGCCGGCAGCCTTGAGAAACAATCACATCAAACTCGATATTACCGACCATTGCCAGGCCGACGGCACCGTCCAAATACACCGCCCCGTTCAAAGAAAGCCAATTGGGGGAACCCATGACCCCGCCGCTGGCGAGACCTCCGATAACCGGCGTTCCTTTATAGGCCTCATTAAAAATTGAGAGAAACTTCGAGATTTCAAAACTCATCGGATCAGCAAAAGCGACAAACTTCGCTTTCTCGTTTGGGTAAATATCCAAAAAATTGATGAGCTCGGCGTCATTCCCGATCGAATGAGAGTCGTCACCCGAAATATAAAAAGGCTGAAACTTCACGCCAGGCAAATGCATCGCCAAAAGCGAGATCGCCGGCTGCATCTCAATTTCCTTGTCATTGCTGATCACACCGTTGGAGTTGCAGCCGACCGACATGCGACAGGCAAACGTTTCACTCACAAGCCTGGAAAAAACCCTGGGATCAAAATCCTTGTACGCCTCCGAGACAAAAAAAATCACCAGGTCGCAGGACTTGCCGGCCAGGCCTGCCTTTATCCCGTCACCCAGGCTTTGGACTTCTTTTTCCCAATCTTTGCCTTTTGACAAGGCCGACAAAAATATTTTTTGTTCCATAAAATCACTTCCCTTCCGGAAAAGATTGTAACATATTCACAAAAATGAAGCCGATGATTTTCCCAGTCTCCGGATCTTTCACCGGGGATGTCAGGCTTCCCGCATCGACCTTATCCTCATCCATCACAACGAGTTTTTTCGGCGGCCTCAAGCGGGAATGAACGCGCGCGATGATCTCCTGCCCCAGATAACAGCCTTTCGTGTAAGACACAAACTTTTCATCCGCTACGTTTAGCAGCATTTCTTCATCGAAATCAATCCCTTGGACCGGAAGATTATTTTTCACGCGAAACAGCGTAAATTCCTCATCCGTAACACTGGACACCCGTGTTTCTCGGCTGACAATCCATTGGCCTTTATCTTCGGGGATGGCGGTCTCATCCACAGAAACCGGATAATCCCCTTCGATATCAAAATAAACCTTGGCATCCTGGATCTCAAGAACCGTATCGCTTAAAGCTAAATACTTCTCCAAATGTTTCCTGAGGCGCTCAAAAAACTGTTTCTCAATCACGACCCAGATCTCATCGTTCGAGACCTTCTTTTGTTGAAACAGGACCACGATTTTACCGCGAACATCAATAAAGGCCCCGTGAAAGACTTCGGCGACATTGGTTGAGAACTGCTTTATAAATTCAGCGGCGTTATTCTTGAATTTTAAAACCCGTTTGTTTTTAAGCTCATAAAGTCTCACGATTGATTCTCGGAAAAATCCTCGGTTGTAAACGTATAAAGCTCTGTCCGTTTATCCTCCCAGCAATCCGGCAGCAAACCGGCCTTTTCGGAGCAAAGCTTATTGAGAAACTGGTCTTTCGTCCACCCTGTTTCACCGGCTACTTTGGGTAAAAATACGCCAGAACGGCCGCTTTGTCTCACCATAACGCCGTGCCGGCCCATCACGACCCGGTTCGCGTTCTCGATTTTTTGGGGAACGCTCAAAACGGATATTTCAATGTCAATGTCCTTAATCTCATTCGACGTTACCGGAGAGAATCGAGGATCCGCGGAAGCCGCTTCGACCGTCATGTTCCGTACCGCAAGATAAAGCAGCTCTCTGGCCGCAAGGCTCCCGATGCACCCGCGAAGCTCACCGTGCTCTTTGAGCGTCACAAACGCCGCACCGTTTTTATTCAGGACCGCGTCAGTTTCTTGAAAATCCGGAATCTCTTTTTTACCCACAAAGCTTTCAAGCGTCTTTCTGGCGATGGTCAACAGTTTCCGCTTTTGAGTTTCACCAAGCTTTGACACGTCATTCCCGCTTTCCTTTCGGCGGGAATCATCCGGATGATCCCCGACAAAAACGCTTGGGGATGACGTGCGATAAATCACCGAAGCGCTGTAACCCACGACGCTGCTTTTATCGCCGGTCACATCGCCGCTCGTGCTGTAATTTAAAATCTCGACTTTCGTATCTCCCAGCAGACGGCTTATTTCGAGCATCGTCAAGACCGCCGCATGACCGCAGAGTTCGCTGTTTCCATCCCGCAGTTCGCGCAAAAAGCCTTCGCTGTCTTTTTTCGCGATCAAATCCAGCGTGAGGCTATCCATTCTTCTTGCGGTTTCATCGGAATGATAATGGCTCATGTCGCTTGAAGCGATGATCAAGATCTTTTTGTCATTTAAATGTTTCACGATCGCCCGGGCCAACGCGCGCGTGTTTTCGAGACTCGGGTCATTGATCAAAATGGGAAGGATTTTGAAACTGCCCAGTGTTTTTTGAAGAAAAGGGAGTTGCACTTCCAGTGAATGTTCTTTTAAATGCACCTCTTGGGAAAATCCAAACCTTTGTTCGTCTTCCTTTAAAATAACCCCGGCAAGCTCCGCGTCCACGGCCGCGTTTCCCAACGGCGTTCTCCAATATCCGGACTTCCAGATTGAAGCTCCGTAAATCAGTGCTTGATGGTAAGGCCCAATCAAGATCACGGTGCCCGGGTGAAGGTTCGAAGCAAGCTTATAACCAACCGCGGCCGTTTGACCCGAATAGACATAGCCGGCGTGGGGCAATATAAAACCTAAAATTTCTCCTTTTGTTTCTTTCAAAGGAGCTTTCCCCAAAAAACCATCGATCATTTCGGCAAGAACGGTTTTGTCGGAAGGATAAAACGCTCCGGCAACGGCAGGGTACCTTATATTGTCTGCGGCAAAAACAGGCGCCTCACAAAAAACACCGGATAAAACCAGAAAACCCAAAACCGATTTAAAACAAATCACACTCAGTTTTTTCATCAAGCAAGGCTAAAACCTACATTTGTCCCAGCGCTTCTTGAATCAACGGCAAAATATTCTCCGCTTCTTCTTTCGTCATGCGGCCGAGCTTGCCGAAATGGAACTCACCTTCGGCGTTTCTAGTTTCCCGGGAAATCTGAAGTTTTTTCTGGCCTTTATTATAGGAATGGACACTCACGACGATCTTCATGTCTTCGGTCTCCCAGGACTTCGAAAAAATCTGCTCATCCAAACTGCTGTCATACGGCATAAAACCCCCTTTTTATTTTAAAACCCTCACGAAACCACACCTTGGGTGGCGTAGTTTTTAAATTTGCGCTCAAGCTCCATTGGATTCAACTTATAAATTCTTTCGCAGGCCTGTTCAAAAGATTGCCCTTTCGCTATCTCGCGCAGAAGCGTGTAAAAATTTGGGCCGCCATACTTGAGCACCAAAAATCTCACCAGCGCTTCGCTCTCGATATAAAAATTCTCGACGCTTTTTGGGTCTGCTGCATAATCCTCCATCGCCACAAGCCTGTCCACCTGAAGGTAGTCTCTGGGGTTTATGATTTTAATGATTTTGATCTTGGAATTATCAAGCCCTTGTTTTTCCGCCATCGCCCGGTAGCTGACAAATTCGGCAAAACCCTCGTTGAGCGCCAACGGCAAAGTCCCCTCAAGAAAGCGGAACACGATAATATGCGTCAGCTCGTGAGACAACGTCTTTAAACGGTTGAGTCCATTCGGGTGGCGGTTGATAAAAAGTTCCCAGCCGCTCGTGAACGCTTGGGCTTCCAGTGTCCTTTGGAGGCGCGCGTTAAATTTTTTCCAAAGACCATCATATGTAAAAACAAACACGTGGCTTTTTTTGTTCCATTCGTCTCTCTCGACACCGAAAAGTTCTTTGACCCATTGGTAATAAACCTCTGCTTGAGTGTAGTAAAGTTCGACGTCTTCATCTTTATAGCTTGTGAAATGATAAACAAAATGCCGCGTTTCGGCGTGAAACCAGTTCATGCCGTCCAGATTCAAAGCGATCTTGCCTTGTGGACTGATGGCCTTGTCGGAAATATCGTCAAAACTTAAAAAATTGACGCGCGCCCATAACGGCGATGTTGAGGCAAAAAAAAGAGCGGCCGCAATCCACAAGGCGCCCATTTTTTTTCGGGAAAAGATCATGAGTTGTGGCTGATTTTTTCAGGCGCCAGTTTGAGCGCCACCGTGTTGATGCAGTAACGCTTGCCGGTGGGCGGCGGCCCGTCGTCAAAGACGTGCCCCAGATGCGCGCCGCAGCGCGCGCAAAGGACCTCTTCGCGGCGCATGCCGTAACTGTTATCCTCCTCAATTTTTACATTGAGAGGAGAAACCGGGTCAAAAAAACTCGGCCAGCCGGTCCCGGATTCAAATTTATTCCCGTAAGCGAACAGATCCGTCCCGCAACCCACGCACTGATAAATCCCTTTGCCGGATTTGGGAACCGCGCACTGTTTGCTGAACGGCGCTTCGGTTCCCTTAAGACGCGTCACCTTGTACTGTTCGGGAGTGAGAATCTTTTTCCACTCCGCGTCGGATTTGATCACGGGATCCACTTTCTCGACTTGCCCCGTCACGGCGTTGTAAATGTCGATCTTTCCATTATTTTTCATGTCGGCCCCCAATATAAAAGGAAGAACTAAAAAAATAAGCACGCTGATTTTGTTCTGAGTCATCTATGAGCCCTTCTCCTCATGATTATTATTGAGGCTTTTGCACCCAATTTCCATCTAAAAATTTTTCAAAGCTTTATCTTACGAAGTCTGAGCGCATTGCCTACCACCGAAACCGAGCTGAAACTCATCGCCGCGCTGGCGACCATGGGGTTGAGTAAAATCCCAAAAAAAGGATAGAGAACACCAGCCGCGATAGGAATGCCCAAGATATTGTAAATAAAAGCAAAAAAAAGATTTTCCCGGATGTTGCGCATGGTCGCTTTGCTTAAAATGATGGTTTTTACGATTCCGCGCAGATCCCCTTTGATCAGCGTCACCCCGGCGCTTTCCATCGCCACGTCCGTCCCGTTGCCCATGGCAATGCCCACGTCGGCTTGAGCCAGTGCCGGAGCGTCATTCACTCCATCACCGGCCATCGCCACACACCGGCCTTTGGCCTGCAGTTCTTTTACAATTATTCCCTTTTGTTCCGGCAAAACACCGGCCATTACCTCATCAATACCCAATTTTTTCGCCACGGCCTCGGCGGTGACTTGATTGTCCCCAGTAACCATGATGAGACGAAGGCCTTCCTTATGAAGCATTAAAATTGCTTCAGGTGTGAACGCTTTAATAGAATCTGAAACACCCAAAAGTCCCAACATTTTATTTTCACGCGTAAGAAACATGACGGTTTGACCGTCTTTTCTAAAAACATCTGCCTTGCCAGCCAAGCCTCCGAAAGAGATCCCCTGTTCTTCCATCCATTTTTGATTTCCAAGGATTACGGACTGGCTGTCGATCATTCCCATCACGCCTTTACTTGTGATGGATTTAAAACCCTTCGCTTCGGAGAAAGTTATTCCCTTGGACTCCGCTCCACTAACGATCGCCTGAGCCAGCGGGTGTTCACTGCTACGTTCAAGACTTCCAGCAAGCCGTAAAAATTCATTTTCAGAAACACCTTCGACTGGATTTATAGAAACAAGCTTGGGTTTTCCTTCCGTAAGGGTACCTGTCTTGTCAAAAATAAGTGTATCGACTTTTTTGAAAACTTCGAGAACCTCGGCATTTTTAATAAGAATGCCTGCAGCGGCACCGCGGCCCACTCCCACCATGATGGACATCGGTGTTGCCAGCCCCAACGCGCAGGGGCAGGCGATGATAAGAACCGCCACCGCGTTCACAAGCGCATAAGCCATTTTGGGTTCTGGGCCAAAGAATTCCCAAACAGTAAAAGTGACAGCTGCCACTAAAATGACGGCCGGGACAAAATACGCCGAGACTCTGTCCACAACGCGCTCGATCGGCGCGCGGCTTCTTTGCGCCTCGCTGACCCTATGCACGATCCGGGAAAGAAGCGTATCGCTTCCAACACGCTCGGCTCGCATGACAAGACCGCCAGTGCCATTGATGGTGCCGCCTGTAACTTTTGATCCTTTTATCTTTTCAACAGGGATAGATTCACCCGTCAGCATGGATTCGTCAACAGAACTCGTGCCATTCAAGACAACGCCGTCTGTCGGGATTTTCTCACCGGGCCGCACGCGCAATGTGTCGCCGCGACGCACTTCGTCCAGAGAAATATCTTCTTCGGCTCCGCCGGGTCTTATGACCCTAGCCGTTTTCGGAGCCAGATTGAGCAATACCCTGATCGCATCGCTTGTCCGGAGACGAGCACGGAATTCCAATACCTGCCCAAAAAGCACCAGCACAGTGATAATGACCGCTGCTTCAAAATAAACCAAAACCTTTCCCCCGTGCCCTCTGAACGCATCCGGGAAAATGCCCGGCATGAAAATAGCAACCACGCTGTAAATATAGGCCACCCCGACTCCCAGCGCTATTAACGTAAACATATTGAGGTGGCGACGAACAATGGAAACTACTCCACGCTCAAAAAACAGAAAGCCGCCCCAAAAAACGACCGGTGTGGCGAAAACAAACTCTATCCCATTCACCCATTTCATCGGTAAAACTTTTTCGAGCGCCCGGCCAGGAAATAATTCGGACATGGCGAGAATAATGATAGGCAAAGACAGAATAAGGCTTGCCCAAAAACGCCTCAATAGATTTTTGTATTCGTTATCTTCCGGCAAACCGGAGGGATGTTTGGGTTCAAGCGCCATGCCGCATTTGGGACAACTTCCCGGATGGTCTTGTTCAATTTTCGGGTGCATAGGGCAAGTGCTGATCATTTTTTGTCTGTGACCCTGTTTTAGTTTTTCTCGCGGCTCAAAGTTTGAACATTAAAACTTAAATTCCGTAACTCTTTGGCAAGGCTTGCCGTCAACGCAACAATGGCCAATGTAATCAATCCTCCCGCCGCCACGCAAGAAACCGTGCCGATCCAGGAAGCCAGCATTCCGCTTTCAAAAGCGCCGAGTTCATTGGACGCACAGATAAAAACCCAGTTCGCCGCGGCGACGCGGCCGCGCAAGTGGTCCGGAGACAATAGCCTCACTACCGAGCGGCGGATCACCACGCTAATACCGTCAAAAACACCGCTAAAAAACAAAGCGCCCATGGAAAACCAAAAGTTTTTTGAAAAAGCGAAAATAAGAATGCTCACGCCGAAACCGGTCACCGCCAAAAGAAGATTTCTCCCCGCGCGCCCGATCGGCGCGTGGCGCGTGGCCATGAGGGTGACCCCGATCGCTCCCAAAGAAGGGGCCGCGTTCAAAAACCCGAGCCCTTTTGCGCCTACATGAAGGATATCGTTGGCGTAAACCGGCAAAAGCGCAATCGCGCCGCCAAAAAGAACGGCGAATAAATCCAGCGTCAAAGCCCCGAAAAGGGGCTGATTTTTGAAAACAAAACGCCAGCCTGCCGTGATGCTTTTAAAAATGGGCTCATGTTTTTCCTGTACCGGATGAGGTTTAGGCAAAATTGCGGCGGTGCAGACCCAGGAAAAAATAAAACAGGCGGCTATAACGATATAAGAGCCCGCCGCACCCCGCGCGTCAAAGATAAAACCGATGGCTGCGGGCCCAAGGACCGCGCAACTAAGCCATATGCTCGTAATCCAGGAAGAGGCGTTAACAGTCAAATACTTTGGAACCACTTGCGCCTCAAACGCGGTGTTAGCCGGATCCGCGAACCCCCGCGCGACACCGGCCAAAAAAATCATAGTATACAGACCTAGGAGATTGCCGGCGTGGTTTTCAAGCGAAAATAAAGCCAAAGCGATGGCGCATAAAACCGACGACGCCCGCGTAATCAGCAAAATCTTTTTGCGGTTAAAATGATCCGCAACATACCCCCCAAAAAAAACAAGGAAAATGGCCGGAACGGCCTCCACAAACCCGAGCCACCCCAGCGCCAAAACGCTGTGAGTCAAACGGTAAATCTGAAAACCTATCACCACATTGAGCGCGCGGCCGGCCAGCGTAAAAAAACCGACGGCACCGATAAAAAAACGGATATCGGGGATTTTAAGCGCGTCTGTGAAATGGAGAGGTTTCTCTTGAGAATTCATAAGTTTAGAAGCAATGACAGGCTTAGTTTATAGAATAAATGAGGAGGTTGTAAATAGATATGTCGAGGGATCGAATGAGACGATCTCAGCCAGATTCGACATTTCTCATGACCGGTTGGTGAGTTCTTCAATCATGGAAATCAACCGGCTGCTGTCGGGTGGTTTTGGAAGCATTAGATTTTTCCCAACCACGAATTTGGATTCCGACGCCTCACCAGCTAAAATGACCTCATAACCATTCGCCACAAGCCGTCGTTCCACCATCTTCTGCACCATAGACTCATCATCCGCTAACAGCACCTTCACTGATTTGTTCTTGCTCCCTAACGGATACTGCTCTTGTGTCTGTATCATCGCCGGGCCCTCCCTTTTTCAAGACCTTCCCTTTCTTGTTCTCAACCATCCTTTTTAACATTTCCTCCTATGCGCGCCAATTCCCTGATTTTATCCAAAAGCTCATCCGTCCGGAACGGCTTGCAAACATAGGCGTCCGCGCCGCATTCCAGCCCCAACCTTTTGTCCTTCTGCTGTGTCATCGCCGTGAACAAAATCACAGGAATCCCCTGATGAAGACTGTTTTGTTTCAACTGCCGACAAACTTCAAAACCGTTCACTTTTGGCAGCATGATGTCGAGAATCACCAAATCCGGATTCTCTTCTTGAATTTTCTCCAACGCCTCCTCGCCGTCGATCGCCAAAGAAACTTCGTACCCTTCGGATTCCAATCGTTTACCGACCATTTTCAAGATATCTGGCTCATCATCCACCAGTAGAATCCTAAGCCTCTCAGCCATGGTTGACTCCTATCCGGCTAAGTGAACTCTTCGCCGCTTCAAACAAATTGAAAACACCTTTGCCGTCCGCAGGATAGACAGCGATTCCAAAATCCTTAGAAAACGAAGCAGGTTTATCTATCAAGGTTTCAGCCCAATCGTCCAACATGGACGAAAGACGATCAGCCATAGAACGAAATCCTTTCATGTCGGTAGCGGCAATCACAACGATCCAACTGGGCTCAATGGCGACAACCGAATCAGATGAATAAACGCCCCTTCTAAAAAAATCCACGATCTGTTCCAAACGTTTTACATGGCCTGCCGAACTGTCTTCCTGACGCTCCGGCAAGAATGAGGCCGCATTGAAAACAAGCATTCCGAACGTTTGCTTGCCGGAACGTTTAGCGATCTCAAACTGTTCTTCAAAACACTGTTCCAGTACAAATTCCTTCGTATAGACCGGCAAGTTAAAAATAAACTGGGAACGGCGGCCCAATTCTGTGGTAGCCCAAATATTGCCTTTATGAAGCTCGGTGATTTCTTTGCAAAGCGCAAGACCGAGGCCCGTCCCATGGGAGAGTTTCTTGCCCACTTGGGAAAATTTCTGGAAAAGTTTAGGCAAGTCTTCTTTGGTAATTCCGACTCCATTATCTTCTATGGATACCGCCACAAAACCGTCAGGCTGATTTTCCACTTTAAAAATGATCGTGCCGTTGTCTTTGGTAAACTTGACCGCATTTGAAAATAAATTCCACAACACCTGAAGGATACGATTAGGATCGGCAAATACATCCGGAACCTGGGCAATCTCCACGCGAATCTTGCGCTTGCCGGCCGCGTTTTGATAATTTTCGATGGAGGATTGGATCAGGTTTCCTACCGATACTCTTTTTCTAACTAAAGCTAAACGGCCCGCTTCTATTTTGGCCAGATCAAGAATATTGTCGATGAGCCCGGTTAGCCTATCAATATTCTCATCCACAGCCGTCAAGAACTCATACTGTTCTTCATTGATGGGGCCGAGAATGCGGTCATGGATAAGGCTTATACCTTCGCGAATCACCGTAAGCGGCGTGCGAAGTTCATGACTGGCTGTCGCGACAAACTCATCCTTCAATTTGCCAAGCGACTCCAGCCGCTCATTGACTTCCTGAAGAGACCGTTTCTGCTCTTCCAAGAGCGTCTTAGAGGCCTGAAGGTCTTCGAGAAGACTCTTCATAATTTTTTCCCGTCTTGCCAGCTGAAGATTGCTTTTTTCAAGAGCCTGCGCTTGCTCCTTCTTCTGGGTTTCCAGTTTTTTGCGCTCGGTGATATTCCTGGCAATCGCCGAGGCTCCGACAACTTTTCCAGCGGGGTCTAAAATGGGCGATAGGGTGATGGAAACGTCAATAACCGTGCCGTCTTTACAGAGGCGCTTGGTTTCAAACTGCTCGATGACCTCTCCTTGCGCCAAGCGTTCAAGAATTGGGTCCACTTCGCTCAAATATTCAAGCGGCACAATCCGGCTGGCCGGACTGCCGATAATTTCCTCGGCCGTATAACCATACATGCGTTCGGCTCCTTTATTCCAACTCGTGATGATTCCTTTCAATGTTTTTCCCAGAATCGCATCTTCTGAAGATTTCACGATCGAACTCAAATAAAGAAGCGCCTGCTCCGCTGTTTTCCGCTGCGAAACCACGGCGGCAACGATCAACGCCGATATGGAGACAAAACCCAGATAGGCCTGTAATAAGAGAAGTGCCTCATTCAGCGATTGCTGAATAAAAGGACCGAAGCCGTAAAGTGTGCCCGAGGTCGCTATGATAAAAAGAAGGAAAGTGGTTACGGCCGTCTCCCGGCGGCCGAAACGGAATATCGTCCAAAGAATAATCGGAAAAGTCAGAAATTCCAGCGGATAATTTTTTATCTGCAGCGGATACACCCCCCAAAAAACCACCCAACTCACCAGGCACAAAGAGCCAATCACAAAAAGTGCTTCCAAATATTTTTTCGGCTCCCATTGAAATCGCGCGTCTTCAGCCCAAAGAATAATAAGCGGCGCCATCATAAAATCCCCGGCCATATCGCCTAACCACCAGGTCAGCCAGGTCGGACCGCAATTCACCGGCTTGACAAAACCGCCCAAAAAGAGACTGCCCACGCCCATCGTCGCGCTGACCATCGTGCTTAGCATTCCGGCGAGCACCGCAAACTTTAAAATATCTTGAGGACGTTCAAATGCACGGCGCCCGTTTGCAAATCTATTTATGAAATAGGCGCCGATGATTCCTTCCAGAGTATTCCCCGCCGAGACGCCCAGGCACGCGGCGACGGAACCTGCCGTCGTGATGTTCACAAGAAACGCGCCGGTGAAAATACTGGGCCAGACGCGATAGCCAAACAGCAGAAAAGCTGCGATGGCGATGCCTGTCGGAGGCCAAACAGCCGTCACGCTTGCATTGAGGAAAGCCAATTTAAGCCCCAGTTTCCCTGTAACGAAATAAATCGCAAGCAGGCTTGTAAAAATGGCTGTGTTTTTAAAAAATTGTTTCCGCATCGGTAGACTCCTATGCCGTTATCTTCAAGGTCTCAAACAATCTCGCCTTCAGAGTCTCTATTTCATTTTTCAATTCAAGTATCCGTTCCTCACGGCCCATCATCACCTCATTCAGCCACTCAAGCTCCTCGATCTTGGCTTCCAGCTGTTCGGTACGCTCCTTAACGCGCTTTTCAAGGGTTTCATTCAGCGTTTTAAATGTTTCTGCCATTCGTTTATGCTCCGTAATATCACGGGCTACGATGACATAGCCGAGCGGAAAAGGGCTATGATCTTTAATGACAGATACAAAAAGGCTGACCGCCATCTCTTTTCCCTGTTTTGTCCGAAAAATCCATTCCTTGTCTTTTGTGCGCCCTAAATTCACGAACGCCCACAAGCGTGCCCAGTCCTGGGTTTTACCGCCGGTCAGAAACTCCACGGAGTTGCCAACCAACTCCTCCGCGCTGTACCCGAACGTTTTACACCCCGCCGGATTGACGACACAGATGAAGCCTTTGATATCACAAACAATAAGCGGTTCGTTCATTGTTTCGATGATCCGGTCGGCCGCAAAAGAAGCCGTGATATCCACCAGTCGATACTTCCATACCACGCGCGCGGCGAGAACCAAAAAGCAGAAAACAGGAAGATAACCAAAAGGATAGATTGGAATCCCGTATTTCGGCAAATAATCCACCGAGCCTAGATAGATGATCGAAAACGCGATGAGAAATAATTTCACGCGGCGTTGATAGATAGTTCCAGGCGACGCTAGGCGGGCCATCCGCCAATACTGAAGCAAAGTCAGCACCATCATTCCAAAAAAGAATGTGAGATAAAAAATACCCAATTGTCCATACTTAGGATAGAACCCCCACCCATAGTGATAAACTTCTTTTATTAAAGCATCTGTGTTAATAATGCTGATCGAGAAAAATGCGGAAACAAGTCAACTCCACCACGCAAGACGCCTCCAGAGCCCTTTGAGCCTCAAAACAACTACCGTAAAATGATAAATTCCGGTAGCGATAAACGGCACTCCCAGATAGGCTATTTTGGCCCACGTCAACGCCAGTGCCTCATTCCTGGAACAATACATCATGGAAAAAGCGTAAAGCCACACGCACACGGGAAGTGTCATCATGAAAAACAAACGGCTTTCCAAAGAACCGCGTTCCCTGATAAAAACCATGAGCCCCATCATGAAAGCAAGCGTCGCCGTCACGAATACCGGAACCGCATACCAGCTGAATTGATAACCGACCCATTCAAAAGTCGACATGGCCATCCACCCTTTCTTGCGCAAACTTTTGCACCTGTTCAATCAATTGCCGTGCCCGAAATGGCTTGGTCATATAGCAGCTGGCGCCTATGACCCTTCCGACCACGCGGTCCGCATCCGCCGTTTTTGCCGTCAGCATGATAATCGGAATACCGGCAAACCGATTGTCCCGGTCTTCACGGATGGTTTTACAAACTTCTTCTCCAGACAGATTGGGCAATCGCAAATCAAGAATAATAACATCCGGCAATTCACGTTTTGCCATTTCCAAACCCGTTAAACCGTCTTCCGCCGTAAATGCCTGAAACCCCGACCCGTTCATCCGGCGGGCGAGAAAATTTCGGATGTCCTTGTCATCCTCAATGATGAGTATTTTTTTCTTTAAGTCCATGGGCTTCTCTCCTGTGTGCGCGAAAAACTTTTGAACGGTTTTCCGCCTGCAGCCACTCGAGGGTCACTTGATCCGCCATCCAAGACTCCAGCAAATCCAAACTGAACCGCCATTGAGCCCCCACTTTAAAACCGGGTAGCGCACCGCGCTGGGCCAATCGATAAACCGTCGTTGTATTGACCCCGAAACGCCTCGCGACGTCTTCGATGGAAAGATAAGACCGGTCGGGTGCTTTTGGTCTGCCGGCGTCGGAGCCGAGCAGTAACTCAACCGTTTTCAACAACTCAACGGGTTTGTAGGGTTTCGTCAAGTAAGCGTCTGCGCCGTGGCTGAATCCTTTGATCTGGTCCACCGGTTTATCCATGCCGGTGAGCATCAATATGGGTAACCACGGGCCATGGAGCTTTCGAAGCCTCGCACAGACATCAAAACCGTTGATATCCGGCAGTTTAATATCCAGAATGACCAGATCCAGCGGATGCTCCGCCGCGAAGGTTAACGCCGGTAAACCCTGATTCTCAGTAACAACCCGAAAACCGGCAGTTTCCAGCCTCAACTTAATGGCCTTGGCAAGCGTTTTATCGTCCTCTATCACCAAAATATTTTTTAAAAATATAACACCCATTTAAAATTCTCCCGATTTACATTTATAAAATAACATGTTATCAAAATGAAAAAACCCATCCGAAAAGATGGGTTTTGTTCGATCCTTCCGGATCGTTTGCCTTGTTAAGCCCTTACTTGCAAGGAGCAATAAATATTTATACCTATAATAGAAGTTACCTAAGTTTCTCTTTTTTGTCAATACCGACTAAGTTTTATTACTGTTGGCTAATGTTGACTAAACTGTCTGGACAAAGACATCGATTTAAAGCCGGGGGCGTACTTGATCTGTTCAACGTTTAAGCACTTCGTCCAAATATCCATTCAAAAGGTTCTTTTGGAAAACTGAGAAGCGCTTCTTCGATGCGGTCGGCCTTTGCTAAGTAGTGATCCGCTAACTCACACAGGTAATCCCGAGACTTAGCGGCCTCATCTGAGAGATTCGGGATAGAAGCGATCTTCCAAGTGTCCACCAGATGTCTTGTGACTTCGGCATAATCGCGAATGGTGTAAACTCCAGTACGTTGAGCAACAATGGCAAAATTATCGAATAAATCTCTCTCAGTTCCATCAGACATGAGGCGTGCTGGCATACTGATCTTTTGTTTCATCATCTCGGCAAAAGCGATCACGGCGTTTGAGGGATCTGATTCCAAAATCCCATGAAAAAACCGTTTATAAGCCTCCTCATGCCGTGCTTCATCTGCTGCAATGACTGAACATATCTTGCCGAGAGTTTGATCACCGCATTTTTCCGCAAGCTTTCCGGTGTTCGCGTGTGAAATTTTCGTGGCTCTTTCTTGGAAAGCCACATAAACGATGGAACAATAGGGGTCATTATTTGACTTTGGATCAAAACCGTTTTTAATAAGGTGCTGAGTCGTCACCTCAAATGAACGCATGTTCACTCGTCCGGAAAGATAGAGATATTTATTAAGAAGTTCGCCATGGCGATTTTCTTCGGCGGTCCATCCTCTCACCCAAAGAGCCCATGGATTGAGACTTGCGCCAGTCTCATCCTTAAGCCCATGAATACGATTAAGCGATGTCTGGTAGGAAGGAAGCGCTTCTTCCGTCACGATATTCCCGACAAGAATGACCAATACCTCATCAGACAAGCCGGTTGCTTTTTTACGCAGCTCGCCAACTTTTTCATGCCAGCCCTCATGAACCATGTCCGGTAAAAAATCGCTCGGTTGCCAGCTATCTTTAACAGGTTTCAAGAAAGGCAACTGTTCTTCGGCAAGACCTTCCAAGTGAACTATCACGTCATTTTTTACAGGCGGGGTCATGACTCAATTATACTGCGATTGAAGAAAGTGAGGCCGAATTTCTTCTACCCTCCCATCCTGCCTGGACGACGCAGGCTTTCTCTTGGTTTAAGTGGTGTGAAAAGGGCGTCAGTGCTTTGTCTCGGCGTACGTCGCCTGAGCAAAACGAATACCTAAAGAACGAAGCACTTCCTTGCCTCGAACTGTCAAATCGGTCAAAAACAAAAACTGCTCGCGGCTTTCATTCACATAAGCTTTCACGCGGTAGTGGGTGCCCCAGGGTTTCTCGAGGACAATAACAACAACGGGTGTGTCCGCTTTTCGATAGGAACTCGTTTCTGCAACTTCTGTTAAACGTTTACGTGCAAGAGCGGCATCATGGTCAGGATTTAAATAAAAATCAGCGACACATAACAAACTGCGGTTTCCGCTGGAGGCATTGAAAATATTGGTGGTCCAAAAATTCGCGTGAGGAATAATGACTTCCGTATCATCAGGAGTAACGATCCGCGTGGCTCGGGCTCGAATGGACTTCACTTCCCCATAGATCCCATTCACTTCTATCCAGTCACCGGGCTGGTAAGTATTCTCCAGTACCGTTACCAATCCTCCCATGAGACTTGAGCCGTAATCTTTGAGCGTGAAAGCCAGCGCCAGTCCTACGCTTGCGACCAAAGCCACTATATTTTGAAATGTCGGTTCTATAAGAATCGGCACGATCACTAGAATGGCTCCAATTCCTACAAAAAGCCGAATGACCGGAAGAATTCGTAAAACAGAAAGACGTAAATGAGGAGAACTTTTTTCCGCAAGACGGAGAACAAGACGCCGGATCATAAAAGAGATCAGCCGGGCAAGAACGAGCACCGTTAAAATAATGAGCACGTCCTGCCAGAAAATTTTTCTTAG
>OBEQ012662571.1_pt1 | contig 19842 bp, 21 predicted proteins | sample 1670901 | NCBI WGS metagenome assembly OBEQ01 (sample SAMEA104232315, study PRJEB22302) | groundwater metagenome | biome: forest; feature: aquifer; material: groundwater | place: USA | collected 2011-08-07 | depth 5.4 m
CGATTTGAGCGAGCTTTGGTGGAACTGGACAGAGCTTCCGTTTTGTTTTGCCGTTTGGGCAGTCCGGCGGGAATTTTTTGAACAGCACAGCCGGGAAGTGTTTGAGTTCTATAATAAGCTTCGCGTCAATCTCGACCGCAATCTTCAGGACCTTGAAGTTTTGCTCAAAGATGCGTTTGGCCTGACCGTGGCCGATGAAAATTTTTCGCGTATGTTTGGCTATTTATTTAATCTGAATTATCTCATGGACGCGGACATGAAAAAGGGCCTGGAACTGTTCTACAGCTTTGCCGAACGGGCTGGCCTGGCAACCGCACCGAAAACCATTAAATTTATTGAGGCGCAATGACCTTTTCGACCGCAACGGACCCTGTTTTAGACCGGATTTTAGATAAGGCCGTCTCTGGTGAACGGCTTAATCTGGAAGAAGGGATTCTTCTTTTTTCAGCAGATCTTTTGAGTTTGGGAAAAGCGGCCACGCTGGTTCGTGATCGGCTTCATCCTGACAACGTAATCACCTTTATTGTAGACCGCAATATCAGCTATACGAACGCCTGCTTTATTGATTGTGATTTCTGCGCCTTTTACCGGCGGCCCCGGGATCCGGAAGCTTACACGCTTACGATGGACCAGATTTTCCAAAAAACCCAGGAGCTCGTTGATCTTGGCGGCACGCAAGTCTTAATTCAAGGCGGCGTAAACCCGGAGCTTGGGCTTGATTTTTATCTCAATATGATCAGCCAAGTTCACAAAAAATTTCCTCAAGTCCACATTCATTCACTGTCCGTCGTTGAAATTGACTTTATTGCGAAAAAAGAAAAAATGCCGCTCAAAGATGTTCTTCTAAAACTCAAAGAAGTGGGCCTGAATTCCATTCCGGGCGGAGGCGCTGAAATTTTAGTCGAACGCGTTCGGGATTTGATCAGTCCGAAAAAAATTGATTCAGACGGTTGGCTTAATTTTCATAAAGTTGCCCATCAAGTCGGACTCCGGACGACGGCGACGATGGTATTCGGACATTTGGAAACCATCGAAGAGCGCGTGATTCATTTGGAACGGTTGCGGAGCGTTCAAGACGAAACCGGCGGTTTTCGCGCCTTCATTCCTTGGACGCTTTCTCCGAATGGAACGCCCCGCATGAGTCATTTCGAACCGGCCGGGGGAGCAGACTATTTAAAAACGCTCGCGATCTCACGGCTTTTTCTCGATAACATTTTCAATATACAATCCGGCTGGCTGACCGAGGGACTTAAAATGGGCCAGGTTGGTCTTTCATTCGGCGCCAATGATATCGGCGGTACATTGATAGAAGATAAAGTTCTCGAGCCGACGGGGATTGAAGTGAAAACACGGCCGGAAGATTTGATCCGGCTGATTCAAGAAGCCGGTTATATTCCTGCCCAGCGGAATACCAATTACGAAATTATCCGGACCTTTTAATTGAAGCCCGATTTAGCTCATCCTGATCGGAACACGATCAAATCTCTCTTCAATGCCATTCCTTCGCAGTATGATTTTCTCAATTCATTTCTGAGCTTGGGCCTGGACCGCCGCTGGCGCAGACAACTGGCGCGGACCGCTTTAGTCCATGAACAAGGCGGCAAAGTTTTAGATTTAGGAGTCGGGACCGGAAAATCCCTGGCCGAATTTATTAAAACGGGCCGCTTTAACTATTTTCTGGGCTGTGACTTTTCCGAAAACATGTTGGCCAAGTCAAAAGAGCGGCTCGGGAATTCAGCTGATTTGCTCGCCTGCGATTTTCACGATCTTCCGTTTGGTTCCAATTCATTTGATTTAGTCACAGGAAGTTTTATCTTAAGAAGCGTCCAGTCCATGAACGAATTCCTTTCCGAGGCGAATCGCGTTATGAGACCGGGCGGAAAAGCCGTTTTTCTGGAATTGACGCGGCCAAAAAATAAATTGATCTGGAATTTAGCGTACCGCCCGTATTTGAATTTTTATCTTCCCACGGTCGGCAGATTGTTTTCCCGGCACGACAACGCTTATCAATTTTTGTCTCAGTCGATACAGACGTTTATCGAACCGGATGATCTAAAACGAGATTTTGAATCCGTTGGTTTTTCAGATGTTACATACCGGCAGCTTAATTTTGGCTCCGTCACGATTATTGAAGGAAGGAAAAGGCATGAAAAGCACTTTTAAATTAGTCCTTGTGATGCTTTTGGTTTGTCTTGTCAGCATTTACTTGACGCCTTTGGTGTATTCGTTTCTTCCCATGTTTAAGTTTGAGAAAATTTTCAACCGGCTGATTATGATTTTTACGATCTCAGCGGCATTTATCTTTGTTCTGAAAAATCAGCGAAAGAGCGGCCGTCCGTGGTCTGAGTTTTGGAAAGACCTAGGGTTTGATTTTTCTGCGCCTTGGAAGAAGTTATTGATCTATGGTTTTCTTTCGGGTTCGTTGGCAGTCGCATTTATTGTTGCGTGGGAAACAGCTTTTGGCCCTCGTTACCTTCGCAGTCCCATTTCTATTCAGGACATTATCGAACGCTTTTTTAAGGGTGCAACGAGCGGGATCCTCGTTGGAATTATAGAAGAATTTTTCTTCCGGGGTTTTGTTTTTAATTTTTTACGAAAACGGATACCGGTTGTCCTGGCAGTGGCTCTGGCAAGTGCATTTTATTCCATGACTCATTTTTTTGACAACGGACAAATTTTTATTCCGCAGCGTCCGTCCGCGTCTGACGGGTTCCGGCTTCTGGTCGGCTATTTGGAGCCTTTTAAGAATCACTTGCCTGAAATTTTCCCGCAATTTTTTGGTTTGTTTGTTTTTGGAATTGTCCTGTGCGTTGCTTTTTTGCGCTCTAATTCCTTGTTTTTATCGATCGGAATCCATGCGGGCGCGGTGTTCTCAATTAAATTCCAGCATTCTTTCATTAGGAAGCCGCTTGAAGATCTGCATTATTCCATATTTGGCAATTCGGTCGATTATGACGGGCCGTTTGAATGGTTTATTTTAGCCCTGCTCGGACTTGTTCTTTGGTACGTGATTTTGCCTCGTTTGACTAAAAATCCGCCTCCCTCCGGGCCTACGGCCCGTTAGGGCCGGGGGCGTTGACAGCCCTTGTAATTGCTGAGATAATGATTTCGGAGTCGCTGTTTCCGCTCACATAACTCCTTATATTTAAATAATTTATGAATATCTATCTCGATAACAACGCTACCACTATCATCGATGCCCGTGTTAAAGCGGCCATGGAACCCTTTTTGTCAGAGCTGTTCGCCAATCCGTCGAGTCCTTATGAATCGGGAAATCACGTTCGCCGCCATGTTGAAGACGCCCGAAACCGTATTGCCGAAATTCTAGGCGCCCGTTCCGGCCGCGAAATTGTGTTCACCAGCGGGGGAACGGAAAGCAATAATTCCGCCATTCGTTCCGCACTTCAGCTGTTTCCCGAAAAAAAGAAAATCGTGATCAGCCAGGTCGAGCATTCATCCGTAAAAAATCTGTGCGATCAGCTCGCGAAAGTTGGTTATCAAATTATTTCCATCGGTGTTTTGGAAAGCGGTTCTTTAAACTGGGGCCAATTTTTGGAAGCGTTAAGTCCGGATGTCGCGATTGTTTCCATGATGTGGGCAAACAATGAAACCGGCGTTTTGTTTCCGGTCCATGAAATTGCGAAGATACTTTCCGAAAAGAAAATTCTGTTTCACGTGGATGCTGTACAAGCTGTGGGTAAAATTCCGGTTCGTTTAAAAGAAACGACGATTGATTATGTGTCTTTTTCGGCCCATAAAATCCACGGACCAAAGGGAATCGGCGGATTGTATATCCGTGAAACTTCTCCTTTTCAGCCGTTTATGTTGGGCGGGCGGCAAGAACATGATCGCCGCGCCGGCACTGAAAACACAGCCGGCATTGCAGGTCTTTGGGCTGCGCTTGAATTAACGGTCGAAACCGATTCCAATCCCATTGCGCAGCTGAGAGATGAATTAGAAACCGGATTAACTCAAAAAATAAGCGGAAGTTTCGTTAACGGCGGATCGGAACCCAGAATTCCAAATACAACCAACATCACGATTCCGGGAATTGAAGCGGAAACTTTTTTGATTCGTTTGAGCCAGCTCGGGATCGAAGCCTCTAGCGGTTCGGCTTGTTTGACCGGAGCACTTGAGCCGTCTCATGTGTTGATGGCGATGGGCCGCTCGCGCGAGTTCGCATCCAGTTCCATTAGATTGAGCTTAAGCCGTTTCACGACGGCCGAACAAATTCATTCCGTGCTTGAAACAATACCAAAGTTGGTAACAGAATTACGGCCATTGAGCCAAAGTCCGGCAGGAGTCAGATAATGTCCGTTACGCAGGAAGAAATTTTAAAGGCACTGAAAACCGTCAAAGATCCCGACCTTCAGCGCGATATTGTGAGTTTGGGATTTATCAAAGACCTTCAAATTCAAAATGGAACGATCCGCTTTAATTTGGAACTCACGACACCCGCTTGTCCTGTGAAGGACCAATTAAAATCTGAATGTGAAACTAAAGTCAAAGCATTGCCCGGCGTTTCGACTGTTGAAATTAATATGACCTCAAGTGTGCGGAGCCGTCCTGAATTCGGCCAAGGCCAAGTGCTTCCTCAAGTTCGCAATATTATTGCCATTGCCAGCGGCAAGGGCGGGGTCGGAAAATCCACGGTTACAGCCAATTTGGCGCTTGCGCTTGCCAAAACCGGGGCGAAGGTCGGCCTTTTGGATTGCGATGTGTACGGACCCAGTATGCCGATTATGTTTGGCCTTGTTGGGAAACAGCCTGAAGTTACCGCCGATCAGAAAATTCTGCCGCTTAAAGCGCACGGCATACACTTGATGTCGATTGGATTTTTGGCGCAGGAAAAAATGCCGGTGATTTGGCGCGGGCCGATGGTCCATCAGATTCTTCAGCAATTTCTGACGCGCGTTGAGTGGGGCGAGCTGGATTATTTATTGCTCGATCTTCCGCCGGGAACCGGAGACGCGCAGCTCACGTTGACTCAAACCGCTTCCATTTCAGGTGCAATTATTGTGACGACGCCCCAAGAAGTGAGTTTAATTGATGCGCGCAAGGGCCTTCTTATGTTTGAAAAAGTAAATGTTCCGGTGCTGGGCCTGATTGAAAACATGAGTTATTATGCGTGTTCCGATTGCGGCAAAGTCGTCGAAATCTTCAAACGGGGTGGTGCGGAAAAAATGAGCCAGGAATTAGGCGTTCCGCTCTTAGGCGAAATTCCGATTGATCCGGAAATTGTGCAGACGGGCGATCAGGGAACGCCGATTGTGACCGCAAAACCGGATTCTACCAGCGCAAAAATTTATCAAATTATTGCCGGGGCCGTGGCCGCTCAGCTCAGCATTGCTCATATGCAAAGCAGCGCGAATTCAAGCGTGGATTTCAAATGGCAGAGCAGCAAATCGTAAGTCCGGTTGAAATTAAACAAGGCATCGGACAGACTCTCGTCATCCGTTGGCAGGACGGCCACGAAAGTATTTATGAATGCAAATTCTTAAGAAGCCGCTGCCATTGCGCAGCCTGCGTGGACGAGTGGACCGGAAAACCACTCTTGAATCTGGATACCATCCCAGAGGATGTGCATCCGATTGAGGTACAGGGCGTCGGACGTTACGGAATCCGGATTAACTGGAGCGACGGACACAATACCGGCATTTATACCTTTAAATATTTACGTGAAATTTGTCCTTGCCAGAGTTGTAAGAAGATTTAAAATTGAATCAGAGGTGATGTTATGAGCCAGGTCAGTGAAGATTTAAAAATTCAATCCATCGTTAAAGATTTGATTCATCTGCTCGGAGAAGATCCGGAGCGCGAAGGTTTGGTCGGTACGCCGAAACGCGTTGAATCGTCTCTAAAATTTTTGACGCGCGGATACAAACAAGATATTGAAAAGGTCCTAAACGGCGCCATTTTTGAAGAAGATTACGATGAAATGGTCGTCGTCAAAGACATCGATCTGTTCAGTCTCTGTGAACACCATCTGCTTCCGTTTTACGGAAAAGCCCACGTTGCCTATCTTCCGGACGGAAAAATCATCGGCCTCAGTAAAATTCCAAGAATCGTGGATGTTTTCTCACGCCGCCTTCAGATTCAAGAACGTTTGACCAGCCAAGTTGCGGACTGCTTAATGCAGAACGTAAAACCAAAGGGTGTTGCCGTTGTGATCGAAGCATTTCATTTGTGCACGGCGATGCGCGGTGTGGAAAAGAAAGATTCGTTTTGCGTGACGAGTTCAATGCTGGGAACGTTTCGAAGTGACCCGCGGTCGCGCGCGGAATTTTTCAGTTTGGTGGGAAAGCGTTAAATCAGCTTTTTTCCGCTTTGAGTTCGTTTAATTCCTTCTCAAGCGCTTCAATTCTTTTCTTCATTTCAAAAACAAGCTGCTGCGTTTCATAACTTCTGAGCTGGGCACTCACTTGCTTTTTCATGTCTTCATAGGGCCGGGCCGGAGCGCCGATCCAAATCTGATTTGGCGGAATTGTTTTTCCGGACGGCACGCCGGTTTGAGCGCCAAGCGTTGCGCCGTCGCCAATTTCACAGTGGTCTCCGAGGCCGGTTTTTCCGCCCATCGTGACGTTCTTTCCAATTTTTGAACTTCCCGAAATTCCGACTTGGGCCGACAGGCAGCTGTTCGCACCGATTTCGACATTGTGGCCGATCTGACATAAATTATCGATCTTAACGCCTTCGCGGATAATGGTGGAACCGACTGTGGCGCGATCGACCGTTGAACACGCGCCGATTTCCACGTCATTTTCAATGATGACATTTCCGACCTGAGGAACTTTCTGTTGCTTGGTTCCGTCAAAAACATAACCAAACCCGTCAGCACCGATAATGGTTCCTGCGTGAATGACAACGTGGTTGCCGATTTGCGTTTTGTCGTAAAGCACCACGTGCGGATGAATGATTGTGTTTTCTCCGATTTTTGAATCGGCACCGACAAAGGCAAATGAACGAATCACGCTTCCTACCGCAATGGTCACGTTTTCACCAATTTGAGCGAATGGTTCAATCGTGACATCTTTTCCGATCTTTGCGCTTTTTGAAACCGACGCCTGTTCTGAAATTTTTTTGGAATATGCCGTTTCAGGATTGAACAGTCCAAGTAAAATGGCCCAAGCCAGTTTTGGATTTGCCGTTTGAATCAGCGGTTTTTTAGAAGATTTGACCTCAGGGGAAACAATAATGGCGGCAATCGGTGAAGCCTCAAGCTCGGCAAGCCGTTTCGCTTCGGATAAATAGGTGATGCCGCCGGCTGTTGGGTGTTCAATATTGGTGACGGCAGATATCCTTATATTTCCGTCGCCAATGACCGTTCCGCCAACCAATTGAGCTAAGTCTTTAAGTGTTTTTTCCATCGGAAGAAGCTTATTTTAAGGGGCTTAGGAGAGGAAGTCAAAGACGCATTTTGCGCCCAATTCGTCCGGTTTCGGACGAATTCAGGCCAACCGGGCTGCCAGCCCGTTTGACAAAGGGCGGCTTCATCAGGCATAATACGTCCATGCAACGTCAGTTTGGAACCTACATTAAATGTTCTGCTACACCACATGCCACGTGGCATGCTTATCGTGTATCTCGCGATAAGATGCGACTCGGCTGGGTAGCGGGCTTTGGAGGTTTCTAAGACGTAGCAAGTCCTAATAATCGTTTTAAAACATAAAGCCCATTACCAAAACGGTAATGGGCTTTTTTTATGTCTTAAAACGGTACATTCCTTGAAAGGAGGAAAATAAGATGATCGGGACGACGAATTTTAATACAATATTTAGGAGAAAAACGTCGCAACATCCTGTAAAATTAACCGCCCTGACGTACTTGAGGGAAGCGCTTCTGAATGAGGTTTATGAAGATTGCGCTTTTGCGATCGAGATCGCCAAGGAGTTTGGAGCTCAGAATTTTGAGATCCAGAATCTTTTGGAAGATCCGAGAAGGAAGCCATAATTGCCATGTCTGTAAACGTTCAGAATTTGACGGGCCGAAAATGTAAACCTTGCCAAAAAGGTGCGGCACCGCTCAGTTCAAATGAAGTTCAAGATTTTTTGAAGAATGTTCCGGGCTGGCAATTATCCGGTGACCAGAAAATGATATCGCATCAATTTTTGATGAAAGATTTTATATCTGCCGTCGAATTGATCAGTCGAGTCGCACGTCTAGCCGAGGAAGAGGACCATCATCCCGATCTTCATTTAACGGGTTACCGGAAACTAAACATTGAACTCGCAACACATTCCATTGGCGGGCTTTCTGAAAATGATTTTATTATGGCAGCAAAGATCGATCAGCTTCCCAAAGAGCTTAAAAAATCCTCTTAAGTCTTCCTTTTATATATCCGATCACTTAGTCTACTGTATGATGTATATTAGCCAGTGCCCAGAGTAGCCTTGAAACATTATTCCAGAGTTGCCCTTACTTTAATCTCCATTTTGTTTCTCTTTGGCTGCGCCTCCGACGAAACCGATGTTCCGTCTGTCAGTTCCATTTTTTCGACCGGGAATGTCCCGATCTCGATTCCCCAAGACCTTTATCACCAAGTAAAACCCAAAGAAACCGTTTGGCGAATCAGCAAAATGTACGGCGTCAGTGTGCAATCGATCGTTGAAGCAAACCATTTATCAAGCGCGAAATCAATTAGCACCGGACAAAAATTGTTGATTCCAAAAGCCAAAGGCGAAGAAATGCGCTCAGTGATCCCCGTTTATAACGTCCGGCCGTGGGACTATATTGTGATTCATCACACCGCGACGGAAGAAGGAAACGCCATGACCATTGATCAGCTCCATCACCGCCGTGGATTTGAAAACGGACTCGGCTATCATTTTTTAATTGATAATGGAACGCAGGGAAGGCAGGAAGGGCAAATTGAAGTCGGGCCGCGTTGGAGCAAACAAATGGACGGGGCCCACGCGAATGCGGCAGGAATGAACGAGCACGGCATCGGCATTTGTATGATCGGCAATTTTTCGGAACATTATGTGACGGAACGCCAGCTCAATTCGCTGGTGTTTTTGACCGCAGTGTTAAGACAATATTACGGAATTCCTCTAAGTCATGTTATCCGGCATCGGGATGTTCCCGGCAAGAACACGGAATGTCCCGGCAACTATTTCCCATGGGATGAATTTAAACGGAGACTCCAAAACGTTTAAAGGTCTGCATTTGAGAAAGGCATTCTGGATTTTGGCTGCCTGCTCGCTCCTTTTTTACCATTCCGCCTTCACATTTGAATGGCCCGTTAATTTCGTCCGCTACTCAGCCCCTGAATTTCTCACCTTTAATGAACTCGTCAGTTTGGTGGATGATCCCTATCCGACCGGAGCGCTTGAAACCAAGCTTGAAAAATTATGGAAAACGCCCGTTATCAGCAATGAGGCGTTTCATGAAGGCATTCGTCCGCCGCACCGCACTGATCCGAAGCTCGGCCATTTCCTGAGAGTTGCGACTTGGAATATCGAGAAATCTTTTGAGCTGGAACGGGTGATTCAAATTCTGACTGATTCTGAAAAATATAAATCAATGATTGACCCTTCAAAAGCAGCGCCCGGCTCAAAGCAATATGAAGAGGCGGTTAAAGAACGCAACCTGTTGAGTGAAGCCGATATTTTCTTTGTTCAGGAAATGGATTTCGGCGTTAAACGTTCTGGTTACCGGGACAACGCAAGAGAACTCGCCAAAGCGCTGCAAATGAATTATGCCTATGCGGCCACCTATCTTGAAATCGATCCCGCTTATTTGGGTTTGGAAAAGATGACCTTTGAAGAAGGAGCGGCCGATCAAGAAGCGATCGAGTTTTACCGCGCCGATCCGGCTCTTTATAAGGGCATGTTTGGAATTGCCGTTTTAAGCAAGTATCCGATTAAAAAAGTTGAAGTTTTTCCGCTCAAGAATCAGGGCTACGATTGGTATTGGGGCGAGAAAAAGAAATTAACTTTTTTGGAAAAAACCCGGCGGTTTGGCGCTGAATCTGTTTTTAGATCTCAGCTTCACCGGGAATTGAAAGTAGGGCACCGGGCTTTCATGCGTGTAGACCTTCAAGTTCCGGGCCTTCCCAATGACACGCTGACTTTGATCAACATTCATTTAGAAATCAAATGTCAGCCGAAATTCCGGGAAATGCAAATCCGGGAAATGCTTCAATATCTCGGAGACATCAAAAATCCAGTCATTATGGCCGGCGATTTTAACTCCGCTCCTAACGATCTGAGTCCAACCTCAACGATTCGTGAGATCAAACGGACCGCCAAAAATCCAACGATGTGGTTTTCGGTTGCAGTGAGCCAAATTGCGCCTCAAGCGCTTTTGGTCAATGCGACTCGTACCGTTTCCAATGTTACTAAGAATTTCCAAAACCCGACTGCAAAAAGTATTCCGATTATTGCGCCAAATTCTACCGCCGGTTTGTTTCAGGCTATTGAAGAATTTCGCTTCCAAGATGGCCATGCGTTTGATTTTAGAGGTGATCCGGAAAGGTCTGTAAACGGGGAAAGCGGCGTGCTTTCAAACGCAAATCAGCGGGACCGGGTTGGTTATAAAACTACTTTTCAAGTCCGCAGGCCTATCGGCGAAATTGTCGGAAAGTACCGTCTGGATTGGGTTTTCGTCAAATCTTTTCTCACGGATCCGAAAGATCCAAACGGAACTTATCAATTTTCTCCCCACTTTGGCCGAACCTTGGAAGACATGAATACAGTTGTCAATAAGCAATTTTCAGACCATCATCCAAATATTGCGGACCTTCCTTTTGAAGAAGTCAAAAAACTCGGTTGATAAAAATATTTTATTTTTTATGTATCATTATCCCAGATATTGCTATAATACCCCCGTTTCAAGAAGTGGCATAAAGGTTGTTAGCCGGAATCATTTCCATTAGCACCTTGCAGTTTAACCAAGTAACTAAACCGTGAACGAGAATTAAGGAGGAAGCAGAATGGCAGCAAGAAAGCCCAACCCAGCATTTATGAAAGCATTAAAACCCAGCGCGGAATTATCCAAGGTGGTCGGTTCTGCACCACTCCCTCGGACTGAAGCCACGAAGAAACTCTGGGAATACATCAAGAAAAATAATCTGCAGGATCCGACCAATAGACGGAACATTAATGCGGATGCTGCACTTCAAATCGTATTTGGCGGAAAAAAGACCGTCAATATGTTTGAAATGACCAAGCTGGTTGCTAAGCATCTGAGCTAATCAGTCGTTATTCTTTAAGCCAATATGAGCTCGAATCGGTTACCTGGTTCGAGCTCATTTGCTTTCCGAATGTTTTCCCTTCATGCAAGTCACGTTAGAAGGAAACTGCCCACGTGCTCGATATAGACCGCACACTCCGAAAGATCGTTTCGAATCTCTCGTGTGAATGGAATTCAGAAGTCCATCTGTTGTTCCGCGAAGTCAGCCCTTACATTTGGGGCCTTTTCCGCCGGAACCTGTACCGGTTTCTCAAAATTCAGGACGAAAACCCTTCTCTTTACCGCCGCCGAATTGCCGAACTGCTTACCGATTCCGGTTTTCTAAAACGCTTCCAAAAAGTCGAACAGGACTTTAAGTCCTATATGGGTGCAACTGAAACTCAAGTGTCCCGAAAATATCCGGAGCTCGCCGGCCGCACGGTCGCTTATTTTTCAATGGAATACGGAATTGATATTTTGCGTCTTTATTCCGGCGGTTTGGGAATTTTATCCGGGGATCATTTAAGGGGCGCTAGCGACTTGGGCGTTAAAATGGTCGGCGTCGGTCTTTTTTATATTCATGGATATTACGAACAAGAGCTGACGTCAAAAGGGGAAATGAAAGTTTCCTATGAACCGATTGTTCCGCCGAAAAAACCAGTCCGTGATTTTTTGCCGCTGGAGACGCTGAAGCGCAATGGATCCTCTGAAGATCTCATCATCGAAATTCCGATTAAAGACCGGATTGTCAAAGCCCGCGTCTGGAAGGCGAAAATCGGCCGCTGCGAACTTCTGCTTCTTGATTCCAATCTATCGCAGAACCGAGTCCACGACCGGCACATTACGCGCCGCCTGTACGCTTCTCAAAAGCAGCACGAAGAAGAAAGAAAAAGGAGAATCGAACAAGAAATTTTATTGGGTGTCGGCGGCGTTTTAGCGCTTGCCGAAGGCGGTTATGAACCGGCCGCATATCATTTAAATGAAGGCCACGTTGCTTTTGCTTCTCTGGAAGTCTTTCACCAGGCCATGACTAAATTTTCACTATCTTTTAAAGAAGCCCGGGCCAAATGCAGCCAAATCATCGGTTTTACAACCCACACGCCCGTACCCGAAGGCAACGAACGGTTTGAAGAACGTTTGGTCCGGGAAAATTTACAGCCGTATCTGGATCGGTTTCTGAATGCCGAAGACCGCGAAACGATTTTTAACTGCGGCCGCAATCAGGACAATATGTTTGATATGACCAAACTTTCACTTCTTCTCACTGAAGCGTACCATAACGGCGTCAGCGCGCTTCACGGCAGCGTTTGCCGCAAAATGTGGGCGTATGCATGGGGAAATCCGGATGCCTCGCCGGATGAAACACCGATCGGTCACATTACCAATTCAGTTCATGTGCCGTACTGGCAAAAGCCGATTCTCCGCAGTTTAATTGATTCAAACGGCGGCATTGAAAAAGTGCACCAAATTGATGATGAACAGCTTTGGCTCATGCATTTGGAATTCAAAGCCAAATTGATTGATAAAGTCCGGGAACGGAACGCAGACCAGTGGCTCCGGGAAAAAATTGATCCGGAAGTGATCCACCGGCGCATCCATAATCTTTTGGATTTGGATTGTTTCATGATCGGCTTTGCAAGACGCTTCGCCGATTACAAGCGGGTGACTTTATTTTTGGAAGATGAACAGCGGCTGTTTCAATTTTTAGAACGCGCCTATCAGACTTACGGAAAGCCGGTCCACATTTTATATGCCGGAAAACCGCACCCCAATAATCAAGCCGGAATTCACCGTGTCAGTGAGATCGTGAAAATTTCCGAACGTCTGGCGAAATTTTCTGAGGAACGCGGATTCAAGTCTCAGCTTGTTTTTGTTCAAGATTACGACATTGATTTGGCGCGCTATTTAGTGGCCGGCGTTGATATTTGGCTGAACAATCCGATCCGTCCCCACGAAGCCAGCGGAACCAGCGGCATGAAAGCGGGAATGAACGGCGTGTTAAATGTATCAATTCCTGACGGCTGGGTTCCGGAAGGAATTATTCACGGCAAAAATGGCTGGCTATTTGGAAAGGGCGACGCCGATTCATTGGTGAGCGACCGTAATGAACTATTTGGACTTCTCGAAAAAACCATTCTGCCGCTTTATTTTAAAGACAAACAGTCCGGAGGCAAACGCAAGCCCTCGAAAGACTCAGAATGGCTGCCGTCGGCGGAATGGCTGACCATGATGAAGGAAGCGATTAAGACAATTACGCTGAACTATAATACCGACCGTATGCTCACTGAATATATTGAAAAAATGTACCTGCCGGCTGTACGAAATGCTCAAAAAAATCAGCTATTGTCAAAAGTTTTAGTTTCGAGTTAAATATCTCCCGGCGCTGATTCCCATGGCTATCCGGTGTCCCAAATGCGGTACAAAACACGACGTGGTGGAGCTGGAGGAAGGTTCATCGCTTCAGTGCGGATGCGGCTTCAAACTCGAACTTTCGCTGATTGATTCACTCGATGATTTTCTCAGATACTGCGAAAGCCGGGAAGAAGTCCTGAAAGCCAAAGAAATTCAGCGGGACGCACAGGCCATTTGCCAAATGATTTTAAATGAGGAATGCCCTCAAGTAGACATTGAAATTGCCAAAGAACAGCTTGAGGAAAAAGTAAAACAATTTTTCCCGGACAAATTAAATACGTACCGGATGATTTATGAATCAAGATTTGACCGGCTTTGGCAACAATTCCGTTCTTAAAAAGGAGATCTCTTCATGAGTGAACAAATAGGCACAGCTCAAAAGTTAATCAATACGCTGATCGAATTTTTCGTCAATTACAGCTTTCAGGTTTTAGGCGCCGTTATTATTTTGGCCGTTGGATTTATTTTGGCAAAATGGATCAGTTCGTTGGTGCTCAAAATGACTACAGCGCGCAAAATGGACATTGCTTTTTCCCGGTTTTTAGCGGGTACCACGCACGTCGTGGTTTTGGTGTTTGCCATTATCGTTGCGCTCGGAAAGTTCGGAATTACGATTGCGCCCTTCATTGCGATGATTGGCGCTGTCGCTTTCGGTGCGACGTACGCCATTCAAGGCCCGCTTTCCAATTATGGTGCGGGACTTTCGATTATTTTGGGAAGGACATTCGGCGTTGGCGACACCATTACGGTGGTCGGCGTTAGCGGCGTTGTTGATGACATCAAACTCGCGAGTACGATTTTGGTGACAGAAGACGGCGTTAAAATTACGATTCCCAATAAACATATTGTGGGCGAGATCCTTCAAAACTCAAAAGGAAACCGGGTTGCAGAAGGAATGGTCGGCATTGCTTATGACAGCGATCCCAATCAAGCGATCAAGGTCATTAAGGATATTTTGATGGAGAATCCTGAAGTTCAAAAAAATCCCATATTTCAAGTGGGCATTCAACAATTCGGCGACTCTGCCGTAAACGTTGCATTCCGGTATTGGGTTCCGACGGCTAAGTATTTTGGGATTACTTCAGACATTAATTTAGAAATATTGAAAGGCCTCCAAGACGCCGGGGTTAACATTCCGTTTCCGCAGCGTGAAATCCGGATTATTTCTCAAGTTCCGTCGGGCAAATCATAATCTTATGTCATCCCCGAATGCTTTAATCGGGGATCTAGATTCCCGCTTAAGGCGTGCGGGAATGACAGGCCTTAGCTTTTTTCTTTTGTTTCTTACCGGCTGCGCTTATATTTTTGGCTGGGACATTCATGCGCCCGGGCTTCTTTCCGAAGGATTTGTCAAATCCGTTCCGCCTGTTCATCAGCGTATCGCGCTTTACTTTCCCAAAGATCAACTCAGGTACATTTCCAAAGACCGGGGCGGAAAAACCGCTGATCCTCAGACTTATCATGTGGGCGAGGCGTTCGGCCCCATGTTAATCGAAGCATTCCAAACGGCTTTCGATGAATTTATTTTTTTAGAAACAGAACCTACGGCGGACATTTTAAAACAATACGCAATTCCGTATCTGGTGGCGGTCCAAATTAAAGATTTTAATAACGAAGTCAGCTGGTCAGGGCAGGGTCTATCTCTTGTTACGGGAGCGGTTCTGTTCGATGCCAATCTTGCGGTCATCGATCGGTTCGAGTCGAGCGGTTCAAGCGATGCGAAACGCGTATTTTCAAAAAAGGGCGGCCCCCAGGTGAACTTGAACCTTGCCATTGAGAACAATATAATGTCAATCATTGAACACATTCAGGATGTTCTGGGACAAAAATCAAAATGAATAGATGGGTTCATTTTTTTCTAATCATAAGTTTGTGCTGTATATTTGCCGCCCAGGGATTTGCTTCCGAAGTCATTTCTGAAACCGGTTCCAAGGTGATTATTCGGGAACATCCCAAAACCGGAAAACCCTATGTGGTCATTGCACCCGAAAATTTATCCGCCGAAGCAGGTTTTTTTCCAAATTCAAAGAAGTTTTCACGGCCGGATTACCGGTTGCTGGATCCGAAGGTCAAGTCGGGCCAAATTCCTTATGACGGCCCCTATAGCGACTCCAAACGGATTTATATTTTTGCGGCTACGATGGCTACCTTAGGTGCGGGCGGGTTGGTCGGGGCAGCAGTCATGCCGGCGACCGGCGCAGCAGCCGCTGCTTCAGGGGGCGCTAGTTATTTAGCGGCAGGAGGAGCATTGGCCGCCGGTACGGCGGGCGTTGCGGTTGCGAGTACCAAATCTGATCCGAAAAAAGATAATTTCATTCAAGCTTCTCAGTCTAAGTCGATATATAAAGAACAACAAACGGGCAATTAGCGTACTTTTCTACCAAAAGGAATTGATTTGATGCATTCATTTATTGTTTGGGGAGGATTCATCTCGTTTATTATTGTCTTGTTGGTTTTGGATTTGGGTCTGTTCCAACGCAAGTCACATACCATTCAAGTTAAAGAGTCCCTGTTTTTGACCGCCTTTTGGATTTCTTTGGCGCTCTTATTTAACCTAGGAATTTATTATTTTAAAGGCCACAAACCGGCGCTGGAATTTTTGGCGGGGTATTTGCTGGAGGAATCGCTCAGCGTTGACAACATCTTTGTTTTTCTGATCATTTTTTCTTACTTCCGGGTGCCGTCCCAATTTCAGCACAAAGTCCTTTTTTGGGGAATCTTAGGGGCAATCGTTCTGCGTTTTCTTTTTATCGTGCTCGGCATTGCGCTCATTCACAAGTTCCATTTCATCATTTACTTTTTCGGCGCACTGCTCGTCTATACCGGCTTCAAAATGATGCGGCAGGATGATGAGGAAGTTCAGCCCGAAAAAAACCCGGTTTTGCGTCTGGCCAACAAATTTATTCCAGTGACGAAGGATTATGAAGAGGACAGGTTTTTCATTAAACGGGCGGGGAAATTATTTGCGACGCCGCTTTTTATTGTCTTGCTGATGGTCGAAACGACGGATGTCATTTTCGCGATGGATTCGATTCCCGCTATTTTTGGAGTGACACTCGATCCTTTTATCGTATTCACATCAAATATTTTTGCCATTTTAGGCTTGCGCTCCCTTTACTTCGCTTTGTCCGGGATCATGGACAAGTTTCATTATTTAAGTTATGGCTTATCGGTTATTCTCATGTTTGTCGGAATTAAAATGCTGATTTCGGGCTATTACCATGTGCCCATTGCGGCGGCGCTCGGATTTATTGCGGTGACCTTGATTGCTTCTGTTATTCTTTCGCTCTATTTCCCGCCCAAAGAACATTAGTCCTCTTAATAGTCCTGAGTAAAGTAAAAGGCCAGCTCCGAAAAGGAGCTGGCCTTAATTTACTATGATTGCTCTCTGCGACGCCTGCGAGATTAGCTACGGGTTCGGAATGCAGAGTAGCCCGCTTAAGACTGGCTTAAGTTCACCCAAGTTCTAGTTTTCCCGCTTTTTTCGTTAGGCGACCTGTTTGAATTACTGAACAGCCGGTGTGGCTGCTTCAGCTGGCGCAGCAGGTGCTACGGGAGCTTGGAGGACTTGGACTGATGTGGCGACCCATGCCTTTGTTGCGGCATCTTCTTCCGCGTCAACCCAAACCTCGTCATCAGCCTTCACCCCGGAAAGTGAGTCAGTGCCGGCATAAGTCGTCTTATCGTTGACTGATACCGTTACATTTTCACTGGCTCCCGTTTCAGGATTCGTCTGACTTAGGGTGACGGTGTTGCTAGCAACATCTGTGCTGACAACTTTTCCGCCCACCAATTTTGCATAAGCTGCTCCTTGGAACACTAACGTTGCGAGCATTAACGCAATAACGAGTTTTTTCATATTGTCACCTCCTCTCATGTATTTAGTCTTAAGACCTAAAAAAAATGCCTTTTAATTTCAAGGAGCAACCCTCTTTGGGAGGACCACTGCTTAAAATTAAAAGGCAAGATTATAATTCCAACGTCAGGGGAAGTTCAAATCAACTTCTGACCTGCTACCTCTTTATTTCCGAACTTTCCGGAAATAATCATAATTAATCGAGGGATTATTTCGGGTTCCACCTCCAATGGAAGTACTGAAATATTAAGCTATTAACTCTTAAAAGTCAATCTCCCTCGGAAATTTTATAGACGGGAAAAATGATATATAACCCTATTATTTACAAGGGTTTACAAAATAAATAACCGGTCTTGGCAAGCGTTCTTCTTTCTTAGCCTTGGCTAAAAAGCTTTGTCCATGGCTTGCAATTTTACCCTATCTCAGGCATTCTTTATTCAGGTTCACTAGTTCTTTATCTGAAAAACTGAAAAACCTGCTGAGGCAGGCTCCAATGACTTGGAGGGTAAACGATCTGAAAAGATCGGGCGCAAAGCAAGAGGTCCTTAATGAAGACAGGATGGCTCGGCTACCAGGATAGAAGACAACAGATTACTCACAGCCCATCTTTTCTAGATGGGCTTTTTTATTTTAACCTATGAGCGAAAACAACTATTTATCCGTTGAAGAAGTAGCAAAAAAATTCGGGGTCAATCCTACGACCGTTTACCGGTTGGCACAAAAAGGAGCGCTCCCCGCGTTTAAAATTGGAAATCAGTGGCGTTTTAGCCCTCAAATGCTGGACGTTTGGATTTCTGATCAGGTGAATTATGACCGGGTCCAAAAGGAAAAAGGCGATGAGTAAAAAAGCGCTGCAGCAAAAAATAAAAGTTTTGCTCATTGAAAGCAATCCTGCGTATGCGCGGATTGTTCAGGAATTGCTGACCACATCAAGCGGAAATGGAATCGCTTTTGAAATTGAGTGCGTGGACAGGATTTCCTCCGCCGTTGACCGTCTCTCGAAGGGCGGTATTGAAATTGCTTTGTCCGACCTTAATTTGCTGGATAGCGACGGCACGCAAACCATTTCACGATTACATTTAGAGGCACCGCAAATTCCCATCGTGGCGTTAATCGGTACGGCCGAAAAAGCGTCAGGCATGGTCGTGCTCGAAAATGGCGCCCAAGATTATTTGCTCCGGGAACAAGTCAACCGAGAGCTGCTCACGCGCGCGATCCGTTATGCGATCGAACGAAAGCAGGCCGAAGAAGCGCTGAAGAAGGCCCATGCGGAAAAGGAACTTCTGCTCGCTTCCATTACTTCGCTGTTAATCGGACTTGATGAAGAAAACCAAATTACGTATTGGAATTCAATCACGGAAAGCGCCTTCAATATTCTTTCTCCCGATGCGATGGGCAAACCGTTCGCCGACTGTGGTATTCAATGGAACTTTGAGATGGTTGCCAAGGGGCTTTTGGAATGCCGCAAAAAGAATATGCCGGTCCGAGTCAACGATGTTCAGTTCTTGCGCCCGAATTTGGAAGAAGGCTATTTGGGCTTGACGATCATTCCCGTAAAAAGCGGCCAGCTCGACATTTTGATTTTCGGCGCTGACATTACGGAACGCAAAAAATTGGAACATTTAAAAGATGAATTTATTTCAACCGTTTCCCACGAACTCAGAACGCCGCTGACGGTTATTCGCGAAGGCGTTTCTCAAGTGCTTGAGGGAATTTTGGGTGAAACGACCGACAATCAGAAAAAATTTCTATCTATCGCACTCCAAGCGATTGACCGCTTGAGCAGGATTATCAATGACTTGCTTGATATTTCTAAAATTGAAGCGGACAAACTGGAACTCAAACTGGATTTGGTCGATTTAACGACCGTCGCTCATGAAATTATGGCGCCTTCAAGTCCTTATCAAATGAGAGCGCATGATAAGGGCCTTGAGTTAAAAGCCCGTATCCCAAAGAACCGGGTAGAGTGCTATATCGCCAAGGACAAGATTGTACAAATTTTTACAAATCTTGTCGGCAACGCCTTGAAGTTCACCGAAAAAGGATCGATTGAGATCATCATTGAGAATAAAGGCGAACTCGTAGAATGCAGAGTTGCCGATAGCGGCGTGGGAATCAGCAAAGAAAATCTTCCCCGTGTCTTCCATAAATTCCAGCAATTTGACCGTGTTGCCGGTCCGGGAGAAAAAGGAACGGGACTGGGTTTGGCAATTTCAAAGGGACTCGTTGAAATGCACAAAGGAAAGATCTGGGTAGAAAGCCAGCGCGGCAAAGGAACTCACTTTGTATTTACCTTGCCGATGCACCGGGAAAAAGAGGTGCTGAAGCAATATATTTCAAGCGGCATCCGGAAAGCAGAACAGCACAAAAGTTCTTTCTCCTGCATCAAATTCGACGTTTCA
>OBEQ012019744.1_pt1 | contig 19840 bp, 19 predicted proteins | sample 1670901 | NCBI WGS metagenome assembly OBEQ01 (sample SAMEA104232315, study PRJEB22302) | groundwater metagenome | biome: forest; feature: aquifer; material: groundwater | place: USA | collected 2011-08-07 | depth 5.4 m
GCCCTGGCCGACTTCCTCGACGAGCACGCGGAGCGCGTGACGCTCGTCCACGACGATCTGGTCCGCGGGCTCACGCGCCCCCGAACGGGGCGCGATGGCCTGAGCGCCGCCCAGGTCCTCCGGGCCTTCGTGCTCCAGCGGCTACGGGTCCAGACGAGCCGGGGACCTCCGCTCGACGCCTCCCTTCAGTCTCCCAGCGCAACCGCCCTACCTTGCCGTCATGATTAGCCGCTCCTCCGTCCGCGCGAAGCCGCTTTCCGTACGGTCCTCGATGTTGCTCGTCGCGAGCGCTGGTTTACACGTTACGGGAAGGGGTCCTGTGAACGTGGCCGGCCCTCGGGCGGGGGACCAATCCCATCGATCGGAGTGTTGGACAGCCGTTTTGCAGCCCGTGTGGACGAGGCAGATTGCCCGACAGCGGCGTTCGTCGGTTCGCGCGCCTCCGTGACGGAACCCGCGGACGAAACCGCGTAGACCGGAGGATGAACCATAAGACCGGGGTCATGGTTTGAAGGCCGACCCTAGCAGGGCTTTGCGGAACGCACGCGTCAACAACATCTCGTGCGCCAGCTGGCTGAGCACGGTCAGCCTTCATCGAGCGTTCCCGATCTCTTCGAACCTGTGGACTCGCTAAGCACCCGGAGCTAAGGGCTCGTAAGACAATAAATGGACGATCTATCGTCGGCGGACCGGATGGATGGTGTAGTTCCAGTCGCCGTGAAACCGATGCGGCGTGAGCCGGAGGGAGGCGAGTTGTTCATCGGAGATGGTGCGGCCCTTCGGATACGTCCCGCGATCCAACTCGCACCGCACGCGCAGGCCGGTGGCCGTCCGCGTGGCGCCAATCAGGTTCACGATCACCGCGAGACTCACCAGCGGCTGCCCCCGCCAGTTGCGGCTGATGTACGAAAAGAGCCGATGCTCGATGGTGTTCCACTTGCTCGTTCCCGGGGGGAAGTGGCTGGTCGTGATGGTCAGGCCCGTGCGATTGGCCAGCTGCTGCAGCTCCCACTTCCAGAGCCGGAGCCGGGCGCCGTTGCTGCCTCCGGCATCGGCCGTGATGAGCAGCGAGCGCGCGCGCCGGTAGCGGGGGCGTCCCATCTTCTGCCACCACCGGCCGATCGTGCGCACGGCAAAGCTGGCGGTGTCGTGGTCGATCCCGACGCTCACCCAGCCGGCGTTGCGGGTGAGGTCGTAGACTCCGTAGGGCACAGCCTTGCCTTGGGCGGGGATGAGGAAGTCGTGCACCCGCACGGTCTCGGGCTGGCCCGTCGGGCGCCACGTCCGCCCGGCATTCTTGAAGTCGCCCACCAACTCCTTCTTCTTGGTGTCCACGGAGATCACCGGCTGGCCCGCGGCCTGGAACTGGCGGACCTGTGCGGTGATGTGGCGGAACTGGGCGTCCCGGTCCGGGTGCGGCGGGCCTTCGCGCGTCTTGCGGTTGGCTTGCAAGCTGTACCCCGCGGCGCTCAAGAGCTCCCGCACCAGTGGGTGGCTGATGCGGTGGCCCATGCTCTGGAGAGTGCGCGCCAGGGTCCGCGTGCTCTTCGCGGTCCAGCGCAGCGGAGAGTGCGGGGCGCCCGAGGTGGTCGGCTCGACCAGCCCCTCCAGATCGCGCAGCAGCGTGGGGTCCTTGTCGACGGTCCGCTTCCGGCCCCCACCCGGTCGCCGCACGCGGCCCGGCGGCACCCGCGCGCGCGATCGCAGTTCCTTCAGCCCGCGCGCGATCGTGGAGGTCGAAATACCCGTCGCCCGCGCCACCAGGGCCATGCCGCCCCGGCCGAGGGCGCGCGCCTCGGTCGCGGCCCACACCCGGCGCGACCGCTCCGTCAGCGTCGACGCCAGCGCCCGGTATTTCGCCCGACAACCCCGGAGGTCCACTCATGTGAATCTACCCTCCGGTTCCTCAGATTCCTCCATTTATTGTCTTACGAGGCCTTAGCAGCCCCGTGGTGGAAGTGACGGACTTCACCAAGCCAGCACGACCGTTGAATCGGGGCGCAGCATGCACGGCATCAGCCGTGAGAGGGGCCAGAGACGCGTGGCCGCCATCCAGAGGCGCTCGACGAACGTTCCGAAGGCGATTTCAAGCGCGCCGGCGCCGAACCGGCGTCCTTGCAGCCCTCGCGGCGTGCCGCGGCCGAACGCCTGCCGCATGAGAAGACCGAGGTTGAACGCGCCCGCGTGGACGAGCAGCCGCTTCAGGATGTTCTGATGCCCGCGCAAGTGCGTGCGGCGGAGGCCGCCAGTGTCGTACACGTGGCCGAACGAGCGCTCGACGTACTGGCCGCGACGCCGCATGAGCCGCTGGCCTCGCGCGCCGCGCACGCGCCGGCGATTTCTCGTAGACTGGGCTCTGCGCCTCCGGCGTCTTCGTCCAGTCCCGGCGGCCGCGCTCGGGCTCGGCGATGTAGGATCGCACCGCGACCGCCTCGAGGTCGATCATCGTCTGGTTGCTGTGATAGCCCTTGTCGGCGACGATCTCGGTCAGCTCTCCCGGCGTGGGGCTCGCGGCGTGCGCGGCCTCGACGTGTTCCGCGGCGGTGATGGCGGTCTCGACGAGACTCGTCGTGTCCCCGACGTCGGCGCCGTGCGGGGTCACCGCGACGAGCGCCCCGCTGTCCAGATCGACGGCGTGCTCCGCCTTGTGCGCGAGGTGCGTGCGCCCGTCCTTCATCTTTGTGATCTTCGCGTCCGGGTCCGACGGGTTCTCCCAGTCCTTGTTCGACGTTCGCTTTCTTCCGGCGTCGATCGAGACGCGCCAGGGCCTCGCGGGTCGGGGTCTTGATGCCCGACTCGACCGCGAGCCGCATCAGGAAGTCCTGATAGCTCTCGCCGGTGTCGCGCCGCACGATGCTGCGCATGGCGGCGTTCGCCTCCAGGCCCGAGCACGTCGATCAGGGCCTCGGCATACCGCGCGAATTCCTCGATTGAGGTCGGAACGTTGCCGCCGGACGAGGAGATGCCGGCGTTGTTGAAGAGGATGACCTCGCGATCCTTCGCAAAGGCGTCGATGACGGATGGGTCCCCATTGTCCATCGTTCCGGTGAAATGCTGGAAGAAGCCAGCGGTACGCCGACTGGGTTTCCGAAGCGCCGGTAAGCGATCTTCGCACCGTTCGCGTCGACGAACATGGTCGGTGCTGTGAGATGGGTGTGGGTCGTCATGATGATTTCTCCTGGTTGCTATGGGCATTCAGCCCGTTTGGGGAGGGAAGTGCCTCCGGGCTCGCGGAGGCTGGTCGCTAAAAGGCGGAGGGTGCCGATCGAGCAGCTCTCACGATGCCGCCAGACCTGGCGGCATCGTGTGGACTGGCTTCTCCGCTTGTGTCGTCGCGGCTCGACAACCAGGTCTTGGGGGTGAATCCAGTCGTTGGAGCTGGAAGCGGATCGCTGGGGCCGCTGGTCTCAGACCGTGGCGACGATCTTCCCGAACTGGCCGTTGGCTTCCATGTAGCGGTGCGCCTCGACGATCTGGTCGAAGGAGAAAACGCGATCGATGATCGGCTTCAGTGCGCCGCTCTCGAAGCCTTTCAGGATGAAGTCGACGGCGGCCTTCTGGCGAACCGGATCGCCGCTGGTCAGCCAGATATTGTGCCCCTTGATGACCGGCATCTTGGCGATCATGTCGAGCACCGGCAGCGGTGTTACCTCGTCGCTGAGCGCGCCATAGATGTACAGGATGCCCTGAAACGACATGGCGGAGATCAGCTTGGGCAGGGTCGGGCCGCCGACCGGATCGAACACCACGCGCGCGCCCTTGCCGTCCGTGATCTTCATCACTTCGGCGACGAGATCCTGTTCCTCGGTGGCGATGACGTGCTTGGCGCCCGCGTCGAGCAGTTGCTGGCGCTTGGCGCCGGTGCGGGTAAGCGCGATTGTCGTCGCCCCGACGAGGTTGGCGATCTGGATGGCTGCAAGAGCAACGCTGCTGGACGCGGCGGGGATGATAACCGCGTCTTCCGCCGTGAGCTTGGCGTCCCCGATCAGCGCGCCGTAGGCGGTGACGAACATCATCCAGATGGAGGCCGCCTGCTCGTAGGAGAGCGAAGGCGGGTGCTTCACGATGGCGTAGGAGGGAGCAAGGACGACATCGCCGTACATGCCATATTGATTCATCGAGAAGGACGGGATGGTGTTCACCGCATCGCCAACTGCAACTTCGGTGACGTTCCTGCCAACGGCATCGACAATGCCGACGGCCTCGTAGCCCAGGCGCGCGGGGAATTTGACAGGCTCGATATAGGCATCCTCGCGCCACATCGCTTCGGCACGGTTGAGACCGATCGCCTTCACCCGGATGCGGACCTCGTCGTCTGCAGGCGTAGGGACTTCTATATCCTTGAATTCCAGGACTTCCGGGCCGCCGGCTTTCGCGAATTCGACAATGCGTGACATGATCTTGCTCCTTGTGAATATGTCGGGAAGAGACGCCCCGTTGCCTGTATAGATCCATTTCGATCTATGAACGATTCGGATGGGTGCGGCCGGCGTTAAGGAGTGGACAGGAAAGGCGGCCCCAGCACGCGCCCACGTAGTCGAGCTCCAGGCCCTGGCACTCGAACTCTGTCATCGCTACCTCGAGCGCCCAGGAAGATCGGACGTCGACGAGCGGAATGAGAAACCAGTCCGCGATCGGATAGGCGCGATGAAAGTCTGGTCGGCTTCCTGGCGATCTACCTGTTGCTGGGCTGCTTCCTCGACGCCATCGGCATGATGGCGCTCACCCTGCCCATCTTCGGCCCCATCGTCGAGCACCAGGGCTTCGACATGATCTGGTTCGGGATCCTGGTGGTGAAGATGATCGAGATCGGGCTGATCACGCCGCCGGTCGGGCTCAACGTCTACGTGCTGCGGGGCGCGGTGCCGAGCCTGACGACGGCGGAGATCTTCCGCGGCACCCTGCCCTTCCTCTGGGTGCAGTTCGCCAACGTGCTGCTGATCCTGGTCTTCCCCATCATCGTCCTGTGGCTCCCGCGGATGATGGGGATGGCGAAGTAGCGCGGCTACTTCTCGGCCGCGACCCCCAGCCGCTGCTCCAGCACCTGCCGCACTTCCTTGACGGCGTCCCGCCAGAGGCTCTTGTCGGGGGCGGTGTCGTGGGCGGCCAGAAACTGCTTGCGGAACTCGTTCATCGCCGCCTCCTGCTGGTCCGGGGGCGCGACGTCCACCGTCTTGGCCCGGATGGCGAGCATCCGCTGGGTGGCCGCGCTGGCGCGCTCGATCCAGCGCCCGATCTCGTTCCAGTCGCGGTCGAAGAAGACCATGATCGGGATGGACCGGTAGCCGTTGTTCAGGAAGCAGTCCGTCAGGTCGAGGTTCTGGTCGCGGAAGAGCACGCGCAGGTCGCAGCTCGGCATCGCCTCGCAGATGCGTGCGAGCACGGGCGAGTTGCGATGGACGTCGCCGCACCAGTTCTCGGCGAGCATCAGGGCGTAGCGCACCTGCCCGAGGTTGCTGAAGAACTGCCGCTCCGCCTCGGTCAGCAGCGCCTTCTGGTAGTTGTCCTCGGTGCGGGCCCGCGTGTCGCCCATCTGGGCGAGGTAGTCCTTCCAGGTCAGGCCGGTGGCGAACCGCTGCGCGTCCAGGGGGATCTTCAGCTGGGCCATGTCGTCCTCTCCTTCGCTGGCGCTCGATGTCGTCGCCCTTTATACACCATCTGACCTCGGCGCGCGCGGACTGGGCGATACTCGTCCAGCGGCGGAATCCACCGGACGAGGGGAAAGACCATGAGGCTCGCGGGCAAGGTCGCGCTGATCACGGGTGGGGCCCACGGCATGGGCGAAGCCGAGGCCAGGATGTTCGCGAAGGAGGGGGCGAAGGTCGTGATCGGGGACCTCCTGGAGACGGAGGGGCGCCAGGTGGCGGCGGCCATCGCCGCCGCCGGCGGCGACGCGCGCTTCGCGCGCCTGGACGTGACCAGCGAGCCGGACTGGCGCGCGGCCGTCGCGACCACGGTCGACGCCTTCGGCAAGCTCGACGTGCTCGTGAACAACGCGGGGATCAGCGGCAGCGATCCGGACACCCTGAGCACGGCGCTGTGGGAGAGGCTGATGGACGTGAACGCCAGGGGCGCGTTCCTGGGGATGAAGCACGCCATCCCGGCCCTCCAGCGCGCGGGCGGGGGCTCCATCGTCAACATCTCGTCGATCTCGGGCTTCGTGGGCCAGCCCTTCATCCACATGGGCTACAACGCCTCGAAGGCGGCCGTGCGGGTCATGACCAAGTCGGCGGCCGTGCAGTACGCCCGGGACGGCATCCGGGTCAACTCGGTGCACCCGGGCTTCATGCCCCCGATGCTCACGTCCAAGACCACGGCCGATCCCGCGATGCGCGCGGAGATGCTGAAGGGCGTGCCGATGGCGCGGGCCGGCCGGCCGGACGAGGTGGCGTACGCGGTGCTGTTCCTCGCCTCGGACGAGGCCTCGTACGTCACCGGCACCGAGCTGGTCGTCGACGGCGGCTTCCTGGCCCTCTAGGCCTAGCGCGGATCACTCACGAACTTCGACGCCCAGCGGCGGGCGCGCGCTTCTTGAAGGCCGGCATGACCTCGGCGGCGAACCACTCGAGCTGCTCCAGGATCACGGCTTGCGGGGTGCCGACAGGGTGACCGACGGAGACGCGCTCGAGCCCCGGGTACTTCTCCTCCACGCGCATCAGCTGCTCGATGATCTGCGCCGGCGGACCGCAGAGGGCCGCGCCCACCTTGACGGCGTCCTCGAGGGTCGGGAGGCCGGCGTAGGGCGCGCGCCTCGGGTCGGCCATGGCCTCGATCTGCGCGTCCGAGAGGTCGCGGACCAGCCGGAGCGGCCCGAACATCTTCAGGTTCTCCTCGAAGTACCCCGCCGCGGCCTTGATGGCGTTCTCCTGGGTGTCGGCCAGATGGAAGTGGAACCCGATGTTGAGGCCCTCGCCGAGCTGCGCGTCACGGCCGGCGCGGCGTAGCGCGTCGCGGTAGCCCTCCACGACGCTCTGCAGGGCGCCGCCCTCGGCCACGCCGCCGCCGATGATGCCCTGGATCCCGTGCTTGACCATGAAGTCGAGGCCACGCCGGGAGGCGCTCTGGATCGGCTGCCAGCACTCGATCGGGCGATGGATCGGGCGCGGCACCAGGGTGATCTCCCGCAGCTCGTAGCCGCGGTAGGGGACGCGGGGCGGAATGGTGTAGTGCTTCCCCTGATGGGAGAAGGACTCGCTGCTGAAGGCCTTGAAGATGATGTCGACCTGCTCTTCGAAGAGGTCCCGGTTGGCGGCCTGGTCGAGCAGGGGAGAGCCGAAGGTCTCGACCTCGCGGGTGTGATAGCCGCGCCCGACGCCGAAGATCACGCGCCCGCCCGTCAGGATGCTCGCCGCGGCGAAGTCCTCCGCCAGCCGCAACGGATGCCACATCGGGGTGATGTTGAAGCCGCAGCCGAGCCGGAGCCGCTGCGTCCGGTGCGCGAGGTCGACGGCCAGCAGGAGGATGTTCGGGATGCACTCGTAGCCTTCCGGCTGGAAGTGATGCTCCGCGAGCCAGAGCGCATCGTAGCCGGCCCGATCCATCACGGCCGCGATGGCGCGCGCCTTGTCGTAGGCGGTCACGAGGTGCTCGTTGGGGAAGCGGCGGTCGTTCACCGCGGTGCCGCCGTATCCGATGTTGTCCATGTCGACATGGCCGGCGTAGATGGTGTCGAACTTCGTGATCATTCCTCGGCTCCGGGCGTCGATGTCGCGGCGACGGAATCCCCGTGTCGCCGCGCCGCTGAAGTATACTGCGCCGGCGCGCCCTCCGCCGGGTAGAATGACTCGCCGCCAAGGAGGCGACGACGATGGACATCGGCTGTCACCTGCCCACGCAGGGCCCCGTCGCGACCCGCGACGCGCTCCTCACGTTCGCGCGCGAGGCGGAGCGACGCCGGATGGCGTCGCTCTGGGTGAGCGATCACGTCGTCTTCCCGCGCACCGCGACCGGCAGCTATCCCGGGGGACGGTTTCCCCACCCGCCCGACAAGGCCTACCTGGAGCCCGTGGCGGTGCTGGCCGCCGCGGCCGTGTGCACGACCGAGGCCCGGCTCGGCTCGTCGGTGTTCATCCTCGGCCACCGGCACCCCGTCGTGATGGCCAAGATGCTGACCACGATCGACGCGCTCTCCCAGGGGCGCCTGATCTGCGGGGTCGGCGTCGGCTGGTGGAAGGAGGAGCTGGAGATCCTCGGCGCGCCCTTCGGCGCCCGGGGCCGCCAGGCCGACGAGATCCTGCGGGTCTTCAAGGAGCTGTGGACCGCCGACAACCCGCGGTTCGACGGCGAGTTCTTCCGCTTCCACGACATCGGCTTCGCGCCCAAGCCGGTGCAGAAGCCGCACCCGCCGATCTGGGTCGGCGGAGACAGCCCGGGCGCCTTCCGGCGCGTCGTCACGCTCGGCGACGGCTGGCACGCGACCTCGAAGACGCCCGCCGAGCTGCGCGACGCCCTGGCGCGCCTGCGCGCCACCGCCGACGCCGCGAAGCGTCCCTGGGAGTCGATCACACTGTCGCTGCGCTTCAGCCTGAGCGACGATCTGCTCGGGCAGGGCGCGCAGGCCGTCGTCGACCGGCTGTGCGAGTACAAACGCCTCGGCCTGGCACACCTCATGATCGACTTCCGGCGGGACGACCTCGGCCGGATGCTCGAGCTGCTGGAGCTGGTCGCGACGACGGTCCGCCCCGCCGTCGACGCCGCCTGAGGCCGACCGTGGCCACGCCCGGGATCGGCCTCACGCGGTTGCAGCACCTGGTCCTGTGGGTGGCGGACGTCGAGCGCAGCGTGCGCTTCTACCGCGACGCGCTGGGCTTCGAGGTGAAGTCGCGCTTTCCGGGCGCGGCCTTCCTGAAGATCCCCGGCAGCCCCGACGACCATCACCTCGGCCTGTTCGAGCAGACCGGTGTCCCGCGGCCCGACGAGCGGGTGGCGCGCATGTACCACTCGGCGTGGGAGGTCGGCGAGCTCGGCGACCTGGCGCGGGCGCGCGAGCGGCTGATCGAGGCCGGCGCGCTGGTCGGCTCGTCGGACCACGGCGTGAGCCTGTCCCTCTACGCGAAGGACCCGGATGGGCTCGAGTTCGAGATCTTCTGGACGGTGCCTGGCGGCGCTTCCGTCCCGACCCGGGCGCTGGACTTGGACGGCGAGCTGGCCCGCCGCGGCGTCACGCGGCGGGAGGGCTCCTGCGAGCCCGCCCCCGCCGCGGGGGCAGGGCGCCGCGGGCGGCGGCTCCACGTCCCGCGCCCCGGAAGTGCGCTCTCGGTACTCGGCGGGGATCTCGCGGCCGGCGTCCAGGTAGGCGCGGCGCACGGCCTCCACGTTGGGGCCGAAGACGGTCTTGCGGTTGACGCGCGCCCACTCGTTCGACTCGCGGATGGTGTCGAGCGAGCCCTGGAAGCGGGGCATGACGTAGCGGGCGAACAGCTCGTAGCTCCGCAGCGTCTGCTCGCGGTCGGCCCACTCGTGGGCGCGGAAGAGAAGCCCCCCGAAGCCCCCGTCGCTGTAGCCCTGGAGCCGCTCGATGCCGCGGATGACGGTCTCGGGCGAGCCGACCAGCGTGGTACCCATGCGCACGCCGTCGCGCAGGGGGTCGTCGGCGCGGCCGGGCGGGCGGCCGAGCGTCTCCTCGAAGTAGGTGATGGTCTCGTGCCGCTCGGCGCGCTGCACCTCGCGCAGGGCCTGCTCGTCCTCGGCCGCGACGTGGACGTTGACGACGACGCGCCAGTCCTTCCGGTCCATGCGCTTGCCGTGCCGGGCGGCGGTCTCCTCGGCGATCTTCCACTGGCCGGCCATGGCCTCGGGCCCGCCGGGCAGGCCCGCCCCGAGCGAGAGCACGCCGAGGCCGTGCTTGCCCGCCGCCACCACGCCGGCGGGGGTCATGGTGCTGGCCACCGCGATGGGGAAGTGCGGCTCGGTATACGGGGCCAGGTGCAGCCGCGCGTCGCGCAGCTCGAACCAGTCGGTCTTCATCGTGACCGGCTCCGCGCAGCGCAGGAGCCGCACGATGGCCTCCAGCGCCTCCTCCATGCGCGGGCGCTGGGTCACGGGCTCGATGCCCATCATGTACGCGTCGGACACCAGCGCCCCGGGGCCGCAGCCGAGCATGGCGCGGCCGCGCGTCATGTGGTCGAGCTGGACGAAGCGGTTGGCCACCATGAGCGGGTGGTGGTAGGGCAGGCTCGTCACGCCCGAGCCCAGCATGATGTGGCGGGTGCGCTCCGCGGCGGCGGCGATGAAGATCTCGGGCGAGGCGATGAGCTCCCACCCCGCCGAGTGGTGCTCGCCCACCCAGACCTCGTCGTAGCCGAGGTGGTCGAGCCACTCGATGAGCTCCATGTCGCGCGTCAGGGCGAGCGTGGGGTTCTCGCCGACCCGGTGGAACGGGGCGAGGAAGATGCCGAACTTCAGGCCTTTGTGGACCATGGTATCTATCGCGCGGGCAGCGCGGCGAGGGCCCGCCGGAAGCGGCGCGCGTAGCCGACGACGTCGCGATCGAGGCGGCCCTCCGCGCGGCCCGCGGCCGCCCTGACGCCCAGCAGCGCCCCGCGGCGGCCGGCGAGCCAGGCGCCCGAGAGCCGGCCCACGCCCTCCTCCTCCCGGGTCACGGTGACGACGCGGCAGGTGGGGTCCGCCCACAGGTGCTCCAGCACGTGGGTCACGATGTAGTCGGGGACCGTCGCGAACGTCCGCATGTCGTTCCGGCGCAGGACGTCCGCCACGTGCTTGGACCAGCTCTGGTCAGCCATGCCCGGGAAGCATACCGCGGTGTGGACGGCGGCGCGAGGTCGTGCTACCTGTGGATGCGCATGCGCCACGTCCGCCTCGGCCGCACCGGGTTGTCCGTCTCGCGGCTCTGCCTCGGCACGATGACGTTCGGTCTCCAGTGCGACGAGACCGCCGCGGTCGCCATCCTCGACCCCGCGGCGGCCGGGGGGATCACGTTCCTCGACACCGCGGACGTCTACCCGCTGGGCGGGGGCCTCGACACCGCGGGGCGCACCGAGGAGATCCTCGGCCGGTGGCTCCAGGGGCGGCGGCCCGACTTCGTGGTCGCCACCAAGTGCTTCGGGGCCATGAGCGCCCGGCCCTGGGACCGCGGCAGCTCGCGCAAGCACATCCTCGACGCCATCGAGGGCTCGCTCCGGCGGCTCCGTACCGACTACGTCGACCTCTACCAGCTCCATCAACCCGACCCCGAGACCCCGATCGACGAGTCGCTGCGGGCGCTGGACGACGTGGTGCGCTCCGGCAAGGCCCGCTACGTCGGCTGCTCCAACTTCCCCGCCTGGCAGGTGGCGCGCGCGCTGGGCCGGAGCGAGGTGCTGGGCGTGGCGCGCTTCGACTCCGTCCAGCCCCGCTACAACCTGCTCTTCCGCCAGGTCGAGCGCGAGCTGCTGCCGCTCTGCCAGGAGGAGGGCGTCGGCGTGATCCCGTACAACCCGCTCGCCGGCGGCTTCCTCTCGGGCAAGCACGGCCGGGAGACGGGGCCGACCGCCGGGACCCGCTTCACGCTCGGGGGCGCGGCCCGGCTCTACCAGGAGCGCTACTGGCGCGAGCGCGAGTTCGCGACCGTGGAGGCGCTCCGCCCGCTGGCGGCGGAGGCGGGGATCTCGCTCGCGCGGCTGGCGGTGGCGTGGGTCCTCGAGCATCCCGCCATCACCGCGCCGATCGGGGGGGCGAGCCGGCCGGAGCAGCTCGACGACGTGCTCCCCGCGGTGGAGAAGGGGCTCGACGCCGATCTGAAGGCGCGGCTCGACGAGCTGACGCGCGAGTACCGCCGGGGCGACGACCCGCGCTGAGGGGCTCAGCCCCGAGCGGGGGACTCTACACCGGCCGCCCGCAGGAGGACCATTACGTTCGAGGTAATTGAGCGCCATCCCGCAACGCTCCAGAATGGCCACAGCTCACACGGAGGTGCTTCGATGACCATCGATCCGGCCGTCCTCGCGGAACGCCACCGGGGGACCCTGGCCGAGCTGCTCGGCATCCGGTTCGTCGAGGCGAGCCCGGACCGCGTGGTCGCCGAGCTCGCGTTCCGGGACGCCCTGACGACCGTGGGCGGCAGCCTCCACGGCGGCACCCTGATGGCGTTCGCCGACACCGTCGGCGCCACGGCCACGATGCTGAACCTGCCGCCCGGCGCCGGGACCACCACCATCGAGTCCAAGACCAACTTCTTCGCCGCGGGGCGGTCCGGGACGGTGCGCGCCGAGTCCACGCCCCTGCATCGCGGCAAGCGAACCATGGTGTGGCAGACGCGGATCACCGACGAAACCGGGCGCCTGCTGTCGCTCACGATCCAGACCCAGATGGTGCTGATCTGAGCTGCTCGGTTGCCTGCGCTCTCGGTCGAGGGCGTGGGTCAGCGGGCTCTCGTAAACAGCTCGTAACGCTCGGCCAAGAAGTCTCGGTTGGGCCTCAGGTGAGCATGGCGCGGCACACGGATGTGCTTGCCCTCAAAGCCTTGCACACGACGGCGCCCGGAACTCGAATCTCCTTCCCATGGAACGCGTAATAATCCCGTCCGTTCTCGAACTCTTCACGGATTCGCCGGCTGACCTCGAGCCGGTATGGCGGCGTGACCGTCAGGTAGCCGCGGTCGAATAGCGTCTGGAGATCGGACCGCAGCGTTGCCCTTGACCACGCGGCGCCGGGCCTCTACGCTCACGCGGTCTCGACACCAACCAGACGCCGGGGGTTGAACGATGCGCGTGTCCCCGCAGCAGATGCGCCGCCAGCTCGTGTCCGTGTTCCAGGCCTGGGGCATGTCAGAGCCCCACGCCGAGACCACGGCGGAGATGATGGTGGAGACCGACCTGCGGGGCGTCGACTCGCACGGCATCGCGATGCTCCCGACCTACGACCGCGAGTTCCGCAACGGCCGGCTCAACATGCGCCCGGTGTTCAAGACCGTGCGCGACGGGCCGGCCATGGCGCTGATCGACGCCGACGCGTCGCTCGGCCACCCGGTCTCGGTGCGCGCGATGAACCTGGCCGTCGACAAGTGCGGGGCGACCGGCGTGGCCGTGGTGTCGGTGTGCAACTCGCACCACTTCGGCGCCGCGGCCTGCTACTCGAGGCTCGCGGCGGAGCGCGGCGTCATCGGCATGGTGACCTCGGCCACGCGCGGCGTGACGATGGTGCCGACCTTCGCCGCGGAGCCGGTCCTGGGGACCAACCCGCTCGCGTTCGCCGCGCCGGCCAGGCGTAATCCGCCCTTTCAGCTCGACATGGCGACCACGACCGTCGCCGCCGGCAAGGTGAAGATCCACAAGCTCAACCACCGGCCGCTCCCGCCCGGCTGGGTCGTGGACGGCGACGGCCAGCCGGTGACGGACGTGGAGGAAGCGTTCCGCTACGTCTTCGAGCGGCCCGAGGGCGGCATCACGCCGCTCGGGGGCACGCGCGAGCTGGGCAGCCACAAGGGCTACGGCCTGGCCGTCATGGTCCACATCCTCGGGGCCACGCTCTCCGGCGGCTCGTTCTCGCCGATCCGCAACCGCACGCAGCGGACATCCGATCCCCACAACATCGGCCACTTCTTCCTGGCGGTCGATCCGCGGGCCTTCCGGGCGGACGGCGAGTTCGAGGACGATCTCGGCCAGGTGATCGACGTGCTGCACAATGCCAGGCGCGCCGACCCGGCGCAGCCCGTGCTGGTGGCGGGCGACCCGGAACTGGAGACACGCACGGAGCGGCTCCAGGCCGGCGTGCCGATGCCGGACGACTTGATGGAGCAGGTGCGGGCGGTGGTGAAGACCGCGGGCGTGCCGTTCGTCCTCGCGCTCTAGTCGAATCACCGCCGGAGCCCCTCAGCAACGTCAACAGGACGAGTCAGGGGAGACTGGACGATGAGCTCGCCGGACAAGAGTGCCGTCGTGACGGGTGCGGGCACGGGCATCGGCAAGGCGGTCGCGGTCACGCTGCTGCAGAACGGGTATCGCGTGGCCCTGGCCGGGCGCCGCAAGGAGCCGCTGGAGAAGGCGGTGGCGGAGGCGGGGCCGTCGGGCGCTCGGGCGCTGGTCGTGCCCACCGACGTGAGCGATCCGCCGTCCGTCCGCGCCCTCTTCGCGCGGACGAAGGAGGCGTTCGGGCGCCTCGACCTGCTGTTCAACAACGCCGGCATCAACGCGCCCGGCATCCCGCTCGAGGAGCTCGGCTACGAGCAGTGGAAAGCGGTGGTGGACATCAACCTGACGGGCGTGTTCCTGTGCACGCAGGAAGCGTTCAAGCTCATGAAGAGCCAGGACCCCCGGGGCGGGCGCATCATCAACAACGGTTCCATCTCCGCCCACGCGCCTCGGCCCAACTCGGCCCCGTACACCGCCACCAAGCACGCGATCACGGGCCTCACCAAGTCGACGTCCCTGGACGGGAGGAAGTACGACATCGCCTGCGGCCAGATCGACATCGGCAACGCCCTGACCGAGCTGGCGGCGCGAATGGCCCACGGCGTCCCCCAGGCGAACGGCTCCGTCGCGGTCGAGCCGCTGATGGACGTGGCTCATGTCGCGAGCGCCGTGCTCTACATGGCCAGCCTTCCGCTGGACGCCAACGTGCAGTTCCTGACGGTCATGGCGACCAAGATGCCCTTCGTCGGTCGCGGCTGACCGGCGGGCCAGCTCAGGGCGTGCGAGGGCCGGCGAGTCCCGTCACGCGGTCGGCGAGCTCCGCGGCCTGCCCCGTGTACCGCGCGGGGTCGAGTAGCGCGTTCACCTCGCGCTCGGTCAAGTGCGGGGTGACGCGCGGGTCCTCGAGCAGGAGCGTGAATCGCTCCGGGAGGAGGCGCCTCGATGGCAGGTCCGGCTGATTCCCTGGCCAGAGCGGTCGAGCTCCTGGCGGCCGGAGCGTGGGAGCAGGCCCACGAGATCGTCCAGAAGGAAGAGTCCGCGCTGGCGGCGTGGCTTCACGGCATCGTGCACACCCTCGAGGGCGATCTCGAAAACGCGCGCTACTGGTACCGAAGGGCCGACCGCGTCTTCCCCGGCCGCGACGCCGTCCAGGGGGAGGTCGCCGCCGCCCGGAAGATGGTGCAGGGAGGGACCGAGCCCGGCCGCGCGTGAGCCTCAGCATCCGTGCCGGCACCCTCTCCGCCGCTATGCCCATCGATTCTCCTCAAGCCTGACGCGATGGGTCGTCTTCGTGCCCCCCGACTCCGGCGCCGGCCACGGATGCGACCTGCGACGCTCTCCGCTAAGCGGGCTCCCAACCGACACCACGTAGAACTTTGCGTCGCATTTCTGTTCCAACTCATCGAGTCGGCGCGCGAGGACAGAACGCCGAAGAGCATCGCGGCCCCCTGCTCGGTAAGGCGCAGAACGTATGGCCGGCGGCCCCGGTCAACGTTAGAGATCACGATCTGTGATCTCAAGCCGCCCACCGCTGGGCCGTAACTTGCACCGTGAGTCCTTGGAGGGCAACATCCGTGTGTCCGTATTCCGAGACACCCCCAAATGAAGTTTGTTATCGAGGACCCGACAGGATAGGCTTGGCGCGACCGGCGATCATGACGGCGCACAGAGCTCGAGCACGCAGTCCGAAGGTCGATCGAGTGATGGAGCGGCTCAAGGAATGGTCGCCCGGGACGTCGGCCCTCGCCATTCTCCGAGCCGGCAAGGCGCTGGCGGCGAGGCAAGCGCAACAGTTCAACACCAAGCGCCGCACGGACTTTGCCGTCGCTTTCGCCACGAAGGTGGTGGAGCGTTACTGGGAGGAGATTCAGGTCGGTTACGGGAACACCTGGCCACTTCCAACCGCCTTCACCGAACCGGACTTCCGGATCCTGACGAACGATGCCAAGTGGCTAGCCGGCGCCATCGGGCGCGCCGCGGCCCGCGTCGATCCCGTCACGGCCGGGTATTTCGTCGGGACAACGTACGCGGCGACACTGCCACCGGAGATTCGCGCGCGCTTCGGCGTGTACTACACACCACCCGCCCTCGCCGTCCGCCTCCTGGATCAGACGACGGCGGCCGGGGCAGATTGGGATACTTGCACGGTGCTCGATCCCGCCTGCGGCGGCGGCGCGTTCCTGGCTCCGGTCGCCCAGCAGATCGTTAAGCAGCTATCGCACCTGGAGCCCGAGCATCTGCTGGAGATGATCGCCGCGCGTGTGCGGGGCTTTGAGATAGACCCGGTCGCCGCTTGGATGTCACAAACCTTCCTCGAGGCGACCCTCTTGCCGACATGTCGGGCCGCGGACCGTCGTCTCCCGGTCGTCGTCGAAGTTCGCGACAGTCTCACGGAAGAGCCGAATCACGGCCGCTACGACCTCGTCATTGGGAATCCTCCATACGGTCGAGTCACCCTCTCGCCGGAGCTCAGAGCTGAGTACTCGGCCAGTCTCTATGGGCACGCCAATCTTTACGGCATATTCACCGAGCTCGCTCTGCGTTGGGTCCGGCCTGGCGGCCTCGTAGCCTACGTCACCCCTACCAGCTTCCTGGCCGGCGAGTACTTCAAGAACCTGCGGCGGCTCCTCGGCTGCGAGGCCCCTCCGGTGGCGGTCGACTTCATCGCGCATCGCAAGGGCGTCTTCGACGACGTCCTGCAGGAGACGCTGCTGGCGACTTACCGCCGCGATAGACTGCCCGGCGAAGTGCCCGTGAATCTCTTGACGCCGGTAGACGAGAGCGCGGTGCAGGTGATCACTGTGGCCGCCTTCACGCTCCCGGACGCGCCCGACGAGCCCTGGCTGATCCCTAGGGATTTTGCCCAGGCCTCGCTGATCCGACGAATGCGGAGCATGCTACATCGGCTCGCCGATTGGGGCTACACCGTCAGCACCGGGCCTCTCGTGTGGAACCGCCACAAGGATCAGCTGCGCCGTGGGCCTGGCCCCAATTGCCTGCCGCTCATCTGGGCCGAGGCCGTCACTCCAGACGGCCGATTCGTCCTGCGGGCGACAAAGCCCAACCACCAACAGTATTTCAGGCCGCGGCCCGGGGATGACTGGCTCGTCGTCACGCAGAGTTGTGTCCTGCTCCAGCGCACGACCGCAAAAGAACAGGCACGACGTCTCGTCGCCGCTGTCCTTCCCTCGCAGATACTGAAGGAGCATCGCGGGGCAGTCGTCGAGAATCACTTGAACATGGTGCGACGTCTCCAGCCCTCCCCAGCCGTGAAGCCCGACGTGCTGGCCGCATTCCTCAACAGCGGCATCGCGGATCAAGCCTTCCGCTGCTTGAGCGGCAGTGTCGCCGTCTCCGCGTACGAACTGGAAGCCCTGCCGCTTCCGCCACCCGATGCGCTCTCCGAATTGAGCCGGGCGGTCGCGTGCAGAGCCAGCCGAGAGGCGATCGACAAGATCTGTGCCCGGCTGTACGGGCTGGTGTAAGCGCCTGGATGGCCCAGCAGTTTCCGCCTGCACTTCCTCCCTTATGCAACCGCGCGGCCGTACAAAAGCGGCTCGCGGCGATCTTCCCTGAGGGCACGCCCAATCGCCTTTACTGCGTTCGGGAGATGGCGGCTGCCACCGTGTTCACCATGCTGTACGTCGGAGCAGTGGAAGGAAGCGGCCGCCCTCTTGCGCCGAAGCAGGTATACCGGATGACCCGGCAGCAGGCCGCGCGGACGCGAGACGTGGATCGCTCGAAATACGCCGAGGCTTCGCTGAGAGCGGGTTTCGCGCCGGTCGGCCAGAGATGGTATGCCGACAACACCCGAGAGCCGATCCGAGACGAAACCCTTCGCGACGGGTTAGTTGGTGTGGGCGCGGTCGTGGTCAGACCCGATGTTCCGACGACATCCGGACGCCCTCGTTACGCCTTGAAACCCTCCTTCGCCGCGCTCTTCGACCCGCATCTGACGGGAACGGCTCTCCAAGAGGCGCTCAAACGGTGGCGCACCACGCATCTCTCGCCCAGTGCGCTGGCTCGGGTGACTCTGCTCGCGAAGGCGGTAGTCTCCAGCGCGGAAGGTGTGTTGGTGAGGTTCCCGAATGGCGAGACCCGGCGGATGGCACCAGGCCCGAGTTCGGTGATCGCAAAAGCTGTGGTGGAGGAGTTCGCGCCGAGATTCCTCGGGCAGCCGGGTGTCAACTGGCTGAGCGAGAGCCAAAGCAAGGTCGTCGCTCGGGATGATGCCCTCGCCTCACGGCTCGGGTTGCGCATCGATGTGCAGCGGAACTTGCCGGACCTGCTGCTCGTCGATCTCGAGCCGGCCGAACCACTGCTCGTATTCGTCGAGGTCGTCGCCACGAATGGTGCTGTCACGGCCGAGCGTCAGGTAGCACTCCGGACTATTGCGATCGATGCCGGGTATCACACGCACCAGATTGCCTTCGTCAGCGCCTTTCTAGACCGCGACAGTCCAGGCTTCAAGAAGACTGCCTCCCGGCTCGCTTGGGGGTCCTTCGCCTGGTTCGTTTCTGAGCCCGAGCGAATCGTGCTGCTGCGGGAGCAAACCACTCCGCCCATTTTACTGAATGATCTCCTGTTCTCTGGAGGAAGGTCGACCTGACCTTCCACGGTACACGGGTACGCTAGGCGTCACCGCGATCAGGTCGGAGAACGGTGGTGACGCTGGGCACCGCGCCGCCGGGTGGCGGCTTTCCCGTCTACGGCGAGGCTCTGGCCGCCACGATCAACGAGGTGGACGGCTCGCTCGAGGTCAAGACGCGTCGCTGCCGGACGAGGTCGCATACCGGCTTGCCCGGGCGTTGCATCGAGGCGAGGTCGCCCTGGGTCGCCGACTTCCGCAGGCGCGGGAGACCACCGCTGCGAACACGGTCGCCACGGCGCCGCGCGTGGAGCTGATTCACCCCGGCGTCCTGCGCTACCTCCGCGAGATCGGCCTGGCCCGCTGAGGCCTACGTCATGGAGCGGCGCCGGCTCGGCGGGACCGACATCGTCGCGAGCGTCCTCGGCTTCGGCGGCTCCGAGATCGGCTACCAGCGCGTGGGCGTCCGCACCGTCGCGCGACTCCTCGGGAGCGCGCTCGATGCCGGCCTGAACGTGATCGACACGGCCGAGTGTTACGCGGAGAGCGAGGCCCTCATCGGCCGCGCGATCGGCGCCCGGCGGCGCGAGTTCTACCTCTTCACCAAGTGCGGGCACGCCCGCGGCTGGTCGCGCCCCGACTGGCGGCCGGCCTCGCTCTTCGCGAGCATCGAGCGGAGCCTCCGTCGCCTCGAGACCGACTACCTCGACCTGATCCATCTCCACAGCTGCTCCCTCGCGGAGCTCCAGAAGGGCGACGCCATCGCGGCCCTCGAGCGCGCCCGCGAGCGGGGCTGGGCGCGGTACATCGGCTACAGCGGGGACGGCGAGGCGGCGCGCTACGCCGTCGAGTGCGGCCGCTTCGACACGCTCCAGACCTCGGTCAGCATCGCGGACCAGGAGGCGCTCGACCTCACGCTGCCCCAGGCGCGCGCCCGGCCGATGGGCGTGATCGCCAAGCGGCCGCTGGCGAACGTCGCCTGGCGGTACGCGCGGAAGCCGGCCGAGGCCTACTACCAGACCTACTGGTCGCGGCTGCGGACGCTGAACTATCCCTTCCTGCGCGAGGCCTCCGACACGGACGTGGCCACCGCGCTCCGCTTCACGCTCGGCGTGCCGGGGGTCCACACCGCGATCGTGGGCACCACGAAGCCGGAGCGGTCGCAGCAGAACGCGGCGTCGCTGGAGGCCGGCGCCTTGCCGGCGGACGAGCTCGAGCGGATCCGCGCGCGCTGGCGCGAGGTCGCCGACGCGTCGTGGGTCGGCCAGGTGTAAGGGGCAACCGCCTGATCCCCTTGACGGGCGCCGCGAAATGTCTCACGGTGGCGAATCCGCGGAAAGGGAGGTTCGCATGCACCTCGGCTACTTCGCGATGCCGCTGCACCCGCCCGGCTCCGATCCCGCGC
>OBEQ011071811.1_pt1 | contig 19839 bp, 21 predicted proteins | sample 1670901 | NCBI WGS metagenome assembly OBEQ01 (sample SAMEA104232315, study PRJEB22302) | groundwater metagenome | biome: forest; feature: aquifer; material: groundwater | place: USA | collected 2011-08-07 | depth 5.4 m
AAATGAAAACGCTTTTGTACGCTTCAAGGAGGGGACAACGCTCGCCAAGGCAGATGCTTCGCCGTACACCGGAGATATCATCCTTACGGTTACGGCTAATCCTTCAGTTTCGCTTCCGGAGAGCACTCCTGGGATCGTCACGCTCGATACCGGCATTGCTGATACGCTGAGCGCTTCCGACGAACTTCAGATGATCTATCAGGGTGTGATTCAAGATTCCAAGCTGTTTGCTCTCTTGCCTTCCGGTGAGGTCAGCTCATTCGTGGACGGGAGGGTCGATAATAATCTCACCACCTTTGTTCTCAAGAATTTTGGCGGAAAATATGTCATCGCTGGGAAACTCGAGCAAGCTGAGAAAGTGAAGCAAGAGGTGATCGGGGTCTCCACGGCGAAGGATCCCGTAAAAGTTTTTGAGCACAAGGGCGCCTACAGTGTGACGCTGAAAGTTACCGATAGTGCAGGAGAAAGCAGTGAGGTGAATAAAACCCTAACGATTGATGATGTCACGCTTCCGAAGCCACCTTCAGAGGATCTTGCCACCCCTTCCGCGACCAATAGTCAGCCCATTATTCCGGTGCCGCAGATTCGGCCGGATGACAATACTGGTATTTCGTTCTGGTGGATCACGGTCATTGTGGTCGTCCTGATCGTCATTACGGGTGTTGTTTTCATTGTCGTTCGCACCATTCGACAGCGTCAGGAAGAGTTGGAAAAAAATCCTGAGGTGCTTACCCCTGAAATCGTTGAAAAACCTACTCCTGTCGTCAAGAAGAAAGACCCCGAACCTCAAGCACCAACCACTCCGCTTCCGAAGCCAGCGCCCAAACCACCCGAGGACAAGAAGGAAGAGAAGGGGGGGAGCGGGCCTATTCCGGATTGGCTGAAGGGATGAGGAACGGGTTAATAGTTAATTGTTAATAGTTAATAGAAATACAAAAAATCAATTATCAATTATCAATTATCAGTTAGCCAATTACTCCATGCCCGACACTCCAGTCCCCACCTCTCCATCAACGATTCCGACACCACCTCCAGCACCAACACCTCCGACGAAGAAAGGACTCTTTCTCATGGTCATGGGGCTTGGGCTCTTTCTTTTCCTGATGGTGTTTGTCTTCTTGGTAATTTTATTGCTGCAAAATGGTGGGAATAATCCCATGCTGGCGGCGCTGGGGGTCGAACCTTCTCTCTTTGTCAGTCTCCTCAAGGTTGTCGTGAGCGCGGTCTTTGGGCTTCTTGGGTTCATTGCCTTCATTATTTTTCTTATCGGGATTTTTCGACGTTTTACAGCAACCAACATAGAAGTCGACCGAAAGAAACAATCCGTCATCATGGCCCTTATTTCCGGCCTCCTCTTCGTTTTCTTTATTTTTCTTTGGATCGTCCTGTATTTTTATCTTTCCCAAATCAGCATTGGCGGCCAAGGCTCAGCCACGATTCTCAGCAATCCGGAAAGCACGCTCAACCTTACGGCGCCCATCGCGATCACCTTTACGGCGCGAGAAATCGAAAAATTTGAAGCCCAGCAAGGCGTCACGGTGACTTCCTATGCTTGGGATCTCGATGGTGATGGGAAGTTCAATGATGGGAGCGGTCGCGATATTCAGCACACCTATGATCAGGATGGCGTTTTCAAAGTGGCCACCAAAATTCTTCTGAGCAGCGGAAAAGAAATGAGTCTGGAGCATCTGGTCACCATTGCCAATGTTCTGCCCAAAGCTTCGATCAGCTACGATCCTCAGACGCTCGAAGTTCCCGCCTCGCTGACCTTGGATGCTTCTGATTCCGTGGATCCGGATGGCAACATCATTTCTTATGATTGGGATTTTGAGAGCGATGGCATCGTCGATGCTCAGGGCAAAATCGTGAAGCACACCTTTTCTGAAGCCAAACTGACGACGGTGACGCTGGCCCTCACTGACAACAGTGGCGCAACCCTGAAGCAAAGTCTGGATCTTCTCTTCCAGCCCGGAAAAGAAAAGAAAGCCACCATCGTCGTGCGTCCCGGCGCCACCGGAGAGGCTCCTTTCTTCGCCTCGTTTGACGGCTCGGCTTCCTTCATCAATGAAAAGATACAGCTTTATGATTGGGATTTTGGAGATAGTTCCACCCCTCTCCAGGGCCGCCAGGTTCAGCATTCGTACACGACCCCCGGGGACTATATCGTGAAGCTCAGTGTCGAAGGTCAGAGCGGCAAGCGCTTTGAAACGGAAGAAAAAATAACCGTCGAGAAAAAAAAGATTCCTCCCAAAGCGATAATTCAGGTAAAAAACCAAGTGGTTGCAGGAAATGCGCTCACCGGCAAAGCACCGCTGAGCGTTCAGGTCTCAGGAGCACTGTCAAAGGATACTGACGGAAGAGTCCAGGAATATCACTGGGATTTTACGGGGGATGGCAAGGACGATGCTGTTGGCCCAGAGGCAACAACTACGTTTGCAGTTCCGGGGAGTTATGAAATAGCGCTCACCGTGATTGATGACGATGACCTCAAGGGCGAGGCTCGCCTTCCGGTCACCGTCATTTCACCCGGGGTCGTCGCCACGGTCCAAGCCAGCACACTTTCCGGCTCCTCTCCGCTTGAAGTCACGCTGGACGGCTCTGCCTCGCGAGCCGACGAAGGTGCCATTATTTCGTACACCTGGAATTTTGGCGACAAGAGTCCGGAGATTATCGCAGGCGCCAAGCAGACCCATGTGTTCTCGGATGTCGGTGAACATATCGTGACCCTGACCGTCCTGACCGATCAAGGGAAAAAGGCTTCCACGAAGCTCACCCTCGTGGTGCGCGACAGCGAACTGCAGGCGGACTTCACCATGTCCCCCAAGGAGCCAACGGCTGGAGAAAAAGTGTTTTTCGATGCTTCCGCTTCTCTCGGGGACATTGCCCGGTACTATTTTGATTTCGGGGATGGTGCCATCAGCCGGGTCGTGAAGCCGGATCATACGTACGAAAAAGCGAACACGTATACCGTCACCTTGGAGGTCACCGATCGGAAAAACCGCGTGAGTCGAAAACAGCTCGACATCTCAATCCCTGCAGAGTAAACCTTAGCTATGAATTGGTTTTTGTTTGGTATCGGCGTTCTCTTTTTTATCGAGGTGGCGTTGATCGTTTTTTCTTTTGTCCGCCACGCTCGCTTGCTCTCCTGGTTTTATGGCGCAAGCCTTCTTCTCGGACTTCTCTTCGTCGGATGTTTTTTCGGATATTCACTTTTTTTGGATAGCATCGTGAGCGCTCATCCCGAATGGTCGCTTCAGCTTCTTTCAAGTTTTTTGAATGTGAGCTCAATCCTTCGTCAGCTGGTCGTGTATTTTTTTCTCTTTGGTCTCGAGGGACTTCTTTTGACCGTTATGCTGTGTATTTTTAGTCTTGCCTCTGGCCAGCTTGGCACGCTCAAATCCTTCCTGCTTCGTGCTCAAAGCCTTGGATGGCAAGCGCTGTTTTTTTCCGCGCTCACACTTTTCTCAGCTCTCCTCATGAAGGATCTCGGCGTGCTCCTCACGGACACCGTGCTGACGCAGCTTTTTGAATTCGCGAGCTTTGTCTTTCTTCTCCAGCTTTTTCTTCGCCTCATCGACAGTCCCTACCTCAAAACCCCGGCGCTCTTTCTCGAATATACATTTGTCTGTGGACTCCTCATGACGCTCGGCCGGTTTCTCCTTTCGTTTTGGCTTTTTTCTTGGGAAGGCGTCGATAGCGCGCGTTTCTTTTTCTTTGATCAGCTCATCGCCTTTCTCTTCAGTTTTCTTCTGAGCGGTTTGCTGGGCACCTTTTTTGTGCGAGCCTATTTTATTTCCCCGTTTTTCCTGATCAAAATCTCCCAGCTTGTGCCCTTCTTCTCCCGTCTGGTGTTTCGACTCATGGGGCACGAATTCAACAATCCTTCCGCTCAGATTGCCATCCGAAAAGGTATTGTCCTCAGCTTCTTCCTTGGATTTCTGCTCCTGCTCTTCCTCTTTCTCGAATGGACCCTCCTGCTCATTGCGGGTTTCTTTGTCGCTTATTTCCTCCTTTTCCTCTTCCTCGACCGTCAGCACAATATGATGGTCAGGGGGGAAGTGGTGGAGGAAAGGTAGGGCTTATTCCTTCTGATAATCCTCAATATTGGTTTTCTCCAATTCCGTCACTTTCTCTTCTCGCGCGGTGATGGGATTGTAGGCCTGGTAAAAGAGGCTGATGAGCTCCTTGGATTGGAGCTCCTGCACGCGGACATTCATGCCATTGAGACCTTGCTCCACTTGGTTGATGCGTTGCGTCAGTTTTTTGCGCAGGTCCTTGAACATGCGTCGACGCGCAAGTGCTTTGCTCACGGAGTCGTCTGGGAAAAGGTGCGAGACAAAGGTATCGATGAGGCCGATCTTCGTGCCGGTGGGGGCATCGACGGGGATCACGACGTAGAATTTTTTCTCCATGATGTCCGCATACTCGACGAGCTTCTCGATGTATTCCTCATACTCCGCGGTTTGCTGACGAAGCAGGGGATTGTCTTGCCTTTCTTTCAGCTCGTTCAAATTCGCGAGGTAGTTATCGATATCGAGCTTCTTGCTGCGAATGACAATTTGGATCGGGAATTCGAGAGAGTTCAGGAAGGACTGATAGCCGTAGATGAGCGAATTTTGTTCTTCTTCGGACTTCAGATTGAAGTTCACGGAGGTCGCTTGGAGCACGGCTCGAAGGCCGCCATTTTTCAGGACCACGGTATTGTTGTGAATTTCAGAAATCGGGAGGAAGCGCTGCGTGGCGCTATTTCGATGCTGGGCCGGTCGCGCCTTCACCGTATCTTTGCTGACGGCTTCCTCCTGCTTTTTCGGCATGACGACCATCTTGATGATGACGGCAATGACGACGAGCAGGATGATGGCGAGAATGACGATGAGGATTGTTAACATAAGAGGTTTTACTTCTAGGTTTTAGGGTTGAGGGTCAAATGTAATCGTTGCTCCTTGGCGCAGTTGGTCAGCGGTGAGAGATTGGCTCATTGTTGGACCACCCCCTTGGTCCCTCTCCTTGGCAGGAGGGGGAGATACCTTTTGCTCCGCTTTCCCCTCTCCAGCCAAGCCCGCCTGCCGGACGGGCAGGGAGAGGGGTGGTTCGCCAGCGGCGAACCGGGGGGAGGTCGGTTCTTCCACAATCATCGGGACAGCTGGTTCTTCGACTATCATGGGAACGTGAGGCTCTTCAACGATCATCGGAAGTGCTGCCTCTTTCTTTTCTGTCATTCCGACCGAGGTCGGAGGCCGAGCGGAGGAATCCCTTGGAGGGAGAAAAGGAGTTGGTTCTTGAAATTTTTTCTTCCTCCTTCGCTTTCTTTTTTTCTTCAACACAAGACCACCCCCTTGATCCCCCTCCTTGGCAGGAGGGGGAGATACAAATGCCATTTGGACTGGGGCGGGTGGTACTGGCGTGGTAGCAGGAGCAGGTGGAGGCTCTGCTTTTTTTAGCGTGTCGAGCATGTCGGTAATATCGCCGACATTTTTCAAGCTTTCTTCTTTTTCGGTTTGTGCGGCTTCAACCTTCTTTTGGGCTTCTTTGGCCTTGAGCTCTTCCGGCTCGACGTAGTTTTCATCCACCACCACGCGATCCATTCCCTTCACCCACATCCGCTTACTTGGCGTTACGATCCGCTCGAGGAGGATGATGAGATAGCGATGAAAGGGGAGATTGGCGATCTTCAGAAACGCAAATGCTGCGGTCAGGAGTCCAATGAAGGCCACGGGAGGGAACCACAAGACTCCCGGGAGCCCTTGTCGGTACAGGATCGTGTAGACCGCATAGGCAAAGCCAAATCCAACCACACAAATGATGAGCTGTGCCAGGGTAAGGAAAGCCACAATGCGGTCGGCCTGTTGCACGTCTTGGGGAACTTTGAATTGCATAAGGTTGATTCCCACCATTATACCCCAAAAACCAGCTTTTGAGAAGGCTTATTTCCAATCTTTCAGATGCATGATGTGACCTTCATGCTGCGTTTTCTTGATATAGCGTTCATCGACCGTCAAGAAGGTTCCATGCTGAAGCATGGCAAGCGCATGATACGAGATGTCGTAATAAATTTGGTCTGGATATTTTTTCATCAATTGATCCGCAAGATTCAGCCATGGCTCCTTGGGTTGATGGGTTGGAAGATCAAGGGAAAGAATTTGCTGCAGTGACCGAAATGCTGCAACACGTTTTTTTCGATAGAGGGTACTTGCCATTTCTGCGAAGAAATGAGACGGCACAATACCTTGTAATTGTCCTCCAATGAGAGATTTTAGGACTTCTGAGGCTTCTTGCAGGAAAAACTCATCATCTTCGATGAACCATTTTATGGCTACGGAAGCATCGATCACGACCGGTTGAAGAAGTGTCATAAGCTGTTGCGATAACGGATTTCTCGAAGAATAGTCAAGCTATCTCGCGGATCATCCGATGGAATGTTTTTTGACTCTTCCCGAATTTTGAGAATGTTTCGGTAGGCTTCTTCGTGCTTGAGTTTCCGAATCCCATCTTCAATCCAGTGCTCCACGGTCTGACTTCGCTTGCCTGAGGGCACGTTGTTGTACAGTTCTGTCATGACGTTGTGATGGAGAACGAAATTAACCCTGACTTTTGTCGTTCGAGGTGGAACGGATGCGGAGAAAGTTGTCATAACAATGAAGTATAAATTATACACACAGATTATACTTCAAGTCTCCCGATACCGTCAAGAGAGCTTCTCTATCATCGGCATGTCTCCCACGAGCGGGCGCAAATACTCGACCCCCGCCTTGGTGACGGTTTTTGTCGTAGGATCATAATATTCTTGTGGCAGTTTTCTCGTTTTTCCGGCAACTTTTTGAAGATCAACGATCCCGAATTTCGCCTTGTAGGGCTTATCTGAGACCCGATTGATCGTGATGGATCCGGACTGTCGACGATTTTCGACAATATGACCCACTGCCAGGCGGCCGACTTCGGCAGCCTCTTCTCGATCGACCATATTCACGTCGGGATAGCAGCGCTGCGGGTAGCCGAGGGTGTCTTGTCGGACACGGGAAATGCCCAGTTTCTTTTTCAAAAAGTTCGCCAGCAGGTCGCCGAGCGGAAGTCCGGAAAGCCGCACATTGCCATGGTCATCAATTTCTTTTTGCACGAATTTCGTAATGATGGGTTCGCCATCAGAGGCGCTCACGCCTTCGCTGATGCCCACCACGGCTCGTCCATGTTTTTCAAAAGTTACCTGAACATCGTTGGCAAAGCTCTCCAGATCAAACGTATATTCAGGAGGATAAATCAAGTGCGCTCCGCCCAGAGCGGCGGCGGTCGTGAGGAATCCGGCATGACGACCCATCATGACCAGAAGGTGAATGCCCGGCAGCGAGGCATTGTCGAGATTCACCCCGAGCGAAGCTTTGGCCACAAATCGTGCCGCCGAAGGAAACCCCGGACAGTGATCATTTTCCATCAGATCATTGTCCACCGTTTTGGGAATGTGAAAGCCCTTCATCTCATAGCCATCCTTGGCCGCGAACTTCAAGATAATGTCGATGGTCTCCGACGAATCATTCCCGCCGATGTAGAGGAAGGCACGGATATCGTTCTTCTTCAGCACCTTGAGAATATGCTCGCAGTACGCTTCATCCGGCTTGTCGCGCGTGGAGCCAAGAGCACTCGCCGGTGTCTCGGCGACCCGCATGAGTTTGGCATTGTCGAGGCTGTGGAGCGGGACGAAGGCTTCCTTCACGATTCCCTTGATACCGTTTCTTGCGCCCCAGATTTCAAAATTATTTTTCTTAGCTTCCAGGATCGCCCCTACGAGCGATTGGTTGATCACGGCTGTTGGACCGCCACCTTGGGCAATCAAAATGCGCATAGGGAAGGTAAATCTGATACGATTCTAACAGACTCTTCTCTATGTTCGAAAATATTCTTGGAAACGACCGGATCAAAACCCAACTCGAACGCGATCTTCGCTCTCGGCGTCTCCATCATGCGTATCTTTTTTCCGGCCCGGATCACATCGGTAAGATGGCCTTGGCCCGGGAATTTGTGAGCGAGCTTCGAACCGGAAAAGCCTTCGATGAGAAAAGTCCTTTTGCCAGCCAGTGGAATGCCGGTGAAGGCCCGGGGTTGCTTATTTTTTTCGATCGTGGAGAATCGTTGAAAGTCGAGGAAGTAAAAAAAATTCAACAGCACGTTTTTCGAAGAACTGCGGAGGATAGCACTTCTTTCTGCATCATCGAAAATGCCGAACGCATGACTCGGTCGACAGCCAACTCCTTCTTGAAAATTTTGGAAGAACCCTCCGAGCGTTTCGTTTTTATCCTCACCACGCGTCAGGAGCAAAAGCTCCTGCCCACGATCCGATCACGCTGTGTTCTTTTTCGATTCAACGCCTTGCCAACATCATTTGTAGAGCATTCTCTTCGCACGCGAAGTTCCGACGAGCTGCTGATCCAGGACATCAAAAAACTTTCTGGTGGCAAGATAGGGCTTGCCGTCAGGCTGCTTTCAGATAAAGCCTTTCTGGAACGCCTCGCTCGTCTCTGGGATTTTGCCATGCTGGTGATGGAAAAAGATCTTCCCGATCTTTTTACCCTTGCCGAACACCTTAGCTCCGACGAATTTGACAAGAGCGACTTGCTTCATTTTTTCCGATTCTTGGCTGAGAAACTTCGTCAAGACCATCCACGAGCTCACCTTCCGCAGCTTTCCAACCTTCAGCGAATGCGAAGCCTTTTTCAAGACACGCAAGTGAATAGGAGGTTGCAGCTCGAAGATTATTTTTTGAAAAACTTCTGAGTCGCTATTTCTTTTTCATTTCTCAATTGCTAGAATGGTCGTTGTCTTACAAAGAGTTTGTTCCCCATGTTCCTCCTTTCCACTGACAGTCTTCGTGGGTACGGCATCAATCGGATTTTTTCCTTTGCCAAGGACAGTGGCTTTGAAGGCCTTGAGCTGGGGCTTGATGGGCGTCTTTTTGACACCCAAAATCCCGCCTACCTCAATCAGCTGAGCAAAGAGCACGCGCTTTCGGTTCGTGTCGTGAAGAATTTCGTGGGCAGCTCGATCACCCAGACGACCCTTGCTTGTGAAATCGCTCAAGCCATCGGGGCCCAGGTGCTCGTCATCGAGCCTCCGAAGATTTTTGATTTCAAATACAAGGATTTCCTCAAGCGGCAGGTGCCGGTTTTCCGGAAGAAGTACGGCATCACCATCGCGCTGAAAAATGGCCCTTCCGAATACGTGTGGGGCATTCTCCCCGGCAGGTCCATGAACTCTATTCCCGATCTTCAGAATTTCAAGGAAGTCTGTCTCGATGTTTCCAATCTCTATGGCAAAAAGCTTGATCTCATCCGTGCCTACGAGATGGTCAAGGCCTACCTCGTGCATGTTGAGCTTTCCAATGTTTATCACGACCTCGACCACAGTGCGCTCGACGAAGGCATCATGCCGCTCGAGAGTTTCCTCACGAAGCTCAATCGCGATGGCTACGAGCACGATATCTCCCTCCTCGTCCGACCCAAGGTGCTCAGGGCAGGCGATGACAAGGGCGTTATGAAACACCTGGAGAAGGCCATGAAATTTTACCACAAATACATTTCATAAGTTTGTCTATTTGATTTTTTAGTCATTGGCTTCTTGGAGACAAAATCAAAAAGATACCATTTGTTGACTATGTCAAATAATTTCTGTATCTTTACTTCAGAATTTTCTTTTAAAAGCCTTTGAGAAATACCTTGTTGAGAAATTTTTCTGAGAATACCTTCTCTTTTGAATCTCTTGTGCGAGAAATAGTGAATTTTGAGCAAAAAGAAGCGATTTTTCTTTTAAAAAAGCCATAATAGGCTTGGTATTTTTTCGGAAGCTTATAAAAAAGAAGATGTTCTCTTCATTTTTTAAGAAAAACAATATGGAAAATCTTCTGCCCGGACTGATTGGAGCACTTGTAGCCGGAATTCTCGTCTTTCTCCTGGTGAGACCAAAGGTCAAGGATAAGAGCGAAGAAATCGAGCGACAGAATAATGACAAGATGGAAAAAGCTCGGATTCAAGCTCAGCAGGTCGTTTTGGAGGCAGAAAAAAGAGCCCTTCAGATGGACGATCGAGTTTCGAAGAAGATGAGCAAGGCTCAGGATGACGAACGCGACATGCGTCAAAAGTTTGAGAAAATGGAAGAACGCCTGGTGACACGTGAAGAAAATCTGGAGAAAAAGCTTGAAGAATTGGAAAAAAAGATCGAATTGGCTCGGGAAAAGGAGCAGAAGGCGGAAAAAACTCGAGAAGAGCTTGAATCCATGAAGGGCCAGGAGATCAAGAAGCTGGAAGAAGTTTCGAAACTTTCCCAGGACCAGGCCAAGGAACAGCTTATGAAGCACGTCGAGGAGATTGCCTCGTCGGACATCAAGAAGAAGATTGTTCAGGAGGAAGAGAAGGCCAAGGAAATCGCTTCTGAAAGGGCACGATGGGTCATTACCCAGGCGATCCAGAAGTACGCGGCGGAGGTGACTTCGGACTCCACGGCGACGGTGGTGACGCTCCCGAGCGACGATATGAAAGGTCGCATCATTGGCAAGGAAGGGCGCAACATCAATGCCTTCGAGCACCTGACGGGTGTCGATGTGATCGTGGACGATACCCCAAATTCCATCATCATCTCAGGTTTTGATTTGCTTCGACGTTATGTCGCGAAGATGACCCTCGAGCGTCTTATCGAGGACGGTCGTATTCACCCCGCTCGCATCGAAGAGACCGTCGAGAAGGCCAAAGAGGAAGTCTCCGAATTGGTCAAGCAGCTCGGTGAGAAGGCGGTGCTCGAGATCGGTGTTGGCAGCCTTCACCCCAATCTCGTGAAACTCATCGGCCGTCTGCGATTCCGAACCTCCTACGGTCAAAATGTCCTCAAGCATTCCCTGGAAGTTGGCTTCATCGCGGCCGCCATGGCGGCGGAAGTCGGGGCCAATGGGGAGATCGCCAAGACCGCGGGATTCCTCCAAGACATCGGCAAGGCCGTGGATCACGAAATCGAGGGCAGTCATGCCCTGATCGGCCGAGACATCCTCGAGAAGTTTGGTGTCGACAAGCGAATCTCTCAGGCCGTGGGCGCTCATCACGAAGATATCCCTCCGGTGGCGATCGAGGACTACCTCGTGATGGCTGCAGATGCTATTTCCTCCGCTCGTCCCGGTGCTCGTCGAGAAAACGCTGAGGCTTTCGTGAAGCGCATGAAGCAGCTCGAAGAAATCGCCAATCAGCACTCCGGGGTGAGGAAATCCTATGCCATCCAGGCGGGTCGTGAAGTGCGTGTGTTCGTGGAGCCGGACAAGATCTCCGACATTGCCATGATGGAGCTCTCCAGAAATATTGCCCATGAGTACGAGAAGAATCTTGAGTACCCTGGGCAGATCAAGGTTCACATCATTCGCGAAACGAGAGCTGTTGAATATGCGAAATGATTGATACTCATTGCCATCTCTGGTTCGAAAATTTTAAAGGAGAAGTTCCACAAGTTGTTGCACGTGCGAAAGAAGCCGGAGTGCACACGCTGATCTGCGTTGGCTGCGACGAGGAAAGCTCACACCAGTCTGTCGAAATCGCAGGACAGTATGACAATGTTTACGCGGCGGTGGGGGTACATCCGACGGAAGTAAAGCTGGTTCAGGGCTCTGTCTTGAACCAGCGTTTGTCAATGCTCTGGCTTTCCGAACTCATTCGAAGCTCCAAAAAAATCGTTGCCATCGGCGAAACCGGTCTTGATTATTTTCATCAGCCCTTTGATCGTGAGCTTCAGATGAAATTTTTTAAGGAGCATTGTCTGATCGCCCAGGAGTTCGATCTTCCCGTTATTGTCCACCTGCGAGCGACCAAGGAATCGAAGGCGTTTTCGAAGGAACTGACGGCGGTTGAGAAAGATTGTTTTACCGTCCTTGATGGCGTTGGCATGAAACCCGGAAAAGTCCTCTTTCACTGCTTTTCCGGTGATCGCACCATGGCCGAGGAAGTCCTAAAGAGGGGATGGCATCTTTCTTTTTCTGGAGTGCTCACCTTCCCTCGAGCTGAAGAGCTTCGAGAAGTGGTTAAGATGTGCCCTCTCGATCGAATGGTCGTGGAAACGGACTCTCCGTTCTTGGCACCGAATTCGAAGCGGGGGCAACGAAATGAGTCGGCCTACGTTGTCGAAGTGGCGCAACTCATCGCGGAGCTGAAGGGGATTTCATGCCGCGACGTGGGGCGGAATCTTGACAAAAATGCGGAGGATCTCTTTGGACTCAGGTAAGTCCGGTTCTTCTCCCTCTTTTTTTTCTTTCTGGGGCTCGACGGCTTCGAGCAAAGTTTTTTTAATTTCTGCTGGAACTGCAATACCTTCGATGAAGTTTTGAAGACTTTTTGGCGTCACTCCCACCTTGAGCAGAGCCTTGATGATTTCCCCCATGGCTCCCAGAAAACGCTGATCAATCTTTGCCCCACTGGCATGCCCCCTTTCCAGGAAATATTTTCCAATCAGCAGTTTTTGAGCAATGCCGGGAATGGCATCGATGTCGCTCCCCGGTCCGCGCGTAAATTCGAAATAAAAACTGGTCGATGACGACTCAGCCTTCTTCTCTTTTTCCTTCTCCTTTTCTGTTTTCAGAGCTTTGTGGGCTTCGCCGAGGGTTGCAAGAATGTGATTGAGATGCTCAACTTCCGCTGTTCTTGATCTCTCGGCTAATTCTTTCTGCTGAATCGCTATGGCTAATTGTTCTTGTGTCAGGCAAAGCTGATCCTTGATACGCTGCAATTCATCATCTTCTTTCGGCTTTTTTGACACACATCCGGAACAAAGGATCACCAACAATGCCAACGCGAAGAGTGATGGCCGACCGCACGGAGATTCTTGTTGTTCATGGCGCCTCAAGATATTCATGGGTGGCATGGTACAGGCACTTTCATTTTTTTGGAAGGTGCTGGGAAATTTTCCTAAGAGGTCATCCTGAGCTCCTCTCTTCGTCCAACTTCGGTTCCTTCGTCATGAAATCCCTGATCGGATCACTGAGGATGAGACTGATAAGCTGGAGAACTTCACGATGAATGATTCCCAGCTTTTCCAAAGCTCTTCCTGTATTGAGATCTTCAGACTGGTTGATATGCCACTTCAATTCCGAGAAGATATCTCGCACAGCGTTTCGAACGGAATCAATCGTCTCAAGGCAGTGTGTGAGAGGTTTTTCTTCAGATACAGGCTCCAGCTCATCTCCTTCTGTTTCTCTTACGATCATCACCATGGCATGGGAAAAATCCCAAATGAATTTCACCAGGAATAGAATGGCATAGAGTAATTTTTCCGTATGAGGAGGAAAGTATGGTTTTTCCTGAGGTATTTTCCCATCAAAAATAGCTTGATCCATCTGATGGAAGGCGGCTAAAAGATGCCCCATCAGGCCTCCGTCATTTTCAAGACTTGGCGGAGAATTCTGCTGCTCCCACCATCCGAGCTTATCATGCAGATAATCGATCATCGTTCCACTCTTCATTTCTCGTATGCCTTGGGTAGTATTAATCTTCTTGAAAGAGACCAGGAAATCCAAAAGCCCAATGACAATGCGATCCTTTGAAGACCCTTCGATGTGTTCAAGAATTTTTTGCATAGATTAAGCTCATTCATCTTCACCACCATACTTTATATATTATAATATAAAAATAGTCATCAAATATTGACTTTTTAAGTAAAATTGATATACTTTAAGTATTCTTATTTATATTATAGTATGCAATCTTTAGGTCGAAAAATCATCTCTGCAACGATTTCATCTTCCTTTGTCCTTTGGCTGGATCAAACTTCTTCGCATGTTGGCATGCCGAAGTCCCGTCTCCTGGAGGAGGGTCTTCGGCTCTTGAAGCAAAAGATGGAAGGTCAGGAGAGACAGGCTTTTGACCAGGAGCTTCAGGAAGGAATTGAGAGAATTCTCACTTCGGGCGAGGATCAGGTCAGCATTGCGGAGGGCTCTCATGACCAGAGCATTGGAGAAGAACTTCTTTCATGAACGATGTATGAACTATGAACGCGGTGATGTCATCCTAGTGTCGTTTTCTCCGGTTATTGGCTCAGAACAGGCCGATGTTCGGCCGGCTTTGATTGTCAGCAATGAACTTTTTCATCGACTCAGCATTGTCACCGTGGCAGCGATGACTTCAAGGATCATCATTTCTCCCGGGCGGGTCGAGATCACACCAGATTCTGGTAATGGTCTCGACAAGCCATCTGATGTCCTGGCATATCAGGTACGCACCATTTCTACCGACCCAAGACGTATCTTGAAAAAATTGGGAAGGGTTTCTCAGCATGATCTGCAAAGAGTCGATGGAGCTCTAAAAATTGCTTTGAAGCTTGTTTGAGATCTTCGCCAGTCATCCGTTTTTTTGACACGGGTGTGCTATGATGAGTGCTGTTTCACCATTTTTTTATGGTTGGGCGTGGCATAGTGCGTCCTGATGAGGCGACAGAAAATGGGAGGCGGAGACTCGAAGAGCTTCGTCGTTTGCCTCCTACCCCTCCTTTAGAACATCCTGCCAAAAGGGAGGCTGCTGTGAGAAAGGCAAGGGAGGAAAGTGCTCGTATTCTTGGGATTGACCCGGATGCTCCGCCGGATGTTGTTCACACAGCTCGAAAGAGATTGGCCGAAAGGTTTATTGATGCTGCACCAGCAGGGTCGCCGCCACAACAGCGGCCGTCTCCGTCCGAAGCACCTGGGATCCGAGGGAGAGTGGCAGAAACCCTGCGGCGAGTGATTGCTCCACTTCGCGTGGGGTGAAATCGCCAACGGGACCGAGGAAGAGGTTCGTTGGCTGGTTACTGGTTTCTGGTTGCTGGTAGTCTTTTTTGTCATTCCGACCGAGCCGAAGGCGAGCGGAGGAATCCCTTGGAATGCACAGGGTTGCTATGAGATTGACCTTATGGGATTGCTTCGTCGCCCCTTCGGAGCTCCTCGCAATGACAGCGTGAAATTCCACAGGTGCATTGATTGCCGGCAACTTCGTCCTTCCCGACTGCTCAGCCGCTTCTTGAATAATGCGATTCAGCCGCTCGAGCTTGCGGAGTTTCTTGACTTCCGTTCGCTCCGTGATGAGTGGCGTGAAGCTGGCGACGCCAATTTCCGCGCACTTCTCCACCATCCACTCCCAGCGAGAAGGATTTTTGAGAGGAGGGACAAAGAGGTGAACTGGTTTCTGGTTACTGGTATCTGGTTTACTGGTTTTTTGAAGGACATTGCCTTTCACCTGAGTTTTTTCAATGGTTGTCAATTCAACTTCATATTCGTGCTCGGTGTTATCGAGCAAGACAATGCGTTCGCCCGCGCGAAGTTTGAGGACTCGGCTGAGCTGATGAACGAGTTCCTCATCGTCGGAATGAAAGAGATCTCCGTGAAGGCTTTGCGGATCAATGAAGAAACGGTGCATGTTAAGGAAGGAATGTTAGGATTTTTAGGATCGTTAGGAGCCTTAGGAGGATTCTAAACGAAACGAGTTAATGTTAGAATACATGAGTATTTGACTGTTATGAAAACAATTTTATTGGCTGGTGGCAGGAGCAAACGGGTGAAGCCCGTCGAAGACAAGTGCTTCGTGAAGATCTGTGGCAAGATGCTGATCGAATGGCAGATTGAGGCGTTGAAGAAAGCCGGATTCACCGACCTCGTCATCGTCGGCAATCATTCGAATGTCGAACGGCTTCGACAGCTGAAGGCCGGCGTTGTGGTGGAGCAAGAAGAAAAAGATGGCATGATCTGGGGCATGATGGCGGCGAAAGAAGAGGTAATCGATGAGGATAGCATTCTGGTGGTCAGTTCGAATGATGTGGTGGAGGAAAGGCTTTGGGAAAATGTAAAATTAAAAATGAAAAATGAAAAAGAGAAAGATGGTTTTCTCGTTGGTTATAAAGTTTCCCGATACTTTCCCGGGGGATATTTAGAGGTGAGCTCGGATGGTTGTGTAAAGAAGATTGTTGAAAAACCAGGAGAAGGGAATGAGCCGTCGGATCTCGTGAATCTGGTGATTCATTTTCATCGCGATGTGGGGGGGTTGTATGAGGCCCTCGGGGCCTCCCCCCAACCCCCTCCTTCCGCCACGGCGGACAGGTGGCAGGAGGGGGGGCAGGACGATCTCTACGAAAGGGCCCTTCAAAAGCTCTTTGATCAGGAAAAAAAATATTCTGTCCTCTCCTACGATGGCTTTTGGCAGGCGATCAAATATCCTTGGCACCTGCTTCGCCTTGCGGAATTTCATCTGGAGAAGCTTTCGCGAAACATCTCTCCTGATGCTGAGATTGCGAAGACCGCTGTCGTCAATGGAAATGTTGTGATCGAATCGGGCGTCAAGATTCTCGACCATGCCGTGATCAATGGCCCGGCCTACCTCGGGAAGGGGAGTATTATCGGCAATCACACGCTGGTTCGCAGCAGCTCTCTGGGTGAGCGTTGCGTGGTGGGTCATGCCACGGAAGTGGCTCGCTCCCTGCTCCAAGACGAGGTGTGGATGCACAAAAATTACATTGGCGATTCGGTCATTGGTTCGAATGTTTCATTCGGTTCCGGCACGGTGACGGGGAATTTGAGGCTCGATGAAGGTGAGATCTCGGTAGGACCCCCTAACCCCTTTGAAAGGGGGGATAATGCAAGAATCAATTCTCGAAGAAGCAAACTGGGACTCATCACCGGCGACAATATCCGAGTTGGCATCAATACCTCCTTCATGCCAGGCGTCAAAATCGGTTCAAATACTATGATCGCAGCTGCGCTATCGATCGGGGAAGACGTCGAAGAGGGGAAGTATGTGAAAGCGGCAGGAGATGTGAGAGTGAATGTGAAGCTCATCGCAAAGCGATCGTAGCTTTCTCGAGTCCCTCCCTCGTCCCCGTATCCAGCCATTTCCCTTTCATTTCGACAGCCGTAATTTCTTCTTCATTCAGGAGCGACTGAAGAGCGTCAATAAGCCTAATTTCTCCGCTGTCAGAATATTTCTTTTCAAGATGCTTCCAGATTGAGGCGGTGAGCAAATACCTTCCAATAATTGCAGAGCTTTTAGCTTTTAGCTTATAGTTTTTAGGATCAGGCTTTTCGATCAGGGAAGTAATCGTATTGTTCGAAATCTCAGCAATGCCGAAATTCTTTGCTTCTTCGCTCGCAATTTGCTGAACAGCAATCACGCAGTTTTTATTTTCGTGGTGTGCTTTTTTAAGCTTCTCAACAACCTCATCACCTCGGTACAGACAATCACCGAATATCACCAGAAATGGCTCATCTCCAATTAATTTTTTAGCCTGCAAAATCGCATGTCCATCTCCCATTTGTCGATCCTGCTCGACAAAATGAAATGTCGCCAGGTTTCGAATCGCTTCGAGCTGCTTCGCTTCCTCTATTTTTCCACGTTTCATCAGCTCTTCTTCGTACCAGGTCTTTTCAGCGAAATATTCTCGCACCATTTCCTGGCCCTTCGAATAGACAAAAATAATGTCTTTAATTCCCGCTGTGCTGAGTTCCTCCAATGGGGAAGCACTCTCCTCAACCGATAATTTCGCAAAATCCGCGAAATTTCGGTTTCGGAGTCCTTCGCTACGGGTCCCGCTACGCAGGCCGCCTCCGCTTCGGACCCTGCTTCTCGCCACTTCCTCCACAATCCACTGGACACAGGGCTTGCCGGCGACCGGCAACATGGCTTTTGGGATCACCTTGGTAAGGGGGAGAAGCCTCGTTCCAAGGCCCGCAATGGGAATGACACAGGTTTTAGGTGTTAGGTTCATTAGGTTGTTAGGTTTTCAATTGTTATTATACATGAGCTTAAAAACCACTGTTGAAGAAGCCAGAAATCATACTTCGCCTCCTTCGTTTCCCTTTCGATTTTTTTGCTGTTTTTGGCGCCTTTGTGCTGTCCTACGTTCTTCGCGCACGGCCGGAACTTCTGCCGTTCGTGCACTTGCAGAGTCCAGTTCTTCTTCCTTGGAGTGATTATCTTTGGTTTAGTCTCCAGGCGGCTCTTCTGGTCGTCGCAATCTTTGCCTGGGAAAAGATGTATAGCTTGCGTAAATCCTATCGATTTCGCAAGGAGTTGCGGCGTTTGCTCACGCTCTTGGGGGCAGCGTATACGGTAATCATTCTGTATTTCTTTGTGGTGGGAATTCAGTTTTTTTCTCGTTTCATTTTGGGCGTTTCGTTCGTGCTGGCGATTATTTTTATGGTGCTGCATCGTCTTGTGCTTCGCATGATTCAGCATGCGCTCTGGCGACGAGGCATTGGTCAACGGCGTGTTCTCTTCATTGGTGAGGGCACTATGTACGACGTGCTTTCAGAGCGCTGGAAGCATTCGCTCGGCTTTGAAATCCTGGGAAGACTTGCTTCTTCTCGCGCTGCCGAAGAGCTGGAAAGCGTTGCTCTTGAAAAGGACGTGGAAGAGGTCGTTCAGGTTTCGCTCGTTGCGAACGCGGAAAAAATCGTAGAGTTTTGCCAGCTCAATCATATCGACTACCGATTTGTGCCGAACATGCTGGAAGTTCAGCGCACGAATGTGGAGATGGATTTTGTCGGAGAAATCCCCGTCATCACGCTTCGCTCTTCTGCGATCGACGGCTGGGCGCGGGTGCAGAAGCGAACCTTGGACATTCTCGGTGCAGGTCTTGGTCTCATCGTTCTTTCTCCACTGCTCACCCTTATCGCGATCGGAATCAAGCTTGATGACGGAGGACCGGTATTCTATCGAAGCAAGAGAATCTCTCGGAAGAAGACCTTCTGGATGTGGAAATTTCGTTCCATGGTCAGGGATGCGGACATGAGGAAGTCCCAATTGGTCGCCGAGAATCGGAGGAATGGGCCGCTCTTCAAGATTGAAAACGACCCCCGAGTTACGAGATTTGGGAAACTCCTTCGCAAGACCACCCTCGATGAGCTTCCGCAGCTCTGGAATGTGCTCCTGGGAGATGTCAGCTTGGTCGGGCCGCGGGCTCATCTGCAGGAGGAAATCGCCCAGTACGAAAAGCATCATCGCAAGGTACTCGCCGTGAAGGCCGGCGTCACCGGTCTGGCTCAGGTGTCAGGTCGCAGCAAGCTGCCTTTCGAAGAAGAGGTGAAGCTCGATCTCTACTATCTGGAGAACTGGTCGCTGTGGATGGATCTGAAAATTATTCTTCGAACTTTTGGGGTCTTGCTGGATGGAGAATAATATGCTAACATATTCATGTACTCACTTATTTTCTTATGGATTCAAAACTCCATCGAATAGTGTTCGTACAATTCTCACAACGGGGTTGGTCCCCAAAAAAGCAAAGCTAAGTCCTCATCGCGAGGCTTCTTTGCTTGCGTTTCTCGATATCCTTTCGGTATTGATTCTTGGCAAAACCCCATTACAATGGGGCAAAAGTTTTTTATGGAACCCAACGAAACAGCACAAGAACGCCCTCCCCTGAGCGTTCCCGAGCGTGAAGCACTTGTGAGACAGGCCTTGGACCCCGTCATGGCTCGGCGACTTGAGGAAGTGCGTGATGCTTCGCGAGGTGCCGTTGGTCACGAACCTGCTCAGAAAACCCCCGATGCTCTTGGGCAATATGACCAACCTCGTTTTGGAGCCTATTAGTGCAGCAGTCCCGTGGTCGACAGTACCTCCGCCAAGATCAAGCTGATGATCGTCATGAGTTTGATGAGGGTGTTGTTGGAGGGTCCTGAGGTATCTTTGAAAGGATCACCGACGGTGTCGCCTACGACCGCTGCTTTGTGCGTTTCGGATTTCTTGCCACCGTGGTTGCCGGCCTCGATGTGCTTCTTCGCATTGTCCCAAGCGCCACCACCTGATGTCATAGAAATTGCGACGAATAAACCGGTCACGATTGAGCCGATTAATACTCCGCCTAAAGCGACTG
>OBEQ012610982.1_pt1 | contig 19838 bp, 23 predicted proteins | sample 1670901 | NCBI WGS metagenome assembly OBEQ01 (sample SAMEA104232315, study PRJEB22302) | groundwater metagenome | biome: forest; feature: aquifer; material: groundwater | place: USA | collected 2011-08-07 | depth 5.4 m
ATGGGTGAGGTTGCAGGTATGTCAAGTGGAGGTGCAGCAGTGAAAGGACTTGAACAGTATGTTAAAAATAGGGGGTGAATGTCTTACCATCAGATCTTTTCTTAAAGGAAATAATTTCTGATTTCATCCAATCCCCGCAACCGAGGATATTAAGGAAAAAGAGAGTCCCGCCGATGGTGGGACTTTTTAATGCTCTTTTTCCTCCATCCTCGTGGGGGCGGTGTATTGCAAAGCGAGACATAATACCCCCAACTTATCTTATAATTTTCCTGTGTACTATCTGTATATTCTTCAATCTCTTAAAGATAAAAATTTCTATACAGGAATTACCTCGGATTTAAAGAGAAGATTGAAAGAGCACAACGCTGGCAAGAACTTTTCTACAGCATCCAGACGACCGTTTAAATTAATTTACTATGAAGCTTATTTGCTCAAAGCAGATGCTGAAGCTAGAGAAAAATATCTAAAAACCAGTATGGGAAGAAGAGTAATCAGAAAGCAGTTGTATAATTATTTAACTAAAATCTGATATAGTTGGCTCATGTTTGGGACGGTCGTAATTGTGGTCATCATTTTGGCGCTGTTGGCCATGAGTATTCGCGTGGTGCAGGAGTACGAACGGGGAGTGGTATTTTTCCTAGGTAGGTTATCTGGAGTTCGGGGTCCGGGTTTAATAATTCTCCTGCCGATTTTTGAGCGCATGATGACAGTCGGATTGCGGACGGTGACAATGGAGATTCCGTCACAGAAGATCATTACTAAAGACAATGTATCTATCGATATTGCAGCCGTAGCTTACTATAAAATTGTCGATCCGCAAAAATCGGTGGTGGGAGTAGAAAATGTCTTCTCGGCTGTCAATCAAATTAGTCAAACTACAGTGCGCAACGTAGTGGGGCAATTTGTCTTGGATGAACTGTTGTCCAAAACCACCAACATCAATAACAAAATCCGCGAAGTCATTGATACTCATACCGAGCCTTGGGGAGTAGAGGTCTCTGCAGTGGAAATAAAAGACATAGTACTACCCGATAACATGCAACGGGCCATGGCCAAAGAAGCTGAGGCTGAACGCGAACGTCGGGCGAAAATTGTGGCTGCCGAGGGTGAATTTCAAGCCGCAGCTAAGCTATCCCAAGCGGCAGATTTAATTTCTAAACATCCGGTGGCCTTGCAGCTGCGGACTTTACAAACTATGTCAGAGATAAGTACTGAAAAAAACTCGACTATCATTTTCCCAGCTCAATTTATGACGACTGTCCAAGACGCTATTCGCACCGTGGCTAAAGATACCCAAAGCCGTTAAGTCTTTAATCTCTTCTTGAATAATATTTGAACCACAGTTATCAGTAACGTGGTTAGAAATATGCTAATTGCAGTCCACACGACTATTAGAGAAATTAAAATGAGTTGGGAAGAATGCTCGGTAGTAAAGATTAGCTGTCTAGCTGGGGACAAGAAGAAAAACAGGGTAATAATTATCCAGAAAATTACTAGGAAAATAGTAGTTAAGCGTTTTAACCACATACTAGTCAATTTTAAATTCTTCGGAATGAATGTGATAACTTTTAATACCTAGTTGTTTAAACTGCTTTTTTAAAGCCGTCATCATTGCCGATGGTCCACAGAGAAAAATATCAGAATTTAAGATTTCGGGATTAGCTTTTTGGATGGCAATGGCCGTGATATGTCCTTGAGTTTGGCTGAACCAGTAATGTAATTTAAAGTTAGGGTACTCTTTAGCTATGTGCTGTAACTCATTGACGTAAACTGCTTCTGACTGATTAGTTAGTGTGTAATACAGATCAATGTAGTAACCTGGCTTTAAGGATTTGGCCATGCTGTAAAAAGGAGTAATGCCAATGCCACCGGCTATCCAAGTTTGCTTGGGGTTTTCGTAGCGATAGTAGGTGAAGTAACCAAATGGCCCTTCAATTATGGCAGGAGTATTTTTAGGCAAGGCTGGTAGTCGACTGGTGTAGTCACCACTGGCTTTGGGAGTGATAGTTAAGGTTGGTTTTCCTGAGGGAGAACTGATAGAAAAAGGATGAGTTTCGGTAAAACCGGGACTGAGAAAACTGATAAAGAGGAATTGTCCGGGAAGATGAATTAGGGGTTGTTTTAAGGGCCTGAGGTTAATTTCCACTACTTGAGTATTTAACTGGCGGACAGCTGTGACTGTGTATTGGTACCGTTTGACTAAATAACGGCCGAGAACTGTGCGGTACAAGTGTAAACTCAAAGCCACAGTGGCCAAAATTAATATATATGCTTTCAATCTAGGGTTGAGAAGTACGTCACTGGGTACATACAGAGCATGAATAATAGCCAAGAAAAAAACTAACCCCATGAACTTGTGAGTTAAGCGCCATGTTTGGTAAGCCAGAGGGGTGTAGTAAGTAAAAATTAACAAAGACATTAACAGTAAAATAGCTGAGATACCAAAGTTCACGGGCCAGTTGGTAGAAGGCAAAACTTGGGCTAAAGCCAATTTAGCAGAGGTAGGTAAGAAGGCACTGGCGATAAACACGGGGTGAGCTAGTAAAAACAAAAATGCAGTACCACCGATTATATGGTGGGCAATATAGACACGGTTCATGCCCCCAAACAGTTTTTCCCAAATGGTTAAGCGGGAACTAAAAATTAAGGCCAGGGCAAATAGGACTAAGCCAACTAGAGCGCAGACTTGGCCTAAGGAAGTAAGACTAGAACTGAAGTTGCTGAAGCGATTAGGTAGGGAAATAATGGATGCCCAAATTAGTAAGGGGATTAAACACAAACCGAAAGTAATTAACCAACCCAAACGGACAGGAAACTTCTGGTCCAACATGCCTTCAGTATACTATTCAATTATGCTATAATTTACATATCTTGTGATCCAGAAGGTTGGAACTGGGGAGGATATTTAAAGAGTATAGTGCAAGGTGGCACCGCCGAGATGGCCCTTGTAAATTTTCAATATTAATTGAAAATTTGCCAGGGCTTTTTTGTTACACTAAACATATGTCCAAGCAAAGAATACTAGCTGGCATGAGACCCAGCGGAAAATTGCATATTGGTAACTACTTAGGGAGTACCAAAGGTATGCTGGCCTTACAAGAGAATCCTGAGTATGAGACTTTTTATATGGTAGCCGATCTGCATGGCTTAACTACTCCATATAATAGGGACGAGTATAAAGCCGCCACTCGCAATATTATTCGCGACTATATTGCTGCAGGACTTGACCCGAAGAAATCGGTCATATTTGTCCAGTCACAAGTGCCCCAGCACATGGAGTTAGCTTATTACTTTTCCACTGTTACAACTTTGGCGAAGTTAACCCATTTACCCACCTACAAAGAAAAAGTAAAACAGTTTCCGCAAAATTCTACCTTGGCTTTGGTTACCTATCCAGTTCTTATGACGGCTGATATTTTGTTGTACAAAGCCCCTTTAGTTCCAGTGGGACTCGACCAAGAACCGCACCTAGAAGTAGCCAGAGAGATTGCCCGGAGGATGAATCAAGATTTTGGTACTGACTTTCCCGAACCTAAACGTTTTATCACTAAAGGAGAGGATGTGCCGTCGCTTACGGGAGAAGGTAAGATGAGCAAATCAGTTGAAGGCAGCTATATTGCCTTAACTGATGACCTACAAATAATTACCGACAAACTAGCCAAAGCTCCTACGGATGTAGGTGGACCAGGAGAAGTTCCTAAAGCTGGCCCGGTCGCTAATTTGTTTAAGTTTGTAGAACTATTTATTCCCAATCGCTTGGAATACTATGCGGCTTTGTACCGCCAGGGGAAAATTAAATACTCCGAATTAAAAGAAGAATTAGCTCGGGCTATCTATGAAGAACTCCGGCCAATTCAAGAAAAACGGAAACAATTAACCGATGATTATATTGACCAAGTAATTAAGGATGGGGTCAAGAAAGCGAGAGCGGTGGCATCTCAAACTGTTTTGGAAGTGAAACGGAAAATGGGACTGTTAGTATGATTACTTTGGATCAATTTAAGCAAGTCGAGATGAAAGTCGGCTTAGTCACCCAAGCTGTCAACCAAGAAGGGAGCGAGAAATTGATTAAACTGACAGTTGATTTAGGGGAAGAGCAACCGCGAACTATTTTTACCGCAGTTAGACCTTTTGGTTACACCCCAGAATATTTTCTCAACAAGAAATTTGTCTTTGTGACCAACTTGGAACCAAAAAAGATTATGGATGACCATTCCCAAGGCATGATCACGGCTGCAGAAGGTCCTGATGGTAAACCAGTTTTCCTCACCACAGCTGAAGAAGTGGCTATAGGAGCCCTGGTGCGCTGATATATCCAGTCTCTGATTGGCTATAGGCGCAAGCGTAAGGTAAAATGACCCCGTTATGCCAAGGACTGTGCAAGCTAAGTTACCATTGCCACCCAAAAGAAATGGCAAGAATGGTAACGGTAAAAAGACGCCTTTGCGGGGATTCATGCTGCAAATGCAGTTTAATATGCAGAATTTAATCTGGTGGGGAGTGGTGTTGCTCATGGTGTTGTCTCTAGTAGGCTTGTGGTTTTCGGGAAATAAAGCAGCTGCAGAAATTCAACTGTCCCAAGCCTTAAATGACATTAAAAATGGCAAGGTGCAACATGTGTCCATCTATGCTGACAAGTTGGAATTAACTTACAAAGACAAACCCAATGAGCCGGTATACTCACGTAAAGAGAGCCAAGTTAGCTTTACTGAAATTCTGGATCGAGCTGGTATTGCTCCCACTAGTGTAGACTATGAAATTCGCGACCAGACCCTTGGCCAGATCTTGGGGGCTGCATTACCGAGTATCATTGGTACTGGCTTTGTCTTGGTAGTCTTGTTGTATATGTTTCGCCAAGCCCGAGGGGCCCAAGACAGTTTATTCTCTTTTGGTCAAAGCCGAGCCAAGCTGTTTGATAAAGGCAAACAGTCGGTTAAGTTTTCTGATGTGGCTGGTGTAGATGAGGCCAAGAAGGAATTAGAAGAAGTAGTCGACTTTTTGAAAAATCCAGCCAAATACAATGCCCTAGGAGCTAGAACTCCCAAAGGTGTACTCCTGGTAGGACCTTCAGGTGTGGGTAAAACTCTCTTGGCCCGAGCCATAGCTGGTGAAGCCGCAGTCCCTTTTTATTCCATGGCCGGGAGTGAGTTTATGGAGATGTTGGTAGGAGTCGGGTCGGCCCGGGTGAGAGACTTATTTGCTACTGCCAAAAAATCAGCTCCCTCGATAATATTTATTGACGAGGTGGACGCCATTGGCCGCCAGCGAGGTCACGGATTGATGGGGGGACATGACGAACGGGAACAAACTTTAAATCAAATCCTGGTAGAAATGGATGGCTTTACTCAGCACGACAATGTGGTAGTAGTGGCAGCTACAAATAGACCTGAACTGTTGGACCCAGCCCTAGTGCGTCCGGGTCGGTTTGATCGCCGGGTAGTAGTCGATATGCCCGACATTGTGGGCCGAAAGGATATCTTGGCTATTTATGCCCGCAATAAGCCTTTTGTAGATGGATTGAATTGGGAAGCAGTGGCTAAGCGGACTGTTGGTTTCTCCGGAGCGGACTTAGAAAACATGTTGAATGAAGCGGCGATTGGGGCGGCCCGGGATAATCGCAAACAAATAACTATGGCGGATGTGGAAGAAGCCGCTACTAAAGTCAAGCTGGGACCACAAAAGAAAAGAATTCAATCAGAACTAGATCGCAAGATGACGGCTTACCACGAAGTTGGACATGCAGTTTGTAACTGGGCTCAGAAAGATATGGATCCCGTGCACCGCATTTCCATAGTTTCCCGGGGAATGAGTTTAGGCCATACACTAGTTCCGCCCATGGCCGATCGCGTCCACGAAACCAAGTCCCGCCTGTTGTCTCAAATAACCATGATGTTAGGCGGTAGGGCGGCGGAAGAGCTGGTATTTGACGAGTTTACTACTGGAGCTTCTAATGACATTGACCGAGCTACCATGGTGGCTAGGCAGATGGTGATGGAGTTTGGGATGAGCAACTTAGGCCCCATCAACTATGGACCTCAACAAGATGCCATCGATTGGGGCCGAGCCATGTTTGAACCCTCGGCTGTCTCGCCAGATATGCAAGCTAAAATTGATGGTGAAGTAAAAAGAATCATTGATGAAGCTTACAAGAAAGCCCAAGTGATTTTAAAAAGTCATCGCAAGCAAATGGACAAGGTAGTAACAAAGCTATTGGAGATAGAAACTATGGATGGAGATGAGTTTGAGAAGATCGTCAAGAGTTAAGGTAAAATTGACCCATGCAAAAATTACTACTCTTAGATGGCAATAGTTTACTGCACCGGGCGTATTATGCTCTGCCAGATTGGCGCAACCGCTCTGGTGAAGCCACCGCCGGTATTTATGGCTTTTTGTCCATGCTAATTAAAACTATTGAAGATTTAAAACCTAGTCACTTAATAGTGGTTTTTGATTGCCCTGCACCCACCTTTCGCCATTTACTGTATGTGGGCTATCAAACTAACCGGGAAAAGGATCGGCAAATTTCGGATGACATTTGGGGGCAGGTAGAAAAATTAAAAATAGTTTTTGCCAAAATGGCAGTCCCAGTTTTTGCCATTCCGGGATTTGAAGCCGACGATGTGATTGGCACTTTAGCTGCCCAAGCGGTAAAACACAAAGCAACCCAAGTGGTAATTGTAACTGGCGACCGAGACATGATGCAATTGGTCAATAAACAAGTAAATTTATACATGCCCATTAAAGGTATTACCGATGCTCAACTGGTGGATAGCGACAAAGTCAAAGAACGTTTAGGAATTAAACCCGACCAAGTGATTGATTACAAAGGTTTAGTGGGTGACTCTAGTGACAACTATCCGGGGGTGACCGGGATTGGTCCCAAGACGGCCATTCAGCTCTTGGAGGAGTTTGGGAACTTGGAGCAGATTTATCAAAACTTAAACAAAGTAAAAGAGTCTGTAAAACAAAAATTGGCTTTAGGTCATGAAGCAGCTAAGTTGTCACAACAATTAGCCACTATTAAAACTGATGTGCCCCTGACTTTAGATTGGGGGAAATGTGTGTTGCCTACACCCCAGACCATGACAGGTGTATTTAAAGAGCTCGGTCACAAAAGCTTGGTCAGACGTGTGACTCCGGATGACGTTGACAAAGTTAATCAGGTCGGACTGTTTGATTAACTATGCGCATAGCCTTGGTACATGATTATTTAAGGGAATTTGGCGGAGCAGAAAAAGTACTCCAAGTATTAACCGAGATGTTTCCCCAAGCCACCATTTATACGGCATTTTGTACTCCTAACTCAACTGCGGCTAAAGCCTTTACCGGTAAAAAAATTATTACCTCGTGGATGCAGTGGATACCTGGACTAGACTTGCTATATAGCCCTCTGCGCTTTTTAATTCCCTGGATTTGGGGCAGCTTTGATTTCTCAAATTACGATTTAATTATCACCTCGGCCAGTTGGTATATTACTAAAGGGTTGGGAAAGAAGTTTTCTGTTCCCGAAATATGCTACTGTCACACCCCTCCTCGGTGGTTATATGGTTACCCCACTTCCATTAACTTACAAAAATATTGGCCGGTCAGAATTTATGCTTTAATAGTGGGTCATTTCTTGAGAATTTATGACTTCAATCAAGCCCAAAAGGTGGATCAATTTATAGCCAACTCACAAGAAGTAGCCATGCGCATCAAAAAGTTTTACCGCCGGGAGGCAAAAGTTATTTATCCTCCAGTTGATATGCCGGAAGTTAAAACTATTCTTCGGGGGGATTACTATTTGTTATTGTCACGGTTAGCCGGGGGTAAGGGGATTGAGTTGGCGATAGAGGCAGCAAAGTATGGAAAATTTAAATTAAAAATTGCCGGTGAGGCTGCAGGTTATGGAGGAGTTAGAGGTGTGGAATCTTTAGGTCGAGTGAGTGATACTGAAAAAGCTCAACTCATGGCCAGCGCTCGAGGGTTCCTCGCGCTCGAACAAGCTCCAGACTTTGGCATGACCCCAGTGGAATCAATGGCAATGGGCACGCCAGTTATTGCTTTTAATGGCGGGGGATACAAAGAATCAGTAATTGATGGCAAAACTGGAGTATCATTTGATGATTATTCTGTTGAGGGTTTAGTTAAAGCTATAAATAGATTTAATAAATTAAAGTGGGATAAACAGATAATTCAAAAGCACGCCCAGAAATTTTCCAAAGAAAGGTTTAAAAAAGAGATGTTAGAATTGGTAAGAAAATATGCCAGAACTTCCTGAAATTGAAACAGTCAAACTGCAATTACAAAAAGCACTAGTCGGTAAGAAAATTGTTTCCGTTGCTGTAAAAAGCTTTAAGTCTGTTATTGGTAATACCAAGACTATTGAGGGTAAGAAAGTAAAAGCTATCAATCGCCGTGCCAAAGTTTTGTTAATTGACATGGAAGGCGATGTTGCTATTGCCTTTCACTTCAAAATGACTGGTCAATTAATTTTTGATCGGGATGACAAAGGTGACACTTTTAGTGACAGGATTGTGGGTGGTCATCCTACCGAAGACTTTGTGGGCAAATTACCTAGTGTCCATACTCGAGCCGTCATTAAATTTGAACATGGCACTTTGTATTTTAATGATCAACGCATGTTTGGCTGGATGCGCGTGGATAATAAAGCCAAAATAGCCGCCTTACCTTTCTTGCAAAGTTTAGGACCAGAACCATTTGATATTGATGCCAAAGAATTTATTTCGAGAGTCACTAAATCCAAGCGGCCCATAAAACTAGTCTTGATGGATCAAACCGTCGTCTCGGGAGTGGGTAATATTTATGCCAACGATGCGCTGTGGGAAGCCCAAATTCATCCCAATGCCCCAGCCCCTGCCATATCTGTCGATAGATTAAAGAAATTATATACAGGTTTAATTAAAGTCTTAACTGAAGGCATTAAATATGGGGGAGCCACTGCAGCTGACGCAAAATACATTGACTTGCATGGTTTAGGCGGCCATTACCAGGACCACTTTCGCACCTATGATCGAACTGGAGAAAAGTGTCTCCGCAAAGATGGTGGAATAATCAAGAAATATGTTCTAGGCGGTAGAGGAACTTACTACTGTCCAAAATGTCAGAGACTTTAGAGAGTAAAATAGACCAGTGATTTTACAACAAGTTAAACTTCAGAACTTCAGAAGTTATACTAAAAAAGATTTTGGTTTTGATTTAATTACTATTATTGTGGGAGAAAATGGGTCTGGTAAAAGTAATTTATTGGAGGCTATTTATTTGTTAGCGACTGGTAAAAGTTTTCGGGCTGACTTGGAATCCGAGATGATTAATTACAGCCAAGCGGTAGGTAGTGTGGAAGGGCAGTTTCAATATGGAGAAAATATCAAGATTGTGTTAACCGATGGGTCAATGGTGGGGACTCGCAAAAAGTTTTTGGTTAATGGGGTTAGCCGGAGAATGATTGATACGGTAGGAAAACTTCGAGCGGTGCTATTTTCGCCTCAAGACTTGGAACTAGTTACAGGCAGTCCCTCGGCCAGACGGAGGTATTTGGATTTTGTAATTTCTCAAGTAGATCGAGAGTATCGCCGCAGTTTAATTAGTTACGAAAAGGGTTTGCGCCAACGCAATAAACTGTTGGAAATGATTAGGGAAGGGTTAGGACAGCGCAATCAACTATTCTTTTGGGACAAGTTGCTCATTAAAAATGGGGACTACTTAACTATGAAGCGGCGGGAATATTTAGCTAGTTTTTCAGGGGTTTACGAAGTGGTCTACGATGCCAGTATCATTTCCGAAACTCGTCTCAAACAATATGAGACCGAAGAGGTAGCAGCTGCGGCGACTTTGGTGGGACCACATCGGGATGATTTTGTAATTAACTTACACGGCCGAGATGTGTCTAAATATGGTAGTAGGGGTGAACAACGGATGGCCGTACTGTGGCTAAAAACTGGAGAACTGCACTATTTAAATTCGGACACTAAACCTGCATTATTGCTTGACGATATTTTTTCAGAGTTGGATCACAAACATCGGCAGGAAGTAGAAACTATAGTAACTCAACATACTCAAAATGGTGGACAAGTGGTCATGACTTCAGCCGATGAACACCTCTTGCCAGAAATTTCTGGGAAAGTGGTTAAGTTAGGATAACGTCGTGGGGGGCTGACTCATGATTGCCCTGAGGAGTAACTTGCACAAACTGAGCCCGTTCATGAAGTTGAACTAAGTTTTTGGCTCCAGCATAGGAGAAACCAGAGCGCATCCCGGAAGTGAGCTGGCTAACTACCGCTTTTAGAGGACCCCGAAAAGGAACCAGAGCTGAAACTCCTTCTATATGGTCTAAGTAAGTAGCGCTCACTCCACCTAATGTTTCAGCATGTTTACGCTTTTCTTCTATTGAGGTCGACCCGTTATATCTTTTGTAGTACACCCCCTCGTGAAGAATGGTCTCACCGGGAGCTTCGTCGGTTCCGGCCAGTAAACTGCCAAGCATAATGGCATGGCTCCCAGCCGCTAAGCCTTTGACAATATCAGCCGAGTTTTTAGTCCCCCCGTCACAAATGAGGGTTTTTTTGGCTTCTCGGGCCGCTTTGGCGGCCTCCATAACTGCAGTTATTTGGGGGACACCAAATCCGGTAGTGATTCTAGTGGTACAGGTAGAGCCGGGACCGATACCTACTTTGACACAATCTGCTCCAGCCTGGAATAAATCTTTGGCACCTAAATATGAGGCTACATTACCTGAGACCAGATCAACCTGGGGGAACTTCGATTTAATTTTACGTGTAGCCACCATGACTTGGTCTTGATGGCCATGAGCCACGTCTAAGACCAGTAAATCAACTTTGGCTTTAACTAACAATTCAACCCGAGTCATAAACCCGGGTCGCACCCCTACCGACGCTCCCACTAAAACTTTATTTTTTTTAACTTCTCTGACTAAGCTGACTTGTTCTGTTTCGCTATTAAAACGGGGCAAGATGCCCAAGCCACCCAATTGTCCTAGTTTGATGGCCATGGCTACCCCCGTGACCGTATCCATATTGGCGCTTAATAGCGGGATGACTAGTTTAATATGGGGAGTGAGGTGAGTAGACAGATCGACTTGCGAGCGAGATGTGAGACTAGACCGGTGGGGAACGAGGAGGACGTCATCATAAGACAAAGCTAAGGGAATGATAGTTTTGGCCATAAAAAAACTCGCCTCTGGGGGCGAGTTCCCTTTATTAGTTTATATGTTGTAAAAGTAATTGTGTCAAGGTGGGTTAAAGTTGTAATTTCCGCACATTAACCGTATGATTACCGCAGATGTATATTCCTAAATACAGAATTACTACACCTGTACTAAAAAACATTGGTTTAGTTGAGGCGGCCAAAGAGGTAATTGAAAATGCCCCTTTAATACCGTCTTGGGAAGCCAAATTCCAAACAGACGCCAAATCCAAAGCCGCTCACTACGGTACAGCCTTAGAAGGCAACGACCTAACCTTGAATCAAGCCAAAATTATTGTCGAAAGGGAACTAGATACACCGGCAGAAGCTGCAGCGGCTGGAGTGATCGGGCGGGAACGAGATGTCCAAGAAGTAATTAATTACAGAAATGTATTAGATTATCTGGACCAGCTAAAAAGTAATTCAACGGGCGAGCACTTTGGTTATACCAAAGAACTGTTACTTGAAATTCACAGACTCGTTACCGAGAAGTTAATTTCTGATACCGCTTCCGGCCAATTTCGCCAAGTGCAAGTGGTATTGAAAAATTCAGTTACCGGGGAAGTGGGTTTCCGTCCCCCAGGATTTTTAGAAGTACCCTTTTTAGTCGATGATTTTTTGCGCTGGCTGAACTCCGATTTTGGTTGGGGAGAACACCAAGTGCTTCGGGCGGCCGTTACCCACTATGTGTTAGCAGCTGTTCACCCATTTGTCGAAGGCAATGGCCGCACCGCCCGGGCCTTTGCCACCTTGGTGTTATTTGCCGAAGGCTATGATATTAAACGCCTATTTGCTTTGGAGGAATACTTTGACAAACACGCTGAAGACTATTTTGGCAGCTTGATGGCAGTATCTAATCAAGCCACTAAATTAGAGGATCGGGATTTAACCCCGTGGTTGGAAACTTTTACTCAAGCGCTAGCTGTAGAGTTGACCCGTATTAAAGACACCGTCCGGCAATTGTCGGTAGATACCATGATTAAACAGCGCCAAGGTAAACAGGTGACTTTGTCGGAGCGACAATTGAAGTTGATGGAGTATTTAAGCGCTCATGGGGAAATGACCATGACCGAAGCCCGAGGTCAGTTACCGATGGTATCTGAAGACACCATTTTACGGGATTTGAAAGATTTAATTGCTAAAATTGTTATAGCCAAGAAAGGGAGCACCAAAGCCGCCAGGTATATAGTGAAGAAATAATGACAGCCGATATCCCATTTTTATACATCATGTTGGTTTTGCCTACTTTATTTGGCTTAACTATGTTGGGTGAAGGGGTGTATAAAATTATCCACTACCAGGCTGGCTGGGCCAGTCTTATCTTAGGCACCATCTTCCTAGTAGTGGTAGCCTTTGGCTATTTCTCCTTAAGAAGCTACATGTAATCTTTATTTACCTACTCTGACAGTTGCAGCAAGGGAATGAGCATAAAAAGTGAATAACTGTTCATCAGTTGCTGATGGTCTTTTAATTTCGGAGGAAAGTTTGGCTTGGCCAGTTTTACTACTTAAGGTAATATCAAAATGACCTGCTGGTCGTCCAGCAACGACTTTGCTAATTTTTAGACTAGTAACAGCCTCAGGAGGTCTCCTGCTAGATGTTATACGTTTGACCTGCCAATCTACTTCTAATTTATAGTGGTTTTCTTGGGGATGCTCTTGGTCAGATGGAAATTCAATAGTCGCAACGTATATATCTTGCGATTGGGTAAATTCCATATCTGGCCGTAATTCTGTATACATCTTACCAATTCCAAGTAGTTCTTCTCTTCCTACCCGCCAATCTGCTTGGACCTTCAAAGTTTCCATTGCGCAGATACTAATTTAAGTTTGATGCCTTGTCAAGGTATAATTTGCTCATGAAGTTTAAAGAACTAGCTGAATATTTACAAAAACTTGAAAGTACTGCTAGTCGGATTGAGATGACCAAAATATTAGCTGGAGTTTTTAAACAGGCTTCTCCCGAAGATGCACAAATAATTGCCTATTTATCAGCTGGAAAACTAGGTCCCCCTTATGCCAATCCAGATATGGGGGTAGCCGATAAAATGATGCTGCGAGCATTAGGGGATAAAGCCTTAGATTTATTCAAAAAATTAGGAGATCTAGGTTTAGTGGCACAAGAAGTAAGTAAGGGCAAAGGAGATTTATCCATTAAAGAAGTCCATGAGAAATTGGTGGAAATTGCGACAGCTAGTGGCTCTGGCAGTCAAGAGAAAAAACAAGTATTAATTCGAGATTTAATGTCTAATTTGGATTCCTTGTCAGCTAAATATACCACCCGGATAATATTGTCCAAGTTAAGAGTAGGTTTTTCAGATATGACTGTTTTGGATAGTTTATCTTGGATGGTCAAGGGTGATAAGAGTTTACGGCCAGAGATTGAACGCATGTATAACGTTCGAGCTGATTTAGGAGAGATCGCCAAAAAAATTAGGTCCAATCCTAAGCCGGAAAAGATCGCTCCCAAAATTGGCATTCCTATTTTAATGGCCCGAGCCGAGCGGGCCACCTCGGCTGGACAGATTTGGGGCCGTAATGGCCGCTGTGCAGCTGAGTACAAACTTGATGGGTTACGTATCCAAGCCCATGTTGCAGGTGACAAAGTCTTGTTGTTTTCGCGGGGCTTAGAAGATGTCTCTAGTATGTATCCAGAAGTGGTGGCTGGCTTAAAAAAATACCTGAAAAAACCAGCCATTGTCGAAGGGGAGATGATTGCTCTAACCAAAGAGGGTAAGTTTTTACCCTTTCAAGAGACCATGCAACGCAAGCGCAAATACGATATTGAATCCATGTCGGGCAAAATTCCCTTAACTATTTATTTATTTGATGCTTTAGTTGTCGATGGCAAAAGTATTATGGATGAGCCAAATGAAAAAAGGCGAGCAGTATTAGAAAATATTGTTGCCGAAGGAGGTGGAACAGTTCCGGTACTACTCATGACTCGCACCATAGTTGAATCTGTTACAGATATTGAGAGATTTTTTAAGCGGGCTCTTCAGGATGGCACCGAAGGCATCATTGCCAAACGTCTCCAAGGACCATACCAAGCGGGGGCTAGAGACTTTAACTGGATTAAGTACAAAAAAAGCTACGACCAGTCCGCCTTGGCGGACACTGTTGATGCTGTAGTCATGGGCTACGATGTAGGTCAAGGTAAGCGGGTAGGATTTGGTATTGGGGACTTCTTAATTGGGGTATATGACGCCACAGCAGATTGTTATTTAACCATAGCCAAAATTGGCACCGGGTTAAGTGATGAAGAATGGCGACGGATGAAAAAAGAGATAGACGCTATTAAGGCACCTGAAAGACCTAGTAATTATGAAGTTAAAAAAGAAATGTCAGTGGATGTGTGGGCCAAGCCTAAAATCGTCGTCGAAGTTCAGGCCGATGAAATTACTAAATCACCGATGCACAGCTCCAGCTATGCATTAAGATTTCCCCGCTTAATTAGCTGGCGCGAGAAGCAACCCCGAGAGGCTACTTCAACTACTGAATTATCCCGCCTCTATGACTTGCAGAAAAAATGAGGTACGATATAGTCAGTGACGGGTGGTGATTATTAAATGGCAATGAGTAATTCAAATACAACAAACCTTTCTCCAAATATGGCCTCAGCTTTGTGCTATGTTCCTTTTGTGGGGGGTATAGCCGCCTTAATTCTGCTTCTGATAGAAAAGAATAGCACGGTTAAATGGCATGCCGCTCAAGCCTTACTCCTAACTGTTTTAATTTGGGTTCTCTGGTTTGTGTTACCGTTTACAATCATCTTGGCCGGATTGACCGTCGTAGTAGGAATAGTTGGAGCAATACTCCAACTATTTTTAGCAGTTAAAGCTTACCAAGGATCGATGGTTAAGCTTCCGTTATTAGGCAACTGGGCTGACAAAATAATTAAGAAGGTGTAGTTCATGCCAACTCAAACCGAAATGGTGGATACCATCCGCCGTTACGGAGTGAGGAATAGGTTAGTACTTAAGGCGATAACTGAAGTAGATCGAACTAATTTTGTTTTGAACGAATACAAAGCTAATGCTTACGTAGATGAGCCTTTACCCATTGGTTTTGGCCAAACAGCTTCTCAGCCCTATACTATTGCCCGGATGTTGGAGTTGGGGATAGAAGGCTGGCCAGTTAGCAAATTAAAACAATATAAGGCACTGGAGATTGGCACAGGCAGTGGTTGGCAAACCGCCCTGCTGGCCAAAATTTTTAACTGTGTGTATTCAGTTGAAAAAATAGCCCAATTAGCTAAGGCAGCTCAAGCAACTGTCAAGAAGTTAAACTTCACCAATATCCATATAAAAATAGACGATGGGAGGCTCGGTTGGCCAGACCAGGCGCCTTATCAACTAATTATTGTCTCAGCCGAATCAGCTAATATACCTCCGGCTTTAGTTGAGCAATTAGCGCCCCATGGGAGAATTGTAATTCCGATTAGAGGAGAAATGCAGCGGGGAACAAAGACTGGTGATCATTTGCTGTGGGAAGCATTTGGTCAATATGTGTTCGTACCCCTAGTGTAAAATTACTGCATGCAAATAATTATAGGTTTAGGTAATCCTGGAACCCAGTATCAAGGCACGCGCCACAACGTGGGGATGATGTTAGTGGATCTGCTAGCTCAAGATGTACCTTCAGCCTATGGCTGGCGCAAACACTACTCGGCCTTAATTTACAAAACGGAAGAAATGGTCTTGGTTAAATCGAGAGACGTATTTATGAACGAGTCAGGGAGGTTGTTGCAAGGACTACCTCAAGGCGAATTATATGTGGCCCACGATGATTTAGATATTAAGCTAGGCGAATACAAAATCCACCAAGGAGTAGGACCCAAACTTCATTATGGGGTGCAGTCTATTGAAAAAATGCTTAGCAACAAAGACTTCTGGCGGATTAGAATTGGAGTTGATAATCGTGATATTAGCAATAGAACTCCGGGTGAAGAATATGTATTACAGAGATTTACATCAGGAGAAAAAACTGTTATTGATGATGTATTAGAGAAAATAAGCCGTGAAATCAATACGTCAAATTCTGGATGAAAAAAAGGCGGGTGAGAGAAATAAATATGTTTCCCGAGAATATCAGGATTACGGTTACCGTCTGGCAGTTGAATTGGGCGATTTAAAACACAAAGCTTTATATATTAAACTTGCCAAAACCGTAGACCGATCCATCTTAGAATCTTGTCGCCAATTTGTAATCGACAGCAACGCTGACAGCAAGGGAGCCTTATTTATGTGGAAGTTACAGCAGTTAAAAGCCAAGACTAAAAATTGATATACTTACCTTAATGCCATTTATACTCTTAGGGTTAATATTGATAATTAGAGTAATTAGAGAGTATTTAGTAGCAGGATTTTCCGGTATTAATTATTTAGGCTGCACCTTGCTAGCAGTTGGTTGGATATTGGGTTACTACTTAGGGGACGCAGATCATTTATTTTATGCTTTCGTATGTAATCCCCAGGAACTGTCTTGCATGCGGGTTAAAGAGGAACTGACAAATCGCCGCTGGCGCAGTGCCTGGGCAATGTTGAAATCAACTTCTGCTGAACGGACACGCTTGCCAGTACACAATATCTTGACCACGGGGGTGGTGGCCTTAATGGGCATTTGGATGGTGACTTCTTCAGGAAATTTGTTGGCCTCGGGATTAGTGATCGGATTGAGTGTGCGCTTGGTGTGGGAATTATGGCAAGCCAGTGACTGGAGTAAATGGTATTGGATTTTTGCTCGAGAATTTTCTGTTTTAGAGCACAAAATTATCCGGGGAGTATTGACAGCCCTGATAGTAATTCAGTGTTTAGGCTTGATTAAATGACTGCAGGGCTGATATATTAAGTTGCCATGGCTGCTATTCATTTAACCGCTACTGACTTTGATGCCCAGACTAAGACTGGTATTGCTTTTGTGGATTTTTGGGCCGAATGGTGTGGGCCGTGCAAAATGGCTGCCCCCATTATTGATCAATTGTCAGACGAATATGCTGGCAAGCTGGTGATTGCCAAAGTAGATGTGGACAAAGAGCAAGCATTAGCTGAAAAATATGGGTGCTTAAGCATTCCCACAGTTATCTTATTTAAAGACGGAGTTGAGATTGGTCGGCAAGTCGGTTTTGCCGGCAAACAAGGCTACTTGGATCTTCTCAAAAAAGCTGGATTATAAAGCCATGGCTGATATATACGACGTCATTATTGTGGGATCGGGGCCGGCCGGATTAACCGCGGCCCTATATACTAGTCGGGCAAATTTAAAAACCTTGATAGTCGGGGGATGTAAATGGGGGGGCCAACTCATGCTCACTTCAGTCGTAGAAAACTATCCCGGATTTCCTGAGGGCATTGACGGGCCGGAACTGATGAAACGCATGCGCACCCAAGCCGAGAGGTTTGGGTCCACCTTTTTGGAAGAAGATGTGACAGCAGTAGATTTTTCTCACTCGCCTTTTACGGTAGAAGTCATGGGTAAGCCCTACCTTGGTAAGGCAGTAGTTTTGTCAACGGGTGCAGCCACCAAATGGCTGGGTCTACCTTCTGAAGAAAGATTAATTGGGCGAGGAGTATCCAGCTGCGCTTCTTGTGACGCCCCACTGTTTAGAGGCAAGCGGGCGATAGTGGTGGGCGGAGGAGACGCGGCCATGGAAGAAGCGTTGGTACTGTCAAAATTTGCTACCCAGGTGACAATTATGCATCGCCGGGATGCCTTTAAAGCCAGTAAAATTATGCAGGATCGAGTCCTATCTAACCATGTTATTAAAGTCATGTGGAATAGTGAAGTGGTTGAGGTTTTGGGTGGCAACCAAGTTACGGGGGTAAAGGTAAAAAACCTCCAGTCTGGCCAAACCCAGGATGTACCCACGGATGGCTTATTTGTGGCCATTGGCCATATTCCGGTTTCAGACGTATTTTCCCATGCAGTGGAGGTGGATGAGAAGGGTTATATCCTCACCCGGCGGCACGAAAAACATGATAAACCAGAAGAAACTGGTCTGCCGGTAACCCACAAATACCATTCGATGACTAACATTGAGGGTGTCTTTTCGGCAGGTGACGTGCATGATTACCACTATCGCCAAGCGGTAACTGCTGCCGGGTATGGTTGTGAAGCGGCACTGGATGTGGAGCGGTGGTTGACAGAGGTCAAATAAATCTTCTAATATAAACGACATGCCCGAAAGAGTCAGGGGAAATTTAACAGACAAGCTAGTTCCAGCTTTAGTAGTAGTGGTAGTGGCCATGGCATTTGGCATGGGGGCGATGTGGAACAAGTTGCAAGACTTGTCAAAAACCAAAACAGTTACTCCGGTAGCCTCCACTACTCCGGCCCAAGCTGCTCCAGCTACACCAACCATTTCATTAGACACTATCAAAGGAATATTTTCTAAAAATGTAATTAAATTTGGGGATGGGAAAAGCAAATTATTACTGGTAGAAGTAGCTGATCCGTCCTGTCCTTATTGTCATGTAGCAGGAGGAGAAAATTCCAGCTTGAATAAACAAATGGGTTCGCAGTTTACCCTCGTTGCTGACGGCGGAACTTATGTAGCTCCGGTTACGGAGATGCGCAAATTAGTGGATCAAGGCAAAGCAGATTTTGCTTGGGTTTATTTCCCGGGTCACGGAAATGGGGAGATGGGAACTAAAGCCCTGTATTGCGGTTTTGACCAAGGTAAGTTCTGGCAGATCCACGACAAACTCATGAGTTCCAGTGGTTACGATTTGCTCAATACCACTGTCAAAAATGACAAGACTAAAACAGCTGAGTTAGTGAAGTTTCTCCAAGGAGCTGCAGATACTACTAAACTCAAAGACTGTATTGATAGTGGCAAATATGATGCCAGATTAAATGCAGATACGCAGTTGGCTAGTAGTTTGGGTGTCAATGGCACCCCTGGATTTTTTGTCAACGACAAAAGTTTTGCCGGAGCCTACAATTGGAAAGATATGAAGAGTGTGGCCGACGCGGCGCTTCAATGAAGCTGAATGCTAAGCAATTACGAGTGACCAAACCGGGTAGAGAAAATTGGTCCCAAATTAAGCGTCAACCCATATATATAGTACTGGATAGCGTGATGGACACTTACAATATCGGCTCAATTTTTAGACTGGCTGATGCGGTTGCGGCTCAAGAACTAATCTTGTGTGGCAAGACTGAGACTCCACCGTCTTCGCGGATTCACAAGGCCGCAGTGGGCACGGAAGAATGGGTGAAATGGCGCTATTTTCCCAACGTAAATGCTGCCATAACCAGCTTAAAAGCGGAAGTGCCGGGCTTGAAAGTATTAATTGTAGAACAGAATGCCCAGGCTGTAGGCTTAGATAAACTCCAAACCCAGTTGCCTGTAGCCTTGATTGTAGGCCACGAGACAGAAGGGGTGTCGCCAGAAGCTTTACAGGTTGCTGATGAGATAGTAGAAATTCCTATGTATGGAGTGAACAAGAGTTTAAATGTAGTTGTGTCTACAGGGATCGTGCTTTACAGGCTGGTCTGAGTAATGTAGAATACGCTCACAGTATGCGTAGCACTTTGACAAGTTGCGAGTATTTAACGAATAACTTCTTGTTTTTCAGAAAGTGGTAGGAATTTAAATTGTTCCTAGTCTACTTTCAATAAGTAAACAAAAACAAT
>OBEQ011634112.1_pt1 | contig 19832 bp, 14 predicted proteins | sample 1670901 | NCBI WGS metagenome assembly OBEQ01 (sample SAMEA104232315, study PRJEB22302) | groundwater metagenome | biome: forest; feature: aquifer; material: groundwater | place: USA | collected 2011-08-07 | depth 5.4 m
GCGGTCAGCGTGACCACGGGTGTGCCGGGCTGCCGGCGCTCGATCGCGGTCAGCAGTGCGGTGGCGTCGGCGCGCGTGAGATGCAGATCGGTGACGATGACGTCGAAGTGAGCCAGACCCAGCTGCGTCAGCGTGTCGCTGCTGCCGGCGGCCTCGACCACATCGCCGCCCAGCTTGCGCACCAGCCGCTTGACCAGCTGTCGGACGCCAGCGTCGGGATCCACGACCAGGACGCTGCGATTCTTGAGCGGCATGGGCTGCTCGTCGAGCAAGCAGGATGCCACCGCCACTTTCTCGCCAAACCGTCGTCGCCGCTGGCGATCCGGGCGAGCGCCCCGGCCGGAGGGTAGCTTGCGGCGCTACACGCACACGGGCGCGTAGCTCACCGCGCTACTTTTGGCCGCCTGCGCCATCATAAGAAACCATGACCGACGCCTCCGCGCTGACGCTCTACGTCGACGCCTACTGGTGCAGTCCATTCGACTACAGCTGCTACGTCGCGCTGCGCGAGAAGGGTCTGGAGTTCAACACCACGCGCGCCATCATCCGCTCGGGCGTCGGCTTCCCGCTGCCCTACCGCGACCGCACCCTGGTCGCGCGCGTGCCGGCCCTGTCGCACGGCGACTTCTGGCTGACCGAGTCGATGGCCGTGGTCGAGTACCTGGAAGAAGCCTTCCCGGCGCCCGAGTGGCCCCGCCTGTGGCCGCTCGAGCTGCGTGCGCGCGCCCGCGCCCGCCAGATCGTCAGCTTCGTGCGCAGCGAGCTGGGCGCGCTCCGGCGCGAGCGCGGCTCGGATTTCATCGTGTACCCGAGCAGCAAGCCGCTGCCGCCGCTCGGCCGCGCCGCACGCGAGGAGGCCGACGAGCTCATCGAGGTGACCGGCCGCCTGCTCGCCACCGGCGAGGTGCGCGGCTGGCCCATGGCCTCGGCCGACCTGGCCTTCGCGCTGCTCCGCCTGCTGCGCACGGGCGAGCCGGTGCCGGCCGAGATCGCGGCCTTCGTGGCCGAGGTGTGCGCGCGCCCCTCGGTGCGCGATTTCCTCGCCCACGAACGGCCACCCAACCCGCCCGACGACGGACGTTGATGCTACTTTCCCGGCCATGCGAGCTCTGTCCCTCCTGGCCATACTGGCTGCCACGCTGATCGCCTGTCGCACCGCGCCGGTCGCGACGGCCCCGCCGACCCCGACGACGACCCCGACGACCGCGACGCCCGAGCCCGGCCCCGCGCCGGCCCAGACCACGGCGACGCCCGCGCCCGCTCCGACGCCCGCGCCCGCCGCCGGGCCGATGACCCTGGCGCAGACCGGCATCGTGCCCGAATGGCTCGACCGCAAGGCGGATCCCTGCCAGGACTTCTATGCCTTCTCCTGCGGCGGCTTCCTGGCCACGGCGCAGATCCCACCCGATCGTTCCAGCTGGAGCGCCATCACCGTGGTCGTGCAGGAGACCGAGGAGTTCCTGCGCGACGTGCTGGAGAAGGCGGCCAGGTCGAACGGCAGCGATGCGGTGCAGAAGGTCCTGGGCGACTACTACGCCGCCTGCATGGACGAGGCGGCGGTGGAGAAGGCGGGCATGACCGCGCTCGCGCCCTACGTGGACGAGATCGCCAAGGTCAAGGACTTCGCCAGCGCGGCGCACGCGGTCATCGAGCTGCACACCATCGGCGTGACGGCATTCTTCGGCGCCGGCCCGGCGCAGGACTTCGTCGACGCCACGCAGGTGATCGCGTCCTTCGATCAGGCGGGCATCGGCCTGCCCGACCGCGAGTACTACCTGCAGGGCAAGGGCAACATGAAGAAGGTGCGCGACGACTACCAGGCGCACGTGGGCCGCATGTTCGCCCTCGCCGGCGCGCCGCCCGACGAGGTCAAGGCCGCGGTCGCCGACGTGCTGCGCATCGAGACCGCGCTGGCCAGGCTGCAGCAGGACAAGGTCTACCGCCGCGATCCGCACCACGTCTACCACCGGGTCGAGCGCGTCGGCCTGGAGAAGGCGGCGCCCCGGTTTCCCTGGGGCGACTACCTGACCCGGATGGGCATCGGCAGCGTCACGGCCATCACCGTGCACGATGCCAAGTACTTCGGCGGCATCGTCGCGCTCATCGGCAAGGAGAAGCCCCTGGCGCTGCGCCACTACCTGACCTGGATGCTGCTCCACGACACCGCGCGCTTCCTGGGCAAGGCCTTCGTCGAGGAGAACTTCAGCCTCGAGCACATCCTGGCCGGCACCAAGGAGCTGGCGCCGCGCTGGCGCCGCTGCGTGCAGCGCGTCGACGACGATCTGGGCGAGCTCCTGGCCCAGCCCTACGTGGCGGTGAAGTTCGCCGGCGACGCCAAGACGCGCGCCGTCGAGCTGACCCACGCGGTGCTGGCCGCCATGGCCGACGAGCTGGGCGAGCTGCCCTGGATGGACGAGCCCACGCGCGTGGCCGCGCGGCAGAAGCTGGGCAAGATGGCCTACCTCATCGGCTACCCCGACAAGTGGCGCAAGTACGACTTCCCGGTCAGCCGCAGCGACTTCCTCGCCAACGTGCTGGCGGCGACGCACTTCGAGCAGGCGCGCCAGATGGCCAAGATCGGCAAGCCGGTCGACCGCTTCGACTGGCTGATGACGCCGCCGACGGTGAACGCCTACTACGATCCGACCTTGAACGAGCTGGCGCTGCCCGCCGGCCAGCTGCAGCCGCCCTTCTTCGGTGCCAGCTTCCATCCCGCGGTCAACTTCGGCTCGACCGCGGGTGGCACCATCGGTCACGAGATGACCCACGGCTTCGACGACGAGGGCAGCCAGTTCGACCAGAGCGGCAACCTGCGCGACTGGTGGAGCAAGTCGACCACCAAGGCATTCGCCGAGGCGACCAGGTGCGTCGTCGATCAGTACTCGCAGTACGAGGCGGTGCCGGGCGTGAAGCTGAACGGCAAGCTGACCGCGGGCGAGAACATCGCCGACATCGGCGGGGTCAAGATCGCCTACCGCGCCTACCACGCGTGGCGCGGCGCCGAGAAGACGCCGCCGCCCGCGCAGGTCGACGGCCTGAGCGACGATCAGCTGTACTTCCTCGGCTACGGCCAGTCGTGGTGCGCCAAGATCAACCCGCAGGCGCTCGAGACCATGGCGCACACCAATCCGCATTCGCCGCCGCGCTGGCGCGTCAACGGCGTCATCGTGGATCAGCCGGGCTTCGCCGAGGCCTACAAGTGCGCCAAGGGCACGCCGATGAACCCGGGGAAGACCTGTTCCGTCTGGTGACACCTGGAGCGTTCTGAGCGCTGGGGCACAGAGAAGCAGAGACGCAGAGACCAGAGCGAAGAGCCAAGCACGCGCACGAGTAAAAGGCTCTTTGGGGTTGGTCCGCACGCCCCGCCCGCCAACCATCGTTGGCACGACGCGCGTACGCACCAACCCAATCTGGATCCGGCTCCGCGGCTCTGCGCCTCTGCGCCCCAGCGCTTCAAACGCTCCAGGTGCTTTGGCCCTGCCCAGCGCGCCATCACCAGACGTGCATGTGCGGCACGACCGGCTTCTTCCTCAGCGCCTCCGCCTCGATCTGCGCGGCCGCCTGCACCGCCGCGGGCGGCGTCGGCCCCTCCCGGCGCAGCCGCGCGTAGCCTTCCTTCGCCTTGGCGAGCGCGCGGCTCTCCGCGTCGGCCGCGGCGCGCGCGGCGTTCGCGCGCTGGCGCGCCTGCCACCAGGATTCGTGCAAGCGGGCGAACTGGCCGCGGAAGCCAGCCACGTCGTAGTCCTCGTCACCGGGTGTGTAGCCCGAGACGGCCTCGGCCTTGGCCAGCTCGAAGTCGGCGCGCACCACCGCCACGTGCAGGTCGGCGGCGGCGAGGCGACGTTCGCGCCAGCGCAGGAGCGCGTGCAGCCAGGCCTGCTGCGATGAATCGATGCGTGCCAGCGCCGCCGCCTGCTCGCGCTCGTAGGCGCGCCAGGCTTCCTGCCAGACCTGGTCACCCTCGACCGGCCCGCTCGCGCGCGTGGCCACCACCACGCGCCGGTCGAGCGCGCGGCGCGCCTCGGCCACGGCGGCGGTCGCGGCGCGTCGCTCCTCCTCGGCGCCCGCGATGACCGCCGCGTGCACGCGCTCGATCTTCTCGCGCCATGCCACCGGCACCGCTTGCCAGTGATCCGGCTGCACGCTGCGCATGCGCGTCGAACCGCACGCGACCCCCAGGCCCGCGCAGCAAAGCAGTACCCACCCCTGCCATCGCACGAACGACCTCGACATGGTTCCTCCCGCTATGGCTAACGAAGTTAGGAGCCCATCGTCGCCCGGTTCGGCCGCGCGCGTCGGTCAGCGGGGCCTCACTCCGGACCGGTCGCGTACTGTCGTCCGGGGGCCGAATCCACACACATCCGCGACCTGTCCCGGGACGTCGAGAGGCCCCGGGACATGTCTCAGGTGGCGAGCTAACTCTGCGACATCACGCACATCCTGGCGGCCAGCCGGGCCGAAATCGCTGGCATTGCGCTCGCAGAGGCCGCGCTCACCATGATCACCGTCTGGAAGCTCGTCGGACTGTTTGGCGCTGGGCTGTTCGCGAGTCGCTGGGTGCTGCAGTACCTGGCCACCTGCCGTGCCGGACGTCCGGTCGTGCCGCCCGCATTCTGGATGGCCAGCCTGGTCGGCAGCGCCATCCTGCTGGCCTACTTCGCGTTCGGGCCGCAGCGCGACGCCATCGGCTTCCTCGGCAACCTCTTGCCGGCGGCGCTCTCGATCTACAACCTGTCGCTCCTGCCCAGGCAGGGCGCTACCGTGTCGGCGTCTCTGCCGGGGACTCGCTCGTCTGCACGTCCAGCCACGGGCGCAGGGGTTCCATCGACGCCCGCTGCCCGATTCTCCACAGACGCGTCGTTCCGTCGCTGGCCGTGGACACGAGTCGATCGCCTCGTGGGTTGAAGTTGACGTAGAGCACGCCGTTCTGGTGCGCACGCAGGATCTCCGACTCGCCGCTGGCGATGTCCCACAGGCGCACGGTGCGGTCGTCGCTGGCCGAGGCGAGCAGCCCGCCCGCGGGCGAGAAGGCCAGCCGGCGCACCGGATCGCTGTGCCCGTGGTGCACCTGCACCGCGCCGGTGGCGACCTCCCACAAGCGCACGTCGGTGTCCTCGCCCGCCGAGGCCAGCCACTTGCCGTCGGGTGAGAAGGCGATCGCGCGCACCCGGCCGGTGTGGCCGCGCCAGAGGCGCGTCTCACCGCCGCCGCCCGCGAAGCTCGACATGCGCACGCTGCCGTCCTGTCCCGCCGACCCCAGCCAGCGGCCGTCGGCGCTGAAGGCCACGCAGCACGCCGCTTCGTCGAAGGTGGTCACCAGGCGCGACGTGCCGGTGGCGAGGTCCCACAGCAGCACGCTGTGATCCGAGCTCGCCGAGGCCAGCTGCTTGCCGTCGGGCGAGTAGGCGATGAAGGTGGCGGCGCCCTTGTGGCCGGTCAGCTCGCGCGCCGCGCCCGTGGCCAGGTCAGTGATGCGGATGTTGCCCGAGTCGTCGCTCGAAGCCACGCTCTTGCCGTCGGGCGAGAGGGCGATCATCCACACGATGCCGACCTGCCTGGCCAGCTCGCGCGACGTCCCGGCTTCCAGATCCCAGAGCCGCACCGTGCTGTCCCAGCTCGACGACAGCATCTGCTTGCCGTCGGGGAGCAGGATCACGCGCGTGACCGTGCCGGTGTGGCCGCGCAGGAGCCGGCTCTCGTGCGTGCGCAGATCCCAGACCTGGATCTTGCCGTCGGCGGTGCCGATGACCACCTGCTGGCCGTCGGCGCTGAAGACCGCGTGCCCGGCGAAGGCGGAGCTGTTGGCGAGCACGTCCTCGCCGCCGTCGGTGATGCGCCAGACGCGCGCGCTGCGGTCCTCGGCCGCGCTGGCCAGCATGCGACCGTCGGCGGAGAAGGAGACGGTCCTGATGGCACCGGTGTGACCGAGCAGCGCGTGGCTGTCGCCGGTCGCGACCTCCCACACCAGCACGCTGCGATCCGAGCCGGCCGAGGCCAGCAGCGCTCCGCTGGGCGAGAAGGCCACGTCGTTGACGCCGTCCTGGTGCCCGAGCAACGTGCGCGACGTTCCCGTATCGATGTCCCAGATGCGCACCGTGCGGTCGGCGCCGCCGCTGGCCAGATGGTGACCATCGGGCGCGAAGTGCACCGCGGTGACCGAGCCGGTGTGGCCGACGAACGCGCGGCTCGCGCCGCTCTTGACGTCCCACAGCCGCACCTTGCCGTCGCGCCCGGCACCGGCGATCCAGTGGCCGTCGGGCGAGAACATGATCACGATGTTGGGACCGCCGGTGCTGGCCAGCACGCGCGTCGCGCCCGTGGTGGTGTCGACCAGCTCGACCGCGCCGTCCATGCGCGCCAGCGCCAGCATCGTGCCGTCGCTGCTGAGGTTGGCGGTGAAGCCATTGTGGTGCGCGATGACCACGCCCTGCGGCTCTTTCGCGTCGAGGTCCCAGCGACGGACGGTCAGATCCGAGCCCCAGCTGAGCAGCACATGGGAGTGGGGCAGCAAGTAGGCCACGTCGACGGAGCTGCCGGCGTCGCGCAGGCGCCGGGTGGTGCCGTGCAGGTCGGTGATGAGGATGGTCTCACCCGTGCCGAAGGCGAGCAGCCACTTGCCGTCGTCGCTGAACTGGAAGGCGTGCACGTGCTCGTCAGCGTCGCCCAGCACGGTGAGCAGCTTGCCGGTGGCGGCGTCCCACACGCGCACCTTCTTGTCGACGCTGCCGGTGACCACCAGCTTGCCGTCGGGCGAGAAGCCGGCGCTGAACACGGTGTCGTGGTGGCCGCGCAGCACGTGCGCGGCCACGCCCCGGCTGACCGCGTCGCGCGCGATGTCGCGCGCCGCCGCCTGGTGCTCGCCCGCGGCCGGGTAGGTCTTGAGCCAGGCCATCGCCGTGGTCGGATCGCGATCCAGCCAGCCCTGCGCCTGGGTCAGGATGAGCTCGTTGGCACGCGCTTCGGCGGCGTTGCGCTGGATCGCGGCGACGTTGCGCTGCTCGTCGGCGATGTGCTTCTCGCGCACGATCCGGCGCACGCTGATCACGCCCGTGCCCGCGAGCAGGAGCAGCGCGGTCAGCCCGACCGCCACGGGCGCGGCGTGCTGGCGCGTCCAGCGCGCCAGCAGCGACCACAAGCTGTACTCGCGCGCGGTGATCAGCTGGCCGGTCTGGAAGCGGCGCAGATCCTCGCTCAGCTCCTTGGCGCTGGGGTAGCGACGGCCGGGGTCGCGCGCCATCGCCTTGTCGACGATGGTGGCGAGATCGCGCGGCACGCCCGGCTGGCGCAGCGCCAGGCGCGGCGGCGGCCCTTGCGTGACCAAGCTGATGACCTCGGCCGAGCTGGTGGCGGTGTAAGGCGGAGCTCCCGCGAGCACGTGGTAGAGCAGGGCGCCGAGGGCGTAGACGTCGGCGCGCTCGTCGACGGGATGGCCGTGCGCCTGCTCGGGCGGCATGTACGCGGGCGTGCCCATGACGTGGCCGGCGACGGTCAGCCCGGCGTCGGCCGCGCTGCGGTACGGCCCCGCCTGCGGCTCGATCTCCTCGGCGGCGTCGGCGAGGTCCTTGGCCAGGCCCCAGTCGACCACCACGGTCTCGCCGAACTCGCCGATGAGCACGTTGGACGGCTTGATGTCGCGGTGGATGACGCGCCGTGAGTGCGCGTAGGCGATGGCCTCGCAGACGGCGAGGGCGTTGGGCACCAGCGCCAGCCGCTCGTCGAGCGTCTGGCGCTCGTCGATGATCTCCTTGAGCGAGCGCCCCGAGATCAGCTTCATGGTGTAGAAGGGCTCGCCCGTGGGCCAGCGGCCGGCCTCGTGCACGGGCACGATCGACGGATGCTGCAGGCGCGCGGTCAGGCGCGCCTCGCGCACGAAGCGGCGCGCCGCCTGCTGGCCGCCGCTCAGGATCTCCTTCACCGCGACCGGACGATCGAGGCGCTTGTCGTGGGCGCGGATGATGCGCCCCAGGCCGCCGCGCGCATGCTCCTCGCCCAGGGCGTAGTTCTCGAAGGGCACCACGTCGAGCGCGATGACGCCTGGATCGCTGCCACCGGCGGTGGCGCGGAGATGAAGATCCACGGAGGGACCTTCGGTGTGCGTCTGCGTGTTCTTGACCTCCAAGGACGTCTCTCCTGGCTGTCGCTTAGTAGCGTGGCCTCGCTCGGCCAAGCAAGCCATTGTGGTAAACCAGCATTCGTGAAGTCAGAGGATCCCACCCAAACCAGCGGGCTCGCCGGATTTTCTGAATCCGCCGGCGCTGGCGTGCGATCGCACCTCGTGGTCGCGTTCGAGGCGGCGCGTCCACTCGCGGCGCCGTCGCGCCACTCGCTCGTCGACGTCGACATCGTCAACATCGGACGCGCGTCGTCGCGTCGCTGCGAGCGCGACGGCTCGGGCGCCGTGCGCCAGCTGGCGCTGCGCGTGCCCGATCCGCGCCTGTCGTCCAGCCACGCGCGCATCGCACGCGTGTACGGCCGCTGGATCGTGGAGGATCTCGACTCGCGCAATGGCACCTTCGTCAATGGCCAGCGCGTGCCGCGCGCGCCGCTCAGCGATGGCGATCTGATCGAGGTCGGACAGACATTCCTGCTCTTCCGCGCCCTGGCCGTGACGCCCGACGCGCGCCCCGACGTCGACGCTGCCGAGCTCACGCCGCCGGTGCCCGAGATGGCCACCCTGTCGCCCGCGCTGGCCAAGGACCTGGCCGGCGTGGCTCAGGTGGCGGCCACCGTGGTGCCCGTGCTCTTGCGCGGCGAGTCGGGCACGGGCAAGGAGATCCTGGCGCGCGCGGTGCATCGGCTGTCGGGGCGCGGGCACGACTTCGTCGCCATCAACTGCGCCGCGCTGCCCGAGGGTCTGGTCGAGGCCGAGCTGTTCGGGCACAAGAAGGGCTCGTTCTCGGGCGCGCTCGAGGATCGCCCCGGGCTGGTGCGCAGCGCCGACGGTGGCACGCTCTTCCTGGACGAGATCGGCGACCTGCGCGAGTCGTCGCAGGGCGCGCTCCTGCGCGTGCTGCAGGAGTGCGAGGTCATGCCCGTGGGCGGCACGCGTCCCATCAAGGTCGATCTGCGCGTGGTCGCGGCGACGCACCGCGATCTGACCGAGATGGTCGAAGAGGGCACCTTCCGCTCGGATCTGCTGGCGCGTCTGTCCGGCTTCACCGTGGCCTTGCCGGCGCTGCGTGAGCGCCGCGAGGACCTCGGCCTGCTCATCGGCGCGCTGCTGCGCCGGCTCCTGCCCGAGCACGCCGAGCGCATCACCTTCACCGGCCCGGCCGCGCGCGCCCTCTTCCTGCACGCCTGGCCGCACAACGTGCGCGAGCTCGAGCGCTGCCTGGAGACCGCGAGCGCGCTGGCGGGCGAGCGCCCCATCGACGTGGAGCACCTGCCCGTGGCGGTACGTACGACCAGCGAGGCGCCCGCGCCCACGCCGGCGGGCGCGCCCGCGCCGACCGTCCGTCGCACCACCGAGCCGGGCGACGACGATGCTGGTCTGGGCCCGGATCGGGGCCCCAGCTGTCGCGAGCTCGAGGCGCTCATGCAGGAGCACCAGGGCAACCTCTCCGCCGTGGCGCGCGTGCTGGGCAAGGATCGCGTGCAGATCCGTCGCTGGCTCAAGCGCTGCTACCTGGATCCGCGCAGCTACCGGCCGGTCGCAGGAAAGGACTAGAAGGTTCCGCCCAGCGACAGGCTCAGGCCGCCTTCACCGCGCGGCGCGAGCCCGACCCCGAATGTGGCAGCGGCGGGCCGCTGCGGCGCGATCTCATCGTGCGAGATTGCCAGGTCGAGCACCGTGATGGCGAAGGCGGGCAGGGCGGCGGCGAGGTTGGCTGAATCCTCGCAGGTGAACACGCCGCCCGTGCCCTGACCGCTGGCGACGCGGTCGCGACAGTCCTGGCTGGCGAAGTAACCGACCGTGAACGGGACCACCGCGCGCACACCGAAGTCGATGACCGCGAGCGCGTGATGACCGTGGGCCCAGTGCACGAGCGGCGTGCCCACGCTGTACATGCCCAGGCCAGCGGTGCCGCCCGCGGACAGGCCCACGCCCAGGGCGGCGGCGTCCATGCCGAGGGTCTGCCAGCCGTACCAGCGCACCGTCGGAGCCTCCGCCACACGGCGCGCCTCGAGACGTACATCGGCCTCGGCGGCGGCGCGACCCTGGGCGGCCTTGGCCGCGTGCTCCTCGGCGTTCTCGTCGGCGTGGACGATCGAAGGCAGCGCCAGTGAGATGACGAGAACCAGCGATGTGATGGATGACCGCGACATGCTGTGCAGTTGTGCAAGCCGCGCACCGCGGCCTCGCGCACGTCATTTCGAGGGGTTGCTCGCCGGCGCGGGCGTCAAGAACCGGGCGACCGTCCAGTTCTCGACGCGCCGGGTGGGACGCGCGCCGGGACATGTCCCGGTCCCGGGCGGCCGTCTCGGCAGCCGGCGCGCCCGCCCTATTCGTGTGCAATTTCACATGGTGCAACCGCATTACACGCGCCCCGGGCGCACGGCACCACTTTCGCAAAGGGTCCACGCAGCAGCCACGCCGTAACCCGGAGGATCCTCATGCTCACGACTCGCACGAACCGATGGCGAATCTTCGCCGCCCTGCTGATGCTGTCCGCCTGCAGCGAGGGCATCGACGCGCCTGACCCGGCCGCTGCCGACGAGGATCTCGACGTCAGGCACGGCTGGATCATCGGGCCCGACGGGCCGATGGAGCTCGACTACGTCGTGCGCGCCGATGGCAGCAAGATCTACCAGGGCGACATGGTGCTGGGTGAGGTCTTCGACCAGAGCCCTGGGCACGCGCGCGCCGGCATCATCCGCAATCTGCAGTGGGCGGGCGCGGTCGTTCCCTACGAGATCGATCCCGGAATGCCCAACCAGGTGCGCATCACCGACGCCATCGCCGAGTGGAACAACTACACGCCCTACTACTGGCGGCCGCGCCAGAGCAACGAGACGGCCTACGTGCGCTTCATCGCCAGCGCCTCGGTGTGCGAGTCGGCCATCGGCCGGCAGGGCAACCGCCAGGACATCAAGCTGGCGGGCAACTGCGACACCTCCTCGGCAATCCACGAGATGGGCCACGCGGTCGGCTTGTTCCACGAGCAGTCGCGCAAGGACCGCGACAGCTACATCACCATCGCCTGGTCCAACGTCAAGGCGGCGAAGAAGTTCAACTTCGACAAGTACGGCTCCAACGCCGACGACTGGGGCGTCTACGACGTCAGCTCGATCATGCACTACCCGTCGTTCATCTCCGACACCAGCTTCGTCAACAACCCCAACATCGCCACCATCACGCGGCGCGACGGCACGACCTACTCCAGCTCGACGGTGATGACGGGGTACGATCGCGCCGCGGCGTGGTGGCGCGCCGACGTCGGCACGCCGGTCAAGACCAGGTGGTCGCAGCTGCGCAACTACCTGGGCTGGCCGGTGGACCGCGAGTGGGGCGCGGCCGGGGGCGGCACTTACTTACAGTGCCAGAATGGGCGTCTCTACAACCGCGCCGACGTGGGCACGTTCGAGGTGAACGGCAGGATCCTCGACAAGTACGACCAGTACGGCGCCGAGTGGAGCTTCATCGGCTACCCGCTCACCGACGAGAGCCCCACCGCCGACGGCGTCGGTCGCTACAACCACTTCCAGGCCGGCTCGATCTTCTGGCACCCGAACACCGGCGCGTTCCTGGTCTACGGCCTCATCCGGCAGAAGTGGGCCGGTATCGGCCTGGGCTGGGAGCGCAGCTTCCTCGGTTACCCGACCACCGACGAGCTGGGCACCGCCGATGGCGTGGGCCGCTACAACCACTTCCAGGGCGGCTCGATCTTCTACCATCCGTCGTACGGGACCTTCGCGGTGGGCCTGCGCATCCGCGACGGCTGGGCCGCGTGGGGCTGGGAGCGCAGCTGCCTGGGCTACCCGGTCGCCGACGAGGTCGTCGACCAGCTCAGCACCAACGAGCCCACCGTGTCGCCCGTGCGCACGCACCAGATGTTCTCGGGCGGGCGCATCGACTGGAACCGGTGGAGCGGCGCCGTGCCGCAGTGCTTCTAGCTCAGGTTTTGCCGGCCAGCTCGCCGCGCGCTCGCATGAGCGCGAAGCCGAGCAGGTTCTCGCCCTGCCAGGTGCGCGGATCCCTGGCGCGCTCGTCGTCGCGCGCCAGGCCGATGCCCCACACCGCGTCGACCGGGCTGGCCTCGACCAGCACGTCGTCGCCGGTGCGCACCAGGTAGGCGCGCAGGCGCGCATCCTGGCCGAACTTGGCCACATTGCCGCGCGTGACCAGGTCGAACGCGGCCGCCTTCCACTTCGCCTCCTCGAAGCCGCGCACCTTGCGCCCGAGCGCCTTGCACGCATCCGGATCGGGCGTGGCCAGGATCTTCGTCAGCGCCGCGTCGTCGCCGAAGAGGCGCGCCTTGCCCGCCATCATGAACTGCTCGGCGCTGGCGTAGGCCTGGCCGTCCACCTCGAAGCGGCACTTCCACCACTGGCTGAACACGCTGTCGGAGAGCTGCCCGTCGGCACGCGGCTTGTGCCCCCAGAAGTAGCGGTAGGTGAAGGTCGCGCCGGCAACGACGGCACCACGCAGCGACTCGAGATCCAGTGGCGGCATCGGCGACAGCATAGCCGGCCTCGGCTAAGCTGCGCACACGCCATGCCGCCCGGCCGTCACCTCGCGCTCGTCGTCGTCGCGGCGGCCGCCCTGGCCAGCGTGGCGACCTCGCAGCGGCCGCTGCCACGCGGTCCGAGCATCCCGGGCGAGTGCAGCACCATCCGTGCGCGCCTGCACGAATGGACGGCCGACCGCATCGACGTGGATCTCGGCCTCGACGATCCATCCTGCCGCGTGGTCATCGTCGCCGGCCGCGCCGGTCCCGACGGTGCGCTGGTGCCGCTGGCGCGCCTGCCCGACCTGAAGAGCGGCCACGCCCAGATCATCGTGCCCGCCTGGCCACCCACTCGGTCAGGCGCGCTCGATCTGCAGCTCGACGGGCAGCACGCCTGGCGCCTGCCCCTGCGCGACGGCCAGCTGGGCGAGGCCGTGCGCATCCCACCGTTCGAGTAACGAGCGCGTCGATGAAGGTTCCCGAATGCCGCCCCATCCCCTTGAAACTCCACACATCCCCCCACTCCCCACGCCCCACCCGCCACGTCGTCCCCAAGCTCCCCACCAACCCAACTCTGTCTCTGCGCCTCTGCGCCTCTGCTCAACCAACCGCCCCGAACGCCCCAAGTCTTTGGCAGCCCTCCCCAGTGCACCGTAGAGAACTGCGCGCCGCACCCTCGCCTCGTTTTCGCGCCAAGAGTCAGGAAATGTTGGTGAGGTCCATATCCATTCGTGAGTAGCGTGTCCTCGCGCGGGAGGGGGTTGCCAGGAGGCCTCCATGCACGGTTCTGCCCAGCGCGCGCTCGCCCTCTCCGCCGGAGTGGCGCTCGCATTGATTCCATCGGTGGTCGGCGCAGTTCGCGCGCCCGACTACATGGCCAAGCGGCCGCCGCTCGAGACTGCCTCGGGCGATGCGGTGCGCTACCACCGCGACGTGCGCTGGGACGCGCCGGCTGACGGCGATGCGACGCGCGCGCTGCAGCACTTCACCGACCTGCACGGTCGCGGCTGGCAGGTCATCTACGACAAGGAGACCAACGTCCCGCTGCGCATCTACGGCGAGGGCATCCCGGTGCCGGGCAGCATCAACGACGCCCGCATCGCCGAAGACGCCGCGCGCGCGATCCTCTCCGAGCAGATCGAGCTGCTCGCGCCCGGCAGCAAGCCGAGCGACTTCACCATTCGCATCGACGACGTGCAGCCCGACTGGAAGATGCGTTCGATCGCCTTCAGCCAGACCCGTGACGGCGTGCCGGTGCTGGGCGGCGAGGTGACCTTCACCTTCAAGCACGACCGCCTGTTCGTGCTCGGCTCGACCGCCATCCCGCACATCACCGAAGCGGTGGTGCCGCGCACGGTCTCCGACGCCAGGGCGATCAAGAGCGCCAGCGCCTGGGTGCTCGCCGACGTGGCCAGGGCGGCGCAGCTGCGCTCCATCGAAGGTCCCTTCGTGCTGCCGCTGGTGCGCCCGGACGGCGTGATCCACACCCGCAGCGTCGTGCGCGTCACCCTCGACGCCACGCCGGTGGGCCAATGGGCGGTCTACGTGGACGCCGGCTCGGGCGAGGCGGTCGCGCGCGAGCAGATGCTTCGCTTCGCCACCGCGACGGTCAACTTCGACGTGCCCGATCGCTGGCCGCAGCACGGCCGCCACAACCTGCCCGCGCGCGGCGCGCAGATCGCCACCGGCATGACCGTGGCCGCCGATGGCAAGATCACCTTCACCGGCGCGACCACCAGCGTCACCATCAAGTGTGTCGCGCCCTTCGTGAAGGTGCTCAACGCCAGCGGCGCCGTGCTCACCGCCGCGGTCAGCATCATGGACGGCCAGACGCTCAACTTCGGCCGCCCCACCGTGGAGAAAGAGGACGCGCAGCTGGCGGCCTTCATCGCCTCGGGCCTGGTCAAGAAGCGCATGAAGGAGATGCGGCCCCAGCTCGGCTGGCTGGACCAGTCGTACAACTCCACCGTCAACTTGACCGACAGCGCGTGCAACGCGTACTCGAATCAGACCGACATCTTCTTCTACGCCAAGGGCGCGTCGAACGGGCTCAGCTGCGAGAACACCGGCCGCATCCAGGACGTGACCATGCACGAGACCGGCCACAGCTTCCACGCCCACAACCTCACCACCGGCCAGACCGACGGCTCGCTCGGCGAGGGCATCAGCGACTACTTCGCCATCGACATCACCGAGGATCCCAAGATGGGCCGCGGCTTCTTCAGCAACAACCTGGACGAGCCCATCCGTGACGCCGACACCACGCCCGAGGCCACCTGGCCCGACAACAGCCCCGACATCCACATCGTCGGCATCATCATCGCGGGCGCGCTGTGGGACGCGCGCAAGAACTACAAGGCCTCGCTGGGTGCGGCGGGCGTGGACCTGCTCGACAAGGCGTTCGCCGACGCGCTCGCGCGCGCGGTCGACATCCCCTCGATGTACCCGGAGCTCCTCGCCTCCGACGACGACGACGGCAACATCAACAACGGCACGCCGCACAAGTGCCTCATCGACGACGCCTTCGCGCGCCACAACATCGCCGGCGGCGGCGCGCAGACCGGGCCGCAGGTGGCCAACCCCATCCTGAACGGCATGCACCTCAAGCTGCCCGTCTCGGGCGGCTCGAGCGCGTGCCCGGGCCAGGCGGTCACCAGCGCCAAGGTCGAGTGGAAGGTGCGCTCGAACGCGGCCATGAACGGCAACCTCAACCTGACCCAGACCGCCAACGGCTGGGAGGGCGACCTGCCCGCGCCGGCCGACTCGATCGTCCTCAACTACAAGGTCAAGGTCACCTTCGCCGACAACTCGACCGCGACCTTCCCCGACAACGCCGCCGACCCGTTCTACGAGACGTACATCGGCCAGGTCGACACCATCTACTGCATGAACTTCGAGTCGGATCCGCTCGCGGCCGGCTGGACGCACTCGCTGGTCTCGGGCATGGCGGGTCCGGGCGCCGACGACTGGCAGTGGGGCACGCCCACGGGCGCCTCGGGCTCGGGTGATCCCAACGTGGCCGCCAATGGCTCGAAGGCCATCGGTAACGACCTGGGCATCAGCGAGAACGGGCAGAACTTCAACGGCCAGTACCAGGCCGACAAGGTCAACCAGCTGCTCTCGCCCAGCATCGACCTCATGGGCCACACCACCAACGTGCGCCTGCAGTACCACCGCTGGCTCAACGTCGAGGACGGCAGCAAGGACAAGGGCAGCATCGTGGTCGACGGCAACGAGCGCTGGGTCAACACCTCGACCGGCAACGAGCACACCGACCACGAGTGGCGCTTCCACGACGTCGATCTCTCCGCCGACGCCGCCGACGGCCACGTGCAGGTGGCCTTCAAGCTGGCCTCCGACACCACCGGCAACCGGGGCGGCTGGACCGTCGACGACTTCTGCATCGTGGCCGCGCACGCGAGCACCACGACGCCGGTGTGCGGCGACGGCCACGTCGACGCGGGCGAGCAGTGCGACGACGGCAACGTCAACAATGGCGACGGCTGCTCGTCGACCTGCCAGAACGAGACGCCCCCGGCCGGCTGCGGCAATGGCACCGTCGACGCGGGTGAGGATTGCGACGACGGCAACACCACCAACGGCGACGGCTGCTCGGCCGTGTGCACGAGCGAGATTGCGGAGTGCGGCAACCACCTGGTCGAGATGGGCGAGCAGTGCGACGACGGCAACAACAACAACGGTGACGGCTGCTCGGCCACCTGCCAGAGCGAGGGTGGCGGCGGCCCGATGTGCGGCAACGCCATCCCCGAGACCGGCGAGCAGTGCGACGACGGCAACACCGTCGACACCGACGCGTGCAAGAACAACTGCACCACGGGCACGCCCGATACCGGCAACCCCGACGGCGGCTGCGGCTGCGACGTGGGCGGGCGCAGCGACGCCACGGGCGGCGCGGCCATGCTGCTGCTGATCGCCGCGGGCGCGCTGTGGCTGGCGCGTCGGCGCGCCGCGCGGGCCAAGTTGTAGCTCCGGCCTCTTCTTCCTTCCTTTCCTCCTTCTCAGTCGACGCGTTCGACCCGGCCGTCCGCGTGCTTGGCGAAGCGGCCCTCGCCGCGCTCGTGCACGGGGGCGTCGCTCGGCCACGGCCAGCCGCCGAAGCCGGTGCGCCGGTAGTCGACGAACGCCTGCTGGATCTCGGCCTGCGAGTTCATCACGAACGGGCCGTGCTGCACGATCGGCTCGCCGATGGGACGGCCCTGCAGGAGCAAGAGCTCGCTCTCCTCGGGACCGTTCTCGAGCTGCGCCTCGGCCTCGGCGCGCAGCTCGACGGCCGAGGGCGGGCGCACCGCGGTGTCGTCGACGCGCAGGCCGGCGCCACGGAAGGCGTAGAGCGTGCGGTTCGAGCCGCGCGCCGCGGCTGGCAGCGTCCAGCGCGCGCCCGGCGCCATCCTGATGGTCCAGATGGCCACGTCGTTCTCCCGGTTCGCGGCCCACGAGCGGGGCGGCGGCGCGGGCGGCGTGAGGCCGGCGAGGCTCCCGGCGGTGAGGGTCACGTGCGTGGTCTTGCCGGCGGCGTCGCGGGCCACGTGGGTGGGGATGTCGCGATTCCACAGCATGGCGAAGTGCGGCTCGACCAGCTTGTCGCGTGCGGGCAGGTTGAGCCAGATCTGGAACAGCTCGACGGGGTTGGGCCGGTCGCGATCGCGGAGCGGGAACATCTCGGAGTGGACCACGCCCCTGCCGGCGGTCATCCACTGCGCGTCGCCGTGGCCGAAGCGCGCGGCGGCGCCCAGCGAGTCGGAGTGATCGATGTAGCCGCGCCGGGCGATGGTGACGGTCTCGAAGCCGCGGTGCGGGTGCTGGGGAAAGCCAGGCACGACGTCGCCGTGGTACATGCGCCAGCCGTCCTTGCCCTCGAAGTCCTGGCCGATGCGGCGCCCGGCCAGCGACGCCGCCGGGCCCATGCGCTCGTTGCCTGCGGGATAGGCGTCGTCGTGGTGGACGCAGAAGAGGAACGGGTCGGAGGTCTCCCAGGGGAAACCCAGAGGACGGACGCGCAGCACGGTGGAGCTCATGGTGCTGCATAGGATGACGCGCGCGGGGCAGAAGGCTCGCCAGGTGCCCCACGAGGCGCCCGATCCCGTGACCCGCTGCCCGCCGTGATGCAGGTATGCTTGCACCATCGTGGCTGGCTGGTGGTTGGACGTATGGCGTGCGGTCGCCGAGGATCTGCGCGGCGAGCTCACCCACGACGACACGACGTGGAGCTCGCAGCTCGAGGTCAGCATCGACGGCCTGGCCGTGCGCGCGAGCGCCTACAAGGCCGCCGACTCGGTGGCCATGCGCATCCGCGCGCCCGCGCCCGGCGCCGAGATCATCGATCTGACCGTGCACCACGGCTACATCTATCCCATCGGGCGCGCGCTCGGTTTCCAGGACGTCAACGTGGGCGACCTGCTGTTCGACGACCGCTTCATCGTCAAGTGCAACGACGACGAGCTGGCGCGCGCCTGGCTCGACGCCGACTCGCGCGCCGGCATCTCGGCGGCCAGCGACGCCTATGCCTTCAACGTGCGCGACGGCGACGTGGTGGTGACGCGCAGCGGCGTGCTGCCCGAGGACGACCCGCGCTCCTTCGAGGTCGCGCTGCGCGGCACGGTCAAGCTGGCGCGCGCGGGTGAGCGCATGCTGGCGCGCTGGCAGGCCGCGGCGGCACAGCTGGGTGGCAAGCTCATCACCCGCCACGGCGTCTGGGGCGTCGACGGCGAGGTCCAGCTCGAGCTAATGCACCCCAACGCGCGCATCCAGATCGACGTCGCCTACGAGGGCCTGGCCGGACGCGGCGCGCCCGCGCTGTGGACCCGCGCGCGCACCCGGCGTACCGCCGCGGTGCAGGATCGCTGGGCGGTGCACGCGCGCGAACGCAAGTTCCGCGCCTCGCCCCGGCTGGCCGAGGGCGAGCCGATCGCCGACGGTGGCTTCGCCGATCGCTGGCGCTGCCTGGCCGACGACTTCGGCCGCCTGGCGCTGCGGCTCACGCCCGCGCGGCGGCTCTTGTTCCGCGACCTCGGGCCCGCCGCGGTGACCGGCGATCCCGGCGAGGTGAGCGGCTGGCTGCCCGGCTTCGTGCACGATCCGGCGCGGCTGGCGCGCCTCGCCGATCTGGTCGCCGAGCTGGCCATCGAGATCGACCCCGTCTCGGGTGGCCCATACCGCTGATTCTACGTGCCATAAGATCTCTGGCACGGCCCCACTATTGCCGTCGCTGATGAGCGGAATCACCAGCATTGATGACGTGATCGACAGCGATCGCGGTACGACGGCTCGGTGGAGGCCTGATGAAAGTCATCGTCTGGGCACTGTCGAGCTTGCTCCTGGCCGGAGTGGCGCACGCGAACGAGGGCGAGGACGCTAGTCCACCGTCGGAGGTTGCCGCGTCGATCGACGACGTCCTCGACGGCAACTACTCGACCTTCCTGCATGGACCGGTGGGTGGCCAGAAGGCCACCGTCTTCCTCGACGGTGGCTGGAACACGGCCTCCGACGACCTCGACGCCGGCATCAAGGGCTGGCTGCCGGTCTACGGCCGCTTCTCGCTCGTGCTCGGCGCGGGCTACCGCGGCGTGACCGACCAGTGGCGACCCTCGCTCGGCGTCGCGGTCGCGCTCGTCGATCGCGGCCGGCGTGACGGCACCGCCCTCGATCTGCTGCTGCAGTTCAAGACCGAGGGCTTCTCCGAGCCGGAGGGCGAGCTCGAGCTGACCCTGCGCTCGGGCTACCGCTTCAGCCACGCCGCGGTCACGCTCGAGACCTCGTACGGTCAGGATCCCGAGGCCAACGAGCGCGACGGCGAGCTGGCCGCCGACGCGTCGCTGCTCGCAGGTCGCTTCTCCTTCGGCATCGGCGGTCGCGGGCGCAAGAACCTGGGCGGCAAGCAGGAGCTCATCGCCTGGGACGTGCAGGCCGGGCCGCACGCCGGCGTCGTCGTGGTGCCGGGTCACTACGTGGGCGTCACCGCCGGTGTCTCGGCGCTGTCCATGAACGATCAGACGAGCTCGGGTGTGTTTGGCGTCTTCTCGTACGCGCTGGCGTACTAGTCACTGGCACCGGGCAAGGAGAGTCACATGAAGTCGGTCACCGTCCTGGCATCTGGAATGTCGCTGTGTGCGCTCCTGTCGTTCGGCTGCAGCTCGAGCTTCAACGGCAACGCGCACGACGGCGGCGGCAACGGCAGGGGCGGCGGGGGGGCCCGCGGGCGCCCCC
>OBEQ012873320.1_pt1 | contig 19828 bp, 16 predicted proteins | sample 1670901 | NCBI WGS metagenome assembly OBEQ01 (sample SAMEA104232315, study PRJEB22302) | groundwater metagenome | biome: forest; feature: aquifer; material: groundwater | place: USA | collected 2011-08-07 | depth 5.4 m
CGGTCGCCTCGGCGTCGGCGGTTTCAATCGCCTGCCCCGCTTGCTCGCCGTTGCCCTCACCGGCGAGCAGATGGTCCATCGATTGCGCGATGCGCGAGGCCGCGTGGTACGAACGATCGATCGCGCGCTGGATCGCGCCGCGCGCGGCCACGGTCTTGCGAACGCGGCAGCCGGTCGACACGCGCACCGCGTCGACGGCGCGCACATCGAGTGGGTCCGCCATCGCAAGCGTCACCACCTCGCCGTCCTTCGCGGTGATGATGACGTTGTAGCGACGAGCGAGCGACTCGGGCAGCAGCTCAACGATGGTCAGATCGAGATCTTCGTCGTCGGGCAGCTCGGCGCTGGGCACGCCGAAGAATGTCGCGAGGAAGCGCGCGAGGTCGGTCTCGCTGAAGAAGCCGAGCCCGACAGCCATCTCGCCCAACCGCTGCTTCTGCTTCGGTTGGATGGCGAGCAGCTGTTCGATCTGCTCCCCGGTCAGCAAGCCCTGCTCGCGCAGCGCTTGGCCGATTAGTTTGTCGACGGCAATTACAGCCATTCGCTGCCTATGGTCAGGGACGTCCGCGTCCGTAGAATCGTCCGAAACCCGAGAGGGAGCGTGATGCTGACGTCAACGTTCCGCCGAGCCCCTCACCGGTCCACGAGCCGCACCAACTAAAATCCCGATTCTCTGGCTTGGTTCTGAACGGGCGCAGCCTTCGGCGGCACGGGCAGCGCACCGCGCTTCGGCTGGTCCTGTCGCCACCGGATTTCCGTCTTTGGACCAGGCTCGCCCGGTTTGAAGCGGACCTCTTCGTTCGCCTGCTGCTGCTCCACGACGATCTGCGCCGTGATGAAGATCAGGAGATCGACCTTCGCCACGTCGTCGGTCTTGCGCTGAAACGCCGCGCCGAGGATCGGCAGATCACCGAGGATCGGAACCTTCTGCAGGCCCTTGGTCTTGATGTCGTTGAGCAGGCCGCCGATGACGATCGTCTCCCCGTTCTTCATGAGGATCTGCGTCTCGGCTTCGCGCGTGGTGACGATGGGATACTCGGCCAGCGTCGTGCCTTCCGGGCTGCGCGCCGCGAGCGTGCTGTTGAACGACGTGACCGACGGGTGGACGATCATGTTGATGCTGTCGTCGCCGGCGATCTGCGGGACCACGCGCAGCTGGATGCCGATGTCTTGGTAGTAGTCGAGCGAGGTGACCGTTGTGGTGGACGTGGTGCCGGCCACGCTCGAGGTGAGGATCGGATACTGCGTGCCGACGAGGATGTTGGCTTCTTGGTTGTCGAGCGTGACGATGGATGGCGCGGAGAGCGTATTGGTGTGCACGTCTTCGCCGAGGGCGTGCAAGAGAATGTCGAACTCCGTGCCGCCGATCTTCTGCAGTGCTAAGCTCAGGCCGGTGTTGAACGGGCTGATCTTGCTGATCGTCGAGGAACGCGCGCCGAACGCCGCCGGTACGGCCAGGTTCCCAAGCGATTGCCCGCCCGCCGCGACCTGCACTTTGCCGTTGCGCTTGCTCATCGGCGTGGTTTCCACCGCCGCGGTGCTCGTCCCCGCTCGGCCCGTCGCGAGATCGATGCCAAGGTCCTGCAGCGTGTCGAGGTTGACTTCCATGAACCGCGACTCGATCAAGATCTGCTGCGGCTTGACGTCGACGGATTTAATGACCGCATCCACGCGCTCGATCACCGTCGGGATGTCGGTGACAACAATGGTTTTGGATTTCGAGCGGCGATCCATGGAGCCTTTGTAGTTTCGCGACGGTGAGCCTGCACTGCCGGTCCCACTGCGCATCGCTTGCCCGCCCGCGCCGGCCGCGCCGAACGCGCCGAAGTCCCAGCCCTTTTGGCCGGTCTCTTCCACGCTCTGGGCTTTGCCTCGGCTGGACAAGAGCGCTTCGACAACCGGCTTGATGTCCCCGGCATCGCGGAAGCGCAGCGTGTAGACGCGCGAGATCATCGCCTGCGCCTCGTTCAACTCGCTCAGGCGCGCCACCGGCAGAACCATAATCACATCACCGGACCGCTCGTAGCCGAACCCGTTCGGCCGAAGGATCGCATCGAGCGCTCGGTCCCACGGGATATCAATCAATCTGGCCGAGATCGTACCGGTCACTTCCTTGCCGGCCACGACACTGAGGCCCGTCTGCTGCGAAAACGCGTCCAGCACACGATTGATATCGGTGTCCTTGACGTCGATCGTCACCTTGGTGCCATTGATCCGGTCCACGCCTTCTTGCGCGAGAACTACCCCCGGCGCCGAAAATCCGAGCGCCAGCAGATATCCTAAAACCAACCAGCGAGCAGCCTTCATTGAGATACCTCGATCCGTACGCTTTCAGTGCTAGGGTTCCTACTCCTTATGATGCTCCGGCATGTGCCGTGCCGCCGTTCTCGCGCGCGCCGGATGCGGACCCGGCCAGCGCAACCTTCTTCGCCGCGCGACCGATGCGTCGCGAAGGCGGAGCCGGCGGCAAATCCTGCACAATCTTGAACAGTCGATCGAATGGGAGTCTGGTCAACGTGATCAATTTGGCAATGAGATGGGCCGACGGCTCTTCCCGGGAGGTGAGCAGCTGGCTGATCCGACCTTTGGAGACACCAAGTTCGCTTGCAAGACGGGACCGCGTGTAATCGGAGATCGCAAGCCACGAGGTGAGAATGTCGCCACGAACGACGACGGTAGGAAACCGCTTCATGCACCTTCCTTTCGTTTACTTTAGGTAAACATCGATGTTTACCTTCGTTAAACTCATCGGCATCCACACTACAACGCGATTCAATGGTTGTCAATGATTGTTTGCTCAAAATGCGAAAAATCAGCGTCGCTGATTCAATTGGAAATGTCGTTCATTCGCCTACCGGAAAGCTTCTTGAGAGATCGATGTTCGCCGTTCGATGGTTTTTAATTAAGATAATTTTACTGTACTTAATTGATTGTGCGTTAATTTGAGCCTTACGGTAGGTCTACTTGAAAGGATGGAAGTGGCGCGCTGGCCGGTTCGGCCGGTCAAATCGCGGACAAATTGTGAAGCCGCAGGGGAGTGAGTGGTGAATGACTTGCTACTTCCAGCCGTACTGAGCGCTAACGGCGACCAATTCCGGGAAGCCTTCGACCAGCAGATTCGGTTTGAGCGTTTCCAGCTCGCGGCGACCGGCGAAGCCGTGGGCGACCGCGACGGTGAACACGCCAGCGTTGCGGCCGGTATGAATGTCGACCTCGCTGTCGCCGATCAGGAGCGTCGAATCCTTCGTCACGCCCGCCCGCTCGATGACCGCTAGCGTACTCGTGGGGTCCGGCTTGTTCGGATAGTCGCCGTCGCCGGTGATGATTTCCGCGAAGTAGCCGGCGACGCCGAGCCGCTCGAGCAATTGCTGCGAAAATGGCGCGGCTTTATTCGTGACCACGACTTGTCGGCGGCCTTTGAAATGTTCTAGCACCTCGCGCGTGCCCGGATAGAGGCGGCTGTGGTCGGCGTAGTGGTGCGCGTAGTAGGCGCGGTAGCGACGCACGCCTTCCGCGGCCCGCGCGTCATCATCCGTCCGTAAGCACCGCTTGATCAGCTCCGACAGCCCGCGCCCCACGTAGCTCTGGATCACATCGTCCGGCATCGGCGGCTCACCCATTTCTCGCAGCATGTGGTGAACCGATTGAATGATATCGAGGCGGGTGTCGACGAGCGTACCGTCGAGGTCGTAGATGATGAGGCGCTTCATCGGACGTGGCGGATGTCAGGCGAACGAGACGTTGGACACACTTGTAGAACCTGGCGGAAGCAACAGACCGAGTGATCCGGCGAGCGTCAGACGAGGTCTTTGAGGGTCGTCTTGACCGGCACGACGGCTTCGTGGGTCGCGGGCAGCCGGATGCGCCAGGTCGTGCCGTTGGGCGAGCTGTTCTCGATGGCCAAGACCCCGCGGTGCAGCTCGATGATCTTCTTCGCGACCGACAGCCCCAACCCGCTGCCGAGCGGCTTCGTCGTGAAGAACGGCTCGAAGATCTTGTTGCGGATTTCTTCGGAGATGCCGGGGCCGGTGTCGGTCAGCCACACTTCCACGTCGCCGGAGGCATCCTTCCAATCCGCCACCCACTCCGTCGAGACGCGGATCGTCCCGCCCTGCGGCATGACCTGGATCGAGTTGAGCAGCAGGTTCATCAGCACCTGCTTGAGCTGGTCGACATCGCCGCGCACATTCGGGACGCTCTCCGGCATGCGCCGCTCGACGCGGATTTCTTGCTCCTCGAGCATCGGTTTGAGCACCTTGAGCGACTGGTTGATGACCGTGTTGATGCTCAGCGGGCGCAGCTTTGGCTCGCGCATGCGCGCAAAGTCGAGGAAGTTCTGCACGATCCGCTTCAGCCGCTCGATTTCTTGGCGGATGACTTCGACGTCCTCGCGGCCGTAGGATGAGGTGAGCTCATCCTGGAGCGACTGAATGCGCATGTTGATCGCGATGAGTGGGTTGCGGACTTCGTGGGCCACCAGACCGGCCATCTGGCCGAGTGTGGCCAGGCTTTCGGACTTCTCGAGCCGGCCGGTGATGGCCTGGATGATGAGCACGACCCCGAGCGCCGCCAACCCGCCCGCCAACCCGATATACGCCCACGCGATCGATTCCTGGCCGTCCGCGCGCCTGCGGACATCCAGCTTCGAGGTGTTGACGTACCGCTCGGATTCGGCCACGAGGTTGACGAACTCGTCGTGCAGTTGGTCGACGTGGTCGCGCACATCGTGCAGCAGCTGGCGGGCTTCGTCGCGGGCGCCTTCCTGGTGCAACCGCACCAGTCGCTCGCCCAAGCGCGTGAACTCACCATAGAGCGTGCCGATCCGCTCGACGATCTGGTGCTCGCCGTCACCTTTGACCATCGCCCCGGCCTTCGAGAAGCCCTCGCCGAAGGCGGCCCGGCGCTTTTCGAGCACCTCGAGCCAGTGGCGGTCTCCATCGATCAGGAAGTTGCCGAGCAGGGCGCGCTGGTCGGCCAGCGCGAGCTCCATCAAGGCGGCAAGCTTCACGACGGCGGTGTTGTCTTCGAGCACGCCACGGAAGCTGTCTTGGGTGTGGTCGCGGGTGCCGATCGTGACCAGGCCCGCGGTGAGGGCACCGATGCCCGCCAACAGGAGCGCGATCCCGATCCGGATCTTCACGGAGGAAGTAAGCGGTTTCACGGGGATTATTATAGTAGAAGAGGCTTTTGCACGCTATTGAAAGAACGCAACCGGTTTTGGGCCGCTGATTTTACAAAAAATCGCGCAGAACCACCCCCTGCCTTACCAGACAGTCCTGCTCGGTCTTGCGCCAAGTTGCGGGGGGCTAACGACTACCCTGACGCTCCATCAAGCCCATTGAGATGGACCATGTCGCTCGGCGAGCCGAGTGTGAGGAACGTCACAAGGTAGTCGCGCAGCTGGCGGGTCAGCAAAAAGTTCTGGCGGACGTGCTCGCGGCCGTTGATGCCCAGCTGCCGCGCGTAGTCGGGGTTTCGCAGGCACTGCTTGATCGCGTGCGCCGCGCCCTCGATGCTGTGCACGAGCAAGCCGCTGTAGCGATGCTTCACCTGCAGCGGAATCCCACCGACCGCGGACGCCACCACCGGCTTGCCCTTCCACAAGGCCTCAGACACCGTCAGGCCGAATCCCTCGCGCAGCGACTTTTGCACGAGCACCGTCGAGGCGCGCTGCAGCGCGTTGATTTCCAGATGGCTCGTGGGCGGCAACATCAACACGTGGATGTCGGGGTTGCCCTGCGCCTGCTCGCGCACGAGGTTCAATACTTCCTCCCCTTCCGGATCGTCGCTGGCTGAGCCGCCGACGAGGATCAGCTGGCAGCGCACGGATTTTCGCACACGGCGAAACGCCTCGATGACGCCCAGCGGATCTTTCAGGTAATCGAAGCGCGACACCTGTGTGACGATCGGCGGATCGCGCTCGATCCCGAGCCGGCTCAGCACGCCGTTGATCGTGTCCTCGTCGAGCTCACGGTTCTTGTCGCTGAGCGGATCGATCGACGGCGCGATGAGCAGCTGGCGCAACGGCAGCTGCTGGACGAACGCGGGCGACGAGTAGATGGCCGCTTCGTACTGCATGACGAACGGCCGCAGAAAATTCCACGCGTCTTGCTGCGCGTGCGAGAGATCGATGTGGCACCGCCACACCCACCGGCCGCCCAATTGATCTCGCCGCTTGATCAATCCAAGCGGCTGCGGGTCGTGGATGAAAAACAGGTCGCCGTCGAGATTCAACCGGGCGAGGTTACGGTCGGTGATCTCCTGAAAGACGTCGAATGATTCCTGCGTCAAGGTCTCGGTCTTGCCATGCAGCGCGTTGTGCAGCTTCTTCGTGACGCGGAAGAACGCCTCGTTGCCTTCCATGATGTCCCAGCGAAAATCGATGCCGAGCTCCAGAAACATCGGCACCATCTGGTTGAGGATTTCCGCCACACCGCCGCCGAGCTTCGTGGAGTTGATGCAGCGCACGCGCTTGCCGCGCAGGCGGTCGCCGAGCAGGCGCAGTTCATCGACGGCGCTGCGGCCGATGTAGGGTTCATATTCGTCGAGGCGCGCCATGCTACACCATCTCCCGCGAGGAGCCGACCTCGATCGTCTTCTCCGCATCGCCGGCCGCCGGACGCGCCGAGGCCACCTGCAGGCTCGCCGCTCGGTCGCGGATCATGCGGATCAGCAGCTCGCGCAGCTGCTCGAGGCTCAAGCTGTACGGGTCGAGCCCGGAGATTTCGTTGGCGAGCTCGGGGTCGCTCAGCTGCTGTTCGATCCAGACGGAGAAATCACTGGTCGGGCGACCGAGGCGCAACCGCGCGTCGAAAATATGGAAGTAGAGCGAGTTGACGCTCACGCGACTCAGCGCCACCGCGAACTCCTCGAGCGTGCTGGCCATGACACGGGTCGGCATCACCACTTGCATCGACTTCACGAAGAAAAACTCCTCGCCCTCGGAGGCGAACTTGAATCGCGCCAGCGGCCGCTGTGTCAGATAGTCGTCGATCGTGCGTACGAACGCGTCGCGCAGCGCGTCGAGCGACGCGTATTGCATGGTGTCGATGCTGGCCAGCCGCTCGCCGAGCGGAATCTCGCCGAGGATCTGCGTCACCCAGTAGGCGAAGTCGTTGGTCGGCTCCGGCGTCAGATAGTGGTGCGAGAGGAGAAAGTAGTGCGTGTGGTGATACACGCAGCTCTCCGGCACTTCGCGCAGCAAGCCGACGAGCTGCGGCAGCGTCGCGGCGCGCAGCCCCGTGGCCTCGGGCAGCACGAAGCTTGTCGAGAAGCGAAATGGTATGACGGCTTTTGCCGCCGGACGGGGCGCTGGCGCGCTCATGACCGCGCCGCCGCTTTCCAACGCTCTACGGCGTCCGTCAGCGCTTGGCGGACGAGGTCCTGGGACCCAAGTCCTACCGCGAGCGCGACGGAGAACGCGCCCGCCGCGAGCAAGATGTAGAGCGCGACCTCGATGGGCCGCGTGACGATCTGCAACTGCTGCAGCGCCATCAACAGGGTCACAAGGACCACCGCCGCGTGCACTGCCTGCGCGATGAGGCGGCCGTGGATGAAGCCGGCGTTCAGGCTTGACGCGCGCACCGCCGAGGCGAGGAACGACGCCAGCCACGTGCCGCACAACAGCACCACGATGCTGATCGCCACGCGCGGAATAAAGTAGCCGAACCCTTCGAGCCATTGGCCCGCGACGGCCACGCCCATGAATTGCAGGCCCATGATGCCGGCGGCGATCATGATGAGCCAGTACGTCAGCTCGCCGAGGAGCTCCACCAGCGTCAGGCGGACGAATCCGTGCTGCAGCGCGCTGCTCAGCTCGGTCTTTTCCGACAGCCGATCAATGCGTAACAGATAGAGCAGCTTGACCACCGCGGTCCGCAGCAGCGCGGCAAGACCCCAACCGACGAGACAGATCAGAAACGCGCCGAGAATGCGAGGCAGGAACACGATCAACCAATCGCGCACCACCCGCAACGGTTCGATGACGACGGCCGCTAGGTCCATCACGCATCCCTCCGCGAGGCATACAAAGCGGCGGAAGCGCCGAAGCACTCCCGCCGCCAACGGTTAGAAGATCGCGCGCAGCAAGCCGCCGACCAGCCGGAACGGCAGTGCCAGGATTTCCCCGATGACGTGCACGGTGCTGCTGAGAAATCCTCGCGGCTCCTCATGCACGACTGTGGAATGCGTCTCCACGCGTTCGGTCGAGGTGGGTGTTGTGGTCGTCACCGTCGCGGTACCGGGCGCCGTCGTTGTCACCGACGAGCTGTCCGTGCTCTGATGCACGGTCTCGCGCTCGACGACCCGCGTGCGCGCGGCGCAGCCCGCCACCACGATCGCGATCGCGATTCCCTTCGCCAGCGCTGCCATCACTCGATTCCGTTCCATGCTGTGCCCCTTCTCGTAGAGTTCGGGAGCAGGCGGCCACACATTCGACCACCTGCTCCCGAGTTGTCACATCGCGGCGGTGTCGATCGCCGCAGAACCTCAGTCGTTACGACGCGTGCTGCTCCACTTGGTCGCGCGTCTGGTTGTAGCTGCGCTCGAGGTCGCTCAGCTGCCGATCGAGATCGGACTTCGCGGCCTGCCATTCGGCGCCATTGGACGACTTCATCTGGCCGAACCGGCTCTGCGCCTCGTCCTTCTTGCGCTCAAGCTGCGCGATCATGTCGTTGAGCGCGCCGCGCGCTTCGATCGTCGTGCTGTTCGCCCGCGACTTCAGATCGTCGATCCGGTTCTTGATCTCGTCCAGCTTCGCCTCAATCCGCTGCTGGTCGATCTTGCGCTGCTCATCGGTCGCCACCGCGGTTGCCGCCGAGCTTGCGTTCTCGCTCGCCCGCGCCGCGTTGACCTGCGCCTTATCCACGTCTTGGCGCGCGTTCGCGAGCATGTTGTTCGCCTTCTGCTGCGCGTTGGCCACTTCGTTCTCGGCCTGGCGCTGCGCGTCGGCCACGCGGTTGCTCGCGTCTTGCTTCACGTTGGTGAGCTGCGAGTCGGACTTCTGCTTCGCGTCCGCGACGCGGTTGGTGACGTCCTGCTTCGCTTCGGCGAATTGGTTCTGCGCCTTCTGCTTGGCATCCGCCACTTTGTTCGCAGCATCGCGCTTGGCTTCGGCAAGCTGGTTCTGCGCCTTCTGTTGCGCGTCCCGCAGCTCGCTTTGCTCAACCGTGACCCGATGCTGCGCCGCATCCGGGTTGTTCGAGTTCGACTTCACCGCCCACGCGGCCAACGACACCACCCCAACGATCACCAAAATGCCGATCAATCCACCTGGTTTCATGCTTTTTCCTCCTCCACTACCCTTTCTTTCGTTCGTACGCTGTACGCCCGCCCCCGACTTGCTCTTCGTCGGCGACTACCACGTTCCGACATGCCGCCTTACATTTATTCGTGCGACGCGATGTATTCCCTCCGCGCCCGGATAACCGGCGCGTGCCTGCCGGAAGAACAACTGTTCGGTGATCGACGAACGTTGCGGTCTCATGTGCATCGAAAGGGTTCGGTGGAGCCTCATGCGGGTCCGCGGCTCGATTCCACGACAATCTCCCGCGCGACGCGGCGTCCGCCCTCAACGGTGTATCGGATGCGCACATATTCACCGGGCTGCAGGTCGCCCAAATCAGCAGGCTGGTCGCGTCGCTCGATGGTGGTCGACGCCACGATCGCGAACGGCATGGTCGCGGCGGTGGCCAACAGGCCGGGTTGATCTTCTTTGAGCAACAGCTCCTGCCGCTCAGGGCTAATGGCGCTGATTCGGCCGGTCACGTGGTGCACCTGGATCGAGGCGCCCTTGCCGTGAGCCGGCGCATCTGAAACTTGGGTCGACCCTTGTTGGCGATCGCGGCCATGGTTGTCTTGTGAGGTCGGATGTGATGGTGACGGCTGGCTGGGAGCTTGCGGGTGCTCGATCGACCAGAGACCGTCATCATGCCGCCGAGCTTCTTGCTGGGGATGTTCGGGGGTCGCCACCGATGCATCTCCGCGGGCGACGGTCGGCCAGAGTGTTGAGAGCGCCACCCCCAAGAGCCAGGCAGCTCTCACAATCGGGTCGCGCCAAATCCACGTGCTGATTCCAGAGCTGTCGCGTGGTTTCATCGTCTGTCTAGGTCTGCAGTGCCTCTATGCAGATTCAGTCTAAGAGATTTGAGATGGAGCCAAGATGAATTTTGAATGACAGAATCGTCATGTTGGGCCGTCGGGCGACGCTGCGGCTTCGGCCGACAGCAGTGCTACGGGCGCATCGCGGAACACCTCGGATAAGGGCAGCGCACGATCGTTCGTCGAGAGCGTGGTCGCGGTCAACGCGTGGGTCCATGTCTTCGGAGCGCGCGCCGGCACCAGCACGCGCGTACCGGACCACACGGATGCGCCCAGCGGCCACGCCCGCTCCGCCCCGAGACCCATCGGCAGGCGCGGCACCACCACGATCCGCCAGTGTCGGCCGGCGACGCGCGCAAACGCGCAGACATGGCGCGCTCGGGGGCCGGCGACCCGCAGCGGCACATAGTCGCCCGTGAGCCACACCGCCGGCTCGGCGGTACGCTGGCGCAAGAGGTGGGTAATCGTATACAGCTTGATCCGGCCGTCGACCCATCCGTCGAGCAACTGCCGAACTTTGTCCGCGGACGCCGATGGCCCCAATGCGTCCAACGCGCGCACGCGCGCCGCAAAATCGACCGGACGCCGGTTATCCGGATCGACGAGATTGAAATCCCACAGCTCGCTGCCCTGGTAACAATCGGGGACGCCGGGCATCGTCAGCTTCAGGACCACTTGGCTGAGCGCGTTCAGCGCGCCGGCGCGCGCGATGCGCGCATGGAACGCGCCGAAATGCGAGAGAAACGTATTGCCCGGATCGCGTCGAAGTGTGCGTCGCACGAAGTCCCGAACCGCTCGTTCGTAGTCGTCGTCCGGGTTGACCCAACTGGTGTGGACCTTCGCTTCTTTGATGGCCTTGTGCATATAGTGCTCGACGCGTTCCACCCATTGCCCGTGGCCGGCATCATCGAGCGGTCCAAGCGGCCAGACTCCGACGAGCGTTTGGTAAAAGAGGTACTCGTCGTTCGCATCGGGCGACGGCACGCCGTCGATATCGGCAACCGCGTGCCGGTTCATCAGCCGCCATTGCGCGACCGCCTGCCGCCAGGCGTCGGGCACCTCGGAGAGCACCGCCATGCGCGCCCGCACATCTTCCCCGCGCTTGGTATCGTGCGTCGACGTGGCGACCATCGACGCAGGCCATCGGGCGAGCCGCGCCGCGTTGGCGCGATGGAAGCTCTCGACGCTGACCGCAAACCGCTCCGGGTCGCCGCCGACTTCGTTCAAGCAGGCCAGCGGAAACACGCGGTAGCACGCCGTGTCTTCCATGCCCTTCGCCATCACCGGGCCGGTGATCTGCTGGAAGCGCATCACGAACTCTCGACGCTCCGCGCGCTGCGCGTCGCTCAAGCCCTCGGGGTCTTCGAGCAGCAGCACCGACGCGATGAACCGAAAGATCGCCGAGCTCATCGCGGGGTTGCGGCGGATTGCGGCCCGGATCGCCGCGACAATGGTCCGCCGGTCCTCGTCGCTCACCGTGCCCGACGCCGCCCGAATATACGTCCGATACACCGGGAAACACGCGATCACCTCGCCCAGCGCCCGCTGCAGGCTCGCGAGTGTAAAGTCGCGCGACGCGCGGTGCTGCTCGGAGATGCGGTCCAGCCGCCGCGAGAGAACGTGCAGCTCGCTCGACATCACGGCACTCACCATCAACCGCTTGCCGTCGTAGGCGGCGTCGCCGAAGCGCTGCTGCACGCCCGTCAGCTGCCGATACCATTCGGTCAGGCCGTGCCGGCCGCGAGGATCCACGAGCAAGCCGGTCAGCCACTTCATCGCGTCGTAGCCCACCGTGCCGTGCACCATCCAGTCGTCGCGCAGCTGCTCGTCGCCGGTGAGGATTTTCTCGACGACGACGTAGTGCGGCGCGGCATTCGCCGCGTCCTGCGGCGGCTCGCCACCCGCGGCGCGCGCGCAGGCGTGCTGCACGTCGCGGAAGTATTGTTCCGGGTCGAACAGGCCGTCGGGGTGATCGATTCGCAACCCGCTGATCCATCCGTTGGCGAGCCATCGCAGCGGCAGCGCGTGCACGGCGTCGAAGACCTCAGGGACGTCGACGCGGATCGCGGCCAGCTCGTTGACGTCGAAGAACCGCCGATAGTTGATCTCATCGGAGGCGACCTGCCAATAGCAGAGGCGATAGACTTGCGCGTCGACAAAGGCCTCGAGGGCATCGAAGCTTCGCGAATCGCCGGGCCGGCCGTTGAGGCGCTCGATCGCATCGCGGAGTCGGCGCGCCGCCTCGCCGTTTTGCTCCAGCAGCGCCGCGAGCCGCCGCTTGATGACTTCCTTTTCCCGCTGCCGCTCACGCACGCGCTCCGGATCCGTGTCCGTCCGCGCCGGCAAATGCGTCAGCGCCGTCGTGATGCTCTCGAGCTCGACGAGCTCCGCGTCGGTCTGCGGGTTCGCGGCCCGCATCGCCTCGCACACCGGCTGCAGCAGCCGCGGCCATGAGCTCGAGTCCGTCGGAAAGCGCCGCTCGAAATAGGTCACGATCACCGCGCCATCTTCGATCGACACGCGCAACTGTCCGGATTCGAGTGTGCGACCGAATTGTCCGCCCAGCACGGGCAGCAAGATTTTGTTTTCAAGCTCCGCCTTCGGCGGCGTCCAATCGATGTCGAAATATTTCGCGAACGGCGAGCTCGGCCCGTTCTCGAGCACGTCCTGCCACCACCGATTCGACACGTCGCCGATGCCCATGTGGTTCGGCACGATGTCGAGCAGGAGGCTCATACCGCGCCGGCTCAGCGCGGCCGATAATCGGGCGAGGTCGTCCTCGTCACCGATCTCCGGATTGAGGCGGCTGTAGTCCGTCACGTCGTAGCCGTGCAGGCTGCTGGGGCTCGCCATCGTCAGCGGCGACGCGTAGAGATCGGTGATGCCGAGCGCGTGAAAATAGTCGACCAATGCTTCGGCGTCGCGCAATCGGAAGTGGCGATTGAATTGCAGGCGATAGGTGGCGCTCGGCACGCGGCGGGCCAGGTGAGCGCGAGCGGCAAACACGACGCGAGGCGTCGCGCGCGTGGTCGATTGCGCGGCGATGCCGCGGCCGTCTGCGCGCGCGTGCATCATCGTACACCTGTGCCCCGGCGCTGGCCGACGAGGCGAGCGAGGTTATCGAGCGGACGCGTCATCGGGCCCGGCAAGCTGACGACCATCGCCGTGCTCGACGAGCCGGAAGACCGCCATGCTGCGGCCTTGGAGAGAATACGGAGCTTGGCCCGCGAACGCCTCGACCGGAGCGGCATCATCGCTCGTATCGATGATGCGCTCCCAGCTCGACGAGTCCTGCTCGCTGGGCAATGTAAAGGAGATGGCTTCATGGTGCGCGTTCATCAGCACGAGCAAGGTCTCCCCGACGATCCGCTCGCCGTGCTCGTCCACGTCGTCGAGCGCGTCGCCGGCGAGGCGCACGCCGATGCACCGGACAAACGGCGCGTTCCACGCTTCGTCGGTCATTTCCTTGCCCGAGGGCTCGAGCCATGTGATGTCTTTGATCTGCGACCCGCGGATCGGACGACCGAGGAAGAAGTGGTGCCGATGCAGCACCGGGTTCTCGCTGCGCAACCGCACCACGCGGCGCGCGAATTCCATCAGCGCGCGCTGCTCGTCGGTCAGGTCCCACGAGTACCAGCTGATCTCGTTGTCCTGGCAGTACGCGTTGTTGTTGCCTTGCTGCGTGCGGCCGATCTCGTCGCCGCCGCAGATCATTGGGGCACCCTGTGAGATCATCAGCGTCAGCAGGAAATTCCGCTGCTGGCGCGCGCGCAGCGCGAGCACCTCGCGATCAATCGTCGGGCCTTCGACGCCGCAGTTCCAGCTGAGGTTGTCTGAATTGCCGTCGGTGTTGTCTTCCTTGTTCGCTTCGTTGTGCTTCTCGTTGTAGCTGACGAGGTCTCTCAGCGTGAAGCCGTCGTGGCACGTGATGAAGTTGATGCTCGCGTACGGGCGCCGGCCGCTCTGCTCGTACAGGTCGCTGCTGCCGCACAAACGCGTGGCGAATTCCGCCGCCGTGCCGCCGTCGCCTTTCCAAAATCGCCGCACGGCGTCGCGGTACATCCCGTTCCACTCCGTCCAGCCCACCGGAAAGTTGCCGACCTGGTAGCCGCCCTCGCCGAGGTCCCACGGCTCGGCGATCAGCTTCACCTGCGAGAGCACGGGGTCTTGCTGGATGATGTCGAAGAACGCGCTCAGCTGGTCGACGGCGTGCAGTTCGCGCGCGAGCGCGCTGGCGAGATCGAAGCGGAAGCCGTCGACGTGCATCTCGAGCACCCAGTAGCGCATGCTGTCCATCAACAGCTGCAGCACGCGCGGCTGCCGCGTGTTGAGCGTGTTGCCGCAGCCGGTGAAATCTTGGTAGCAGCGCGCGCTCTCCGGCGACAACCGATAGTAGGCCTCGTTGTCGACGCCGCGGAACGAGAGCGTGGGGCCGAGATGGTTGCCTTCGGCGGTGTGGTTGTAGACGACGTCGAGGATCACTTCGATGCCCGCGGCGTGGAGCATGCGCACCATCGTCTTGAATTCGCGGACGGAATCCTCGGGCATCGAGCTGTAGGTCGGCTCCGGCGCGAAGAACGCGAGCGTGTTGTAGCCCCAGTAGTTGGTGAGGCCGCGCTCGATGAGGTGGCGGTCGTCGACGTGGTGGTGGACCGGCATCAGCTCGACCGCCGTCACGCCGAGCTCCTTCAGATGTTGGATCGCGGGCGCCGATGACAGCCCGGCGTACGTGCCGCGGCCGGCTTCCGGGATCTCAGGATGCTCGATGGTAAACCCGCGCATGTGGACTTCATAGATGATGGTCTTATGCCACTCGGTGCGCGGCGGGCGATCGTCACCCCACGTGAAGGCGCTGTCGAGCACTGCGGCCAGCGGCGCCCACGGCGCGTTGTCGCGATCGTCGAAGGCCAGGTCGGCTTGCGGATCGCCGATGCGATAGCCGAAGAGCTCATCGGCCCAATGCAAGCTGCGGCCGATCGACTTGGCGTACGGGTCGAGGACGATCTTGTTCGGATTGAAGCGGCGACCGTCGTCCGGTTGATACGGTCCGCTGACACGGTAGCCGTAGAGTTGTCCCGGCCGGACGTCGGGTAAGTACCCGTGCCACACTTTGTGCGTGTGGCCGGGCAGCGCGATGCGCTGCGATTCCGCTGTCGCGTCCGCCGAGTCGAAGAGACAGAGATCGACGCCGGTTGCGTGTTCGCTATACAGCGCGAAGTTGACGCCCGCGCCGTCCCACGTCGCGCCCAGCGGGTAGGGTTGCCCCGGCCACACGCGCAGACTCTTAACGCGGCGCGCGCGAGTGACCGGCTCAACCGTGGCTTCGATTACCATGTCGTCCCTCGTTGCGGCGCCTCGATCGTCGATAGTCGGACGCCGGTCGTCATGTCAATCCTCAGAGCTACGGTGCCCGGCGTCCGGTAATGACGCGCAGCAGCACGATGACGATCGCCACCACCAACAAGATGTGGATAAACCCGCCCATCGTGTACGACGAAACCAGGCCGAGCAGCCACAGAATGACCAGCACGACAGCTAACGTCCATAGTAGATCCACCGCTCACCTCCTGTTGCACGCTCGGCGCGTTCCCGCGACGTGGCGTGATTGGTTGCCGTTGACAATGGCGGCTTCGACCGCCCAACACACAATGAAACGCGACGAATGAATGGGCGCAGGGGGCCGGGATAGATGCAAGCGAGGAGGAGAAGCGTCTGACGGAAGGCTGAGCAATTCGGTGGCCATCTGCGGTGGGCTATCGGCGCCAGCGGCTGACCTTGACGCGCCCCGCGGCGCGTCGACGGTCATCCGGCTATTCGTCGTCCTCGTGCCGTGCCGACGCCATTGCCACCCCGATGGTAGTCTCACGTGCCGAAGGCTCCGGGTCGATGGGCTGGGCGATTCGCGACAGCCGGTCAATAAGCGAGCTCGCCGCGACACCGCGTCGCCATGCCACCTCATCGAGACAGTCGGTGCCTTCCGCGGAGGGGTCGACGTACAATTGATCGAAGACCGCCCGCGTCCGCGGGTAACATCGCAAAATGTAATTGACGGTCATGAGCTCGGTAATATCCTGGCGACCTTCAACCCCGTCGCCACGGTCCGATGACGTGGCACTCAAATACGTGTCGAGCCACGGAAACAGGTGGCGCTCTTGCTGATCCATCTGGCTTGAGAGGCCGGCCAGCGCCTCGCCGAGCAGGCTGCGCAGCTCGCGCGGGACGTCGCCGACGACGGACGCTAATGCGCGCACGATGGTGCGCAGCGATTCACGCACCGTGTCGTGCTCGATCGCCAGACGATCGAGTTGCTCAGAGGTCATTCGGCCGAGCAGCGCGCTGGTCCTCACGGCCAATCGCTCTTCACACGCATCGTGCGCGTGCAGACGCCTGAGCAAGGTGACGCACGATGTGCGCAGCTCATCGGCGCCCGCGGTCGAGGCCCCGTTGAGCTGCGCCAGCTTTCGGCGCAGCACGGCGTGGTCCCGGCGCAATCGTTCGACGGAATCGGTCAGCGTCAGGCTCCGCTGCAAGCGCACGAGCGGGCTGCGCAGCTGCCGGACCACATCGATGACCGAGAACCGCTTCATGCACGCTCCATCGGCTCAACGAGGACATCGACGTCCTGTGCCACCCCGCGGACCAACCCTTCTCGGATCAATGCGCCGACGCCCATCATGATCATCTGCACGGGCCATTTCAGCTCGCGGACCAACAAACGCAGCGTCGTTGCGCCGCTCCGCTCCAAGTGCAGCAGGACATCGCCCGCGACCAAGCCGAGCGCCGTTATCAGCGGCATCCGGGACGCGCCGGAAGCAGCGCGGATCTGCTCATCCGGGTCGATCGGGTGCTGGGTGCCGGCGTCCGGTTGCGCGGCTCGCAACTCTGCCGCGTCATCCTGCGGCGTCCCCACTTCCACATCGATCTGCATTGGCTCCATCATCCCCGAGTTGGGAGGTCCGTCACGATAATTGAGTGGGCGCGATGCTGCCCATCTTCGATTGTATATTCGATCCGAACCGGCTTGCCGATCAACTGCTCGTCCAAGCCGATCGGCCGCCCGTTCTCCGCAATCATCGTGGCGCGCTCGACGACGAAACTTTGCGACTGCGCGCCGGGTGCAAGCTGTTCACGCACGACCAACCCGCCGCCGTTTCGATTCACCGCGATCACCTCGCCGGTCAATCGCTGGCGAAGCTCCGGCACCGCCAATGTATAGGGGTGCGCGGCCGCGATCGGCGCGAGCCCACCCACGAGTCCGAGCATCACAAGCCAACGACCGGCGCTTCGCATCTGTCGCCTCCGTGTCTGCTTACGTCGCGGCCCAGAGCAAATTGAGCCGCTTATTTTCCGTCGCGCTGAAGAACGACTGTAGGCCGCGCGTCTGCGCGCCACGACGGAGCTTACGCAAGGCTTTCTCTTCGATCTGTCGCACCCGCTCGCGCGTCACCTTGAACATGCGCCCGAGCTCTTCAAGCGTCCTCGGCGTCCCGTCCTTCAGCCCGAAGCGCAGCTGCAAGATCTGCTGCTCGCGGACCGATAACCCGACGAGCATGTCCGACAGGTGCTCCTTCAGAATTCCATACGCCGTGGTGTTCGCCGGCGACGCGGCGCGCTTGTCCTCGATGAAATCGCCGAAGTTCGTCGCACCGTCTTCGCCCATCGGCATTTGCAGCGAGATCGGCTCTTGCGCGACGCGCAGCAGACCGCGGACTTTCTCGACGGGGATGGCGGTAATCTTCGCGATCTTCTCCGGCGTGGGCTCGTGCCCCGTCTCTTGGATGATCGACAGCGAGACGCGCACGAGCTTGTTGATCGTCTCGGTCATGTGCACGGGGATGCGGATCGTGCGGCCTTGGTCCGCGATCGCGCGCGTGATCGCCTGGCGGATCCACCACGTGGCGTAGGTGGAAAACTTGTACCCGCGGCGATATTCGAATTTATCGACCGCGGTCATGAGGCCGATGTTGCCTTCTTGGATGAGGTCGAGGAACGACAGGCCGCGATTCGTGTACCGTTTCGCGATGCTCACGACCAGCCGCAGGTTGGCTTCGACCAGCGCCTTCTTCGCGCGGCCGCATTCGGCTTCGCGGGCGCGGATCTCACGCAGCGCGCCGCGCAGCTCCTCGGCCGAGTGCATCAGCCAGCGCTCGTGCGACCGCTTCGCTTTCTGCAGCTCGTCCCGCTTGGCCCGCGCGCGCGGCTGCTCGCGCTTCAATCGCGTGATCTGCCCTTGCACGCGCTCCCACGCATCGAGCCGGTTCGCGAGCCGGCCGACGATCCACGCGATCGCCCGGTCGGTGAGCTTGAACTCTTTGACCAGCGCGCGGAACGCCTCATCGACGTGGGTCGCGACCAGCCGCCGGCGAAGTTTGCGCAGCCGGGCCAGCAGCTCCTCGCGCTTCATGTTGGGGTCGTCTTTGATGAAATCTTCCGGGGCCATCTCGCCGGCAAGCAGCGTGTCCGACAGCTTCAGCAGCTCGCGACGGAAGAAGGGCAAATCCAACACCGCGTCGCGGTATGCTAGGTCGCACGCTTCAATGCGCTGGGCGAGTTTGAGTTCTTGGTCGCGCGTCAGCAGGGGGATTTGACCCATCTGGTGCAGGTACATCTTGACGAAGTCGCTGGACGAGCGGGCCTCCGGCTCGGCCTCCACCTTCGCCTCGACCGGTTCGGCCTCAACGGCCGGCATAAACGTCTGGTCGCTCATCTCGAGGTCGTCTTTAAAGAGCAATGGCTTTTTCTTCGACAGCGCCAGCTCGTCGGAAAGTACTTGAGGCTCATCGTTCACGAAAAATTCCCGCTCATGCTTCATGCCGTGCCCTCACCAGTTGGCTGCTCTACACGGTGCACCCCGACTGCGAGATGGAGTGCGAGCGTACGCATACTAAGTTTATGTAGGACGAATGACGCGTGGATGAATTTTGGATGACAGAATCGTCATCCAGTGGTGGATTTGATGGCGCTCAACTATCTGCGGGAATGAAACTTACAAATACCCAGCGACGGCTGATCGGGCGCTCGTTGGAGACCCGTTCGCGGCGGTCGAATGACGTTGAATTATCGCGCGGGCGGCGTGATGGCCGGCAGCCAGACGGTGAATGTCGCCCCATGCTTGGGTTGGCTGTTCACATCGATACGGCCGTGGTGGGCTTCGACGATCCAGCGGCAGAGGCCCAGCCCGAGCCCGGCGGAGCCGCCATTCTCTGACGACGGCCGGCGACGGAAGAACCGATCGAAGATCTGCGGCAGCTCTTCCGGCGGGATGCCGGGGCCGGTGTCCTGGACGATCACGCATGCTTCGCCGTTGGAGTGGTCGGCGCGAACGCTCACCTGGCCGCTGGACGGCGTGTGGCGGATCGCGTTGTCGAGCAGATTCGCCACCAGCCGCTCGAGCAGCCGCCGCTCGCCCCGCACCCAGACGGGTTGCGCCGCCGGCAACTCCACGGCAACCGCTTTGGCGTCCGCCAGCGGCCGGCAGGAGTCGGTCACTTGCTTGGCCAGCGCGCCCAGCTCGATCGGGCTCCACTCGATCGCCGGGTCCACCGCTTCGCTGCGCGCAAGCGCCAGCAGCTCCTGGACCGTCTGCGACATCTCGTCGATGATTTCGAGGTGCGTGCGCAGCACGCGGCGATACTCGTCTGTTTCGCGCGGCTTGCGCAGGGCCACTTCCAGCTCGCCGCGCATGACGGGCAGCGGCGGGCGCAGCTCGTGCGGCGCGGCCGCCCTGAAC
>OBEQ012484819.1_pt1 | contig 19825 bp, 19 predicted proteins | sample 1670901 | NCBI WGS metagenome assembly OBEQ01 (sample SAMEA104232315, study PRJEB22302) | groundwater metagenome | biome: forest; feature: aquifer; material: groundwater | place: USA | collected 2011-08-07 | depth 5.4 m
ACCCTGATGTGTACCAAAAACTTGAACCCAAAAAGGAAACTCAAGAAAACAAATAAAGGAAAGGAAGATACATTTCATGAAAACTTGCATGAAATATTTCGTAGGGGGCAGTGTTATCCTAATAGGGACGGTATTTTCGTGGGCAGGGATCGTCCAAGGCAAAGTTATATTTCGTGGAGCACCTCCTCCCCCTGAAAAATTCGAAGTCAAAAGTGATTCAACGGCATGTGGAACTCATCAAGAAGTTCCTAAGATCGTAATGGGAGATAGTAATGGGATTCGTTTCGCTGTAGTAAGATTGATTGACGACAAGAAGCAATTTCATGTGCTAAAGCCGGCAGAAGGCTTGTTAGACCAAATCCACTGCCAGTTTGAACCTCATGTGCAGATTGTGCCGGTGGGTTCTAAACTTGTCATTACCAGTAGCGATGCAGTTTTACATAATTCCCATGGGTTGAGTGAAGATGGTCAAACAGTTTTCAATGTTGCTGTCCCTATTAAGGGGATGAAGATTCCCATCGAGTTAAAAAAACCAGGGCGCATTAAACTCCGTTGCGATGCAGGCCATGCTTGGATGCGGGGGTATATTATTGTCGCAGAGCATCCTTATTATGCTGTGACAGATGCGACAGGATCTTTTGAATTCAAAGACATCCCTCCTGGAACGTATACATTTGAAGTTTGGCAGGAGAACCTTGGGGTTCAAAAACAAAAGGCAATTGTCACCCAAGGCGGAATATCTGAGGTGCAATTCATTTTTCCAAGTAAGTCTTAGAAGTGGTTTCAAAACCATGATATGTGACGTTGCTGCGAGCTTTCTTTTCCCCAAATTGGATCACTCCATTCTTGCGTCTCTTGCGGCTATCCCTAAAACTTTCTTTCGCCTAAAAAACCACTTTTTCAAAATCGACTAAGTTGTGAAAGTTTTGCTGGATTGCAAAGAGCTCTGGATCGCCTTTGAAACTCCGACAGACAAGAGATGAGGATATTCTGGAAACCAAATCGATTCTTCGATTAATTTTTTCAACACGGAGTCATCAACTTCTAGACCAATCTTTTCATCGCGGGCAACCTGGGCAACTTTGAAGGCCACAAGGCGACTGATTTCTCGGAGCTCCCGGATATCGGGATAAAGAGCATGGAGAGCCAAGCGACGATCGGTGGTAGACTCGGCCAGGGTTCGTGCAGCTGCTAGGAACATGGACTCGGTCAGATGCGGCGTTTCACTTGCCAGTGCCCCCAAACATAGCCCTGGAAAGATGAAACAATTATTACTTTGGCCGATTACATAATCGCGTTCATTATAACGCACGGTTTCGAATGGCGAGCCTGTTGCTATCAGCGCTCTGCCTTGGGAATAAAGAATCGCTTGCGCAGGAGTGCATTCTGACTTCTGCGTCGGGTTGCTGAGAGGGAAAATCATGGGTCGTTTGCACACATCAGCCATGGCTGTAATCACTTCGGGACTAAACGCACCTGCATGGCCTGTGGTTCCGATCAAAATCGTCGGCCGATACACACGGACAGTTTCAAGCAGTGTCTTTGTGAAAGGCTTGATAATTCCCATTTGAGTAAGTTCATCCACTTTCAACGCAAACTCCCGCTTGTGCTCCTCAATTTTTGGGCGTCCTGAATGCAAAATACCTTCCGAATCTAAATGGAGTTGATGAAGTTGTGATTCCTCCTCAGATAAACCTTCTTCTCTCATCGCACGGTGAACCAGATGTCCAATGCCAGCGCCGGCCGCTCCCGTACCCAAGTAGAGAATGCGCTGGGTACTAAGCCGTTTACCGGTAATTCTTAACCCCGCTAATATCCCAGCCAAAGCAACAGCTGCAGTGCCTTGGATGTCGTCATTGAAACTTGGCAGCTGCGATTGATAGCGGGCCAACAATCGAAAAGCCGTTGCTTTTTTGAAATCTTCCCATTGAAGAATCGCTCGAGGGAAAACCATTCGAACTGCTTGGACAAATTCATCGACGAGCGAATCGTAAAGGGGTCCTCTCAATCGCTTCTTACGATAACCCAGATAATATGCATCATTGAGAAGGTGGGTATTGTCGGTTCCTACATCTAGGCTCACAGCCAGACACCGCGAGGGATGGATACCGGCTCCCGCTGAGTAAAGAATGGCTTTGCCAATCGGAATGGCCATCCCTCCGGCTCCCTGATCTCCTAGTCCTAAGATCCTTTCATTATCAGTCACAATAATCAGGCGGATATCCCTACCTTTGAATTGGCGCCAGCGTTCGGCGATTTTTCCGCGATCGTTTGGAGTGATATAGAACCCTCGTGGTCTGCGAAAAATATGACTAAAGCTTTGGCAGGCCATCCCAACCGTAGGTGTGTAGATGATCGGAGTAAATCGATCGAGGTTCTCGACTAAAAGTCGGTAAAACAAGGTCTCATTTCGATCGAGGAGCGAGATAAGCCCAATGTACTGTTCGAGCGCATTTGCCTTCGAACAGATATGCTCGAGTTCCAAAGCGACCTGCTGGTTGATATTTTGGATAGCCGTAGGTAGTAATCCGTGAAGTCCGAGTGCATCGCGTTCCTCCAAGCTAAAGGCCGCGTCTTTGTTGAGTGCTGGATTTCTTAGGAGCGCCTCCCCTCGTTCAGGTAGTAACATAATCGTTTATTCGCCTTTGCCGAATACCTCGTGGCTTGCCACGGGGATGCCCGGCCTTCGCAGCCAAAAATGGCTGCTTCGGCGAAGTAGGCAAGGCGATGGACAAATCCGCCGTAGCTCTCTCATAAATGAATTCCTTCAAACTCTTCATCAATAAACTCCAAAAGCTTTTGCAACTTAAAATCATGAAAGCGGAGACGGATTTAAGCGGCTTCGGCGGAATGAACGATCTACAAGGAACCGATACCCTGCAGCTTGCTGCAGGGTCGTTCATCACGCGTCGCTTGCCAGCCTCTTAACCGATTTTGCTCTTTGGCGGGCAATACTTTGCGATAAGAAGTAGGTGATCGACCAACGATCTTATGGAAGACACGATTAAAATGAGTTAGAGATTGAAAACCTATTTCGTAGGCGATTTCGCTAACACGCAGGTTGGGGTTGAGAAGAAGATTTTTTGCTTCCTCAATCCGGACGCGCGAAAGATAGTCAGTAAAGTTCAGGCCGGTTGCCTTTTTGAACATTTTACAGAAGTAAAATGTGCTCATATTCACGGATTTCGATACTTCGCTCAGAGAGAGTTTCTCAGATTTGTGTTTTTGGATGAATTCTTTTGCTTTCTTAATCATTGGAGATTCTAGGTTTTCATGCTGAATTGCGATCTGATTGGCAACGATGGATAAATGTTGGGCAAAGATTTCCAGAAGCCGTAGCATGGATTGGTATTGTCTTTGGGAGAGGACCCGATTGTGAAAATAGGCTTCCTCCAATTTCTTAAGGTCCGTTTTCACTCCCCACTCGACAAGTTGCTTCGTGATCCTATTGAAACGAACCTTGGACGGTTTTTTGAGTGCAATTTGTCCTGTTTGTAATAGACCGATGAGCTCATTTCCCAAACACACAGGGACTGCGGCTTCACAGAAGCCTGCGAAACAAGTTACCGTTTTGGGCCTGTGAGCGGTGATATTGGAAAGTTTCTGTTGAACTTCAAGACAACCTGCACATGAGCGGTTGGATTGTGCTATGAGAGCGCAAAACGGATTTTCGTGTCGCTTGCTGTGGTACGCAAGGTTCCAAGCATTTGTAGTTCGAAATGTCAGTGGGAGATTGGCTGCCTCACTAAAAGCACGTTCATAGTCTCGATAGATCTGAGAATTCGAGAGCTGATGGTGTAGGCTTTTGCTGAGGTTCCCCGTCATTTTTTTCCTAAGAGGATATAAGAAATAAAGCCGTTTTATGACGGGGTGTCAAGTGGATAGGCCGGCCTATGCGGACGTGCCCTTATGTAAATTCGCTAACATCAAGGTGCCAACTACTCCCATCGGTTACCCTTAGAAATCCTCTCCCTATTTCATGACGGAGTTTGCTCAGATCAACATGAAAAGGTAAAACATTTACAAGGAGTTCAGCAGATTGGAGGGAGATGATGCGAATCCTTGGGCCATCCCTTCGAATGAACTTGTGGGTGGTATGATCCACTACAAAAACATGCCCAGAAATACGCGCGACACCCCCTGCGTAGTCTTCGACAATCCCTGCAAAATGACGGCCGATGTCCTTTTCGAAGAGACGTCTATGGATCACATAGACTTTTTCTCCTTTTGTGAGAATCATCTGGACCTCCTCTAATTTTCCAAAATACTCGCTCTAGAAATATCGAGATTTCTTTTGGAGCGACCCAGGAAATCTTCAAGGTTAGATTCCAGTTTTTGCATCTTGGCTAAATCTTCATGCATGGTTTTGGAACAGGATTCACAGACAGACGTTACTTTGTTCGCAAGGATTTCACGGAATACTCTGTGGATTTTTAGCCGAATGCACAACCATTCTTTTTCCGATACGGCAAGATGTTCTCTTAAAGTTTTCACAAAGACTTTCTCGCCTACGAGAAGGGTATGGATTTCACTTTGAACGGAGACAAAAGGTACAGGTTGTTGGAATAATTGAGGTGTTGCCAGGATGCCACTGATAAACCTATTAAGGATTTCATTAAAAAGGTCGTCGAGGGTAAGGCCTTTATAGTCCATGTCCCGAAACATCCAGAATTTTGCGCTTACATCAATTTCCTTTTCCCAATGATCCAAGATATTAGCGCGCTGTTCCAATAAGCACTTTTCTAGGGGTAAAAGAGGATAATGTAAAGTAGGGGTCATAACGCCTCTCCCCTTTTTTGTGATAGGATTTCTGTGAGTTTATCCACATGCTGTCTTGCAACATCTAGCGGATTAAGGCAGTCCTCGCAAAACAGCTTGACGTAGTGCTGAGTGAGATCATTTAAACCATCGTCGATTGTTTCGAAGTAAAAATCAGCATCGGTATTGGAGAAATCGCTGTGGTTGAAATGGTTCTGAAGAAAGATTTCACTAAAGGCTTCTTTTCCGGATAGAAAAATATCCATAAAATATGAGAGAGTAAAGGGCACACCACTTGGAGTAAAATGTGGCAGGGGCTTCTCCATTGGTTCAATTTTTATCATAGCATGGTTCTCAAGTAAGCTAATTAAATTGGAATAGAGGTGTTCCACTATGACGGAAACAATCCTGCTTGATGTTAGCGAGCATTCAAAACAACCACCCTCCGAAAGCGTTTTTGCAATGCCACTTCCTGCTAAAAAGGTATTTGCGACGAGGCGCGAGTTCCAATTAGAGATGACATAAGATTTCCACTTTGAAAGGATTTGGCTCTTATTCGATTTTAAGAACTCGATCAAATTTTGTTTTCTGGGTTCGAATTTCATGGATTTGGTTATTTTTTATTGAGATCGCAAGAGTGTTTTTCAAAAGCTTGCGCTTTTGAAAGACCTCCATTTAATTCCCAACGGCATTGGTCGCATGCCATTGCTGCATTGGTCCGAAGGGTCTCATGGAATAGTTGGCGGATCTCGCGTCGAAATCGTGACCAGTGTTTCGGTATTTCTTTGAAATGCCGCCGTAAAATTTGCGCGACAACTCCCTCGCCAACAAGCAGCACGTGAATCTCGGTTTGGACTGAGTCGAAAGGCATTTGCATCCTTGGGAGTTGGGGAACTCGGATTTGTTTGCCCTCCAGGAAACTCGCGATTTCGTCCAGGTAAGCGAAGAGAATTTCGCGAATATGTAATCTCGTTTGAAATGGGTAAAACTTGACATCGGCGCCAACTTCCCAAAGCCATTGTTGAAGGATTTCCGCCTGATGTTTTGCAAGTAATCTCGCAAGATTCGATTGAAGAGAAGGAGAGGATTTCATGTGAACTCCTGGGATATTTCGGTCGGCTGATTGAGATTGGAAACGTGCTGAAGCACGTCTCGAAAGGGCTGGAAACAACGGCTACAAAAGGCATTGGTTTCTAGCTCAACGAGTGAATGAAAGGTTCGATGGGTTTCTTCAAGTAGCTGGGCTTGGTCAGCATTCGAAAACTGTTGTATAAAATTTATGTTTTTCACGAGAAAGTCTTCGAGGACCTCTTCACCGCATAAAATGATTTCTAAGGAATGAGTCAGTTTTGCAGGGAAGCCATCTGATGGATTGAGCGCGATAGGTTTGTGAAAAAAGCGGTTCACATTTGTTTTAGGAATATCGAAAAGAAGAAGGAACTCCGCAAAGGTTGATTCAACGAGGTGTTCCGGGAGGTTCGGAGGGTCTCTTCCAAGCAATGGAAGGCTAGCAGAGAGCCGCCTTTCCCACTCTTTGACGATATGGTCCTGTCTCAATTTCAGCAGATTTAAAAAGCCTTTGCTCATCCCTTATATTCTTCACCGGTTTGTGTGAGTCTGCTCCACCCTTTCTGTCGATCTTTTTGCATTTTTTGGCTTTCTGAATGGTAAACTTTTTCCATTGAAGAAAAGTATGGCGGTGACTCATACGCAAATTTGTCTTGCGAGAGAAGAGAGAGTCAGGGAACAGTATCGGTTTGATATGCAGAATTTCTTCCGATTTTTAGTGATTCCTCAACTTCCCCAGAGGCTCGAGCCCTTGCGGGAGTTGGCGTTTAACCTTTGGTTTAGTTGGGAACCAGATGCAGTGGCTTTGTTCGAAACTCTCGATCCGGAGATGTGGGACCGGTGTTACCATAATCCTGTTAAACTTCTTGAGCGAGTACGTCAGACTCGGTTGCATGAAATGGCTGAGGATGATGGTTTTGTTCGAAGAATGGACACAGTTTATCGTCGCTTCCAAGATTATCTTGCTAATAAGGATATTTGGTTTTCTAAAGATTGGTCCTCAAAATTGGATGGGCCTGTAGCCTATTTTTCTGCGGAATTCGGATTACACGAATCAGTTCCTGCGTACTCAGGTGGCCTCGGTATTTTGGCGGGAGACCACTGCAAAGCCGCAAGTGATTTGGGATTACCCTTTGTGGCCATGGGATTGTTGTATCGGCATGGTTATTTCAAACAGCGATTGAGTAAGGAGGGTTGGCAGGAAGCAGTAGAGATGAACCTTGTTTTTGATGAGTTGCCGATTCATGAAGTCTGTAATTCGGATGAGACACCACGAACGGTTCAAGTTGATATTTTGGGAAGGTCTGTGAATGTAAAGATTTGGGAAATCAAGGTTGGGCGTGTTTCGCTTTATCTTCTTGATACCGATGTGGCCAAAAATGGGGAGGAAGACCGACTCATTACTGCTGAATTGTACGCGGGAGACATCGAAATGCGGATTCGACAGGAGATCGTCCTAGGGGTTGGAGGAGTTCGTGCGCTTGAGGCTTTGGGCATTTCTCCTTCTGTTTATCATATGAATGAAGGGCACGCAGCTTTTCTTGGAATCGAACGCATTCGACAGTTAATGGTAAAAAGCGGGATCGATTTTTATTCTGCCTTGCAAGTGACCGCTGCTTCGAATGTTTTTACCACGCATACCCCAATTCTCGCTGGGAATGATGCTTTCCCTCCCGAGTTCGTGCATCGTTATTTTATAAATTATGTTGGGGAACTGAAAATCGAGTTTGATGAGTTCTTAAAATTCGGCCGTGCTTGGAATCATCAACCCAGTGATCTTTTTAGTATGACGATCTTGGCGTTACGAATGTCACGTCGAGTTAATGGTGTCAGTGCTTTGCATGGCAAAGTTGCCCGACAAATGTGGACGAGCGTATGGCCCTATGCTCCAGTGCATGAGGTGCCGATCGAGAGTATAACGAATGGTATTCATTTGCATACGTGGTTAGCGGCTGAGATGAGAGATCTTTACGAAAAGTATTTTGGTGATGATTGGCAAGAACGAATGAGTGATTCCGATCTCTGGCAACGGGTAAATGATATTCCGGATGAAGAATTGTGGAGCACCCATATGTTTTTAAAGAGGCGGATGATCGAATTTGTCCGGAAGCGGTTACACGAACAATATGAACAATTAGGTGAATCTTTGGGACGGACCCGAGCCGCTGGGAGCCTTTTAGATCCCGAGGTGTTAACGATCGGATTCGCCCGAAGATTTGCCACTTACAAACGAGCCTTATTAATTTTCAAAGATCTCGATCGTTTGAAATCCATTCTGAATAAGCAGGATCAACCTTTGCGCTTAATTTTTGCCGGGAAAGCTCATTCGCGTGACGAAGGGGGTAAACGACTCATTCAACAACTCTATCGTATCATTCATACACCAGAGTTCGAAGGTAAAGTGGTTTTTGTTGAAGATTATGATACCAATACAGCTCGCCATCTTGTGCAAGGAGTGGATGTTTGGTTGAATAACCCACTTCGGCCTCTTGAGGCCAGTGGCACAAGTGGACAGAAAGTCGCCCCAAACGGTGGCATAAATTTAAGTATCTTAGATGGTTGGTGGCGCGAAGGTTACAATGGGAAAAATGGTTGGGCGATTGGTGCGGAAATTAAGGATGGGACATCCGAATTTCAGGATGAAGTGGATGCCAATGCGCTTTATTCGATTCTCGAACAACAAATTGTTCCACTGTACTATACTAAATCCGATGGACGCTTGCCTCTTGCGTGGGTCAATTTAATGAGAGAATCTATTCGGTCAATTTCACCAGTATTTAATACTCGGCGTATGGTCCAGGAATATTTGGAACGTTTTTATGCTCCTGCTGCTCAACAAGCCACACGTCTTCAGGCAAATCATTTTGCAGAAGCCCGGGAACTCGCACGATGGAAAGCTGAGATTCGCAAGGCATGGTCACAAGTTTCGATACAGGAAGTGATGTGTGATCACTCTCAACAAGTCCTCGTGGGTGAAAAGATGAAGATTCATGCAAGGGTTTTCCTAGGGCCCATTGTACCTGAACATGTGTTGGTGGAAGCGTATTACGGCAACACGGAAGATAGTGAGCTACAGAATCCGATGACGATCAAATTGGAGTTTCAGTCACGAGAAAAGGATGGAGTTTATAGCTATGCTGGCCACATTGAGCCGCGGGAAAGTGGAGCTTATGGATTTAATGTCCGAGTGGTGCCATATCATCCGAATCTTACCCAGAAACACGAGTTACGTCTTGTTACTTGGGGGAAAACTTAAGTTGACGATCTGGAGTACATCGTGAGGGATATTGACGAGATAATTTGGCTGTGCAGCACGAAGAGCTTTTTGCGGACCAATTCCCCACAAAACACCACAACTGATAAGGTTAGCATTTTTTGCACCCAGAACATCGTTGGGACTATCTCCAATGACAAGGACATGTTCTGAATGGATCTTCATACATTCCATGGCAAATTGTAAGGGTTCGGGATCTGGTTTCCGTTTGGATGTTTTGTCACCTCCAATCACAACCTGGAACAGGTTAAGGATTCCGAGTCCTTTAAGAATAACTTCTGAGGGTTTTGTGGGTTTATTGGTGACGACTCCCATTGGAATTTGTGAAACGCACAGACCTTGGAGCATTTCTTTAATCCCTGGATAAAGCCCGGTATGATCAAGACAGTGCTTAAGATAATGCGATGTCCAAAGGGTGATTGCTTGGTCTACGATAGAAATTTCTTGTGTTCTAAGAACTTGTTCTAATAAAGCTTGGACGCCATCTCCTATGTAAGTTTGGATGGTTTGTGAAAGAAGAGGCGGTAATCCCATATGCGCGCGCACATCATTGGCTGATGCTGCGATATCCTCCACAGAGTCAACAAGGGTGCCGTCGAGATCAAACAAAACAGCATCAAAAGAAATCTTTCCTTCTCGCATGAGAATTTTGAGAGCGTGCCTAGAAGTTTAGGATCGGCACCGAGATTTTAACATGATTTTTTTGATGCGTTGATTTTTTTGACGCGATTCAATTGCCAGGTTTGCTTTAAACTTCAAAACTTGTGCTTGCAGGGTAGAGTTGCTAATCGCCAGGATTTTAGCAGCGAGAAGGCCTGCGTTCCGTCCATTATTGATCCCTACAGTTGCTACTGGGACACCTGCTGGCATTTGTACGATCGAAAGAAGGGAATCAATTCCTTTAAGCGTTTTGCTTTCGATAGGGACCCCGATTACGGGCAATGAAGTATAACTTGCAACCACACCGGGTAAATGGGCAGCACCTCCGGCTCCAGCAATCACGATGCGTAATCCACGATGATAAGCAGATGAGGCATACTTTGCTGTGTCGTTTGGTGTGCGATGGGCTGAGAGCACTTTTATTTCAAAGGGAATGCCAAAATCCTCACAAATGTCGGCAGCTTGTTTCATGATCGTTAGATCTGAGTCGCTTCCCATAATGATACCAACCAAAGGGTGAGAATATTTGTTTGCAGACTTTTTCATGCTTTAATTTCGCCCAAGGAGACACAATTCAGAATTCGCCTCTCATTCAAGCCTTTTTCTAGGTATGTAAAAAAGCCATTAAGGAAGTGGAAGGGCATCTCCATTAGCTTGAGGAGAACGGAAATTAATCACCTTCCATCCACGGGTTTTGGTTGATGTAAAAAATGATAAAACTTCGAGTGCCTGCTTGGGAGATTTGAAGCAAACTACCATGTTTAGAGTCTATTTTTCTTAACGCTCCCTTGAGAGCCGAAACCGTAAAAACCTTTTTACCATTCACCTCAGTGATCACCATTCCCGGGATAAGTCCACAACGAGTTGCCGGGGAATCTTCTTCTACATCCATGATGAAGAGACCTTCTTTTTCATTGAGGTTAAATTGTTCGATCAATTCCTGATTTAATGGTTGTAAAATCATTCCATAAGCTGTGGCGTTTGATGGAGGGCGATGCTGAGATGGGCGAGAGGAAATCTGTCGGATTGAGGATTGGAGACTCGTTTTAACCTCCACAATCAAGGGCACTCCATCTCGGACCACAGCTAAATGCACACTTTGGCCAATCTTTTTGTCCAAGACCTGTCTTTGGAGTTCTCGTGCTGTATCAACAGTCGTTCCATCAATGGAAGTGATGACGTCGGCTGGTTTCAAACCCGATTGATAAGCCGGTGTTTCAGGATGAATCGCAGTGATAAGGACGCCTTTTTCGACTCCTTTAATAACGTTTTTGTATTCGTTGCTTTCCTCAAGGGTACGAACTTCCACTCCGATCCAGGGACGTTCTACTTTGCCTTTAGTGATTAATAAATTCCCAATTTTCTCAGCTAATTTAATGGGAATAGCGAAACCAACGTTTGCATTATAAAAGCTCAAACCGGGAGCTGGCCGGGTTTTGATGAGGGTATTGATTCCAATAACCTTGCCGTCAATATCGAGAAGCGGCCCTCCGCTGTTACCGGGGTTGATTGTGGCTTGAGTTTGAAGATATTCTTCATACATTGCGGCGCCAAGATGATCCCGAACCTTACCACTTAAAACCCCAACGGTTACGCTATAATCCAAGTTAAAGGGTGCACCGATTGCAATCGTCCATTCACCAGGGCGGATTGCATCAGAATCTCCCAATTCCACGGTGGGCAGTCTTTTAGCTAGTATTTTGATGACGGCTACATCTGTTTTTTCATCCGGGATCCCTACTACACGAGCATTAAAAATCCGTCCATCTTTGAGTCGAACTTTGATTTTATCGGTTCCTTGGATGACATGAGTGCTCGTGAAAATATAACCGTCAGGACGAATAATAAAACCCGATCCCTGGCTTTCATCTTGATCTTGTGGAGAGAAGGGTGCTCGTTTTTTAGAATCCTTATAAAAAAACTCAAAAGGCTCGGATTGTTTGTCGGAACTCTCTTTACTCTCTTCGAAATCACTTTGGTTGCGGGTTACCGTGATCACGACCACTGCAGGGCTGACTTTTTCAGCAACATCAGCAAAAACCTTTCCAAGGCTTTTGGCAATCTTGTTATTCGATGTCTCGGAGACGGGAATCGAGAAATTAGGAGTCGTCGGAACAGCTTTCAGCGGGATTTCTAAGATGAGAAGGATGAACAAAACCGCCAGCCGAATAAACGAATGAGTCATTGATGAAAATAAAAGATCTATGAAATTTAGATTGAATTCTGTCTGTTTTCCATGAGCTTTACAGTGTGCTTGTGAATATTGAGAAAATCAAGGGATTGTGGGGGAAATTGCTTCACCAGGAAGCAACACCAAATCAAATTGCTGCCGGTTTTTCGATCGGCTTTTTTATTAGCTTTCTACCGATCCCTGGTTTCCAAACATTGGCGGCTCTAATTTTAGCCTTTTTATTACGCATCAACAAGGTTGCTTGCTTGGTGGGTTTGCATATGCATCTTGTTATGTTTCCGGTGATCCCCCTCGTTTTTGTGGCTGAATATAATATTGGCAAGGATTTGCTTCATTTTCATTATCTTCATTCTATCAGTCCAGAGCATTTCAATCTTCTCCGCTTGCTTCATAAAGGCTGGCCGTTTTTTTGCGCGATGGTCGTGGGTTCTTTAGTGCTTGGGTTACCATCGGCTTTAGTAAGTTATTGGTGTGTCAAATGCACTGCGATTCGATGGCAAGATGGACGGGAAGGACAAGACAACGCAGATAAGCCTTCAACTAAAAGATTCTGAGCGGAGTGACTTTTTCAGAGGTCCTATAACATTCGTGCAAGGGTTATGCCCATATCGGAGGGAGTAGGCGCAATGGTAATTCCAGCGTCTTTAAGAGCAGCAATTTTTTCTGTGGCTGTTCCTTTGCCACCCGAAATAATAGCTCCTGCATGACCCATGCGGCGGCCAGGAGGTGCTGTTACACCCGCAATGAAGGCTGCTACGGGTTTCTTCCCATGAGCTTTGATCCAAGTCGCTACTTCTTCTTCTGCCGTACCACCAATCTCGCCGATCATCAAAATTGCCTTGGTATCCGGATCTTCGTGGAACCATTGGATAACATCTTGGTATGAAGCCCCATGGACTGGATCCCCACCGATTCCGATGCACGTCGATTGACCAATCCCTCGTGATGTAAGCTGCCACACGGCTTCGTAAGTAAGTGTTCCAGAGCGCGAGACCACGCCTACTGGACCTGCTTTATGAATATATCCTGGCATAATCCCAATTTTGCATCCTCCACGAGAATCCTTTCCTGTGCCTGGAGTAATGATTCCTGGGCAATTAGGCCCAACCAGTTTTGTTTTACATCCTTGCATGGCACGTTTCACTCGGGTCATGTCACTTATTGGGATGCCTTCGGTGATGCAAATGATAAGATTGAGGCCAGCGTCTACTCCTTCGAGGATGGCATCAGCTGCAAAGGACGCCGGAACAAAAACAAGTGAGACTGTAGCTTTTGTTTTAGAAACAGCTTCAGCAACAGTATCAAAAATTGGGATTTTGCCTTCAAACTTCTCGTCTCCTTTGCCGGGAGTCACCCCTGCAACAATCTGAGTGCCATATTCGAGACAATGATGGGTGTGAAAGGCGCCCGCTTTTCCAGTGATACCCTGAACAAGCACGCGAGTGGAAAAATTTACAAGAATGCTCATTTATTAAGGATTATTGATGCAATCATCAATAACTCAATAATCCTAGGTAGAGAAAACAGTACTCACGAAAGATGCTTTGCCAGTTGAGTTACAGCAGCATTCGATAATGTAATAAGGGGTTGAGGAAGAACGCCGATTCCGAAAAGCATAGCAACAAGGATGCCTGAAACGATTCTTTCATGCAAGGTGAGGTCAGGCATGCTGTTCCATTTTTCTTTTTGTTGTCCAAAAAAAACGTTACCAATCATCTTGAGCAGATAGAGTGCAGTCAGAAGAATCCCCAGCACAGCAACACTCGTGATTCCCATAGCAAGAGGGAAACTTCCTCGGAAGATCATGAATTCACCCACAAAACCTGCGAGGCCGGGAAGACCCAGGGAAGCAAACATGATGATACCCATAAGACCGCACATCACCGGAACTGTTTTACGAAGGCCGCCCAAGTTAGTCATCTCGCGGGTTTGAGCGCGTTGTTCAATGAGACCGATAAAATAAAAAAGGCCGGCAGCACTAAGACCGTGGGCAAACATTTGAACAATAACTCCGTTAAGTGCCAATGCTTTGTCGTTGAAATTACCGGTAACTGAGGCCACCGCAAAGATTGCTAATAAACAGTAACCGAGGTGATTTACGCTAGAATATGCCACCAATGTTTTGAGATCTTGTTGAGCGAGAGCGGCCAACGCGCCCAGCAAGATGGTAGCCACGGCAAGGATCATTAAAACAGTTGCATACTGGCTCATGGTGGCTCCGAAAAATGGTAGAACGATTCGCAAGAAACCGTAAACTCCCATTTTAGACATTAATGCCGTCAAAAGGATCGATCCGATAGTAGGTGCTTGAGTGTAGGTTATCGGAAGCCATGTATGGAAAGGCCACAAAGGAACTTTGACTGCGAATCCAAAGGCAATGAGCAGAAAAATCAAAGTAACAGAATGCTTTATTAGAAATGGAATTCCCAGGATACCGGCCAACATTCGGATTTTAGTTGCCAGGACGCTTTCGTTTCCCTCCAAAGTGCGAGCCATTTCAGCGAGTTTAACAAAGTCCCATGAATTTGTTGCCAGATAAATGAATTGCATTCCGATGAGCATCGCCACGCTGCCAACGAAGGTGTAAATAAAGAATTGGTAAGAGGCATGGGTACGGTCTTCGTGGCCGTACAATTTGATAAGGAAAAACATTGGCACAAGGGAGACTTCCCAAAAGATAAACCAGTGGAAAAAATTTAGTGCTGTGAAAGTTCCGTAAAGACCCGTTTGCTCTAGCAGAATAAGAGCGAAGAACGGTTTGAGACCCGCTTTGTTTGGTTCTGGTAAGCCTACCCAATGAAGGGCTCCTAAAATGCTCATGGGTGTAATGATCGATACCAAAAGTACCATAGCAATACTCAGACCATCGACGCCAACGAAGTAATCTACGTGAATAGAGGGGATCCAGGAAAACCGCTCCACAAATTGCATTTCTGGGTTGGAAGAGTTGTATTCTAGGAGAAGGCGGAGAACAAAAATAAGCGGGATTAAACTAAAGATAAATGCGAGCGAACGAATTCGTTCCACACTAAGTCTGGGTTGAAGGAGTATTACCAGTGCTCCCAGAGAAGGGAGAAAAGTGATGCACGTGATGAGAGGATAATAGAATTTTAGAGATTCAAGCATAACGTAATTATGATCCCAAGAGTGTTAAAAGAAAGAGAAGAACTATTCCAGCGCTTGTAATCTTGAGGTAATGTTGAGCAAGCCCATTTTGGATCCAACGGTTTAACTGCGCGCCACGACTTAGAGTAGCGCATCCTTGATCGAAACTTTTGTTAATACCTGCTTCATCAAGTAGCTGATTGAGAAGTGAAAGGAAATAAACTACCATGGAGCTGCCTAAGACAAAAATGAGATTGAGAACGATACGGTCGAAGAAAAATACTCCGCGCGCCCAAATGTTCGTGAACTTAATTAAAGTTTTTTCATAAAATTCGTCGATGTAATATTTGCGGTTTAGAATTCGAAAGACTGTAGGGAAATATTTCTCAAAGGGGTCGGCAGTTCCTGTTTCTAGTGCTGAGCCACTGTAAACTTTCATGCCGAGTGCGATCGACGCAAGTACTAGAATGGAACTCCCAATCATGATCGCCCCATTTATTTTGTGAGCATGCAGTTCTGGTGTATAGAGATGTTGGATGAAGCTCGAACCTGGGAAACCAAGGAAACCAGAAACCACTGACAAGAAGGCTAGAATGATAAGAGGGATGGTGATCGATTGAGAGGATTCATGAGCATGTTCAGCGTTATGGGTGCGTGCCTGGCCGAAGAAAACGTAGCGCATTTGGCGTGTCATATAAAAAGCAGTAAGAGCAGCGCCAAATATGCCCAAGATAAATGGAAGATAGGCAGTCCAATGATGAAGCCGTTCTGGAAAATGAAAAGCTTCGAGAAGGAGTTCATCTTTACTGTAAAATCCGGAAAAGAAGATGGGGAAACCCACAAGAGCCAACATTCCCGTCGAATAACAAAGAAAGGTCATGTTCATCTTGGTTCGTAAACCACCCAATTTTCGGATGTCTTGCTCATGGTGACAGGCATGGATGATGGAACCTGCTCCGAGAAAAAGCAGTGCTTTGAAAAAGGCATGGGTAAAAAGGTGGAAGAGTCCTGCTACATACCCGCCTACTCCCAATCCCATCATCATGTAGCCCAATTGAGAAACCGTAGAATAAGCTAAGATACGTTTGATATCCCACTGGGCAAGCGCAATGCTTGCAGCAAACACAGCAGTAAAAGCTCCAACAAACGCTACGGTATGAAGGGCTGCAGGATTTAACTCAAAAAGTGGATACATTCGTCCTACCAAGAAAATGCCTGCAGCCACCATGGTGGCTGCATGAATAAGGGCTGACACTGGGGTGGGGCCTTCCATAGCGTCAGGAAGCCAAACGTGAAGTGGAAATTGACCGGATTTTCCCATGGCACCGCAAAAAATCAGAAGTGAAATCATTAAGGCTACAGAACCATTCCCAATGATAGTCAAGCTAGCTGTTTCGAGGGAACCTTGGCCATTGTCGTAAAACAAAGTGGTTCCTGTTTGCATATAGAACCACAGAAAGCCAATGAAGAATCCGATATCGCCAACGCGTGTAGTGATAAAAGCCTTTTTCATTGCAGCTGCAGCACTTGGCTTATGAAACCAAAATCCAATCAGTAAGTAGGAGGCAAGTCCCACTAATTCCCAAGCAATGAATAGGAGCAAGAGACTGTTAGCAATGACGAGAAGAAGCATAGCCCCAGCGAAAAAAGAGAGGAAACAGAAGAAACGTGTTGCATTATTATCTTCATCCATATAGCCCACCGAAAAGATAAAGACGAGGAGACTTACGAGACTGACGATAAGAAGCATCATTGCTGAAAGTGGATCGAGCACAAAACCAAGACGCACGGTCGTCTCTCCATAAGAAAACCAATCAAAATTGGAGACGATATGGGTCATTTTTCCATGGGCATGTTGAATGACTTCCATGGTTGCAGCAACCGAGAGCAAAAAGGAAATGGTTATGGCACCGATAACAAGCATAGCTGACGCAGTCCTACGAGGACGCTTGAAGAACGCGGTGATTCCTGCCACAGCAAAGGGCAAGAGAGGAATAAGCCAGAGTTTCTGAGCGATCCAAGACACGTCGATCATTGGAAGGAAAGAGTTCAAAATGGGGAAGATTATCCTTTCAATTTATTAATTTCCTCAACATTCACGCTTCGAAAGTGCCGGTAAACAGCAATCACCAAAGCCAAACCGATTGCAGCTTCGGCTCCAGCAATGGTGATCGCAAAAATAGCAAATATTTGACCTGTGGCCACAGGGGGAATTGCGAAACGCCAAAATGCTACCAGATTGATATTGGCAGCATTGAGCATCATTTCAATGCCGACAAGGATGATGATGACATTTCGGCGGGTTAATGCACCTGCAAGACCAATGCAAAATAAGATCGCTGCTAGGACGAGGTAGTCGACGAGAGTAGGCATTTTGGCTAATTTTTAGGTCGGTTCGTTTTTCTTTTCGTGGATTTTATGTTCTTCCAAAGCGATAACAACCGCTCCTACTAATGCTGCGGTAAGGAGGAGTGAAATCACTTCGAATGGAATAGCGTAACGTGTCATAAATGCCTGGCCGATATCCGCAGTTGTAAGATTAGGGGAAGGCGAGGGGGGTGTTAGAAGCGCCTGGTCCCCTAGCGAATAAATCAGTGCAGCAAGAACGGTAAAGCTAATAACCCATCCCCATACTGAGCCGCTACTGAAAGGTGTATGGGTATCATCTCCCATAAGATGATGAGTAAGCATGATCGCAAATAAAATAAGGACCGCCACTGCGCCAACATAAACGATGATTTGAATGGCTCCGAGAAATTCAGCGTGGAGGTTAAAGAAAACGCCAGCAATTCCTGCAAAAAAGGCGATCAGAGCAATAGCACAATGCATCACGTTGCGTTGGGTAACGGCTAAAATGCCACTTACCATAGTCCAGGTTGCAAGAAGATAGAAAGTAAATTTCATATTGAAGAAGTTGAAAGTTGAAAGTTGAAAGTTGAAAGAGGAAATAATCTTTCTATAAGAAAACCTACGGTAGCGTTCTTAGTGACATTTTTGTAAATTTCCATGTTGATGCTTCTTCTTTAAACCTTGTTACTCCATTGGAATGCCTTTTGTTTCATGTTTTTCTTTCAACATTCAACTTTCAGCCTTCAACATATTTACGCATACCGATAGGTTCGCGTTTGGATTTCCTTGCCGACCACCAATTTTGAAAGGTAATGGTAGGAAATTCCAAGCAGGAAGGCGGTCACCATCCAACCGAGCCATCGAGATGGGATACGTTGCCATATTCCGGCAGCAAGAATATTGATCAGGCATAAGGGGAGGAGAAACTTCCAGGCAAATCCCATCAATTGATCCACCCTTACACGAGGAAAAGTTCCACGAATCCAGATCATGATGAACATGAGCGCAAAGGTTTTGAGAAAAAACCATCCCCAACTTGGAATGGGTTTAGGTCCATTCCAGCCGCCTAGAAAGAGCGTAACTCCTAATCCACAGACTGCGATCATGCCGACATATTCAGCCATGGCAAATAAAGCGAATTTAAAGCCGGAATATTCTGTATGATGTCCAGCAATAATTTCTGATTCTGCTTCTGGAATATCGAAGGGTGAACGGTTGAGTTCGGCCAGTCCCGCAATGAAATAGATGATAAAACCAAAAAATCCCCATGGCTGAAAAATAAACCACCCTCCAACGTTGTTGAGCAAGTGATAGCCAGCCCTTTGGATGAGACCCCAAAACCCTTCAGGATCTTCGACAAAGTAATGCAGGGTTTGAGCTTGTACCATTTGGGTTGTGGAAAGAGATCCCACAATCATCACCACGGTTAGTGAAGAAAGCACAAAAGGAATTTCATAAGACACCATTTGCGCAATTGCGCGCATTCCACCAAGAAGGGAATACTTATTGTGAGAACCCCAACCAGCCAAAAAAATGGCTACCTCACTTACCGAACCTGAAGCGAAGAAGAAAAGAACGCCAATATTTAAATCTGCCGGAATCATGTTTCGTCCCATGGGAAGCACCGCGATGACCAGAAAAGCGGGAATTACCGTGAGAATAGGAGCTAGAGTATGGACGAACTTATCCGCGCGTGCAGGGACGATGTCTTCTTTAGTTAAAGTTTTAATTCCGTCCGCAATAGGTTGAAGTAAGCCAACTGGACCCACACGGTTTGGACCGATACGATTTTGAATACGTCCTAATAACTTCCGTTCAGCCCAGGTGGTTAAAGCGAAAATAAGAGGAAAAACAACAGCGATAGAGATCACCGTCAATAGAATGGAAAGAATGGGCTTCAACCACTCCGGCATACCGTTCGTATGGCCTAGAAATTTGAAAAGCGCATCCACGATCCAAAAAATCAGAGCGCCCATTTTGAGGAAAATTTGGTCAATAAATTCGTACATGAATTAGAGCTGGTTGATAAGTTTCATAATTTTTAAGCACGCTTCAGGGCATTTCAACCTTATTTGTGAATTAGTTTGATCTTCCAACAAAGAGATTACTTTGGGATAAACGAGAGGATGGAATCTTTAATTAAAATCTCACGCATAAGTGAGGGCACTTGTGGGCTCTTAGTAATCGACCTTCAAGAAAAGTTTGTGCCAGTGATCCGGAATTGGGATTCTATTCTTGCTGCGTCAGTTCGATTGGTACGTTTTTTTCGTCTCTTGCGAATGCCTATTGTTGTGACGGAACAGTATCCTAAGAAATTGGGGTCTACAGTGCCCGAATTGCAGAAGGCACTTGCAGGTGAGGAATGGATAGCGAACGCAAAAACCTGTTTTTCCTCTTGTGGAAACGATGAACTCAAGTAC
>OBEQ010277686.1_pt1 | contig 19822 bp, 13 predicted proteins | sample 1670901 | NCBI WGS metagenome assembly OBEQ01 (sample SAMEA104232315, study PRJEB22302) | groundwater metagenome | biome: forest; feature: aquifer; material: groundwater | place: USA | collected 2011-08-07 | depth 5.4 m
CCGCGGGTTGCGCCAGGGAGCCGTTTCGGCCGAGGAACGAGAGCCGGTCGGCCGTTGCCGATTTCAGGTCCTCGCTGACGTGGGCGAACGCCACACGCTCGGCAAAGTCCGGGTTGAACACGTTCGTGGCGAGCAGTGCCCCTGTCTCGCCGTCGAGCTCCGTCCTCACGTGCATCTGGTGATCGGCCAGCGGGGGCCCGAGGACCCATTCGCTGTAACCGAAGACGCTCAGCCGGCGAGGCGACTGACTCCCGTTGGTCAGCGTCAGCAGCGAGATCTTGACGGGAGTGGATCGTTCCACGAAGAGCGAAAGTTCGTGGTGAATGCCCGAGGCGACGCGGCTGAACGTGGTCAATCCCGCGGAATGTCGAATGACACTCCGGCCGCTCGCGGGTGTCCGGCGCATCGGTCCGGGCGTCGGTGACCACGCTTCGCCCGTCTCCTCGTCGCGAATGTAGAGCGCCTCGGCGGTCGGGTCGCTGACCGGATCGTTCCAGAAAGGCGTCAATCGATTCTCGCGGCTGTTCTCCGCCCAGGTGAACGAGGAGCCCGACGACGAGACGATCGTCCCGAATGCCGGGTTCGCGATGACGTTGACCCAGGGCATCGGCGTTTCCTGGTCCCCTTCAAGGACCACCATGTAAGTCTTCCCGTCGGCCGTGAAACCGCCGAGCCCGTTGAACAGCATCAGTGACGGCACGCTGGCCTGCGTGGGCCCTCGGTCGCTCGCGCGTGCGGCTTGCGAGGCACGGGGCGGACGCCGTTCGACCAGGTCTCGCCCGTCTCGTCCCTCGGCGTACGCATAGGGTCGATCGATCTGGTTGGCCAGCGTGCCCCGGTTGCCATGGAGGACGGCGCGCGCGACTGCCAGCAGCAACGTGCGCGCGCCCTCCGTCACGTGGTCCGCGCGCAACAGATAGACGCCACCTGGCCGGTCCTTCCACGAGCGCCACGGGCCATCCTCGAGCACGTTCGTGATCCGTTCGTCCGTCTCGTCCAGGTAGCTCGCGGGATGCTCGTTCAGGATGACGATGTCCGCGCTGAGGCCCTTCAGCCGCCAGTATTCCTGGGCTTCGAGGACCTGCCGGACGAGCGGTAGCGCATCGTTCTCGCCCACGCGGATGAGCAGGATCGGGAGATCGCCAGAGATGCTGTACGCCCACAGGGTCTCCATCCGCAGCGTGTTTCGCGCTTGCACCTCCGAATCCGCGCGAAGCGACCCGTCGAGATAGAGGACCCGCGACGCGAGCCGCTCGTACAGAAGGGCGTCATCGCTCGAAATGCCCAGGTGGTGCAGCGTGCTCTGTCCCTGCGTGGCGGCCAGCGCGAAGGGGCGGGCCGCCGCGCTCGGCTCGCGGTACTTGTGAGCCAGCGCCAGGGCCGTCTCATGGTTCGACGCCATCCCCGTCGCAAACGACATTCTGGCGAAGCCGCCCGGCGCGATCCGGACTCGCTGCCGCAGGCTGACGATGGGATCGAGCGTCGCGCCGGCGGTGTTCGACAGCGACCGTCCGTCGAGCGCCTGAGGCTCGTCGGGACCCCGGCCGCGGCCCAGGAAGCGGAGGCGGTCCGTCTCCCACTCTAGGGCGCCCTGGGGGTGTCCCTCCAGGCTCAGCACGTGAACGGCCCAGACCTCCTCGCTGTCGAATCCGCCAGGCCGCCGCCGGCAGAGCAGCGCCGCGCAATCGGGCTGGTACTCCGTTTCGACAAACAGCTTCCCGAACGCCGGGTGCGCCAGGTCCGACGCCGGCGAGGCGAGCACGATCTCGGCATAGCTCGTGATCTCGATCTCGCGCGTTCGGTCGCTGTGATTCATGATCCTGAGCCGCCGCACTTCCACGTCGTCTTCGGTCGAAACGGCAATTTCAAGATTCGTGGCAATACCGTCATCCACGCGATGGAACGTCGCGCGCTCCGGCGCCAGCGTCACGAGGTAGTCTGCAGGCTCCTTGCTCAGCGGCTGTGCCGTCGCCGACCAGACGGAACCGGTCCGGACATCGCGCAGATAGATGAACTGGCTGCCGGGGTCGCGGGTGGGGTCCCGGCGGCTCCGCGTCACGGCGCGGCCACGACACAGACTGGCCCCTCCGCCCGCATTGGTGACAATGGCGATGTAGTTGCCGTTCGACAGGAATGCCGCGTGAGGGAACCCGGTGGCCGGCGAGCGAAAGCGGCGTACCGCGTCGACCGCGAGTGGTGCCGCCACCCGCGTGGCTTCGAGCGGCCGCGGCTGCGTCACCGGGACGTGTCGCGGCATGCGTTCCTGGAGCAGGAGCTCGGTGGCCTTCATCCTGGGATCCTTGTGGAAGCGCTCCACCATTGGATGCCCGAGCAGCGCGTTTGCGATGGACACGAGCGTCATGCCCTGGTGGTGGGCCATCGAGGTTCGCACGATGACCCCGTCCCCTCTCTGCGGCCGCGAGCGCGCGGCTCCTTCCGCCGCGTCGCCTCTAGCCGAGGTGTAGTCCACGGAGTCGTAATGGCCGTACGGTCCGTCGAGCCCTTCCGCATCCAGCCGCCGAAAATTGGCTGCGGCCGCGACAGGTTCGAGCATGGCGGCGAGCGCTGTCGCGTAGGGAGCGACGACCAGGTCGTCGTCGAGACCTCGCTTCAATCCGAGACCCGGTACCCCGAAGGCTCGATACTGATACGTGCCGTGGCGGTCCACGACGTTGTAGGCGCATTCTGAAATGCCCCATGGCACGCCACGTTGCCCGCCGTACTGGATCTGGCGCCGCACGGCGATCCGGCAGGCGTCGTCGAGCAGCGTTTCGGGATAGCTCTTCATCACGAGCAGCGGCATCAGGTACTCGAACATCGTGGCGCCCCAGGACAGCAACGTGGGAAAGCCGCGGATGCTGGTGATTGGCCGGCCCATCCGGAACCAGTGCGTCTCGGGAACATCGCCCTTGGCGATGGCGATGAAGCTTGTCAGCCGCGCTTCGGAGGCGAGGAGATCGGAGTACGCGGTGTCCAGATGTCCGGGGCCGTCTGCGTCCGCTGGACGATAGCCGACCGACAGAAGCCCGCGCTGCTCGTCACTGAAGAGACGGAAATTCATGCCATCGACAAGTGCGGTCGCGCGTCGTGCCAGGCTCTCGAGACGTTCGGGTGAAATCGAACCTGGCCGGATGGCCGCCTCGATGTCCTGCTGGAGCCGGCGCGCCCAGTACGCGATCTCCGATTCGTGAATCCGGTCGGATCCGTCGCCGAGTCCTGACCTGGCTGCCTCCAGTGCCGGCAGCTGGCCGGAAAGTTCGGCCGCTTGCTCACCGCCGGCGCAGCCGGCGAGAATCGCCTGGATGGTCCGGACCGTCGCGCCGAGCGGCTGGTGCCCCGGGCGAGGGCCTCCAGTTGCGCGGTCCGTGGGTGCGGATCGTTCAATCGCGCCTTGAAGGAGAACCGTCACTTCCTCCAGTCCGGACAGCTCAGGGTCGGCTGGGGGGGCATTTTCTGCCCGCCCGATCGGCAAGTGGCGCAGTCCGCTGGCCACCGTGAGCAGCGCAGCAGCGAGATTGCCGCTGTCCACCGAGGAGACGTATCGCGGGGTCAGCGGTGCAAGACTCTGCGAGTCGTACCAGTTGAAGAGGTGACCCTCGAAACGCTCCATGCCCTCGAGCGTTGACAGCGTCGTGTCGATTTTTTCAGCGAGCTCGTCGGCTCGGATGAAGCCGAGATCGTTGGCGGCCAGCGCGGCGAGAAGGCTCATCCCGATGTTGGTGGGCGACGTGCGGTGTGCGAGTGTCGGTTGTGGCACCTCTTGAAAGTTATCCGGGGGCAATCCGCGGTCTGAGCGTCCCGCGAATGCGTCGAAGTATCGCCACGTCTTTCTGGCGATCAGGCGGAGCAGCCGGCGATCTTCCGCGTTGATCTTCGGCTCTCGTCGCGTCACCGGTTGGCTGAGCGTGTAGGCGATCCACGGCGCCGCCATCCACAGCAGCAGGATCGGGAAGGCCGCCGGCAGCGCGCGTGGCCGCACCAGTGCCACCGCGACGAACGCAGCGGTCGCCAGCAGCGGGCCGGCCTGCATCTGCTCCACGAACGCCAGGGCGCCGGCTCGTGCTGCGGAGCCGGTCAAGCGCACCGAGGTCGCAGCGGTCTGCCATTCGAGCATCCGACGATGCGTCACGGCGACCCGCACGAGGGTGAGAATGATCGCGTGCGTCATCTCGCAGGCCTGGTTGGCCAGAAAGATCAGCTGCAACCCGGCGCGCGCCAGCGCCGTTTTCGCGTCTATCAAAAGGAGGCGCAGAAGGACTCCCCACGGCTGCCAGGGCCGGGGTCCAGCCACGGCCTCGACGAGCCACAGCGACGGAGAAAAGATCAGCGCGGACAGCGTGGCCAGGGTCCAGACCATCGGACTGCCTGGCAGGTACGTCCAGCCGGACAGAAACAAGGCAACCGTCGCTGGAGCGACGAGACTGCGCCGCAGATTGTCGAGGATCTTCCAGCGCGAGATGAACGGCAGGCGATTGCGCGCCAGGCCCGTTCGTGTCGGCACGACGGGGAACAGCCACAACAGAATCTGCCAGTCGCCACGTACCCACCGGTGCTGCCGGCGCGCGTGCGCGAGGACGCTCGAGGGATAGTCGTCGACGACCTCGATGTCGGAAACCAGCGCGGTCCTGGCATAGAGCCCCTCGAGCAGGTCGTGAGAGAGCACCGCGTTTTCGGGCACGCGGTCCTCGAGCGCCGCCATGAACGCGTCCACGTCATAGAGGCCCTTGCCGGTGAAGACCCCTTCGTCGAAGAGATCCTGGTACAGGTCCGAGACCGCGGTCGTGTACGGGTCGACACCGGTGTTCCCCGCATGGATGCGGGCGAACAGCGAGCCCGCGGCGCTGGCCATCGTGACGCTGACGCGGGGCTGCAGGATTCCATAGCCTCTGATGACCCGCCGGGAGACCGGATCGATCTGCGCCTGATTCAACGGGTGCGCGATGATGCCGACCAGCTTCTTGGCCGCGTCTCTGGGAAGGCGCGTGTCGGAGTCGAGCGTGAGGCAATAGCGCACGGAAGGAAGAATCTCCAGCGATCCGACCTGCACCGTGAAGCTCGTCTCCTGCGAGCCTCGCAGGAGGCGGTTGAACTCTTCGATCTTCCCGCGCTTCCGCTCCCAGCCCATCCAGATCTGGTCGCGCGCGTTCCACTGCCGCGCCCGGTGGAAGAGGAAGAAGCGGCTCCCGTCGGAGGGGCCGAAGCGCTGATTGAGCGCCTCGATGCCGCTCCGGGCGGCCTCGAGCACGGCGGCGTCTTCCGCAGTCTCGCGGCTCCGCGCGTCCATAAAATCGCTGAGGATCGCGAAGTGAATGCGCGGATCGACGTTGGCGAGCGCCGCGACCTCCAGCCGCTCGAGCAGTTCCTCGACCTCCGACGCGGTGGTCAGCAGCACCGGGACGATGACCATGGTTCGCGCGTGCGGTGGAAGCCCGTCCTTGAGCTCCAGGCGCAGCAGCCTCCGGGGTCGGATCAGCATCGCGACGAGACGCTGAACGAAGACAACCGCCACTTCGCTGGCAGGCACGAGGAGCAGCAGCCCGACCCAGAGCTGGTTGCCCGGAACTCCGCCCTCCCGGCGCACGTAGGCCAGGCCAAAACCGATCAGGAGAGCCGTGATGAGGCCGACGGACCCGGCATAGAACGTTGTCGGGGCGCCGAGCACCAGCCGCCGGAAGCGCTTCGAGACGCGCGGCCGGTAGCCGATGTCCGCCTCGAGGTCCGGGCGGCCCTCGCCGACCAGGTGATAGCCGACATGTGCGGTGCGGTCGGTCATCGAACCAGCTTCTGCAGCCTGGCGGGCGCTTTCAATCGCGCGCAGCGCCACGCCGACCTGCGCCTCGCCGGTCGGCGCCGCCAGCTCCTCGACGGCCTGGCGCTGGCGATCACGGCTCAGGAAGTCCATCGCGCCGTACACGCCGGCCGGATCGCGTTGAAGCACCTGTTCCACGAGGCTGACCGTCTCGAAGTAGTCGCTCCAGTCGAGCGTCGAGCAGAGACGCAGGCTCGTCAGAACATTGGCCACCGACACCTGGGCGGCTGCCTGTCGCTGGTGTTCCGTCCGGATCGCGTCTTCCGTTGTCATCCCGCGGTCGCTCAGGTGTCGCTCGATCGCGGCGTGCAAAGGAGAGAGGCGGAGCCCGTACTCGCGCACTCGCTGCAGCAGTCGGACCACGTACGCCATGTCGGCGGTCGCCGGCAGCGAGCTGGGCTGGACGCCCTTTTCATACTGAGTCACGGTGACATCCGCCGCCATCCGCGACTCCCTCGCGACCAGAATCTCCTCAGACAGCCGGCGGAGGTTCTCGATGAGGGCCAGCCGGAGAATGCTCGGCCAGGCCCAGAGCTCGCCGATCGTCAGCGGGGCCACCGACTGGTAACTGCTCATGAACCGGACGAGCTGCGATCGGTCCAGACGGCTGTCGCTGTGCCTGATGAGCTCGAGCGCCATCGCGTAGACGCGCGCATGTCCGGGCCATTGCGGCTGAGGGAGCCGCGGCAGCTCGCGATAATAGGCATGAGGAAGGTTCTGGCGGACGGCGCGGATCTCGGCCGTCACGAGATGAAAATGGTCCAGCAGCCACTCGGCCGGGGGGGTGACGAACTCCCCCCGATGAACGTCGTCGGCCAGCGTGGCGTAAGCCTCCCGCAGCACCCGGGCGTTGTCGCTGAGACGGGGAAATGGCCGCTTGGCTCGCCGGGATGTGGGCGCCACCGTGAACCGGCCCGCGAGCGATCTGGCCCGCTCTTCGAGTCGCTCGACGCTCAGCAGTTCATCGCGAAGGGGCTTTTCAGGAGCGGCCGCACGATGGAAGCTTCGGAAGAGGTTTGCCACCGGTGTGAGCCGTCCATGATCGGCACGCAGGCTGCAAGAGTTTCCGGTGCCCGGCGATGCACGGTGCGTACCCGCTGTGATTCATGAGGGGTTGGGTGTTGAACATGTTGGGGTGCCCAAGGAAGAGTTCCAGATTGGCCATCATCGGCACGCCACGGCGCCGTTCTGGGTAGCCAGATGCCTAGCTTCTAGCCCCGCGTAGCTTGGCAGCCCGTGGTGAAAGTCCGGCGTCGCACCGATGGCCCGGTGATAGATGACGCGTCCGGCCTGGGCAACGCGCGACGAGTGAGGCCCAGTTTTGCGCCCGGCCCGAGATCCTGTCCTTGGTGAGGCGGTGGTATGGAGTGTTCCGTCGATTTCGCGCGCACGTTGCTCGCCCCGGCCGGATCCGGGCCAGCAGCTGAACACGTCGTCTAGTTCTATGAGGGCGACGACTTTCTCTGCGACGCCGTCGCGCGCTTCCTCGACCACGGCCTGAAGACCCACGAGCCGCTCCTCGTCGTGGCCACAGCGGCGCACCGCGAGGGTATTGGTGAGCGGCTGGCCTTTCACGGCTTCGATCTCCCGGCTCTCTGTCGCAGCGGTCGCGCGACACTCGTCGATGCGCAGGAGCTGCTCTCGACTTTCATGGTCGGCTCCACAGTGGACGCCACGCTGTGCAAGCGCCGGCTTGGAGACCTGCTCGAGACGGTTCGGGGCGGACGGGATCGGGTGACGGTGCGAATCTACGGCGAGATGGTCGATTTGCTGTGGAGGAGCGGGCGCGCCCAGGCTGCGCTTCGTCTCGAGGAGCTCTGGAATGAACTGGCCGCAACGCATGGCTTCTCACTGTTGTGCGGGTACGCGCTGGGGCAGTTCCATGACGAGGCGCACGCGGCGCCATTCGAAGCGATTTGCCGGCAGCATGCTCAGGCGTTTCCCACCGAGCGCTACACGCAGGTGATCAACGAGGAAGGACGCCTTCGGGAGATCGCCCGGCTTCAACAGCAGGCCTGTTCCCTTGCGGCCGAGCTCGAGCATCGCAAGGAGCTCGAGCTGGCGCTCCGCCGGACGCTGGCCGATCGCGAACAGTCCGAGATCGAGCGCGAGCGCCTGCTGGCGCGGGAGCAGGCGGCTCGCGAGGATGCCGAAGTGGCGAGCCGGCTCAAGGACGAGTTCCTGGCCGTGATGTCGCATGAGCTACGCACCCCGCTCAACGCGATCCTGGGCTGGTCCCAGCTCCTCAACAGCTGAACAACGACAACGCGACCGTTCGCCGGGGCCTGGACGTGATAGACAGGAATGCCAGGCGCCAGCTCCACGTCATCGAAGATCTGCTCGACATGTCGCGCATCATCACCGGAAAGATGGCGATTCAGATGGCCCAGGTGGACTTGACCGAAGTCCTCAAGGAAGCCGTCGAAACGGTCCGGCCCTCCGTCACCGCGAAGAACATCGACCTCGACATGGAGCTCGACTCCTCTGCAAGATACATCGCGGGCGATCGCGATCGGTTGCAGCAGATCATGTGGAACCTACTGTCGAACGCCATCAAGTTCACGCCATCGCGCGGCCGCATCGAAGTCCGGCTCGAACAGGCCGACGTCCACGCGCAGATTGTCGTCCGGGACAACGGCCAGGGGATTGCCGCGGAGTTCCTGCCGTACGTCTTCGATCGTTTCCGTCAGGCTGACACCGGCACCACGCGCATGTCCGGCGGGCTTGGTATAGGGTTGGCTGTGGTACGGCACCTCGTTCAGGCGCACGGGGGAACGATCGAGGCGGTCAGCGCTGGTGCCGGTCTTGGCGCCACGTTCATGCTGAGGCTGCCGGTTCGTCCCTCGTCGATCGATGCGGCGCAGTCCCCTTTCGCTGGTCGTTCCACGGAGCCGGAGCAGACGCGGGTGCTGGTCGTTGATGACGATCCAGACTCACGCGATCTCTTCTGCGCCGCCCTGCGGACGGCGGGCGCCGCGGTGCAGGCGGTCGCATCGGTCGAGGAGGCGCTGCAGCGGCTGGCCTCGAGGGGTTTCGACGTGCTGATCGCAGACATCGGCATCCCCGGGCGGGACGGCTTCGCGCTGATCGAGGCTGTCAGGCGTGACTCGCAGGCCTGCATACGCGGAATCTGCGCCATCGCGGTCACCTCGTATGTCGGCGATAGCTATCGCGATCGCGCCCGCTCTTCCGGCTTCGATGACTATATCGCCAAGCCGGTCGACCCCGGCCAGCTTGTCGGGCTCATCGTGGACCTTCTGCGCGGAAGCCGCACGCGGCATCTGACGGCTGGCGACTGATGGCTCAACAGTCCCTGGTCAAAGTCCGGCGTCGCACCGAGGCGCCCGTCATGGATGACGCGTCCGGCCAGGGCAAGGCGCGACGAGGGAGAATACCAGGAGTAACCGGGAGTATTTCAGTGAGGAGCAACGCAGCTCGATCCCCGGGTCCCCGACGCGGCAGCCGCGTTGGGGGAGGAGGATGTAGCGCCCGCCGAATGCAGCTCGACCTTCACCACGGGCTGTCAGGTTAATCGCGGACAGTGTGGTCAACGGACGGGTAGGAGTCCAGAACCTTGCGAATCTCCGCGATGAGATCCTCCGGCAGGCACGGTTTGGCGACGAAGCCGTCGAAGCCCGCCTGCTTCGCCGTCTGAGACAGATTGGCAGAGGCGTGACCGCTCAACGCGAGGACCGGGATCCTGGCAGTTCGCTCGTCGGCCTTCAAGCGGCGTGTCGCTTCCCATCCGTCCATCACCGGGAGCGATAGGTCCATCACGACGATGTCGGGGCGATTGTCGAGCGCCTGGCGAACGGCTTCCGGCCCGCTGGAGGCCTGCACGGTTTCGAAACCAGAGAATTTCAGGTACTCGGCGTACGTCTCGCGGGCATCGTCGTAGTCGTCCACGAGAAGGACCATTGGTTTGTGATGCGAACTCTTCACTGGCGCCGATTCGCTTGAATCTATCACGAAGTGCTCCGCGTTCGCGTTAACTCTTTTGCCTCTTTGCGTCCCTCATTTTGGTTTGCTTCCTTCACTGGCGTTTGATGGTGGACGTCGACGACCTGCGTGTCGGCGGGTGGTGATCAGCCGCCTTCGCTTTTTTCGAGTCTCGGCCTCTTGTTCAACGCTGGTTGAATCTGAAGGGGGCGAGTTGGCGTTCGTCTGTCGGCTGGAAAAGCCGAAAATCTTCTGCACGGCTTTCCGACCTGTTCGGAGGGCCGTCACTCCCGTCCGGTCATGGGGGGCTATCACCCGAACCGTCCTTCTCACTCTCCAGCGTCATGTCGTCCGACGTCGATGGCCGACCTTCCGGCATCCTCATCTCCTCCGCTGGCATCGCCGTGGCCCCCGTCACCTGACCCGGCTCCTTTCCCGGACCCGGCTCCGCGGGCTGGCTCCGTCCACTCCGGGTTGCGTGGGCGCCTTTGCGGCCCGCAGATCGCGCTTCGTCGGGAGTCCATTCGTGGGCGGTGCCCTTGATATGGGCCGCACGGCCGCCCTTGCTGGCAATCTCTCGCTGCTTTTCCGACGTCATCGCTGCGAATCCGCGTCGCTTCTTGCCTTCTGGGTTGGTCATCGGCTCGCTCCGTTCCCCGTCTTGATCTTGATGACTGCACGATTTCGCGGCTAGGCTCCGGAACGGACCCACCTGCCCTGCTCACGAGGGTAGTCATCAAAGTCCGTGCCACGGGCCCGGTTGACGGACTGCGACAGGTCCTGCGATAAGCGCTGTCGATCGACGAGACGGCTGGGTTGCTCAATGCCTACAAGCGGAATGCGCGTGCCCCCTGTCAGTTCTCTGGGCAAGTCAGGACACCTCCTCCGCTCCCCGGTGCCAGCTCAGTCGCAGGCGGCGGCCACACTGGTTTCCCCACTGTCCGATCACGCGTTGAAGATCCCGGCCTTCGTCTGGGCGGCGGGCGTGGCAGCCGATCAGATCACGACGTATCGATTCTCCAGTCGATACAGCGACCTCCTGCACGAGAGGAACCCGTTGATCCTTGGACTTGACCGGCATCCGGTCCTGCTCGTCGCCGCTGGTTCGGCGATCGACGCGGCGACGGGATGGGCGGTCTACCACTACCTGGGGCGGCATCCCCGGCTCGCCAAGGTTGCCTTCTACGGTGCGGCGGCGTACCGAGGCTACCTGGCCCTCTACAATGTCCAGATGATGCGGCAGGCACAGCAAGTGCGCATGACGGCTGCGCGCGCGTTGACCTCGCCGTAGGTACGCTGCCTGGCGGCAACGCGTCGGCCTCGCCGTCGGTACCCTGCCTGTCGGCCACCATGGGGGCCCGCTCCTCCTGACTCCCAAGGGTTTCAACGCTCGCATGGCGCACTCCAGCTCGATCTAGAGAATGACACGCTGTGCGCGAAGCCACGGAGTCGCCGTCGGCGGAATTGCTTGCGCAACGAGGCTGGTCATGCAACGGGCGATCGCCTTTGCCACGTCCTGGGTGAAACTCGTCACCGATCGTCGGCCTGGCACCGTGGCGATCGCAATCCTGCAGTGAGGTGATGATCCGGACGAATGATGGCGATCGCTCTCGCTCTCAATATGAGCGGTAGTCGGCACCGTCTTTGCTCTGTGGTCCGATAACCTCCTTGTTCCGCATCCTGCGGGACGAACATCCTCCGCCAAAACGGGAGGCGCCCGTGCCTCCCGCCCTGCCTTGCTTTCAGCGGACGAGAATTAATTAACGAGTGTTCGATCTCGGCGTTCCGGTTTGCCAGACAGGCCAAGGACCTTCCACTTTGCAGAAGGCGAATGCCGCAAGAGGGAAAAACATCAGGCAATGACATGGCGTCATGCCTTTCGGCAAAACGACGACGATCGGCCAGCTTCAGATTTTCTTGAAGCGGTGTGGCTTTCGGGTTGAGACCGTCGTTGAAAGAGCATCAGTCTGTCCAATCCGGGACAAGAAGAACTCGAACTTCAATGTCTGGACCGCGACTACCACCCTCGCGCAGGTTCTGGAAAAGACTCAGAGCCCTCCAAGTGACGAGGACCCCGACGTGCTCATTCTGGACAGAGGTCTCTTTGATTCGATTTGCTGGCTAACGATGATGGAGCGGCTCTCTCGGATTCGCCAGGAAGATCTTGACGTCATCGATCACTTTCTGCGCGTGGCTGATTGGAGAAAACGCATCACCGCCGTTGTCGTCATGACGGCATCGCCAGCTGATTCTCTAGATCGCGAACAGGGCTGCCTGCCAATCGTTGGCGCGACCCCTTCGATCATGAATCTGGACGTCCTCCAGCAGATGCTGAACACGATCAACACTACGATTGATCGCTTGAAAAACGAATTTCGTATTCGTTTGGTCGACACATCTTCTACAGAGCTCAAAGGCAACCTGACAAAGACGGTTGAAACGGTGGCTGATATCGCCCTCGACATAATCGAAGAACAACTCCGCGAGGAAATACTGTTCGCGCCAAGAGCCGAAATTGCTGCTGTTTTCGACCAGCGAATAAGTCTTCGTTCGGCCGACGCTGGTGCCGTAATGCAATGCTTTTGGAAGCACGGCGAGTTTCTACCAAGGGACCAAGTCGAACGGAACCCTGATGTGGTGCAAGCTCTCCCTGTCGTGATCGTCCGAAACAAGAGTGGTGCGATCTTACGTCTGCGTCGCAAAGAGGCCTCACGCGACAATCCGCTACACGAAAAGCTGGTTATCTGGGCGGGAGGTCACGTCCGAAGCGAGGACGGCAGTAACGGCGAAGCCATTGTTCGATGCGCTGTTCGGGAGCTACAGGAAGAATTGCGCCTTAGCATTGAACCGACCGAACTTCGGTTTCTGGGAGGCGTTTTCATCCAAAAGGGTGAGCGTACATCCAAGCATGTCGCCCTCGTCTACGAATGGACGGCTGAAACGGACGACGTCGCGATTGTGCTCAGCACCGCTGAGTTCTTTGAGCGAAGAGGTACATCTCTCAGTGGACGCTTCGTTAACTTGGACGACCTTATCGCCGACGTGATCGAGTCATCGATCGAGCCTTGGTCACTAGAAATCATTCGGGAATTCTTGGCCGCTGACTCGAAGGTCCTCCACAAACGCCTTTTCTGAGGTTCATTTGTGAGCAGAGCGATCGGTGACTTGTCCGGCCGTGGCAAAGGTTGATCCGTGACATCCCCGCCAAATCAACCGTATAACTAAAACACGTCCGCGAATCATTCAATCACCTGGCGCGACAAGATTGACCGAGCGACGCTAACGAACCGGTCCTCCAATTTCTCTTGCCCTTCTCCGTCCGCGTCAGCGATAACAGTAACAGTGATCGCCGGTTCATTGTTGACGACCTCCGCTAAGGACTGAACAAGTTTGGACTCGTCCGTTAAGAGAACAGCGTCGCCGGTCTTGTGGTGAATGACCTTATATGTTCCGATCTTTTCTCGAAATCTTGACGGTTCAAAAGCTGACAAACTCGTCGCAGCCACCAGAAATCTGAGAGAGTCCGGTAGACCATCGTTGAGTCCTTCTTCAAGTTCTTTAGGAGAAAGCTTGTTTAAGACAGGCGACGCTCTGTCCGCCGCAACAAGCTCGGCACTCCCATCGGCGACTCTACCAGCATCGTGCCGGCCATGGGGTCCTCGTTGCGCTTCGTCAGGCATTGCTCGAATCGAGCAAACGCCGCCGACTGTTCACGATGGAGGCCCTCGACCGCCAGCTTGGAAACGGCGCCAACGCAGTGCCAGGATATCAAGGATATGTCTGGCTGGCGTGGCTTCGCGCCGCCGGCTTGGTAAAGCAGCACGGCCGCCAAGGGTACTCGTTGCTGAAACCGGCAACGTTTGAGAAAGACATTGATCGAGTCTTCGCTGCGGTGCCCGTCCAGGAACCGTAGTAGAAGCTCAAGCCCATTTTGGAGGCGCAACCGGTGAAGTTGCAGTGGGAATTCAAGACGTGGGATCGCGGCGACAAGGTTCGTGACCCAATCGAGGGCGAATTCTTCTCAACCGATGCCATTCGGAATCCGGCGGAGGCCTTCGTCCGCGAGACGGTCCAAAACTCATTGGACGCCGGCATGAGCCAGCCGGTCAGAGTCCGGTTCTACATTTCTGGTCCAGAAGCGGCAGTGTCGCCGGCACGAATGGCCCGATATCTCAATGGTGCCTGGTCGCATTTCACTGCGGACGGCAACGGTCTTCGCGAGTGTCCCATGCCGACCGAACCGTGCCCATTCCTGGTGTGCGAAGACTTCGGCACCCGCGGACTGCAGGGCGACCCTGCTCAGTGGCAGGAGATCGTCGGCCAGAAGAATGACTTCTTCTACTTTTTCCGCACGGAGGGCCGTTCGGTTAAGGGCGAACAGGAGCGGGGTCGCTGGGGCATCGGAAAGTACGTCTTCCCACGGTCGAGCCGCATCAACTCGTTCTTCGCGCTCACGGTCCGGAATGACAAACGAAGACTCCTCATGGGCCAAGCGGTGCTGAAGTCACATTGGCTGGGCAAGGATTTCTGCAAACCTGACGGCTGGTTCGGCCAAGATTCCGCCGGCCTCGTTCTTCCATTCGAGGACGACGGGCTCATCAACGAGTTGTGCTCAGATTTCAAATTGACGAGGGGCAACCAAACAGGACTCTCAGTGGTAGTGCCCTGGTACGACGAGGAGATCAAGGTCTCGCACATCATCGGGGCCGCTGCCCGTGACTATTTCCACGCCATCCTGTCTGGCGACCTCGTCATCGATATTGAAACTCCGGCCGACAAGGTCACGCTCGCCGCCGGCACGCTGGAGCCGGCCTTGCGGTCCAAGGAGCCCGAGCTAGCGGATGAATTGGGGCCAGTCTTTGAACTGTCCAAATGGGCCATTGACCTGGACATGAACGAGTTCAATCACATCGAGGTTCCGCTGCCCGAACACTCGTACAAGTGGACCGACGGACTTATTTCGGCCGAGCTGGCTTCGTCGCTCCGGCAGAGCGTTCAGACCGGAGAGCGCATCGCCTTCCGAATCCATCTGACGGTGTGTCCAAAGGACAAGAAGCCAGTTCTGTCATTCTTTGACGTGTTTCTGGTGCGCGATGACGTGGACGAAAACGGCCGGCCTATCTTCATCCGGGAAGGGATCATCATCTCTGACGTGAAGAGCCGCGCTAGGGGCATTCGGTCCTTGGTCGTTGTTCATGACCGACCGTTGGCGACGCTACTCGGCGATTCGGAGAATCCGGCTCACACCCAGTGGCAGAAAGACGGCTCGAATTTCAAGGGCAAGTATAAGTACGGCCCGTCGTACATCGAGTTCGTGACGAGCAAGGGCGCCTCCTGGCCGAGGGGCGTCTGCGCGCGCCGCGCCTCGAACCGCACCAGGTTGGGCTTGTTGATCATGATCTCGGAGGTCTCTTCGATCAGGACGATGCGATCCGCGTCGGGAATCGTGGCGGCGAGCGCGTTCAGAAGCGTGGTCTTTTCGGTGCCGGTGCCACCGGAGATCAGGATGTTGCGGCGGTCCCGAACAGCGTCCTGAAGCTGCGACGCAAGCTCCGATGTGAGGCTGCGGATGTCGAGCAGATCTTGCAGCGAATACCTGAATCGATCTCGGCCGCTATGAACGGTAGCGAGAAAAACTCGGATCGCCGGGAGCAACCGCAGAGTGCCGTACCGTTCCCGGCGTACACGAAGGGCAGCAGGAACTCGCGTACACGGCTGGGCGTCTCCGATCTTACATCCTCGGAAATTTTTACTCACCGCAAACACTAGTTTCCGCTCGTGATAGCTCCAAACGCATCGCCTGAGTCCGCTCTTGCGCGTCCATGCGCTTGGCACGCTCTTTGGTGATGCCGCAGCCACAAATCCATTTCGTGCGGCTCGGTCCCTTGTCCTAAGACTGGTTGCAGACCATACGCGCCGAGGATCTCACGCTTCCGGCGCTGTTCGATAAGAGGGAACGCGGCGGCGGGGTGCCCGTGCGACACGCCCGCCGTGGCCGACGCGTGGGGGAACGATGGCACGCTTTGTCGCCCCGCTGGCACCAGAGTCCGCTTGGCACGGACCGCGAACCGAGGCCGAGCGCTGGCGCGCCGTGCTTCGTCCGGAGGTGCTCAGGCTCATCGCCGGGAGCACGAAGAGGCTATCCTGGAACGGTCGTCTCCTCGCAGTTCTTCTCGAAGAGTTGTACGTCGACGACCTGTTCACTGAGCTTATAGGCCCGCCGCAACGCCTACCAACCGCCCGGTACGCGCAGGCCGTCGCCTTGGCGATCGCCCTCCGGCATAGCTGGCGTCCGGACGACCTCCTCGACGTGGCCACCCGACTGGGAATCAACTTCAAGCCAGGGGCTCCCGGGCGACTCCGAACAAAATCGCCGGCTGGAAAGAACGGACACGGCCGCGCACTGAAACAGGCGGCCGGGAGGAAGAAGGGGCGGCACCAGCGGCTTTCCGCGTCAGGCCCCCGAAAGAGGCCCGGTCATCCAGTCGCACCAGTCATCAAGATGGTCCGTCCTTAAGCGTCTGCTTGCACATTTTGTGTGCAAGGGCCGACGCGATCTATTCGTCGTCGTTCTTCGTGGCCTGATCGTGGAGCCGGCGGCGGTGCTTGGCCCATCGCGCCTGCGCCGCCCGCCGAAGGACCTTGCTGCGCTCTTCGGAGCTGACATGTCGCCACCGGGCCGCTCCCAACCCGACAGCGGTCCTTTTTATAGGGGAAGGCGAGAGTTTTCGACTTGCCAGGTCGAGGATCTCGAGCGCCAGGTCGAGCAGGGCCTCTGGGGGTAAGGCGGTCTGGCGCATGATGCGTCGCAATCGAGCCGCCCGTCGCGCGCCCAACACGTGCTGGAGTTCCGCAGTGAGAATCCGGTCAGTAAGGGGTTCATTTTTTTTGCTTGACATGCGTATGCTTGTAGATTTATAAGAATACTCAGAACATCTTAACACGTCGCAGGAGGTTTTCCCATGTCCAGCGACTCGGCCTTCCCGTTGATTCGGCGCACCAGCGTCATCATGCTCGCAGCCGTTCTCTGCTGTCCCGTTCTGGCGTTCGCACAGTCGCCATGGGAACGCGCGGCCAGCAATCTCGCGCTGACGTTTACCGGCCCTCTTGCCCGCTCCCTGGCCCTCGTCTCCATCGTCATCGGCGGGCTCCTTTTTATGGTCGGCGAGGCCGGCGCCAAACGACAGATTTCGGGAATCGTGTTCGGCGGGGGACTGGCGCTGTTTGCGGCGCAATTCCTCGCGTGGTTGTTCTAACACAGTCGGGAACAGATTTTACGGAGGTCCGGGCATGCCAGAACGCCCGACGTACCGACCCGTCTACAAGGCGCTTCATCGGCCGCTGACCGTCTGCGGCGTCGACCGCCGACTGTTCTTCCTGGCGCTGCTCCTGGGCGCGGCCACCTTCAACCTGTTCTACTCGTTCCTTGCCGGTCTGCTGATGTTCGGCGGTCTCTATGGGTTTGCGCTCTGGGCGACCAGGCGAGACCCGGACATGCTGCGGATCCTGTTGACTTCGTCCAAGGCGCGCCAGCGATATGACCCCGGCAAGCACCAGCCGTTTCATGCGGAGGTCGTGTCGTGTTGAAGATCGCGCGCCTGCTCCGTGATTACCAGGACTCCGGGAGCGTGAACAGTCTCCTCGCCCCGTGGGCCTTCGTTGACGATTACACGTTTCTCACGAAAGCCGGCCACGTCGGCATGGTGTGCCGCCTCAGAGGCGTCGATTACGAAGGCCTCACCCACCCTCAGCGTGCCGCGCTGGCGCATCGTTTTGAGGCAGCCTTGCGACTGCTCGACGAGCACTATCGCATCTACCAATACCTCGTGAAGCGCGTCATCGATCCGATCGTGAGTGCGCCGTGCAAACAGCCCGTCGCGCAGGCCGCCATGCAGGAACGTACCGCGTACCTGAATGAGCGCCGGAGTCAACTCTACGACCTCGAGTTGTACCTCGTCCTCGTCTACGAGGCGCCCACCGCGGCTCGCACGAGTACGCAGTTGCAGGACTTCTGGCGAGCGCCGACCCGCGCGCTGCGCTCATGGCTGTCGATGCGCGACACACTCCTTCTGCTCGACGCCGAACTCGATCGCGCCATCGCCACGTTGCACCACAAAGCGGAAGCGGTTCAGGTCCAGATGAGCGACTTCGGTCTCGAGTGGCTCCGCAAAGCCGACGCCTTCCGCTTTTTGAGAACACTGGTGAACTACGACGCCGCGACAATCGACGCGGCACGGCTCACGTACGACACCCACCTGGATTATTTCATGGCGGATTCGGCCGTTGAGTGCCATCGCGATCACCTGCTCGTCGGGCATCAGCGGGTGAAGGTGCTCTCGATGAAGGAGCCGCCGAGCCAGACGTTTGCGCATCTCCTCGGCGACCTGCACGCGGTGCCGGGCGAGTTTATCGCGTGCCTGGAATGGGAACGAATTTCGTCGGATCGCATGCGCCGCGATCTGCAGACACGCCGCCGACATTTCTTCAACAAGCGGGTGTCGATTGTCAACTACGTCACGCCAGATTCGCGGCCCGAGGAGATGCTCGTGGACGACTCGGCGAGCGCGACGGTGCGCCAGTTGGGCGACGCGCTGACTGAGCTTGAAGTGAACGGCCACTTCTTCGGCAGCTGTTCGCTGACACTCGTGCTGCACGGCGACGATGCGCGCGCGCTCGAGCAGCAGACGGCAGAAGCGATGAAGTCGATGGCCGTCCATGACGGCAGTCTGTTCGAAGAAAGCTACAACCTGCTGAACGCCTGGCTCGGTATCGTGCCCGGCAATTCTGCGAATAACCTTCGCCGGCTCGCCCTGCTCGAAACGAACTTCGCCGACCTCAGCTTCCTGTTCACGCTGGACCAGGGCCTTCGGCTCAGCCCGCACCTGCAACAGGAGGCGCTCGCGATCTTCGAAACGCCCCACCACACGCCGTACGCGTTCAACCTCCACGTCCAGGACGTCGGCCATACGCTGGTCTTGGGCGCCACTGGAAGCGGTAAGAGCTTTCTCATGAACTTTCTGGTCACGCATGCGCAGAAATACGATCCGCTGACCATCGTCCTCGATCTGGGCCACAGCTACCGAAAGCTGGCGACGCTGCTGCGAGGCCGCTATCTCGAGGTCGGACTGCGCCATGCCGAGGTCACGATCAATCCGTTCGCGCTTGAGCCGACGCCGGAGCATCTCCATTTCCTGCACGCGTTCGTGCGAGTGCTCCTCGAAGGCGATGACGGATATCGCCTCAGCGATCTCGAAGACCGCGAGGTCTATGACGCGATCGAGAACGTGTACGTCCTGGATCGCAGCCAGCGTCGTCTGTTCACCGTTGCGAACCTGCTCCCGCGCGCTCTGGCCGGCCGGCTCCACAAATGGATCGAGGGCGGTCGCTACGCGAGCCTGTTCGACAACTTGGAAGACACGCTGACGGTCGAGCGTCTGCAGGTGTTCGATTTCGAGGCGATGCGCGCCTATCCCGTGCTGCTGGAGCCACTGCTTTTTTACGTGCTCCATCGGGTGACGACCCGCATTCAGGACCCGGCGGAAGCGGCCACGCTGAAGCTCTGCGTCATGGACGAGGCGTGGCGCTTTATTCAGCACCCGACGTTACGGGCGTACGTGCAGGAAGGGCTCAAGACCTGGCGAAAGCGTAATGCCGTCATGCTGCTCTCGACGCAGACGATCGACGACTTCGCATCCGCCGAATTGCTGCGGACCGTCATCGAGAGTTGCCCGACGAAGCTGCTTCTGGCCAACCCCGCGCTCGATCGGCGGCAGTACGGGGAGCTGTTTCAGTTGAACGAGATGGAGCTCGAGCTCCTCACGAATCTGATTCCGAGGCAGCAGATTCTGCTGAAGCGCCCCGATGTCACGAAGGTCCTCACCCTGTCGGTCGATCCAAAGAGCTACTGGATTTACACCAACACGCCGATCGATAACGAGCGAGTCGCCGCGATTTTCCAGAACTACGGCTTCGAGGCGGGTCTCGACCGGCTCGCAGCGTCGGCATGACGTCACCGGAGGTGCCAGATGTCTGTCCCTATGGTCGTCCGCGCGCTCGTGCTCACCGGCGTCATCG